>CEPO01014538.1_pt1 | contig 63794 bp, 61 predicted proteins | sample 530481 | NCBI WGS metagenome assembly CEPO01 (sample SAMEA2620198, study PRJEB7988) | marine metagenome | biome: marine biome (ENVO:00000447); feature: surface water layer (ENVO:00002042); material: "saline water (ENVO:00002010), including plankton (ENVO:xxxxxxxx)" | depth 5 m
GTTGGCGTCATCATTCTCGAGGAATGGAATGAGCGATGCCGCAACAGACACAACCTGCTTCGGCGAAACGTCGATATAGTCGACTTCTTCGCGCGGAACGAGAGTCGCGTCACGAGCCGCACCAACGCGGGCGTTCACGAACTCATTGACCAGCATGCCGTTTTCGTCGACTTGCGCGTTCGCCTGAGCGATGGAGTAACGCTGCTCTTCCATAGCGGAGAGATACTTCACTTCATCTGTCAGCTTGCCGTTCTCAACCTTCCGGTATGGGCTTTCGATGAAGCCATACTTGTTGATGCGGGCATGCGTTGCGAGCGAGTTGATCAGACCAATGTTTGGTCCCTCTGGCGTTTCAATCGGACACATACGACCATAATGGGTCGGGTGAACGTCGCGAACCTCAAAGCCAGCGCGCTCACGGGTCAGACCACCAGGGCCGAGCGCCGAGAGACGACGCTTATGCGTGATTTCAGACAGCGGGTTTGTCTGGTCCATGAACTGAGACAGCTGAGACGAGCCGAAGAATTCACGGATCGCGGCCACAACCGGCTTCGCATTGATCAGATCGTGCGGCATAACCGTATCGACATCCACGGATGACATACGCTCTTTGATCGCGCGCTCCATACGAACCAGACCAACTCGATACTGGTTTTCCATGAGCTCGCCGACCGAACGCACACGACGGTTACCGAGGTTATCGATGTCATCGACATCGCCCTTGCCGTCTTTCAGGTCCAAGATCGTACCCATGACAGCAATCACGTCTTCTTTTCGAAGAACGCGGACATCATCCGGGCAGTCGAGATCGAGACGGATGTTCATCTTCACCCGGCCGACCGCAGACAGATCATAGCGCTCAGGATCAAAGAACAGCTGATTGAACAACGTTTCCGCAGCTTCCTGGGTTGGTGGCTCACCCGGACGCATGACACGGTAAATGTCGGACAGCGCTTCGAACCGGGTCTCATTCTTGTCGGCATTGAGCGTGTTACGCAGCCAAGGGCCGCGCGCACCATCATCCACATCAAGGATGGACAGTTCTTCTACGCCAGCGTCACGAAGTTCAGCGATACGCTCTTCGGTCAGCTCTTCACCAGCCTCAGCGTAAATCTCACCCGTTTCCGGGTTCACCACGTCGTAAGCACAGAATTTGCCTTCGAGGAAAGTTGACGGAACAAGGATATCGTTCAGGCCACCCTCAGCGAGCTTGCGCGCTTTGACGGCTGAGATTTTCTTGTCCATCGGCGCTTCGACTTCGCCGGTGTCTGCATTGACGAGATCGAATTTTGGTTTGGCACCACGCCAGTTTTCAGGCTTGAACGCTGTGACCCAACCCGACTTGTTAATGCGGTAGATGGAGTTCGTGTAGAACGTCTCGAGGACTTCTTCTGAATCGAGCCCCAGCGCATAAAGCAGAGTCGTCGCCGGCAGCTTACGCTTCCGGTCAATACGGACGTTCAGAATGTCTTTTGCGTCAAATTCAAAGTCGAGCCATGAGCCACGGTAAGGAATGATCCGTGCAGCAAACAAAAGCTTGCCAGACGCGTGGGTCTTACCTTTGTCATGGTCAAAGAACACACCCGGCGACCGGTGCATCTGAGACACGATTACGCGCTCGGTACCATTGACGATAAACGTACCCTTGTCTGTCATCAGCGGAATATCGCCGAGATAGACATCTTGTTCTTTAATGTCGCGAACGGAGCGGGCCTGGGTGTCTTCATCGATATCGAATACGATGAGACGGAGCTTCACTTTGAGCGGCGCGGCATAAGTCAGATCGCGCTGCTGGCACTCCTCAACATCAAATTTCGGAGGCTCGAACTCAAAAGAAACGTACTCCAGAACCGAACGTTCTGCGAAATCCTTGATCGGGAAAACGGATTTGAAAACCGCCCCGAGACCTTCGTCAGGAGACTTGGTCTGGCCTTCGGCCATCTGGAGAAATGTATCATATGAAGCACGCTGGACTTCGATGAGGTTCGGCATATCTACGACTGCGGGAAGCCGACCAAAGGATTTGCGAATTCGCTTTTTTTCCGTGAGGGACAGAGCCATCTTCGTTCCTGATCCAGGGCCGCAAAATGCGGCGTTCGCCATAAGCGCGGTCGCGGCGAGCCTCCGAAGAGACCCGCCGCGTAACACAATACACTGGGCGTTCCGCGCTGATCACGCCCAAATTTTTTAGCCCAAAGGCAGTGGCGTTACTTGATTTCGACTTTCGCGCCAGCTTCTTCGAACTTTTTCTTGATCTCTTCTGCTTCTTCTTTCGAAGCACCTTCTTTGATTGGCTTAGGAGCAGCTTCCACCAGCTCTTTCGCTTCTTTCAGGCCGAGACCAGATACGACTTCGCGTACAACTTTAATGACGTTGATTTTCTTCGCACCAGCATCGGTGAGAATGACGTCAAATTCGGTTTTCTCTTCAGCAGGAGCCGCAGCGTCGCCGCCGCCAGCACCAGGCATTGCAACAGCAGCAGGAGCCGCTGCAGAGACGCCCCATTTTTCTTCGAGAAGTTTCGCAAGCTCAGCAGCTTCCAGAACGGTCAGGGAGGACAGGTCCTCAACAATTTGGTCAAGTTTCGACATTTTCAGTTCCTTAGAAATTCAGATTAGATCTGGATCGTTGCCAGATATGACGATGATCAGGCCGCGTCCTTTTGAGCATAAGCCGCAAAGACACGAGCCAGTTGTGAAGCCGGAGCCTGAACCACGCCCGCAACCTTGGTTGCCGGAGCCTGGATGAGGCCAATAAGCTTGCCGCGCAGCTGATCGAGCGATGGAAGTTTCGCGAGCGCCTGAACACCATCGGCATCCAGAACAGTCTCTTCCATCAGAGCGCCAATAATAACGAGCTTCTCGTTCGTCTTGGCATAATCAACTGTCGCCTTGGACGCTCCGACCGGATCAGGTGAGTACGCAATAGCAACAGGACCTGAGAACAGGTCTTTGGCACCATCACCACCTTTATTATCCAGCCCCTCAAGCGCCTTTTTGGCGATGCGGTTCTTGATCACTTTCAGAGTACCGCCCTGCTCACGCAGCTTGGCTCGAAAGTTCGTCATTTCCGCAACGGTCAGACCAGAATAGTGGGCCACGACGACCACACCGGCTTCGTCGAAAACGCCCTTCAGCATTTCCATTGACTCAGCTTTTCCAGCTCTATCCATTACGGGTCTCCAATTGAGGCCAGCGGACCATCCGCTAAGCCCAGGTGTCAGCACACTGTTTCCACAGTATGCGCCTGCCCAGGGCTTGAGCAGTGACCCGCCGAAGGTATAACCTGTCGAAACGCGTCAATGCCTCACCCCGTCTGCATAGGAAAATTTACTAGCTTGTGCTAACCTATGGTCTCGGACAGGAAACCAACCGGAGTGCAGACACACTTCGGCCGGAGCCGCGTTCCATAACGCTTTTGCATTTTCTCTGCAAGAGCGATACGGCTATTATTTTCAAGAAATTTTACACCCTCTGGTTTCACCGGGATTCAGCCCGGAAGCGCCGACGCCATTTCCGCTGTTCCGCAAAGAAAAAGCCCGACTGCAATGACAGCCGGGCTTCCTGATTCGTACTGAGCTTGGTTCAGAAACTTATTGTGCTGCTGCCAGAGCTGCAGATGTATCCAGCTGGATGCCAGGGCCCATGGAAGACGACAGAGAAATCTTCTTCACATAAGTCCCTTTCGCGCCGGTTGGCTTCGCTTTCACGAGCGCAGACACGAAGGCGGTGACGTTCTTCTCGAGATCATCTTCAGAGAAGCTGGCTTTGCCAACGCCTGCATGTACGATTCCGGCTTTTTCAACACGGAACTCAACAGCGCCGCCCATTGAGTCTTTTACGGCCTGCGCCACATTTGGCGTGACCGTGCCGACTTTCGGGTTTGGCATCAGACCGCGCGGGCCGAGAACCTTACCGAGACGGCCAACGATTGGCATCATGTCAGGGGTCGCGATCACACGATCAAAATCCATGAAGCCGCCCTGGATCTGTTCCATCAGGTCTTCAGCACCGACAATCTCAGCGCCCGCTTCGCGCGCTTCGTCTGCTTTTGCGTCACGTGCAAACACAGCGACGCGAACCGTACGGCCCGTGCCAGCTGGCAGGTTACAGACGCCACGAACCATCTGGTCCGCATATTTCGGGTCAACGCCCAGATTGACAGCGATGTCGATCGTTTCGTCAAATTTGGTTTTCGCGTTGTCTTTGATCAGCTTGACCGCCTCACCAATGGTGTAGGTCTGGTTGCGATCTACCGCCTGCAGAGCAGCGGCAATACGTTTTCCAGTCGCCATGACTTACTCCGTTACCTCGAGGCCCATAGACCGCGCAGAACCCGCAATAATGCGCGCAGCTGCGTCTGCATCATTCGCGTTCAGGTCTTCCATTTTGGCTTCGCCAATCTCACGGCATTGCGCCATGGTGACCGTGCCGATGGTTTCGTGACCCGGCTTGTTCGCGCCTTTGTTCTTCTTCGCCGCCTTCATGAGCAGCGTAGAGGCCGGAGCCGTCTTTACGATGAAGGTAAAAGACTTGTCCTGATAATAGTCGATAACGACCGGCAGCTTCACGCCTTTTTCTGCGTTTGCGGTCTTCGCATTGAAGGCCTTACAGAATTCCATGATGTTGATGCCGCGCTGACCGAGTGCCGGTCCGACCGGGGGTGACGGGTTTGCCGCACCAGCCGGGATCTGGAGCTTGAGCTGCCCCAGGAGTTTCTTAGCCATGTATCCCTCACATGTTGGATGTGGATTGCGTGTTTCAGCTCACCACTGTTTAGGGGTGCGTGGTCGGGTTCAGCTCATGGACTTTGCGAGCCACCTCCCACACGGAAGCGCGGCGTATACAGGAAGGTGGGGATCGGTGCAAGCGATGACTTAAACAAATGAAAAAACCCGGCGCATTGGCCGGGTTTTTTGAATTCTGAGTTTCCAGCTTCCCGCCTTCGCGGGAATGGACGGAAATTAAGAGACCTTATCCACCTGACCGTATTCGAGGTCGACCGGTGTGGCGCGACCAAAGATGGACACCATAACTTTCAGGCGGCCATTGTCTTCGTCGACTTCCTCAACAGAGCCCTCGAAGGATTGGAATGGACCGTCATTGACGCGGACCTGCTCACCCACCTCAAAGGAGATGGTTGGACGCGGACGATCATGCGCCTCTTCAGCCTCACCGAGGATTCGCTGCACTTCACGCTCTGACACCGGAAGCGGTTTCTTGCCGCCCTCAGCACCAAGAAAGCCTGTGACTTTCGGCGTGTTCTTCACGAGGTGATAAATGTCGTCCGTCAGCACGGCCTTCATCAGGACATAGCCCGGGAAATAGCGCTGCTCACGCGTGCGCTTGCGGCCACGCACAACTTCGACAACTTCCTCGGTTGGGACTTCGATCTGTTCGATCAGATGATCCCAATCATTCATTTCGGCCTGCTCACGAATGGAATTGGCCACCTTTTTTTCGAAGTTCGAATAGGCGTGCACAATATACCAGCGCGGGTTCACTATATCTTTCTGGCCCATGCCAGTGTCTCCTCGCTCAAGCTGCGCCGGTTATCATCGGGATAAGAATGCCCCAGACGACATCGACCAGGAACAGAAATGTTGCAGCAATCACAACCATGATCAAAACCATGATCGTTGCAGCAATCGTCTCCTGGCGCGTGGTCCAGGTGACTTTCCCTCCCTCAGCGCGCACCTGTTTGAAAAAGGTGAACGGTCCTGTGCGCGGTTTTTTCTCCGACATGCGATCAGCTTCTCTTTTTGGGTGAAGATCGGGTGACTAACTCAGTTTTGATCTTCCGTCTATGTCTAAGATGGAAATTTGTTATGCGAGACTCAAGGCAGATGGAACAGAAGTTTGGTCGTGTGTCCTCCTTTTCTGACGCTTGTAAGGTCAAGCAGCTCGTGGTCAAAAAATAAAAAATAGAGGACGCGGCCCTGATGGGGCTTTAAAAACGAATAGTCTGATGGCAATAGACGCTTCCGAGTAGGTGTGCAGGGGGTTTCACTGATGAAGATTATTCCGACGATCCTTTGTGGAGGTTCCGGAACTCGCCTCTGGCCTACATCTCGCACATTTGCTCCCAAACAATTGCAAAGTCTGATCGGCGAAAAATCCCTGCTCGCAAACACGGTTTTGAGGTTGCAGGCCCATGCGGAATGCACGTCTCCTGTCCTACTCTGCGGACAGAGTTATGCTGATGAAATCGAGGCCCAGATGATCGAAGAAGGTGCCTCACTTTCTGCGATCATTGCTGAACCCATGGGCCGGGACACTGCAGCTGCGGCAGCAATTGCCGCGCACTGGGGACAAAAAGTTCAGGAGAATGATTCGGGCGAGGACTATGTCGTTCTGCTCCTGCCCGCAGATCACCATATTTCCGATATTCCTGGCTTTCATTCGGCGCTGACCCATGCCGGAAAAGCGGCACTGGGCGGGTATATTTCTACAATTGGCATTACCCCTCACACGCCCGAAACCGGGTTTGGCTATATTAATCGTGCCAATGAACGGCTTGAGGGACTCGATAGCTATCCAGTCGCTCAGTTTGTTGAAAAACCCGATGAGGAGACAGCAAAGGCCTATCTGGCATCGGGTGACTATCTCTGGAATTCTGGCATGTTTGCCTTCCAGCCAGAGACTTTTCTTCATGAATTGGTGCGTCATGACAGAGATATCGCCGATCGTGCGGCGTTCGCATTCTCTGAGGCCACACTCGGCAAATCGAACAGCGGAATTTCACGAGTCAGCCTGAACCCGGTGAGCTTCAAAGCCATTCCTAAAAACTCCATCGACTTTGCCGTGATGGAGCACACGGACAAAGCAAGTGTGTTTCCCACTGAATTTGGCTGGAATGACGTGGGAAGCTGGTCGGCCGCCCACGAAATTGCCGACGCCGACGAGAATGGAAACGTACTGGACGGCGATATCATTGCCGTCGAAACGTCTAACAGTCTTGTCCGCACACACGACAAACTGATCGCCGTTGTCGGACTGAAAGACATGGTCGTGATCGACACTGCGGACGCCATGCTGATTTGTCCGAAGGATAAGGTTCAAAAGGTCAAAGCTGTGCATAAGCATCTTAGCGACCTGGACCACCCAGCCGCTCACCATCATGGCCCCGGCTCCACGGCTTATATTAATCAGAGCAAAGCCCGCGCACGGGCGTGGCTGTTTGACAAGGCCCTGCCCTTCTGGACCGATGTGGGCGTAGATCACGAGCGTGGCGGTGTTTACGAAGCCGTTGATTTATCAGGACGGCCACTCGAAACACTTCCAAAGCGCGTTCGGGTTCAGGCACGACAAGTTTATGTCTTCTCTCATGCGAAAATGCTGGGCTATAGCGGTGCTGAAAACGCGATCTCCCAGCCGCTTCAGTTTCTGCTCAAATATGGCCAGCGTGACGATGGTGGATTTCACCATGTCCTGGCACCCGATGGGGCGGTGATTGATGATACCGTAGACACCTACGATCATGCATTCGTCCTGATGAGTCTGGCCTGGGCTTACAAGGCGACCGGGAACACCGAGCTGAAAAGTGTCGCCGAAGGGGTGATGGACTTCATCGAAACCAAGCTGGCACACCCGGTTCTGGGCTTTGAAGAGGGATATCCCGCTCCGACTGGCTTGCGACGCGCCAATCCCCATATGCACCTTCTCGAAGCCGCAATGGCCTGGATGAAACTCCACCAGAACGAACGGATGGCCAACCTTGCCTCCCGCATCGTGAATCTTTTCAAGACCAATCTTTGTGTTGACGGTTTGCTGCGCGAATATTTCGACGGCAATCTGGCGACCATCCCGGAAAATTGCACTGAACTGGAACGTGCGGTTGAGCCCGGCCATCTGTATGAGTGGGCCTATCTTCTGCGGCTCCATGAAAAGCTTTCCGGCGTGAAAACCCCTCAATCCGCAACGCTTGAAGCTTTTGCTGACGCCTACGGCATAAATCCACTTACGGGACTCGTGATGGATCATGTGAAAGTTGATGGATCTTTGATGGATGCGCCGACTTCGCGGCTTTGGCCACAAACAGAGTATATTCGCCTTAAGCTTCAAAGTGGCACGACCCATGGGCTCGATAGCGCTTTGAGCATGCTTGACCTTCTCACCGACAATTATCTGAGATTTGACGGGATCACGCCAGGCTATTGGCGCGACCAATTGAGTGCAGACGGGCAAAATCTGGTCGAGAAATCTCCAGCAAGTTCTTTCTATCACATACTTGGATGTCTCGAGCCACTCGTATAGGGGTGGGCGAGTTATTTCGCAGACGCACAATAAACCGGATCAAGATAGCAGAAAAAACGGAACAATCGCCACCACACTGATCTTCAGTGGACAGGAGTTGACCAAACGCATGATTCCTAAACGGATTTATTATGCGAAGGGTATCGACACTTGTCCTCGCAGGGGCGATTGACTAGGGGCAAGAGTTATGAGTTTGAGTACACAGTTGAGCAGGGGGACACTTTGAAGGATCTCACCCATTTAGACCGCCTTGAGGCGGAAAGCATGCACATCATGCGGGAAGTCGTGGCTGACGCAGAACGTCCGGTCATGCTTTACTCCGTGGGAAAAGACAGTGCCGTCATGCTTCACCTAGCCATGAAAGCCTTCTATCCGAGTAAGCCTCCATTTCCGCTGCTTCACGTGGATACGACCTGGAAATTTCGCGAAATGATCGAATTCCGCGACCGCCGCGCGAAGGAAACCGGTCTGGAATTGCTGGTACACGTCAATCAGGAAGGGGTCGATGACGGCGTCGGTCCATTCTCGCACGGTTCAGCCATTCACACAGATGTCATGAAAACGACGGCGCTTAAGCAGGCGCTGAACAAATACAAGTTTGATCTTGCATTCGGTGGCGCCCGTCGAGACGAAGAAAAGTCGCGCGCCAAAGAACGCATTTGTTCTTTTCGGTCCGCTGAGCACCGCTGGGATCCGAAACAACAACGTCCTGAACTCTGGAATCTTTACAACACACGCATTCTTCAGGGAGAAAGCATTCGGGTCTTCCCGCTCTCGAATTGGACTGAGCTCGATATCTGGCAATACATCCGCCGGGAAAACATCGAAATCGTGCCGCTTTACTATTCTGCACCGCGCCCGGTTGTGGAATGGGAAGGCACTCAGATTATGGTCGATGATGACCGGATGCCAGCTGACCTTCGGGCAACCGCCGAAGACAAATGGGTCCGGTTCAGGACACTTGGCTGCTACCCGTTGACCGGAGCTGTCGAGAGCAAAGCGACGACTTTAGAAGATATCATCCAGGAAATGCTGCTGACACGCTCTTCAGAGCGACAGGGTCGCGTCATTGACCGCGACCAGTCGGCGTCGATGGAGAAGAAAAAACAAGAAGGATACTTCTAAGATGTCCCACCAGTCTGATCTTATCGCATCTGATATCACCGGATATCTCGAGGCTCACGAAAACAAATCCCTTCTGCGTTTCATCACTTGTGGTTCCGTTGATGACGGCAAGTCCACGCTGATTGGCCGTATGCTGTACGATTCTAAAATGATCTTCGAAGATCAGCTGGAATCACTGGAAGCGGACTCCAAGCGGGTTGGTACCCAAGGCGAGAATATCGACTTCGCCCTGCTCGTCGACGGCCTCGCAGCTGAGCGCGAACAAGGCATCACTATCGACGTTGCCTATCGCTTCTTCTCGACGGACAAGCGCAAATTCATCGTTGCCGACACTCCAGGCCATATCCAATACACTCGGAACATGGCGACAGGTGCCTCAACGGCTGACCTGGCGATTCTCCTGATCGACGCGCGTCGTGGCGTTCTGGAGCAGACCCGTCGTCACGCCTTTATCGCGTCTTCACTTGGTATTCGTAAACTGGTTCTGGCCATAAACAAGATGGATTTGCAGAACTACGAACAGTCTGTATTCGAAGACATCGAGAACGAATTCATTGAGTTCGCAGAAGAATTGGCCACAGGAATTGAAATTCAGGCGATTCCGTTGTCGGCAATCGAAGGGACCAACATCGCAACGCGATCTGACAAAACGCCTTGGTATGATGGCCCGGCTCTGTTGGAGTATCTGGAAACCGTTCCGGTCGACGACGACAGGCTGAGCGCACCATTCCGTCTGCCTGTTCAATATGTGAACCGTCCAAATCTCGATTTCCGCGGTTTCTCTGGCCAGATTCCGTCTGGTGTGGTTCGCGTTGGCGATCGGGTCAAAACCCTACCGAGCGCAAAAGAAACTACGGTTACGCGCATTCTCAGTGGTGACAGGGATGTTCAGGAAGCTGTTTCCGGTGAGTCGATAACCGTTTGTTTCGCTGACGAAGTTGATACGTCTCGCGGTGACCTGATCTGTGCGGCCGAAAGTCCGGCAGAAGTAGCAGACCAATTCCAGGCACGTATCTTCTGGATGTCTGATGACAAGATGCTGCCTGGCCGCCGCTATCTGATGAAAATCGGTTCGAAAACGGTGACGTGTCAGGTCAATGAGACAAAATACAAGATCGACATGTCGGACCTACAGGACCGTCCTGCCCGCGATCTTTCACTGAACGAAGTCGGTGTTTGTACGCTGTCTCTCGATCAGTCTGTTCCGTTCGACCCCTACAATGAAATCCGCGAAACCGGCGGGTTCATTCTGATCGACCGTTTGACGAACAACACGATCGGCATGGGCATGATCGACTTTGCGCTTCGCCGCGCAGGGAACATTCACTGGCAATCCGTCGACGTGAATAAGCAGGCGCTTTCCGCGCAGAAGAATCAGAAACCAGCCGTTCTCTGGTTCACAGGTCTTTCGGGTTCCGGTAAATCGACCATCGCGAACGCATTGCAGAAGCGACTGTATTCGATCGATCGACATACGACCCTGCTTGACGGTGATAATGTGCGTCACGGCTTGAACCGTGACCTTGGTTTCACAGATGCGGACCGTGTGGAGAACATTCGTCGCGTGGCGGAAGTGTCCAAATTGATGGTCGAATCGGGACTGTTCACGCTCGTCTCTTTCATCTCTCCATTCCGGTCAGAGCGCCGCATGGCGCGTAACATGGTCGAAGATGGTGAGTTCATCGAGATCTATGTGAATACGCCGCTTGAGGTTGCAGAGCAACGCGACGTGAAAGGCCTGTACAAGAAAGCTCGCGAAGGCAAAATCAAGAACTTTACAGGAATTGACAGCCCTTATGAGCCACCTCTGGAACCAGAGATCTCAATCGACACAACACAAACAACAGCTGATGAAGCTGCTGAACAAATCATCGATTGGATGAAAGCGAAGGGCTTTCTGGAAGCCTGATTGTTTCAGCCGTTATGCATTTCAGTCTGGCCGGGGCGTTAACGCGCTCCGGCCAGTTTCGTTTTATGGGCGGCACTGAAAAGATCCCGGATCAGCCCAACCAGAATTGGATTGAGACGAGCTTCACCATCATGAGCTTTCTGCAATGGTCGGCTACTGGCCCCCGCAAACAATGTGATCATAAGATCGACTTCGTCTGATACATCGGGCCGATTAAATTTTTCAGATATAATCGATTCCAGCAGCTGGATTTTCTGGTCATCTATCTCACGCACAAGATGTTCTATCTGAGGATCCCTCCGGGACTCGGCCAGAATTTCGAGGTTCAATCGAGATGCAAACAAAGTCACCTCAGAGTGAAAGCGCTCCTCCAGAGTACTGATAACCGAATCGGCAAACTCCACCGCCGGCACATCTCCTAATGAAGATATGTTCTCCAGAGTTTCCTTTCCATCCCGTTCAACAATCGCCGCAATAATAGCGTGTTTGTTCTTGAAATAATGATAAATATGCCCGGTGCTCATTTGCGCTTCCTTGGCGATCTCCGCCATACCAGCGCCGTGAAATCCTTTTTCAACAAAGCAAAGCGAGGCCGCATCGAGCACCTGATTGCGTCTGGCTGTCTTACGAGTTTTTGATTCCGCCCGGACCATTTTTATCAATCTCTTGTGAATAGGTGCAAACCGGCTTGACTTGCCGCACCGCAACATTAATTAGAACGAACATTCTAAGAATGCAATGAGTATGGCGATCATGGCCCCACCCCGTCCTTCTTTTCTTCGGAAACCAAATCGCCTCACAGCATTTGCTCTCGCTCTCACAGCGGGTCTGCTCGTATCGTCCTGCTCCAATGACGAAACCGGTAACAATGCTCAAGCGACCGGTAACGCCGGCCCAAGGCCAGTCAGTGTTGATGTCATGACGCTCGAGCCACAGACTGTTCAAAGCATCCGTAAGCTGACGGGTCGCGCTCGCGCATTTGCTGAAGCAGAAATTCGCCCGCAGGTCACGGGGCTTATTCAGGAACGGCTGTTCTCAGAAGGTCAGCAGGTTCAGGCAGGCGACGCGCTCTACAAAATTGACGCCGCAGAATATCGCGCTGCTGTTCAGAGTGCTCAGGCTGCGCTCGACGGCGCCATCGCAACGGCTGCTGCCGCAAACGAAACCGCAAAACGCTATAAATCACTTAGTGAGATCAACGCGATAAGCCGCCAGGATTACGATCAGGCGGTTGCCACCGCGAAATCTGCCGAGGCCAGCATTGGGATCAACCTCGCCTCACTTGAACGAGCCCGGATCGATCTTCAGAGGACGACGGTTCGGACGCCCATCTCTGGTCAGATCGGACGGTCGAGCGTCACGCCAGGTGCCCTCGTAACGGCCAATCAGAGCCAATCACTGGCGCGCGTGCTCCAATTGGACCCGATCTATGTCGACATGTCGGCTGCAAGTTCTGAAGTCCTTCGCTGGAAACAGGATGTTTCAGCGGGACGTATTCAGTCCAATAACACCGAAGGCGTTGCGGAAGTCCCGGTCACCATCGAGTTCGAAAATGGAACGGTTTATCCTGAAACAGGCGTGCTTCGGTTTACAGAAGTCAATGTCGATGAAAATGCGGGCACGGTGATCGTACGGGCAGAAGTACCCAATTCTGGCGGGCTCCTCCTACCCGGCATGTTCATTTCGGCGAATTTCTCTGCAGGCTCGTATGACAATGTTTTCCTTGTGCCGCAGCGCGCAGTTCTTCGATCGCAGCAAGGCAACGCTTATGTTTTCGTCGTCGGCGAAGACAACAAAGCCCGGGAAACGCAGATTGATATCATGGAATCGAACGGCTCAAACTGGGTTGTGACCGACGGTCTGACATCCGGCGACAAACTGGTTCTTACCGGTCTTCAATCTCTCCGCAACGGCTCCCCCCTCAACGTTCAGACGCAGTCTCAACCAAATGGTTCTGGTGTGTCTGCTGGCCTGAACTGACGATCTGACACATGGCACGCTTTTTCATCGACCGACCGGTTTTCGCCTGGGTCATCGCAATCATTATCATGATGGCGGGGTTCATCTCGCTCCGGACCTTGCCGATTGAGCAATACCCAGACATTGCTCCTACGACGATCAACATCAACGCGGTTTATCCTGGCGCCTCTGCAGAGGCGGTCGAGGATTCGGTCACGCAGGTCATTGAGCAGCGCATGACCGGCCTCGACAATCTCGACTATATTTCATCGAGCTCAAGTTCGGCCGGAATGAGCAGTATTACACTGACATTTTCACCCGGAACCGATCCCGATATTGCCCAGGTTCAGGTTCAGAACAAATTGGCTCTGGCGACGCCCTTGCTCCCCGAGCAGGTCCAGCGCCAAGGCGTGCGCGTGAACAAGGCTACAGGTGGTTTTGCACTGATTGTGGCGGTTTACTCCCCGAATGGCTCCTTCAATCGGGCCGATATTGGCGATTACATCTACTCCAACATGTATGATGAGATCAGCCGAATTGACGGTATTGGCGACACGCGGGTGTTCGGCTCTCAATATGCCATGCGGATATGGTTAGACCCGCAAAAGATGGCACAGTTCAAATTGATGCCAAATGATGTGATGAACGCCATACGCGCTCAGAACGCGCAGGTTTCTTCAGGCTCGATTGGTGGCACGCCTGCCGTTCCAGGCCAGGAAATCAATGCGACGATTACACTCCAATCTCTGCTGACAACGCCGGACGAATTTCGGGAACTACTGATCCGTACAACACCCGGTGGCGGGTCAATCCGTCTTGGTGATGTCGCCCGGATTGAACTCGGTCCTGAAACCTATGACGTCGAATCCAACTATAATGGCATGACGTCATCTGGTTTTAACGTCTCTCTGGCGACGGGTGCCAATGCGTTGACGGCGGTGGATGAGGTCAAAAAGACTGTTGAACGTCTCTCCGAAGCTTTCCCGGACGACCTTGAATATGCCTTCGCTGTAGATACGACCCCCTTTATCGAAACTTCGATCCATGAAGTTCAGAAAACGCTCGCCGAAGCTGTGGTCCTGGTTTTCCTGGTCATCTTGCTGTTTCTGCAGAGCTTCCGGGCCAGTTTCATTCCAATGATCGCCGTGCCGATTGTTCTGCTTGGAACATTCACGGTGCTCTATGTGCTTGGTTTCACCATTAACATGCTGACCTTGTTCGCCGTTGTACTAGCCATTGGCCTCCTCGTCGATGATGCGATTGTCGTCGTTGAGAACGTGGAGCGGGTGATGGAGGAGGACAAACTTTCGCCTCGCGACGCCACTCGAAAATCCATGGATCAGATCACGGGCGCTCTGATCGGCATTGCGGTGGTGCTGTCAGCGGTTTTCATTCCCATGGCCTTTTTTCCGGGCTCGGCGGGCATGATTTACCGTCAGTTCTCGGTGACGATTGTCTCAGCCATGGCCCTTTCAGTCCTGATCGCCCTCATTCTGTCGCCAGCCTTGTGCGCAACCGTACTCAAGTCGAAACACGAAGAGACCTCCGGTTGGCTTGGCGCTCCTATTCGCGGCTTCAATAAAGGCTTCAATGGATTGCGGTCTGGCTACCTTGCGGCTGTCGATCGGATCATCCGTCGCAAATGGATTTTTGTCGGCGTATTCGCCATCATTATCGCGATTGTATCAGTTGGCTTCATTCGCCTTCCCACCTCATTCCTGCCGGAAGAAGATCAGGGGCGTTTCTTCACACTTGTTCAATTGCCTCAGGGTGCGAGCATTGAGCGTACATTCGATGTGGTGAACGGCGTATATGATTATTACGCAACCGAAGAAGAAGAGCTGCTTGACGGTGCCTTTGCTCTCGCTGGCTTCAACTTCACCGGCAATGGCCAGAACAACGGTATTATTTTTGGAAACATGAAGGATTGGAAATACCGGACCGATCCGGAAGATACCGTTTCGGCCATGAACCAACGGGCGCGAAGTTTCTTCCAGTCCGTTCGTGATGCGCAGGTCTTTGCGATTGCCCCCGCTGCGATACCGGCTCTTGGCAATTCAGGCGGTTTCACGATTTATCTTCAGGACGCAGGTGGCCTCGGCCATAGTGCGCTGTTGGATGCACAAAACCAGTTGCTGGGTATGGCGGCTCAGGATCCGCTGCTTTCAAGCGTGCGTCCGAACAGTCTGCCCGACGCGCCCGAACTGAATATCGACATTGATTATGAAAAGGCTCAGGCGCTTGGCATTCAGCTTTCCGATGTCACCAGCCTGATGTCCGTCGCCTTTGGCGGTCGCTATGTAAACGACTTTATTGATCGCGAGCGCATTAAACGCGTGTATGTTCAGGGTGATGCGCCTTACCGGATGCAACCAGAAGACATTCAGTTCTGGCAAGCACGCAATACCGCCGGAAACATGATCCCGCTTGACGAAATCGCCAGCAGTGGCTGGGATCTCGGCTCGCCACAATTGCAGCGCTATAACGGCATTTCAGCAATCAACATTCAGGGGGCACCCGCGCCGGGCGTCAGCTCTGGCGTCGCGATGGACCGGATGGAAGAACTGATCAGCCAGTTGCCGGATGGCATTGCCTTTGACTGGTCTGGCATTAGTGCTCAGGAGCGCGATTCAGGCAATCAGACGACACTTCTGTATATCGTATCCTTCGCCTTTATTTTCCTGTGTCTCGCAGCCCTTTATGAGAGCTGGCTTGTTCCGGTTGCCGTCCTGCTTGTTGCCCCGCTGGGCATTGCTGGAGCCGTCGGTGCTGCCCATTTCCGGGGTCTGGCGAATGATGTGTTCTTTCAGGTTGGCCTTCTCACAACCATCGGGCTCGCGTCCAAGAATGCGATCCTGATCGTCGAGTTTGCCAAAGGTCTTGAGGAACGCGGCAAAGAGCTCGTGGATGCAACTCTGACGGCCGTGCGCATGCGTTTCCGTCCAATTGTTATGACGAGTTTTGCCTTCGGTTTTGGCGTCCTGCCACTGGCCTTGTCATCGGGCGCAGGATCTGCAGCCCGGATCGCGATCGGCACGACCGTTCTGGGCGGGATCATCTTCGCTACGGTCTTTGGTCTGATCTTCGCGCCTTTGTTTTATGTCGTCGTCAGAAAATTGACGGGTGCGAAACCGCTGAAAGCACCCGGCGCAGATTTGGAGCCAGCCGAATGAGCCCTTACAGTCGCCTTCTGCTTGCCACCAGCAGCGTGTTCATCACGGGATGCATGAATTTGGCCCCGGTTTATGAGCAGCCCGAAGCTCCTATTCCCTATGAGCTCCCGGCCGGTGCTTCGGGCACGTCTTTGGACAATTTGATCGCCTGGGAAATGGTGTTCGCCAGCCCTGAGCTCAGACAATTGGTAGAGATCGCCCTTGAGGAAAACCGCGACCTGCGGATTGCCGTCGCCAATATTGAGATTGCACGAGCGCAGTACGGAATTTCACAGTCTTCGCTTTTGCCGACGGTGACGGCAAGCGGCAGTGCAGTCGAGGGTGGACGCTTTGATACAAGTGGACCGAACAATTCGGTCTTCCGGGATTCAGCGGTCTTGCAGATCGGCATTACGAGTTACGAGCTCGACTTCTTTGGCCGGGTACAGAACCTCTCCGAAAGCGCTTTTCAGTCTTACATGGCGACCCTTGAAGGCGAGCGCGCATCGCGGATTGCCATCATCTCGACGATCGCCGAGACCTATCTGCGACTGGCCACAGACCGGGAATTGTACGCACTCGCGCTCGATACCGTCGACGCGCAATCGGAATCGCTCAATCTGACACGCGAATTGCTTGACGCGGGCGTTGCGACCGAACTCGACACCCGCAGGGCGTCGGCAAGTGTCGAAACAGCACGCGCACAGGTCGCGCAGTATGAAGCTCAGATCAAACAGGATTTGAACGCTCTGAGACTCGTCCTGGGCGCGTCTCTGCCGGAGGGGGTCGAGACAAATGCGACCTTGTTACCGTCTCCCGTCGCTCTGGATATCCCTGTCGGCACCAATTCCGACATTCTGCTCAACCGCCCAGACGTGATTGCAGCCGAGCGCCAGTTGATTGCAGCCAACGCCAATATTGGCGCAGCGCGGGCTGCGATGTTTCCATCAATCAGCCTGACAGGTCGTGCCGGCTATTCGAGTTCTGATCTCGAAGACTTTTTCAATAATGATGTTGCGGGCTGGACCATCGGCCCTTCAATCAGCCTGCCGATCTTCGACGCAGGCGCCAGACAGGGCCGGATTGAGGTCAGTGAAGCCCAGAAGGAATTAGCCGTCGCGGAGTATGAGCGCGCAATTCAATCAGCTTTTCGCGAGACATCAGATGCGCTCGCCGTAGCCGACACGATTGAAACGCGCATCTCTGCGCTGGAACAGCTGGTTGAAGATACCGGTGTGACGCTGGATCTTTCCAGGCAGCGCTTTCAGGTTGGCGTGGATGACTATCTGTCGGTGCTGGACGCGCAACGCCAGAGTTATACGGCAAGCCAGCAATTAATTCTGGCCCGCCGCGACAGGGCGTTGAATGCGATCGCAACCTATCGGGCGCTGGGAGCCGCGCCCGAACAGCCCCGCGATGAAATTCCGGCAACCTCGGACGACTTTTAAAGCCTACTGATCACTCAATTCACTTTCCCTTTGGCTTTGCCTCTGGTTTGTTGACGCGTGATCAAACGACAAAGTCCCGGTGCAAAAATCCGGGCGCGAACCAATGAGGGAGAAAACACACATGACATCTGAAATTCCATCCACTGGCCGCCAGATCAGAACCGAGATCAAATCCTCCGGACATCTTGAGCTGTCACTGGTCGACGCACCCGTGCGCCAGCCAGGTGCTGATGACGTTGTCGTTCGGGTCGAAGCGACGCCGATTAACCCGTCTGACCTTGGTTTGCTGGTTGGTCCAGCCGACCTCTCAACACTGACGACATCCGGATCAGACGATCTGCCGGTTCTCACTGCGGATGTTCCCCAAGGCGCGATGCGCGCAATGGCGGCTCGTGCGGATCAATCGCTTCCCGTGGGCAATGAAGGCGCAGGAACCGTTATCGCAGCGGGCGACTCTCCGGCAGCCCAGGCTCTGATTGGCAAGAAAGTCGCGATGTTGGGTGGCGAAATGTACTCCGAATACCGTGTACTCAATGTCGCTCAGTGTCTGCTGCTGCCCGACGATGTGACGCCGCGAGAAGGCGCGTCCTGCTTTGTAAACCCTCTGACCGCGCTCAGCTTTCCGGAAACCATGCGTATGGAAGGCCATAAGGCGCTGGTCCACACTGCGGCTGCCTCAAATCTCGGTCAAATGCTGAACAAGATCTGCATCGCTGACGGCATTGATGTCGTGAATATTGTCCGCAAGCCGGAGCAAGAAGACATTCTGCGCGAGATTGGCGCAAAATACATCATCAATTCCTCCAGCCCGACCTTCATGGAAGACCTGATCGATGCGCTTGTCGAAACCGGTGCAACCCTCGGCTTTGACGCGATTGGTGGTGGCCCGCTGGCCGGTCAGATCGTCACCTGTATGGAAGCCGCGCTGAACAAAACCGCAAAAGAATACAGCCGTTATGGCTCGACCCAGCATAAGCAGGTTTATATTTATGGCCGTCTGGATATGGGCCAGACCATCCTGCCACCGGGCGTCGGTATGGCCTGGGGTGTTGGAGGATATCTTCTCACGCCATTCCTGCAAAAGATCGGCAATGAAGGACGGGAACGTTTAAGAGCCCGCGTTATCCGCGAGCTCAAGACGACCTTTGCCAGCCATTACACACAGGAAATCTCCCTGAAAGATGCGCTGAACCCGGATACGCTGAAAGCCTATAACGCCAAAGCGACCGGCGAGAAGTATCTCATCAACCCATCGCTTTAACGAGGTGCACGCAGGGCGTTACTGGTTGAAATTGTAGACCAGTGACGCCTTGGTCACCGTATCAGTCGATTCAAAGCCCATAGGTGGGTTGGTGTCGTGACGGACGTCAAACGACATGCGGGCGGACAGCGCATTCGTGAGCGTTGCTGTCAGCGCCGTAGTGTTAGTCAGCTGAGTGGATTCCTCGGCATAGAGGCCTGTTGTCACATTTGTCAGGCCGACATTGTCGTTGAAATTGAATGCGAAGTCAGAGTTTCCGATCGCTGAAAAGGATTCAACCGTCTCACCGGGCGTGACCAACATACCATTCGCCATGACTGGCCGGACTTCATCGATCTTGAAGCCCGGTCCGCCGCGAACATTCCATTTCAGCGTCTCGCTTTCGAAAATATGATATCCAAGACCGCCGCCGACAAAGATACGGCTTTCAAAGCCTGAAAATTCATCCGATTCATAAGAGCCCTGACCGAAGCCGAACAGCTTATCGCCGAGCTGAACATCCGCTTTGCCGCCAAACAGATAACGGTTCTGGGTTTCCGTGCCGTCCGTCTCACCATAATCGGCACTGGCATTTACGCCATAAATCCAGCGGCCAGTCTTATAGTTCAGGTTGAGCCCAAGCCCGAGCTGGCTGGTCTCGGTGTTACCGGTCGATGTTGACGCGCTGAATGCCCCCTCTCCACTCCAGCCTCCAGCATCCTGAGAAATAGCAGGTTGAGCAACGATCAGACTGGCGGCGGATAAAAGAAGCAGGCGCATGAAGACACTCCGATACAAAAGGAATTGGCGTTTTGGTTAAGGCTTCATTGTTGAGGAAAACCTAATTGGTCGGACTTTCCGCACTCAAAAAACTGTCACTTGACGATGCTTTTCACTTTCCGCCTCATGACCACCTGATCCGAGGAAAGAAGCTGATACCATGCGTGACGAATTGCAAAAGACACTCGAAACCTTCCACACGAGGCTAACTAGTCTCTCAAATATAATGGACAAGGCAGAGCACGAATTATTCCCCGGCAGCGATGATATGGGCCCTTTGCTCACAGCACGCATGGCCGAAGATATGCTGCCTTTCACACATCAGATCGTATTTTGCTGCAATCAGCCCAATCAATTCATCGCCTGGATGAAAGATGAAGATGTTCTGGGCGCCGATCCGGATCCGTCCGGGTTCGACTTTCCACAGCTCAAGAGCCACATTTCTGAAACGCTAGCCAAACTGGACGAAGCCAAAACCTGTCTCAATCCCGAAAATCTTGACCGGGATAAGCTGATCAAGCTCCCGCCCAACAATGGATTAACGTTATCAGGCCCGGCCTATGTCAATGACTGGCTGATGCCGAATTTCTATTTTCACTATGTGACGGCGTACAATATTCTGAGGTCACGCGGTCTGGAAATCGGAAAGGCCAATTACATGGCCCATCTGATCCACCTGGTCCGTCCACTGGACATCTGACCCTCAGGCCTGGTCGGTAGTGTCGATCAGGCGTGTACGAATGACCTTTCCGTCGGCCGTGACATGAATGCCGCATTCGGTTTTTTCGCTTTCACGCCAACGCCCTGCACGCGGATCTTCACCGTCCGCAACAGGTGTGGTGCAGGTCGCACACCCGATGGATTTATAGCCTTGGGCTTCCAGAGGGTGACGCGGCAGATCATGCTCTTTGAAATAGGTCTCAACGTCTGTCGGTGACCAGTTCGCAAGCGGGTTCACCTTCACCTTTTCAGTCGTGTCCAACTCAAAAATCGGCAGATCTTCCCGGCTCTCATTCTGATAGCGTTTGCGCCCGGTAATCCAGGCATCAAAATCGCCCATGGCGAGTTCAAGCGGCCGTACCTTGCGGAGCGCACAGCACGCATCAAAATCATTCGCATAGAGATCGCCGTCAGGATCTTCCTGGAGAAGCTCCGACGGCTTTGGACGCAGCAGGCGCACATCCCGCAGGCCGAAGCGCTCGATCAGCTCATCGCGATAATCCAGTGTTTCCTGGAAGTGCTTGCCGGTTTCGAGAAACAGGATCGGTGTCGCCTTATACACGCGGGAGACCAGATGGAGCAGTACCGCAGACTCCGTCCCGAAGGACGAGCTGACAGCGATACGCCCGGGAAACTCTTCCAGCAAAGCAAGACGCAGAACGCGCTCGGCCTGGATGGTCCGCCATCGGGCGTTCAAATTGGCAACCCGATCCTTGGTTGTTTCTTCTGTCAGGGTGGCACCAATTCGTTCCTGAACCATGCTATCCATCATCTCGCTCACTTTGGGGTCGGTTCAGTTCCCGACCCTATGGCAGAGAAGCTAAACGCAGGCGTGTCTTTGTTCCCCTACAATATGCAGACGATCAACGACCTGATGAACGGCTCAATCCATAAACCTTCATTTAGAATTTCTATCGTCAGACGGAGGCACGACCGGCCTGCAAACAGCGTTAACGCCTATTAACACTAACAGCCCCCTGCTCTGATGTCGCAATCTGAAGGTCCGGTCTGAACACCGCATTATTTTCTAAGACTTAAATTCCAATGCAGAAAATTACCGTCGGGGTTCATCACTGATGAAGACATCACTTTATCTGGTTTCAGAAACCAATCAGCCTCAGACTGACGCTGATGACGTTTGGGAAATTGACGCGCCTGTCCGTCCACTGGATTTCGACAAGCCCCTGTCCAGAGTTCAATTGAACAAATTGTCTTCGAATCAGCGGCGATCCATGATGCGTGTTATCGCGCGATCAGAACAGGAGCCTGATTTCGAGCTGGACTGATCAGAGGTCCAGCTTCGCTTTCAGGATTTCATTCACTGCCTGAGGGTTCGCTTTCCCCTGGCTGGCTTTCATGACCTGACCGACAAACCAGCCCAGCGCTTTTGGTTTGGCATGGCCTTCAGCTTTCTGAGCCTGAACCTGCTCGACCTGAGATGGGTTTGCGGCAATGATGTCATCAACGATTTTTTCGATCGCACCGGTGTCGGAGACCTGTTTCAGCCCCTCTTTCTCGACAATGGCGCCCGGTGCACCTTCACCGGCCCAGACCTTGTCGAAGACTGTCTTGGCAATCTTCCCAGAGATATCACCGGATTTGATGAGATCGAGAAGTTCACCCAGATGCGCGGCACTAACCGGGCTCTCGCTGATTTCGAGGTCTTCCTTGTTGAGACGACCAAACAGCTCGTTGGCAACCCAATTCACCGCCATTTTGCCATCGCGGCCTTTGGCAACGGCTTCGAAATAATCGGCTTTTTCATAATCGGCGGCCAGAACAGCCGCGTCATAGGCGGTCAGACCATACTCTTTGATAAAGCGTTGTTTCTTTTGATCCGGAAGCTCTGGCAGGCTGGCTTTGATCTCATCGACCCAGGCCTGATCAATCTCGAGCGGGAGAAGGTCGGGATCGGGGAAATACCGGTAATCATGCGCATCCTCTTTGGACCGCATGGAACGCGTCAAACCAGTGGCCGTATCAAACAGAATCGTCTCCTGTTCGACCTTTTTCCCGGCTTCAATGGTTTCAACCTGATAGCGCGCTTCAGACTCAATCGCTTGCTGAATGAAGCGGAAAGAGTTCATGTTCTTGATTTCGCGGCGTGTGCCAAGAAAGCCGAAATCACCCGTTTCCACGAATTTCTCGTAGTTTCCGACCGGGCAGATGGAGACGTTGACGTCGGCGCGAAGGTTACCCTTCTCCATATCGCCATCGCTGGTCCCGAGCGCGACGACAATCGCGCGAAGCTTTTTCAGATAGGCAGCAGCCTCCTGAGGTGAACGAATGTGCGGGCGCGATACGATTTCCATCAACGCGACACCCGACCGGTTCAGGTCGACATAAGTGGCCGTAGGATCAAGATCGTGAATGGATTTGCCGGCATCCTGCTCAAGATGCAGACGTTCAATGCCGACGGTGAAACTGTAGCCCTCATCCGACTCGACCTCGATCTCACCTTCCCCAACGATCGGGAACTGGTATTGAGAAATCTGATAGCCCTGCGGCAGATCGGGATAGAAATAATTCTTCCGGTCAAAACGGGACCAGAGATTGATCTGCGCATTCAGCCCCAGACCCGTTCGGATGGCGTGTTCGACGCACCCTCTGTTGATCACGGGAAGCATGCCTGGCATGGCCGCATCGACGAGACTGACATTGCAGTTCGGGTCTGCACCGAAGGCCGTTGGCGCACCCGAAAACAGTTTGGCATTTGACGCGACCTGAGCATGGACCTCCATACCAATTACGACTTCAAATTCGCCAGTGTCGCCTTCGACGATATATGGGGTGCGCTCGGTCATGATCTGTCCTGATGCGGTGAGTATTGTGTACGTTAAACAGCACTAAGCGCTCGCTTCTACAAGCTCCGCAATGCGATTAAAAGAGTGTGTTCTTGCGTTTTTGAAAAGGACGGCGGATCGATGATCCGTAAAGCTTATCTTTTGAGATCAGCGCAGAAGCGATCCGTCAGCACCTCGATCACCTTCATGACCGTGGGATCAGCGATCCTGTAATAGATTGTCTGCGCCTCACGCCGTGAGTCGACCAGACCTTCGTCTTTCAGTTTGGCCAAATGCTGAGACATGGCGGACTGTGACAGGCCCACCCGATGCTGCAGTTCGCCAACAGACAATTCGCCCGAGCCCAACTGACACAGAACCAGCAAACGCCGGGAATTCGACATGGCTTTCAGAAAATCCGCAGCCTGAATTGCGCGGCTTTCAAAATCAGCAATATCTAAAAGATTCATATCCATGAGAGTACACTATACGAAGCACGTTAATTAGTCACTACTAATGTTGCAGCCGCACCATTATGGCGGGGCGGATTATTGTTTCCACCAATTCTCTGGCTTCGAATTGTAACCTGACGCCGTTTCCAATTCAGCACCCACGCGGAAACACGCGGCCTCATCGAGCGCCTTCCCAATCACTTGCAGCCCCAACGGAAGCCCGGTCTTGTCCTGTGCGACAGGCACTGAAATTCCTGGCAAGCCGGCCAGATTAGCCGTCACAGTGAAGACGTCGTTCAGATACATGGAAATTGGATCGTCATTCCGCTCGCCCAGGGCAAAGGCCGGTGACGGACATGTCGGCGTCAGAAGTGCATCCACATCTTTAAAGACGGTTTGGAAGTCTTCGAGAATTTTAGTCCGAACCTTCTGCGCCTTCAGGTAATAGGCGTCATAATAGCCCGCCGACAGCACATAAGTGCCGATCATGAGACGGCGTTTGACCTCTGCACCAAATCCGTCTGCCCGGGTGTTGGAATAAACCCCGGTAAGATCGCTGCCCTGCTGACGAACGCCATAGCGCATGCCGTCATAGCGAGCGAGGTTAGAAGACGCCTCAGCCGGCGCCACAATGTAATAAGCTGGGAGGGCATATTTTGTGTGCGGAAGGCTGACATCGACGATTTCACATCCCGCTGCCATCAGCCAATCAATTCCTTGCTGCCAAAGTGCTTCGAGTTCGTCTGGCATGCCGTCCACGCGATATTCCTTGGGAATACCAATTTTCATACCTTTGACGGGCTCTCCCACAGATTTGGTCCAATCTGGACGCTCGACATGCAAAGACGTCGAGTCTTTCTCGTCGGCACTACACATGACATTGAGCATAAGTGCAGCGTCCTTCACCGATTTGGCGATCGGTCCGGCCTGATCAAGCGAAGATGCAAAGGCAACCATGCCAAATCGGCTGGCGCGACCATAGGTCGGTTTTATACCAACCGTGCCAGTAAACGCTGCTGGTTGACGAATGGATCCGCCGGTGTCTGAAGCCGTTGCGGCAAGACAGAGGTCAGCCGCCACGGCCGATGCCGAACCACCGGATGATCCGCCAGGTGTCAGCTTCTCATTTCCACCGGACTTGCGCCACGGATTGACCACGTCGCCGTAATAGGATGTTTCATTGGACGACCCCATCGCGAACTCATCCATATTGAGCTTGCCCAACATCACCGCACCCTCTTTCCAGAGATTGGCGGTGACCGTACTTTCATAAGGCGGCGTGAACTCGCCGAGGATATGGGAGCAGGCGGTGGTGCGTACACCTTCGGTGCAGAAAAGATCCTTGATCCCCAGCGGCGCCCCGTCCAGCACGCCCGCCTCCCCTTTCGCCCGTCGCGCATCCGAAGCAGCCGCCATTTCAAGCGCTTTATCCGGGGTTTGGACGACATAGGCATTCAGTGACGGATTTGCGGCTTCAATCGCCGAGATGAAAGCTTGCGTCAGTTCGACCGAAGAGAAGTCCTTATTCTCCAGACCGGCCAGTGCATCAGATAAAGTGAGTGCGGTCAGATCAGTCATATCCGTCTTTCTTGGTCCATGCGCGAGGAAAGGATCGCTTGCGAATTACAATCCGCTTGGTAAGCGTGTCTGAGCCGTTTTTGCAAGTGGAAAGGCGAAATGAAATCTCAGCCTCGTTCCTATGGGTCTGAAACGCCACCGAGTTTCAGTCTCAACGAAACATTTCGCCTGGCTGTATTCGTCAGTCGACGCGCCCCCGTTCAGATTGGTATCGTGCTTCTGGTTTTCGGTCTGTTGCCGTCAATCTTCATGGATTTCGTTGTTTTACGCATTGAGCATGAACTGATCTATGCCCTGACCGATTATGGCGCGTTGTCCTACACGCTTTATTCTCTCGTCTATAATACGCTGATAGCACCCGCATTTGCCGCGGTGACGATGATTATTTATATGATTGTACGCGATAAAACCGCACATACACCGTCCATCCTGATCCAAACGCTTTTGATCTTACCTGGCCTGCTGATCGTCTCGCTGATACAGCAGGCATTGACGTCGATCGGATCCTTCTTCCTCGTCTTTCCAGGCCTCATATTCATGACCATTCTGGCTTTTGCGGTTCCGATTTTCGCGACCCGCCGATCCGGAATAATCGACGCTTTGTCCCGGTCGACCGCCATGACCAAAGGCAACAGGTGGAAGATTTTCGGTCTCATCGTTCTGACGATATTGATTGGCGCTTTAGCCGCGGCTGGCTATTGGCTCATGCTGGATGTGTTGATCCCACCCGCCGAGGTCGACGCTTTTTCCTCTCCGCAACAAAACTGGTCGTGGAAGGATCTTCTCGGCTATCTGGCGGAACTCATCTCTCAATGGGTCTACTGCGTGACACTCGCGAGCGCTTTCATTCTTCTGATGGACAATCAGAAGTCAGACGCGAGCGTCGCCTCGACGTTTGATTAGGCCGTTAAAGCAAAGTTAAAAATTCGAACAGGCCGCGCTTATTCGATGCCAGCAGCATCAAGTGCTTTCTCGTCCCAGGCATAGATTGCCTTGATAAAGCAACGATTTGGTCCAGCACCTGTTGAGCTGGACGCGCTGAAAACACTGTCGGACACCAGCAAGCGGTCACCGCGCGTGACACAACTCGAATGTGCATCAATCGCAACGGATTGCGCGCGGTCGAGATCAAAGCATGAGCTGGTTTCGACGAGGAAATCCTTGCCCGGGCTCATTTCAAGCACAACGGTATCACGCGTATTCTGGCTGAAACTGTCAATGTTCGACGCAAAACACATCCGGTCGACCTGTTCGCCAAGTCGCGGGTCACCAGCGAATTTGGCAACACCGGCAGGCTCCTTCTCGGCCATGCCGCCATTTGCAGCTGCGGCACAGGCTGACAGAAGGAAAACGAGACCACCGTAAATGAAAGGAAGTGTTTTTTCGCGCATCATGACGTTTCTCCGTCCCTTTAGCTATAATATCGCGCGAAATCGCTAAAAGTTCAATGCGAGCGCAAAATTATTGCAGTCTCTACTCGACCACTTTGGGAACAACGAAAAATCCATCTTCCGATTTTGGGGCATTCGCCAGAACTTTGTCCTGGATATTGCCATCCGTAATGACGTCTTCGCGCATTGGAAGAGACATGGCTTCAACCGACGTCATCGGCTCCACGCCTTCAACATCGACTTCTGCGAGCTGTTCGATCCAGTTCAGAATGCCGTTCAGCTCATTGGTCATGTTGTCGACCTGATCTTCTGGAAGTGCGATCCGCGCAAGACGGGCAACTTTCCGGACATCATCCTGTGAGACGCTCATGAGAAACTCCTTATTCGAGTGTTTCTTTATTGAGGGTTCGTCGCCGGATCAAGAAGACCTTTTAGATGACGGCAAGATCGGCTAAGTGCGCCTATGGCTATCTTAGACCTTCTCGAGCTTCCGAATAAAGGCGTGCTGATTGGATTGGACCCCGGCTCCAAAACCGTCGGCGTTGCAGCCAGCGACCGGCTTCAGCTCACGGCACACCCCGTTGAAACGCTTCAGCGCGGCAAAAAACTCGCGCCGACCCTGACCCGTCTTTTCGAGCTGCTGGATGACCGTGAGGCCATTGGCATTGTCATGGGCCTCCCGCTAAACATGGATGGCAGCGCAGGCCCACGTGCGCAGTCTGCCCGCGCACTCGCCCGACACATTCTGCAAATTCGCGACATCCCCCTTGCCTTTCAGGATGAACGCATGTCGAGCCAGTCAGCCGAGCGTGCGATGCTCGACGCTGACCTGTCGCGCGCACGCCGGGCGGAACTGATCGACAAATCCGCTGCGGCCATCATTCTGCAAACCGCTATCGATACCATTGCCAACGCATCATGAGCTTCTTTCAGGCGCTGATACCCGTCATATTCATGGTGGTTCTGGGCCGCTTTCTGGCGCGTCGAAACATTCCGCCTGCTGAAGGCTGGCGGGCGATTGAACGCCTCTGTTATCTGGTTTTCATCCCAGCCCTCATCATTCTGGTTCTATGGCGCGCGCCTTTGGAAACTGTTCCGTGGAAAATTGGATTGACGCTCCTTGTTGCACAGTGCGGAATGGCTCTCATCGGTTTGATCCCGGCGCTCTGGAAGTCGACACCTGGCCCGTCAGTTGGCTGTATTGTTCAGTCCAATTCCCGTTGGAACACCTTTATCGCCCTGACGATAACCGGCGTTCTATTTGGCGAGACAGGTGTTGCCCTGACGGCCATTTGCGCGGCGATTATGATCCCGCTCGCGAACATTCTCTCTATCCTGGCCTTCACCTATTTCGGGGCGAATGAGAGCGGTGTGAAGCGAAACCCCTTCGCCGAACTCATTCGGAACCCTCTTGTGATTGCCTGCCTGATAGGGGCTGCGCTGAATGTGTCAGGTATCAAACCGAGCGGAACATTCGAAACAATACTGGAGCTCGTATCAGAGCCCGCCATGGCGCTCGGCCTGATGACTGTGGGAGCGGGTATTGATCTCAAAGCGCTGAGACGCGCGGGCATCCGGACCTTCTTCTGGTCAAATGTCAGATTATTTGGCCTGCCCCTTGTGGCCGTCCCCTTCGCCCATTTCGCACTCGGCGTTGATGGTGTGCCGCTCGTCGTCATCGCGATCTGCACATCCACACCGACTGCTGTGAATGGATATATTCTGGCAAAACAAATGGGAGGCGATGCCCCATTCATGGCCAATCTGATCGCGGCTCAAACGGCGATGTCTGTCGTCACCATGTTTCTGGTGTATCTCTCAACACTTTGGTTGATCGGGGGCCTGCCGACTTGAGTCGGCAAAATTCCATTAGAAACGGGGAAACCCGAGCCATATTCTGCGCGCAGACAAAACCGTCTGGTTGACGGATCCTATGCCGCCGGACTAGCTGTCGCTGTTATCAGATCCGATTAGAGTCGACCGATGTCCTTCGAATATGAGTTTCCTCACCGTCATCTGCTCGGCATTGAGGGCCTGAACCGTCTGGATATCGAGTTTTTGCTCAATCGATCCGAAGAGTTGATCAACACGAAAACGCCGGAGCAAACGCTCGCGGGCAAGACGCTGATCAATATGTTCTTCGAGAATTCCACACGAACGCAGGGGTCGTTCGAAATTTCGGCCAAGCGCCTTGGCGCGGATGTGGTCAACATGGCTGTCCAGTCTTCTTCAGTGAAGAAAGGCGAAACCCTCGTCGACACAGCCATGACACTGAACGCCATGGAACCTGATCTCCTAGTCATCCGGCATGGCGCGTCCGGCGGCGTCCGCCTGCTCTCCCGCAAAGTGGATTGCGCGGTCGTGAATGCGGGCGACGGCACCCATGAACATCCCACCCAGGCTTTGCTCGATGCGCTGACCATTCGCCGCCGTAAAGGCCGCCTGGAAGGTCTGAAAATCGCGATTTGCGGGGACATCCTTCATTCGCGCGTCGCCCGGTCCAACACAATGTTGTTGCATCAAATGGGCGCGGAAGTCCGTCTGGTCGGACCACCAACGCTTCTGCCCCCGGGCACCGAGAGCTGGGGCGCGGCGTCTCTTCATACCAACATGATAGAGGGCGTTACAGGGTGCGACGTCGTCATGATGCTGCGGCTTCAACTCGAGCGGATGAATGGCATGTATCTGCCGAGCAAGCGGGAGTTTTTTCAGCTCTACGGCCTCGATGAGAAGAAGCTCGAACACGCCGCGACAGATGCTCTGATCATGCATCCTGGGCCAATGAATCGCGGCGTCGAAATCGATAGCGCAATCACAGAAACAGCGAACAGCACGATTACAGAGCAGGTATCAATGGGCGTCTATGTCCGGATGGCGGTTCTGGAAACGCTCGCCCGCAATCTTGATCGCTCGCGGGAGGCTAGCACATGAGCCGCACCATTCTGCACAATGCCCGCGTGATTGACCCGGCCAGTGACTATGACGGCCCGGGCGGTGTGATCGTTGAGGATGGCATCATTGTGGACATGGGACCACATGTCGGCCCTGAAAAAGACGAACATTCCAAGATGGTCGATTGTCATGGGCTCTGCCTTGCTCCGGGACTGGTCGATCTCCGCGTTAAAACCGGCGAACCCGGCAGCGAGCATCGCGAAACTCTGGCGTCGGCAAGCGTCGCCGCTGTCGCGGGCGGCATTACCTCTATGGTGGTTATGCCCGACACCGATCCTGTCATCGATACGCCGGCGCTTGTGGATTATCTCCGACGCGCCGGGCAGACGGACGCAGTCCGTAACCGGGTCTACCCAGCGGGCGCGCTATCTCAAGGATTGAAAAGCGAGCGGATGAGCGAGTTATCGCTCATGAAAGACGCAGGTGCCGTTCTGTTTACCCAGGTCGATGAAGCTGTCCGGTCGAGCAATTTCCTACGTCGGTCACTTCAGTATGCACGGGCGCTAGACGCTAAAATAATGCTCCGACCGGATGATCCTGATATCGCAACGGGATCAATGAATGCGAGCGGCTTTGCAGCTCGTCTTGGTCTCAGAGGCCTACCGAAACAGGCAGAATGGATTGGCCTGCAACGTGACCTGACGCTCGCTGAAATGACGGGCAGTACAATGATTGTGGACCAGGTCACCACTCGACGCAGTCTCGAAATCGTTGAAGATGCCAGGGCTCGCGGACAGAAAATTCATGTGACGAGCGCGGCGCATTCGCTCTATTTCAATGAACTCGACATCGGCGATGGGACCCGTGATCCCGACAAAGCTTATCTCACCTATTGCAAGGTCAATCCGCCCTTCCGTAGCGAGGAGGATCGGCTGGCCCTGATCGAAGGGCTCAGAGACGGCCGTCTGGACGTGATCGTGTCCGCGCATGATCCGCAGCCGCCCGAAGAAAAACGCCTGCCCTTTGACGAAGCCAGTTTTGGGGCAGCCGGTCTTGAGACGCTTCTCTCAGCGCTGACGACTCTGTCCGATCAACCGGAATATGACCTCGATCTTCTGACGATCCTGCGCGCAATGACCGTCAATCCGGCGGACATTCTCGGTCTCGAACAGGGCCGTCTGGCTGCGGGCGCGCCCGCAGACCTGATCCTGTTCGATCCGCGACGCCCCTGGAAATGCAAACGTGACAAGCTCCGGTCTCGCTCTGGTAACAGCCCGTTTGACGGCCGTCTGCTCACAGGACAGGTCATGAAAACAATGGTCGAAGGCGAATGGGTTTTTGAGCTGACTGAGGATAGCCTGACATGATGGGGGAAGGTCTGGGACTGATCTGGGGATTTGCCGGAATTGCAGGCTATTTGCTGGGCTCCATTCCGTTTGGACTGGTCATCACCAGACTGGCCGGACTTGGCGATATTCGCGCGATCGGATCAGGTAATATCGGCGCAACCAACGTGCTGCGGACGGGGCGGAAAGACCTCGCACTCGCAACCCTGCTGCTCGACTCGGGTAAAGCAGGAATTGCGGCGCTCATCTTTCAGCTGGCATTCGGCGCACAAATCCCGTCGATTGGCCTTTTCGCGGGCGCCATGGCCTTTGTGGGGCATTGCTTTCCCGTCTGGCTGCAGTTTAAGGGCGGAAAAGGCGTCGCGACCTATGCCGGCTTGCTTATCGCTGGTGTCTGGAAAGTTGCGTTATTCGCCGCGCCCTGCTGGATCCTGATCGCCTTTATCTCTCGTCGGTCCTCTCTTGCAGCGCTCATAACAGCGGCTCTTGTGCCGATCGTTGCCTGGGGCGTGAATTACAGCGTGCTTCAGGTCATTATACTGATAGGATTGAGTGGCCTCCTGTATTGGCGACATATGGCAAATATCAAACGTCTCATTGCCGGGACTGAGCCAAAGATTGGCGAGAAATCGAAAAAATCTGAAGAAAGTCAGCCAGCTTGAGCTGGTCCGAGGACGCATTGGCTCGTCTTCGATTGGCCCGTACCGTTGGTATAGGTCCGCTGACTTTTTCAAAATTCATGAGCACCTACCAATCGGGGACTGACGCGATTAAGGCACTTCCCGATCGCGCGAATGCTGCCGGTCGTCGCAATATCCGTCTGGCCGATCAGGCTCAGATCGAAGAGGAAATCCGGGCAACCGAAGAGATTGGTGGTCGTATTCTGCTCAACACCGATTCTGACTACCCCACTCTGCTCAGGGAACTGGCTCCCAGCCCGCCAGTCATTACCGTTCTTGGCGACCTCGCTCAGGCACGCAAACCGTGTATCGCAATGGTCGGGGCGCGTAATGCATCCGCTGCAGGCATGCGGCTTGCCAACACAATCGCTAATGATCTGGGGTCGGAAGGTTATACCGTTGTTTCAGGTCTGGCGCGCGGGATCGATACTGCGGCGCATAATGGCGCGCTGGAAACCGGCACAATTGCGGTGATAGCTGGCGGAATCGACAATATCTATCCGCCGCAGAATGCCGGCTTGAGAGATCTCATCGCGAAAAACGGGCTTGTTCTGACAGAATCGCCGTTCGGACATGAACCGCGCGCAAAGGACTTTCCTCGACGAAATCGATTGATTACAGGGCTAAGTCTTGGCGTTGTTGTGGTTGAAGCGGCTCAGAGATCCGGTTCGCTGATTTCCGCGCGTTGTGCCGCCGAACAGGGCCGCGATGTGATGGCCGTTCCGGGCTCGCCGCTCGATCCTCGCACGCGCGGCTCAAATGGCCTCATCCGATCTGGGGCCGCGCTAGTCGAATCAGCGCGTGACATTCTGGAGGTGCTGTCACCTCAACCGAAGGGAGAAACCGGGCGCCTCCTCGAGCTGAAGGGTGACGATTTTGAAGATGACGACGCCACCGAACCTGATGCTGAAGCCCAGACTCAAATCCTGAAGTCGCTGTCACCAACGCCCATTTCATTGGCCGATCTTTCTCGTGCAACATCACTCCCGATACGCCAGTGCACAACGGCACTTGTGGAGTTGGAACTGGCTGGATTAGCGGTGTCACTTCCCGGAGGTCTGGTTCAAAGAACCGTGTGATAATAACGGCACTAATTATGCAACATGCGAACAATAAATGTCATTTTTTTGCTGGGCTGCCCTCATGAAGACTTTTTTCCCTGTCCTGAACCGTATAACCAAGACGTTCGGGAATATGGAGGCGACAACCGTGCCGAAAATGAAACTGTTCGCGATCGCGACGGCGCTGGCAATGACGCCCGCGGTCATCGCTCAGGATTCTACTCCCGACAAAGTTTATCTCGAAGCCGATGCGCTCACCGATGATCAGAACAACGGCGTTATGATCGCCGAGGGCAATGTTATTGCACGTTATGAGGGCCGTCAGCTGTCCGCTGACAAGGTGATTTACAATCTCGAAACGCAAAAAGTGCGTGCCATTGGCAACGTTCAGATTCTGGATCCCGACGGTACTGTGCGAACCGCCGACGAAATCGAAGTCGATGAGCAACTCTCTGACGGCGTCGCAACAGGCTTTACGGCACAGCTTCCGCAGAACGCTGTCGTGGTTGCACGGGCCGCAACCCGTACGGATGGCGGCACAAACTCGCTCGATTACGCAATCTATACGGCTTGTCCGATCTGCGAAGAAGAAGGTAAATCACCCACCTGGACCTTGCGGGCACGCCGCGCAGTTCAGAATGCTGAAACACAGATGATTTCCTACAATGACGCTGTGTTTTCAATCAAAGGTGTGCCGGTTCTCTATCTGCCCTATTTTTCGCACCCGGATCCATCATCGAAACGCCGCTCGGGTTTGCTGACACCGACGCCGGAACTGTCTTCAAAACTTGGTCTTGTCTGGGAGCAGCCTTATTACTGGGCCATCTCTCCCAGTCAGGACATGACGATCACGCCAAAACTCTATACGGGCGTGAATTCGGCACTTGATTTAGCCTATCGGAAGAAATTCTTTTCAGGGCAGCTCGATATTTCCGGATCACTTGCCTACGATTATGAATTTGACAGCAATGGCGACCGCCAATTCTACAATGTGAACGGCGCCATCGTTGAAGAACCAGACGAGTTCTCAGGCACTCTGATCCCCAGTGAAGAGAAATTTCGCGGCCACATCTTTGCTCAGGGTCTTTTTAACCTCACCGACACCTGGCAATGGGGCTTCGCGGCAGAAAATGTCACCGATGATCTCTATCTGCGCCGATACAATATCGATGGCTGGAATGATCCACGCGGCCTGCTGGATACCGCTCCAAACAGATTGCTGAGCCAGGCATTTCTGATCGGGCAGACAGAAGATTTCTACACCGACATTGCAAGCTTCCATGTTCAGGGTCTTGGCGAAAGGGATAATGACGGCAATTTCGCGCGCGTCGTTCCAATGGCCTTCGCAAACAAGCTGATCGACTTTGGCGACAAGGGCCTTGCAACCTTTGAAGGATCTCTCGCACTGCTCGATCGGAGTGAAGGCGACGATACACGTCGCGGAACGGTAAGCGCCGAATGGCAAAATGCCTATGTCGCACCCGCTGGTCTGGTTGTGGAACCTCTGCTGAAGGTACGCGCAGACTATTATGATTTCAGCGTGCAGTCGACCAGCTCTACGCCAGGGTTTGAAGATGCCAAATCCAGAACATCTGCCCTCGCCGCAGCAACGGTCCGGTGGCCCTTTATTCGTCGCGGGGAAGACTCAACGGTGACCATCGAACCGATTGTGACGTTCGGATATGGAGAAGCCTCTCTCGACAATGGAGAACTTCCAGTCGAAGACTCCGCATTGTTCGAATACGACCTGCCAGTCTTGTTCAAAGCTGATCCCTTCACAGAATATGACCTGATTGAACAGGGAAGCAGGGTTGTTGCAGGCCTGCGCGCGAAAGCCCAATTTGATGATTTCGAAGTTCGCGGTACAATTGGCCAGCGGTTCAGAGACGAAGTGGATCCCTTCTTTGAAATCGGGTCCAATCTCGGGATGGAAAAATCCGACTATGTCGCGGGCTTTGGGTTTGATATCGGCGACAACCTCAAATTCGATTCGACCATGCGCCTCGATAAAGACTTCGATATCAGAAGGATCGAAGCACAAACTGAAATCGATTGGTGGCGGATCAGCTCAGGGTTCACTTATTTCAATATCGATGAAGACGTGGCCTTCGGTAACAATCCGACGCAAACACAAGGCATCGCATTTCGGTCGCAATTCGAGCTCACAGACAGTCTGGATCTGTCCTACAGCATCAACAGAAACCTCGAGACAAATCTGAACCAGCGACAATTTGCAGGTGTCCGCTGGTCAGACGATTGTAGTTTCTTCATTATCGGGTGGGAACAACGTCAGATTTCCGACCGTGGTGTTGGGGACTCTGAGTCCATCGTTTTTGGATTTGGTTTCAATACAATCGGTGCCATCACAACTCAGGACTTCGACTGACGAAACTGCAAATCCCTCTGCATCTTCATGTGACAAGACTTGCAGGATCGTGTTATCGCCTGTGTCCGAATAATGTAACTTTGCGCGTAAACAGGAGTTTGGCGATATGACCGCTATTCGAGCGATGGTAACCGGAATAAGTCTGGCTTGCCTTTGTGGACCTGTGCTGGCTCAGACAAGTGACATTGTCACCCCGACAGAGACCGCGGAAACCCAAGACCCGCAAGCTCAGCTTCTGGGCGGTGTCGCGGCCGTAGTGAATGATGAGGTGATTTCGATCTCTGACGTCGCTCAGCGCGCCCGTCTATTGCTGGTTACGCTAGGTGTTCAACCCACTCAGGAAAACCTTCAGCAATTGCTGCCGCGGGCGCTTGAGGATCTGATCGACGAACGCCTTCAACTTCAGAAAGCCGCTGAGTTCGATCTTGAAGTCAGTGATGCCGATATTGACGCTTCAATTCAGGATATGGCTCGCCAGAACTCAACTGACATTGAAGGCATGTATCAGGTTCTGCGGCAGAGTGGTATCAATCCAGAGACGCTTCGAGAGCAGATGCGGGCTGAGATCGCCTGGCGCCGGATCATGAGCGGTCTTTATGGCTCGCGTATCCGCATCTCGCAGCTTCAGATCTCCAGCCTGCTAGACCGAATTGAGTCAGACGCTGGCAAAACACAGTATCAATTGGCTGAGATTTTCCTGTTTGCCCCGACCGAACAGGACAAACAACAGGTTCTTGAAGGCGCCAACGTTATTGTTCAGCAGCTGAGCCAGGGTGCCCGGTTTGAACTTGCGGCTCAACAATATTCGAATTCACCTACCGCTGCCGTTGGCGGCGATCTGGGTTGGGTTTCGCCCACCGAGCTTGATCCTGACGTTCAGGAAGTACTTGCCAACACCGAACCACCTGCGCTGACCAGCCCAATCGTCGTTGACGATGGCGTCTATATTTATGCAATACGGGCTAAACAGGACGGACAGACCGGACCGAAAATGGTCACCTTGATGCAGGTTTTGTCACCTGACAATCAACGCGCTGCTCTGAACGCCTTTAAGCTGGCTGGTCATAGCTGCAATGACGTCGAAGCCGCCGCAGCCGAGGAAGAAGGCCTAGTCTACGCGTCGCTTGGTGAAGTTGGTGAAGATGTCCTCACCGACCAGGTCGCCATGGCCATCCGTAATGTACCGGAAGGTAGCGCCAGCGATATCATTGATACTCCAGCCGGTCCGGCCCTGCTCTATGTGTGCGATCGTGTGCAAAGTGGCTTTGAAATGCCAAGCCGCGAACAGATTGAAGATCGTTTGTTCGGTCAGCAAATCGCGCTCCAGAGCCAACGCGAACTTCGTGACCTGAAGCGTGAAGCCACAATTATCCGCCGATAAGCCGGGGCCGCTTGCTCTCACCATGGGTGATCCGGCGGGGGTGGGGCCTCTCGCCAGCCTGCTCGCTTATCAGAGCCTGGTACAGCAATCTGAATTCACGTTTTACCTTCGCGGCTCAATGAGGGCGCTGAACCGCGCGAAAGAACAGGCGTCTCTGGACTGTGAGATCGAGCACATCGAGCATCCCTCTCAGGCCGCAGGCGTGTTTCCGACGGCTTTGCCCGTCATTGATCTTGAATGTCCTGACGTGGCGGCCGGCATGCCAGATGTTCGGACAGCAGGCGCTATTATCAGCTCAATAGAGATGTGCGTGGAGGATGTCTGGTCAGGACGTGCCTCAGCAGTCGTGACGAACCCCATCGCCAAATCCCTGTTGAACAGGGCAGGTTTTGCGCATCCGGGCCATACCGAATTTCTGGCGGCCCTCGCCGGGGACCATGGAAATTGCGCCGCACCGCACCCAGTGATGATGTTGATTGGTGGCGGTCTTCGGGTCGCGCTCGTGACGATCCATATTCCGCTGATGAGCGTTGCCAGCAGGCTGACGCCCGAGCTGATCGAGCAAACAGCCCGTATCGTTCTGCATGCTCTGCCACGGTATTTTGGCGCGCCGGACGGACGTCTTGGCATGTGTGGTCTGAACCCGCACGCAGGCGAAGATGGCATGCTCGGATCAGAGGATGCAGAGGTCATTGCGCCGGTCATCGAACGGCTTCAGAGCATGGGCGCGAAGGTCGTAGGGCCTCGTCCAGGCGACACAATTTTCCATGAGATGCTGAGCGGACACTACGACGCCGTGCTCGCCATGTACCATGATCAGGGGCTGATTCCGGTGAAGACACTCGACATTTGGGGCGGCGTAAATGTGACGCTCGGCCTGCCTTTCATCAGAACGTCACCAGATCACGGCACAGCCTATGATGCAGCCGCTGCTGGACATGCGAAACCAGATAGCCTGATCGCGGCGATCAGAACAGCCCGACAAATGGCAGACAGTGCCGCTCAGTTTGAGCGCACACATGACTGAGCAGAATGAACCTGAACTCCTGCGGGCAGCCGCTGATAAACGTCTGGGGCAGCATTTTCTGTTCGACCCGGATATTCTCAAGCGGGTCGCACTTGCTGCGGGCCCCGTGCAGGGCCGAGATGTCATTGAAGTCGGTCCGGGCCCGGGCGGCCTGACCCGCGCGCTGTTGAACAATGGCGTCCGAAAACTGCTCTGTGTGGAAATGGACGACCGGTTTGCCGAGGCATTGATGGGCTGGCCTGAGCGTGACGCGGGGAGGCTCTCAGTGGTTCAACATGATGCGACGAAAATCAACTGGCGCGCCCTCATTGAAGAGCACGGGCTGACGCCGCCCGTCATGATCATCGCCAACCTTCCATTTAATGTCGGGACGCCGCTTCTGGTCAGTTGGCTGACCCAACTCGACTGGGTGGGCGAGATGTCACTCATGTTTCAGAAGGAAGTCGCACAGCGCATCTGTGCCCGGCCTGATACGAACCATTATGGACGCCTTGCGGTGCTGGCTCAGGCTGTGACGGAAGCCAGACTGGCCTTCACACTGCCACCGGGCGCATTCAAACCGCCACCAAAAGTCGCCTCTGCCGTAGCTGTGTTGAAACCCTTACCTCAAGAGAAGGCGTTTCAGGAGATCGACGCCTTGCAGCGCGTGACCGCTGCGGCCTTCGGGCAACGCCGAAAAATGCTCAGGGCCAGTTTGAAATCCATCATGCCCGCAGATGTGACGGCAGAAGACCTGCTGACCTCGTGCGAGATTGATCCCAAGCGGCGGGCGGAAACCTTGTCTCAACAGGAGTTTCGGACGCTTACACAGGCCTGGGTGACAACTCAGTCTTCGTCCAGCAAATCCTGAACAAGCTGCTCGAGATTGAACTGACGCAGTCTTTTGCGACGTTCTGACCGGAGAATTGTTTCCAGTTCAGAATAGGCTGTATCGAGGTTTTCATTCACGATGACGTAGTCATAGCGACGCCAATGGCGGATTTCATTTCGAGCCCCCGCCATGCGACGTTCGACTTTTTCGGGTGTTGATCCGGGCCGCAATTCCAGACGCTTCTGCAGCGCATCCATGCTCGGCGGCAGGACAAATACAGAGACAACATCGTTCGGCATCTGGTCATGGATTGCGTCAGCGCCCTGCCAGTCGACGTCGAAAATCACGTCATGGCCTGCTGCCAGACGCTCCTCCACAGCCTCGCGCGGAGTTCCGTAGAAATGGTCAAACACCCTCGCCCATTCGAGAAATTCGCGATTTGACACCCGGCGCTCAAATTCAGCGCGATCAATGAAATGGTAGTGTACGCCATCTTCTTCGCCCGGCCGGGGCTCACGTGTGGTCGCCGAAACAGACAGCCCCATATCTTGGTGGCGATCCAGAAGCATGCGCGACAAGGTGGTTTTCCCCGCCCCTGACGGGCTGGAAATCACCAGCATAAGTCCACGACGGGCGTGAGGATTATTCGACATTCGCCGCCTGCTCCTTAAATTGATCAATCAGGCTCTTCAAAGACAGCGAATGACGCGTCATTTCAAGGCTCGCCGACTTACTGCCCAGAGTATTGGCTTCCCGCAGAAGTTCCTGAGAAAGGAAATCGAGCTTTCGTCCGACAGGTTTGTCCGAAGCGACCAGTTGGCCAGCCTCCTCCAAATGAGCAGATAACCGATCAAGCTCTTCGGTGACATCGGCCTTGGTGACGAGCAACGCCACTTCCTGTTCCAGTCGGTCATCATTGAGCTGTTGATCGCTCAGCAATTCAGACAATCGGGTTTCCAGTCTCGACTTGATCTGAGCAGGCTGAATATCAGCGGTCGATTGGGCCTGTACAACGATGTCGCCCATGTCCGACACAATACGCTGCAACACGGTTTTCAGCGCGGCGCCCTCTGACTGGCGCGCCTCTTTGAGTTTTTCCAAGGCCGATCGGACCGTTGTAAGGATGTCCTCAATGGTCGCCTCATCCATAATGGAATCAGAGGCCGGTTTGTCACCTGAAATGACGCCTTTCATGGAGATCAGTTCAACACCGGCACTGCCTACGCTACGCCCCGATTGCCGATCCAACAAGCGTGCGCGTCGCGCCAGCGCTGTCAAAAGCGGTGTGTTCAAAGCCAGACCCAGGCGGTCTCTCTGATCACGTACAGAAAGCGATGCCTGAACATTGCCGCGAGATAGCTGCGCCTTGATCTCCGCTCGAATTGCCACTTCCAAGGCGAACGAGCCCTGAGGCAGGTGCAATCGGATATCAAGTCCACGACCATTCACAGACTTGATTTCAAAATTCCAGGATTGGCCATCGCGTTCACCGCTTTCGGCACCAAATCCGGTCATGCTTGAAAGCATATTCATTCACCTCTTTGCGCCGCTATGCGCGCACGTTCAATCTCCCGCCAACGCGCCACATTGCGATTGTGCTCTGAATTGGTTTTGGCGAAGGCATGTCCACCAGTGCCATCTGCCACAAAGAAGAGATAATCGGATTCCGCTGGCTGAAGCACGGCCCGTAAAGCCGCTTCACTCGGATTGCAGATCGGCGTCGGCGGCAAGCCATCAATCTGATAGGTATTATAGTCCGTTACGCGGTCGATTTCAGACCGGTACAATGTTCGGCGCACCACGCGGCCGTCAGATAATGTTCGCGTCAGCGGCACGCCTTTTGAGATGCCGTAAATGATGGTCGGATCACTCTGGAGACGCATACCGCGGTTCAACCGGTTGATGAACACGCCTGCGACCAAATCTTCATCACCGAGGCCACCGGTTTCCTTTTCGATGATGGAGGCGAGAATGACCGCCTCTTCGCGGCTCTCAATCGGCAGATCTTCCTGTCTGGCGGGCCAGATCTCGTCGAGCAGCTGGGTCTGATAATTGGCAAAGGCCTCGACGACTTCGGTTCTGGTCGTTCCGCGTGAGAAGGCGTGCGTCTCTGGCAGGAAGCTACCCTCTGGCAGAAGTTCGGGCATTTCGCCTTTCAGAAAGTCTGTTTCCTCGATGACCTTCCAGGCCTGAGCGATCGTCGATCCTTCAATGATCTGCACCTGATGCAGGATCACATCGCCTTCATTCATTTTCCTGAGAATGTCGACCATGCTGGAGTCTGTGTCGATCAGATATTCGCCAGCCTTGATATCGGACTCTAGCTCTTTGTAACGGGCAGCCAGTCTGAACAGGCGCGCATCAGAAATCAGCCCCTTGTCTTCGAGCTGCTGTCCGACCTTGATGACGCCTGCCCCACGCTCAACGAAGACGATCCGGTCTTCTCCACCGGCCAGTGGACCGGGCTCGCTGATCTTACCTTCGAACCATTTAAATGCGCCGAAGCCTGCGCCTGCCAGCAGAAAGCAGCAGACGAGGAAGACAACAAATAACCGAACTACCCATTTCATCTTATGCTACTCGACTCAAACGGCGTTCGGCGCAGGATAGGGTCAGTCGTCGACGCGGCCAAGCACGAGCGCGGCATTCGTGCCGCCAAAGCCGAAAGAATTCGACAGGGCGTATTTGATTTCACGCGCTTTGGCTTTCAGAGGCGTAAGGTCAATTTCGCTCTCGAAGGATGGATTTTCGAGGTTCAGCGTTGGCGGGATCATTCCGTTCTGAACAGCAAGCGCCGTGAAGGCCGCCTCAACCGCTCCAGCGGCACCAAGAAGGTGTCCGATGGAAGACTTGGTTGATGACAGGGACAGACCGTTCACAGATTCACCGAACAGACGCTCAATCGCACGGACTTCGATCTCATCGCCTACAGGCGTTGAGGTGCCGTGAGTGTTCACATAGTCGATGTCGGCCGGTGTCAGCCCTGCGTGACGCAGCGCCATCTCCATGGCGCGATAACCGCCATTGCCATCTTCAGCAGGCGATGTGATGTGGTGCGCATCGCCAGACAGACCATAGCCGAGCACTTCGGCATATATCTTGGCGCCGCGTTTTTTGGCATGTTCGTATTCTTCGAGAACGAGCACACCCGCACCTTCACCAAACAGGAAGCCATCACGGTCCTTGTCGTAAGGACGGGACGCCCGTTCCGGTTCGTCATTGAACTTCGTAGACAGTGTCTTTGCGGCCGCAAACCCTGCAACGGCAAGCTTGCAGAGCGAGCCTTCCGTGCCGCCAGCGACCATGACATCGGCGTCTCCATACTGGATCAGACGAGCAGAATCGCCAATCGCATGAGCGCCGGTTGCGCAGGCGGTCACGACCGAATGGTTCGGCCCTTTAAAACCATGCTTGATCGACACCTGGCCGGAGCACAGATTAATCAGCGCGCTTGGGATGAAGAATGGGCTCACTTTGCGTGGGCCGCTTTCTTCGAGAATTTTCGTTGTTTCAGCGATTTCAGGAAGACCGCCAATGCCAGACCCGATGAGCACACCGGTCTTGCATTTGTCTTCCTCAGTTTCCGGCACCCAGCCAGAATCCTGGATCGCTTCAGCTGCAGCGGCCATGCCATAGACGATGAATTCACCAACACGGCGACGTTCTTTAGCAGACCCGGCAGTATCTGGGTCGAACGCCTCCGGATCGCCCTCGCCACCGCCGCGGCCTGATGTCCATGGCACCTGAGCCGCAATTTTACACGGCAGATCTTCAGTATCGAAAAGATCGATCTTCTGGGCGCCTGAGCGCCCTTCAATCAATCGTTTCCAACTTGCCTCTCTGTTTCCAGCCAGAGGCGTTACCAGTCCGATACCTGTAATTACGACCCGCCGCATAAGAAATCACCTAGCCCTGGGTTTTCTTGATCTCAGAAACCGCATCGCCAACGGTGCGGATGTTTTCCTGAACTTCGTCTTCGATTTCGATGCCGAATTCTTCTTCGAACGCCATGACGAGTTCGACGAGGTCGAGGCTGTCTGCGCCGAGGTCGTCAATGAAGCTGGCAGACTCGACAACTTTGTCGGCTTCAACTTCGAGGTTTTCGACAACGATCTTCTTTACCCGTTCGAAAACTTCAGACATTTCATCTTCCTTCTAATAGTGGAGCGTGCAGTCGTTCTTCTTTTGTAAACTGCTTGCATGTTGCGCCGCTAGCACATGTTTTGCGGCTTGACCATCGTTTACGCGGGCATTTTCAGCCGCGAATTCTGCGTTTAAATCATCGCCATGCCGCCATTCACGTGAAGCGTCTGACCGGTGATATATGCGGCTTCATCGCTGGAAAGGAAGACGCAAGCTGAAGCAATATCATCTCCGCTACCCAGACGTCCAATCGGAATAGCGTTCAGAAGATGTTCTTTCTGCGCGTCTGGCAGCTCATCTGTCATAGGCGATTTGATGAATCCCGGCGCCACACAATTCACAGTGATTCCCCTGCTGGCAATTTCCTGGGCGAGAGATTTTGAGAACCCGATCATGCCAGCTTTTGACGCGGCATAATTGGTCTGGCCCGGATTGCCAGTTACGCCGACGATCGATGTAATGCCGATGATCCGGCCTGTGCGGCGCTTCATCATTCCGCGAACACAGGTACGCGAGAGAATCGAATACGCCTTAAGGTTCACGTCCAGAACCGTGTCCCAGTCATCCTCTTTTTGCTGCATGAGAAGCTTGTCACGCGTGATGCCGGCATTCGCAATCAGGATGTCGAGCGGTCCGAATTCCTTTTCGACGGTCGGTACGAGCGACGCGACACTTTCAGGATCTGAGAGGTTACAGGTCTGAATGTGCGTCTCGCCAGACATCGACCCGGCCACATCCTGCAGAACCGCTTCCCGGGTACCGCTCAGCGCGACGCGTGCGCCCTGCGCTGACAATGCGGCTGCGATGGTCTGTCCAATTCCGCCGGAAGCTCCGGTGACGAGTGCTGTCTTTCCTGTCAGATCGAACATTCGCGCGACCCTCCCGTGTTCAGAATTTCAATATCAGTCTTGTTGCGGTGCTGACGCAAATTTTTCAAGGTCTTCCGGTGTTCCGAGGGCGACACCGTTGAGACTTTTTACCGTACGCCGGTTCATGACGGTCAGAACTTTGCCTGCACCGCATTCCACCATATCGGTAATGCCTTCACCGGCCATGTTCTCGACGCTCTCGCGCCAGCGGACCCGCGCCGTGACCTGATCAACCAGAAGCTGACGGATGGTATCCGGGTCGGTGGCCGGTGCAGCCGTCACATTTGCAAAGACTGGAATAGATGGCGCAGACAGGGCGATGTCCGCCAGCGCTGCGGCCATCGCATCAGCGGCAGGCTGCATCAGGCTGCAGTGGAACGGTGCACTGACCGGAAGCAGAACTGCTTTCTTGATGCCGTTTTCTTTCGACCATTCAGCAGCTTTCTCAACGGCCGCTTTCGCGCCGGACAATACGACCTGTCCTGGAGCGTTGTCGTTTGCGATTTCGCAGACACCGCCAGAAGCTTCACAAGCTGCCTCAGCTTGTTCAAGCGTTGCACCCAGTAGCGCAGCCATGGCGCCCTCGCCTGCTGGAACAGCTTTCTGCATCGCCTCGCCGCGATAACGCAGCATCTTGGCCGCGTCACCGACACTCAAAGCTCCGGCAGCAGCCAGAGCGGAATACTCACCAAGCGAATGGCCCGCTACATATTTGCCCGTTGAGATCGAAACGCCGTATTCGGCTTCGAGCGCACGGACAGCTGCGAGGCTGACCGCCATCAGAGCAGGCTGAGTGTTCGCCGTCAGCTTCAGAACATCTTCCGAGCCTTCCCAGATCAGCTTTGAGAAGCTTTCTCCGAGCGCATCATCGACTTCCTCAAATACCGCGCGGGCGCTGGCAAATGCGTCGGCCAGTTCCTTGCCCATTCCGACGAATTGGGCCCCCTGTCCTGGAAAGATAAAAGCTGTGCTGCTCATGATCACGAATCCTTCTGAGCGCCTTGCCCTAATGAGATGCAGCGGAAATGACAAGTCACTTGCTTTTTCGCCTGAGTTGAGGTTTAAGCGCCGCTTCACTGAAATGCGGCCTGTTTCAATGGTGAAGCAGGGCCATCATTTGCTGTCTCCCTTGCCAGCAGGTGCCGCGTTTCTGACAAAGGGTCAAAACTCTATGGCTTACTACGAGCACGTCTTCGTAGCGCGTCCGGATATTTCACCACAACAGGTGGAAGCGCTGGTTGAAGACATTACCAAAATCATCGAAGGCGAAAAAGGCACAGTCGGCAAGACTGAGTACTGGGGTCTTCGTAACCTGGCTTATCCGATCAATAAGGTCCGCAAAGGGCATTATTCTCTCATGAACATCGACGCCCCGGCAGCTGCTGTTCAGGAGCTCGAGCGCCGTCTGCGTATCAATGATGACGTCATGCGTCACATGACGATCCGCGTTGAAGTACTGTCTGACGAACCTTCGCCAATCGTTGCGCGCAAGGATCGTGACGATCGTCGTCGCAAAGACTAAGGGGAGCGGAACCAATGTCCAAAGCTGGAAAACTCAATATTTCCAACCTTCCTGCACGTCGTCCGTTTGGTCGCCGTCGCAAGGTTTGCCCGTTCTCTGGTGAAAATGCACCTGCGATCGACTATAAAGACGTCAAGCTGCTTCAGCGCTACATCTCTGAGAAAGGCAAGATTGTTCCTGCCCGTATCACGGCTGTCAGCCAGAAGAAGCAACGTAAACTTGCTCAGGCAATCAAGCGCGCACGTGTGCTCGCTCTGCTGCCGTTCAGCGTGCAGTAAGGAGTCTGTCAGATGCAAATCATCCTTCTGGAACGCGTTGAAAAACTCGGCACGATTGGTGACGAAGTAGAAGTCAAAAACGGCTTTGCTCGGAACTATCTGATCCCTCAGGGCAAAGCTCTGCTCGCAACCGACGCCAACCGCGCCCGTTTCGAAGCTGAGAAAGCCGAAATTGAAGCTCGTAACGCGAAAGCTCGCGAAGAAGCGTCCAAGCATGGCGAAGACCTTGACGGCAAGACTTTCGTCCTGATCCGTCAGGCTGGCGAAAACGGTTACCTGTTCGGGTCTGTTGCTGCCCGCGACGTTGCGGAAGCCGCAACAGTGTCCGGTACAAAGGTTGGACGTAGCCAGGTTCTCCTGAACACACCAATCAAATCCATTGGCCTTCACGAAGTCGAAATTCGCCTTCACCCTGAAGTGACGGTTACCGTTACAATGAACGTAGCCCGTTCTGAGGACGAAGCCGAGCGTCAGGCTGCTGGTGAGAACGTCATCGAGTCAGCTCTTGCCGAGCAGCGCGCAGATCAGGACGCTCAGGCGTCTGAGATGGCCGCTGTTGCTGCTGAAGTGGCTGCTGAACGTGGCCCGTCTGAAGACGAGTAAACGCGCTTAGAAAATCTATATTGAAGAGATGGCCGCAGGTGAAAATCTGCGGCCATTTTGATTTCATCTGCGACAACGTGTTTATATTCTCGACCGTTTCGTTAGGTTTTTTTACAACTTTATCTGTCATGAATGCCCAATCTCCATAGTGATGGTCATAGGTTTTTCATACGATGTCTCAGGCACATGCATCCGCCCCAGCACACTCAAATTCCGCTGCTGAACAGGCTGACAATTTCAAAAGCGACCTTTTTAAATTCCTTCTTCCGAACGATCCAAACGGTGCACGCGCAAAAGCAGTTTGGGCCGACCTTTCTCCACACCTTGAGGGCATTCTCAAAGATTTTTACGCCCGTCTGATGGAAACGCCACCACTGGCGACCAAGCTCAAAGACAGCAAAAAATCGACAGATGGTCTGTCTCGAATGCAAACGGCTCATTGGCAGCGTGTCTTTAACAGTGAGGACGAAAAGTCCATCGCAGAAGATGCGCGTAAGATCGGAACCGCGCATGTTCGTGTCGGCCTGACTTCGGATTGGTTCATCGCTGGCTATGGCCGGGTTCTGATGGATGCTGTTCCGGCTCTCCTGAAGGCCCACCGCTTCACGCCGCAAAGAGCAGCAGAAGCTACGCGCATTCTCATCGCACGCATGTTCATCGACATGGCGATGGCGAATGAATCTTATTCCAGCCAGATGACCGATCAGGAAGCGATCGAATGGCGCGAAGACAATGATTATCAGAACCTTCGCACGATTTCGGACTCCATCGTCGACATCAACAAGGTTTCTCTCAATCTGGCGGTTGTGCAGGACAGTACCAATCGGGCGATGAATTCGAGCGAATCGGTTGCTGCGGCCGTTGAAGAGCTGGTGTCTTCGATCGAGCAATTGTCGAACACAAGCCAGCAGGCTGCGCATTCAGCAGCGGAGACCAACAATCGACTGAATGAGGGTGTACAGGGCGTCATGCAGGCGCGCAGTGCCATATCAACGGTGTCTGATGCAGCTGAGCGAAGCAATGAAAGCCTTTCTTCCCTTCAGGAAGCGGCTGGCGAAATCAATGCTGTCATGGGCGTGATCCAGTCGATTGCCGATCAGACCAACCTTCTGGCGCTGAACGCAACGATTGAGGCAGCACGCGCTGGCGAAGCAGGCCGCGGATTTGCCGTCGTTGCGAGCGAAGTCAAAGCCCTTGCGAACCAGACGGCATCGGCCACCGAAGATGTTGCGTCGCGTATCCAGACGCTTCAGTCTGAGATCGACCGGATCAGTTCCAACTTCAATGCGACCCGTGAGGCAATTGAAACGGGCGAGACGACGCTGAACTCTGCGAGTGAGCATATTCAGACCGCAGGCTCTCAGATGGACAGTGTTGCGAGCAGCATGTCCGAAGTGGCTCAGATCCTGGAACAACAAAAAGGGTCGGCTGGCGAAATCTCCGGGCACGTCTCAGGTATGGCTGAACTCGCAAAAGAGAATGCAAATTGCCTGGATGAAATTTCAGACGCCATGCAGATCGGTAATGATCGTATGTCGCAATCTGCCTCGCATTGGTTCCGCGGCACATCGGGACGCTTCCTCTGCGAAATGGCTAAGATCGACCACGTCCTCTTCAATAAGCGTGTGGTCGACACTGTACTCGGCCGTGGCAAGTGGAAGTCAAATGAGGTTCCGGATCATCACAATTGCCGCCTGGGCAAATGGTATGATCAGGTTAGCGACCCAACACTCACGAATCTGGATTTATTCAAATCCCTCAGAGAGCCACACCAGCAGGTACACCAGGCCGCCACAAAAGCGCTCAAAGCCAAGGAAGCGGGTCGCTCAGAAGAAGCCATTGCGGCCCTGCGCGATCTCGACAATGCAAGCAAAAAGGTTGTCGAGATTCTTGTAAAGGTTTCTGAGCATCTGCACTCACAAGAATCCATCTCAGAGCGCCGCAAACGAGACCGAAAGCCGGTTTATGGAGAGAAAGTCGAAATTAAGAATGGCTCTGGAGCCAAAACTGCGCAGGTCATCGACGAGGGTAAGGGCGGCATCGGTGTGGAAGGCCTTGCAACGAGCGATGTCGGCCAGATGCTCGAACTTTATTATAACGGTCCGAAGAAAGGTGTTGTGCGTTGGGCAAGCGGCAAACGCGGCGGCATTGAGTTCAAAGACTAGGTTTTATCCTGCAAGATAAACGAGAAAAAGCCGGCGAGAACGTCGGCTTTTTTGTTCGCTCCCGGACAAAATCGCATGTCAGCTGTGGATAACGGGGGAAGGTTCCGAATCAGGTAAAGTCAAGCCGTGATTTCAGCGAATAAAAAGGTTAACGCTGCCCGTCATGGCTTACGACGAACACTCTGCAAACTCAAAACAGGACGCGCCCCACAATATTGCGGCGGAGTCAGCGATCCTTGGCGCCATTCTCTTTGACAATAACGCCTATCACCGGGTTTCAGAGATTCTGATCGCGACAGATTTCTACAATCCAGCGCATATCGCGCTGTATGAGGTGATCGCAAAATTTATCCCGAACGGGAAAATGGCAGACGGTGTGACACTGCATGACGAGTTCTCCCGATCAGGCAAACTCGAAACGATTGGCGGCGCGACCTATCTCGCTGAACTGCTTGATCGCGCCGCTTTTGGCCCGGAAATCGTCGACTACGCGCATATTGTTCGTGACCTCGCCATTCGCCGTGAGTTGATCGATATCGGCTCTGGCATGGTGTCGACGGCCGCTCAGCCGCAGGAAGACATTCCCGGTCAGCAGCAAATCGAATCCGCCGAGAAACTGCTCAGCACCCTGGCCATGCGAGGCTCTGCACGGGGTGGCTTCACCAGCTTCGGATCAGCGGTCACTCAGTCGATCGAGTCTGCCACGGCGGCATATCAACGGGATGGCAAAATCGCAGGCATTTCGACTGGTCTGTCGGACATGGATGGCAAACTTGGCGGTCTGCACAATTCCGACCTTCTCATCCTCGCGGGTCGTCCCTCCATGGGAAAAACGTCTCTGGCGACCAACGTGGCCTACAATGTCGCATCCGCCTTGAAGGAAAGCCATAATGATCAGGGACAGCGCGTACTAGAGGATGGCGGCATTGTCGGTTTTTTCTCGCTCGAGATGTCGTCCGAGCAGCTCGCTACGCGTATTCTGGCCGAGCGCTCTGGTGTTCAGTCCCACCGTATTCGTCAGGGCGACCTGGAAAAGCACGAATATGAGAAGCTGAGAGACGCTGCGGCCGATCTTGAAGCTCTGCCGCTTTATATTGATGACACGGGCGGTATTTCGATTTCCCAATTGTCTGCTCGCGCACGGCGTCAGAAACGCAGCCATGGCCTCGATTTGCTCGTGATTGACTATCTTCAGCTGATTACAGGTTCTGGCGCGAAGAGCGCCCAGGGTCGGGTTCAGGAAGTCAGTGAGATCACTATGGGCCTCAAAGCGCTGGCCAAGGAATTGAATATTCCGGTGATCGCTCTGTCTCAGCTTTCTCGTCAGGTCGAGCAGCGCGATGACAAACGTCCACAGCTTTCAGACCTCCGGGAATCAGGCTCGATCGAGCAAGATGCCGACGCAGTGCTCTTCGTTTTCAGGGAATCTTACTATCTGGAACGTCAGGAGCCGGATGACGCTGGCGAAAAGTTTGCCGAATGGCAGGATAAAATGGAGCGTCTCCGCAATATTGCCGAAGTTATCGTGGCAAAACAGCGTCACGGCCCGATTGGTAAGGTAGAACTGCATTTTGACCCGAACATTACCAAATTCAGCAATCTCGACACACGGTATTCCGGGTCAGAACACTGACGCGTCAGGTGCGATGCCCAACCGCACAGACGGACCAGATGCGGAAATCTCACTTCCGGTGGTGGTCGACAATTATCGTGCTTTAGGCGCCTTTGCCCCACAGACCGAATGCGGCGCTGTGGTGAAAGCCGATGCCTATGGACATGGCGCGCTGCAAGTCAGCAAAGCGCTTTATGCAGCCGGCTGCCGAACCTTTTTCGTGGCCTATCCGCACGAAGGCATGGAAGTGCGCAAAGCCGTCGGCGATGATGCGGTAATTCATGTGTTTAATGGCATCACAGAAACAGATTGTCCGCTGTTTGAAGCAGCACGCCTGTCTGCCGTTTGTAATCGGGAGGAGGAAATCCATCTCTGGCTGTCATCTGGCCTGCAGACTGGATACGTCCTTCATTTCGACACCGGAATGAACAGATTGGGGCTGAATTCTGATCAGGTGTCAGACATCGCCGCACTGACAAAGCAGCATCCGCCCACTCTTGTGATGAGCCATCTCGCCTGTGCCGATCAGCCTCAGAATGAGATGAATGCGAAGCAGCTCGACCGGTTCAGAAAGATTGCGCAACACTTTCCAAGCGCCCGGAAGAGCCTGTGTTCCACCGGCGGTATCTATATTGGGCCAGAATATCACTTTGACCTGCTGCGCCCGGGCATTGGTCTTTATGGCGGTGGCCCAGCCAGGCCGCCGGGTCTGAAGCTCACCCCTGCTCTCACTCTGACGGCCCCGATATTGAGTGTCTTTGACGTGGGTGAAGACGAAACCATCGGATATGGCGCCAGCTTCACAGTCAAACGGCCCATGACGCTCGCTACGGTCGCGCTCGGCTATGCGGATGGATATCTGCGGTCGGCCTCGAATTTCGGATTCGGAATGCGCAACGGGGTGCCCTGCCCGATCATGGGGCGCGTCTCCATGGATTTGATCACTGTCGACGTCTCAGATCTCGAAGAGCGGCCCAGCCCCGGAGACAGAATTGAGTTTATCGGCCCAAAAGCTGGACTGGAAATTCAGGCCGAAGCGGCAGGAAGTATCGGTTATGAGTTGACGAGCAGGCTCGGCGGACGCATCTGCAAATCGTGGCGGACAGAGGAGTAACGCGTGCAGTCTGATATCCCGGTGTTTTTCCGTCCCTTCCAGTGGGTCGGACAGGCTGTTTTGGGCCTGTTCGAAGAAACTGGAAAGCTGGCTGCTTTTGTCGGCAGGGTGAAAATGGCAGCGGTTATGCCGCCCTTTTATTTCATGGAAATCCTGCGCCAATGCATTCGCATCGGCTATTTCTCCTTGCCTGTTGTCGGACTGACAGCTGTTTTTACGGGCGCAGCGCTCGCATTGAACATTTATGTCGGTGGCTCCCGGTTTAACGCCGAACAGTTTGTCCCGAACATTGTGGTGCTCGGCATCACCCGCGAACTCGGGCCGGTACTGGCCGCGCTTATGTTGGCAGGCCGTGTCAGCGCAGGGATCGCCGCCGAAATTGGAACGATGAAGGTCACTGAACAGATCGATGCGCTTCATACGCTGTCAACGGACCCGTTTCGCTATCTCTATGCGCCTCGGTTCTGGGCTGCGGTGATCACACTGCCCATCCTTGTGCTGATCGCCGACATCATTGGTGTCTATGGCGGCTATCTCGTCGCGACCGGAACGCTCGGGTTTAACGGCAATCTCTATATCAGCAACACACTCAATTACGTGACAGGCGGAGATGTCTGGGGCGGCATGCTGAAGGCGGCGACCTTTGGCGCGATTGTCGCTCTGATGGGGTGCTATCATGGCCAGCAAAGCCAGGGGGGTGCCAGTGGTGTCGGTCGAGCTGCGACCCTTGCGGTCGTCTCCAGCGCAGTTTTGATCTTCTTCTCGAACTTCCTTTTGACCACTCTGTTCTCGAGGATTGGCCTGTGACGAAACCCCTTCTCCATTTGAAAGACGTGCATAAGGCCTTTGGAACGAAACAGGTTCTCCGAGGGCTGGATTTCGACGTCGCCCCGGGAAAGTCGCTCGTCATTATTGGCGGCTCAGGAACGGGAAAATCTGTCTCGCTCAAATGCGCGCTGGGGCTCATCTTGCCAGACAAGGGAGACATCAGCTTTGATGGCAGGCTGATAACTGAGAAAGACAATTCTGCCCGGGAAGATATGTTGAAACGGTCGGGCATGCTGTTCCAGGGTGCGGCGCTGTTTGACAGTCTGCCTGTCTGGCAGAATGTCGCCTTTCGCCTCATCCATTCCGAAGGCATGTCCAAATCCGACGCAAAAGATGTCGCCATCGAGACGCTGAAAAAGGTACGCCTGACTGCCGATGTCGCTGACCTTTATCCGGCTGAACTCTCAGGCGGCATGCAGAAACGTGTTGGTCTCGCTCGCGCGATTGCCGCCAAACCTGACCTCATTTTCTTTGATGAGCCAACAACAGGACTCGACCCAATCACCGCTGACGCGATCAACGATCTGATTGTAGAACAGGTGAAAGGCCTTGGCGCGGCTTCGGTCTCAATTACGCACGATATGCCGTCTGCCCGAAAAATCGGCGACGAAATTGCCATGCTGTTTGATGGCGAAATTATCTGGCGTGGCCCGGCATCTGATGTCGATGACTCCGGGAATGAATATGTCGACCAGTTCGTACACGGGCGAGCCGATGGTCCGATCCAACCTGCGATGTGATGGCCAAGTCTTCGTCTCAGTTCGTCTGTCAGTCATGCGGTGCCGTCCATAGCAAATGGACTGGCAAATGTGAGGGCTGTGGTGAGTGGAACACGCTGGTAGAAGAGTCGACATCGCCTGTGCCAGGTGGCCTGAAGCCCGCAAAATCCACCGCCTCCGGACAGGTCGCCTTCACCTCGCTCAATGAAGAACGAGAAGCACCAGAGCGTCTTAAACTTGGCGTCGATGAACTTGATCGCGTGTTTGGCGGCGGTCTTGTCCCGGCTTCTGCCACCTTGATTGGCGGTGACCCCGGGATCGGCAAATCGACGCTGTTATTGCAAGTTGCTGCGAGACTGGCACGCAATGGTCTGAACGTGGCCTATGTGTCAGGAGAGGAAGCGTCTGCGCAAATTCAGGACCGGGCCGAGCGGCTGAAAATCTCGTCCAGCCCTGTTCAACTCGCAACGGAAACGGATCTCCGAAAAATCCTGTCGGCGCTGAAAAAATCAAAGCCGGATTTCGTCGTCATCGATTCCATTCAGACACTCTGGTCTGACAGCATTGAAGCCGCCCCGGGTTCAGTCTCTCAGGTCCGGGCCTGCGCGCAGGAACTGGTCCGGTTTGCCAAGAAAAGCGAATGCGCCATCGTGATCGTCGGCCATGTTACCAAAGAGGGGCAGATTGCTGGCCCGCGCGTGGTTGAGCATATGGTGGACACGGTGTTCTATTTCGAAGGAGAGCGCGGCCATCAATTCCGGATCCTACGGGCCGTGAAGAACCGGTTCGGCCCCACTGACGAAATCGGCATTTTTGAAATGTCTGCCTATGGGCTCACACCAACCAGCGAACCTTCTGCCTTGTTTCTCTCGAGCGATGATGGCGAAACGGGTGGCTCGGCCGTCTTTGCTGCGATGGAAGGCTCCAGGCCCGTGCTTGCTGAAGTTCAGGCCCTGATTGGCCCTACAGCTTACGGAACGCCAAGACGGTCTGTTGTCGGATGGGATTCAAACCGGCTCGCCATGTTACTGGCCGTATTGGAGACACGCTGCGGGCTCGCTATCGGACCACGCGACATTTATCTGTCAGTGGCGGGCGGATATCGTATCCATGAGCCCGCTGGCGATCTGACAGCTGCGGCGGCTCTGCTCTCTTCGCTTGCGGATAAACCCGTCCCTGAAAAATCACTCTTCTTCGGCGAAATTGCCCTATCGGGTGCAATTCGACCTGTTGCCCGCATGGATGCTCGTCTAAAAGAAGCAGCACGACTCGGTTTTGAACGCGCATATGGGCCGGAAGGACCGCAAAAACAGCAGGGTGGCTTGACCTACACGCCGATAACACGGCTTTCTGATCTGGTTGACCTCCTCGGTGCGAGAGTAAGTGATGAGTGAGTTTCTGAGTTCCAATGCCTTCACCGCATTTGATGCCGTGGTTGCCGTGCTCATGGTGTTTTCAGGTTTGATGGCGTTCGCGCGCGGTTTCATCCGTGAGGTCGCATCCATTGCGGCTTTCATCGCAGCGATCATCGCAGCCATTTTCGCCTATATTTATATTGGCCCCTTCGCGCGAGACATGGTTCCGGAGTCCTGGAGCCCGCTCATTCCAAACGGAATTGTCATCGCCCTGGCGTTTTTGATCATCTATATTGTCGCTGCCTGGTTTGGCCGAAAGTTCTCCAAATTCGTCCACGCAACGACAGACATCAGCCTTTTGGACCGACTTGCAGGCCTCGTGTTTGGCTTTTTCCGCGCCGGTATGGTGATTGTTCTCATATTATTTGTCTTCAGACCTGTGATCGAAGACGCACAGTTGTCATGGATTGTGGATTCCTTTTCATACCCCTATTTCCAAGACGCAGTTATCTGGGTACAGAGCATCTTGCCGGATGTTCAGCAGGGCGTGCAGGACGTACTGCCTGACAATTTAAACGACTCGCCGTAATCTGCGGGTCGAAAAATGGAGCTTTCAGGCCATGATGTTTTGGGACCATGACGATGATAAGCTCCGCGAGGAATGTGGTGTCTTCGGAGTATTCCGACACCCGGAGGCCTCTATTCTAACAGCGCTTGGGCTCCACGCCCTTCAGCATCGCGGGCAGGAAGCCTGCGGCATTGCGTGCTTTGATGAAGCAACAGGTCTGTTCCACAACGAACGCCATACTGGCCTGGTCGGCGACAATTTTGTTGGGAAAAAGATTTTCGATCGCCTGAAAGGGAATTCGGCAATCGGTCACAACCGCTACCCGACACAGGGTACACCGGCCATTCGCAATATTCAGCCTATCTTTGCCGATCTCGATTGTGGCGGCATCGCCATCGCCCACAATGGAAATCTGACCAATTCCCGTTCGCTTCGACGGACTCTCGTCGATCGCGGTGCCATCTTCCAGTCTACGATGGATACGGAAGTCATTCTCCACCTGATTTCCCGGTCAGATAAGGCACGCATTACAGAACGCTTCGTTGATGCGATCAGCCAGATTGAAGGCGGATATGCACTGGTGGCGTTGACCGAGCACATGCTGATTGGCGCAAGAGACCCGGTCGGGCTTCGACCATTGGTTCTGGGCGACCGGGACGGCACCGCAATCCTGGCGTCGGAAACCTGTGCGCTCGACATTCTGGGCGCGAAGTTCGTCCGTGAAATTGAGCCCGGCGAGATTGTCATCATCACAGATCAGGGCGTTGAGAGCCTGACGCCCTTCCAGCGCCGCTCAACCGCTCCCTGCCTTTTCGAATTTGTGTATTTCGCCCGTCCGGACAGCATTATCCAGGGCCGGAGCGTGTACAATGTCCGACGGCGCATGGGTATGAAACTCGCCGAAGAAACCATGGCCGAGGCTGATGTCGTGGTGCCAGTTCCCGATTCTGGCGTACCCGCTGCGCTCGGTTTCTCGATTGCGTCAGGCCTTCCCTTTGAAATGGGTATCATTCGGAACCATTATGTCGGCCGGACCTTTATCGAACCGACCCAGGGCGAACGTCAGAATAGCATTTCCAAGAAGCACTCGCCCAACAAATGGGTGCTCGAAGGCAAACGAGTCGTACTTGTCGACGACTCAATCGTCCGCGGAAACACATCAAAGAAAATCGTTCAGATGGTGCGTGATGCTGGCGCCAAGGAAGTTCATTTCCGGTCTGCCAGCCCGCCAATCAAATTCCCGGATTTTTACGGCATCGATATGCCAAACGAACGCGACCTGATGGCCGCGAACTATTCTCACGAAGAGATGACACAATTACTCGGTGTCGACAGTCTCGGCTTCCTGTCGGTCGACGGCCTTTACTGGGCCGTGGGTGATATTGATCGCGATCAAAACTCTCCACAATATGCGGATCATTGCTTTACGGGGCAGTATCCAACGCGCCTCATAGACCGGCGTAATGATGAGACAGGCCGTGACGCACAATTATCTTTCCTCGACGACTAGTCCCTGAAATAACAGCCAAATGACTGATAAACGCATTACCCTCGTCACCGGGGCATCCCGCGGCATTGGACGGGCGACAGCCCTCGAACTTGCAACCAGGCATGACCAACACGTCATTGCTCTGGCACGCAGCAAAACGGCACTCGAAAAACTGGATGATGAGATCAAGTCAAAAGGTGGCCAGTGTACGCTCGTGCCGCTTGATCTGACGGATCCTGCTTCAATTGAACGCCTGTCAGCGATTGTCTATGAACGTTGGGAAAAGCTCGACGGATTGCTGGCGAACGCTGGTGTTCTAGGGCCGCTTGGACCGCTTCAGACGCTGACACCAAGCAGTTTCACGCAAACGCTGGACATCAATCTGACCGCAAACTGGCGTCTGATACGGTCATTCGACCCGCTGCTTCGCCTCAGTGACGCCGGGCGCGCCGTGTTCATGACATCCGGTGTTGTCCCTCGCCCACGTGCGTTCTGGGGTGCCTATCAGGCGTCGAAAGCGGGTCTCGAAGGCATGGTCGCCGCCTGGGCGGCAGAAACCGGCATTACGCCGCTTCGCGTCAATCTCTTCGATCCCGGAGCAACGCGCACCGACATGCGCGCAGACGCCATGCCGGGAGAAGATCCATTAAGCCTGCCTTCGGCTGATCAGGTGGCTGAAAAGCTTGCAACCCTGCTCACGCCGTCTGTGACCGGGCATGGCGAGCGTTTTGAATATCGCAAGATGGTTGAGAACTGACCGAGGCGTCAGGCGTCGATCAGTCTCCTATAACATCAACACCTCAGACGATGTCGTACCCCATTGCATTGATGTAGCTGCGAAGCTCGGACGCACGACGCTGCGGATCCGGATGAGTCGACATAAATTCCGGGCTGCGCTGGCCCGAGCTTTTCGCGGCCATCAGATCCCAGAGCCTCGGTGCCTCAGCGACCTTGAAGCCAGAACTGTTCATGTAATCCACGCCAAGTTTATCGGCTTCGAGCTCATGTGCACGGCTGTAAGGCAGAAGAACGCCAAACTGCAGAGCGACGCCGCCAAGGGCGCCGATTTCGTTACCGTATTTCTTGAGTGTCTCCGACTGCGATACCGCAACCGCTCCGGCAACCAGGGCAATCTGCCCCGCAATCTGCATGGAATAGCGTTCCGCCGCATGTCGCCCAGTAACGTGTCCCACCTCATGGCCGAGGACAGAGGCGAGCTGGTCATCATTCTCAGTGAGCTCGGTGATACCGCGATAAACGCCGACTTTATTGCCCGGCATGACAAAGGCATTCACGTCCTCGGTATCGAAAACGGCAACTTCCCATTGTTCACTGGCTTTTCCGGCCCCTTGCGCAATCCGGTCCCACACGCCATTCACCCGGCGGGTCAGCGCGGAATTGGAGGATTGCGGGGTTTGTTGTTTCATCTCCGTCCAGGCCGATGAGGCCATCTGGGCGATCTGGCCTTCTCCGACCAATAGAAACTGACTACGCCCGGTCTCGGGATTGGTAGAACAGCCAGACGTCACGATCGGCACCACTGTGCCTGCAGCAAGTCCACAAATGATTTCACGGCGAGACAAATTCACGCGCGGCGCGGTTGTCATTACCTCATTTGGAATGATTTCATCAGACAGTTTCATTTCACCCTCCATGCCGTAGGCTACCCTTCAGTAACCATACTAGACGCACTTTTCTGAACTGAAAACGACTGATTACTCCAACGGCGCGCCAAGCCCGAGTGCAGACAGCACTATTTCCGTGTCGGCACCCAATGCTGGAGGATGGCTTCGCTCAACCGCTGGCGTTTTCGAGAAGTGTACGGGATGCCGCATTGTTCGGTATTTCGCGCCTAAAGGGTGATCGAGTGTCTGAAAAAAGCCAACGGCCTTGAGATGTGGATCCTCCAGCACCTCCTCATTGGACTTGAAGGCCATGGCAGGGATTTCGAGCTTATGCAGAATCTCAAGCCATTCAGCGGTCGTTCTGGTTTTCGCAACCTCCTCAATGATCCCATAGAGCTCAGTGATATTGGCGGTTCGCGCCTCATAGGTCGAGAAACGCGGATCAGAAAACACTTCTGACTTACCGCCGACATCAAAAAACAACTGCCATTGAGCATCGGAATAAGGCACCAGACCGATATAGCCGTCCTTGGTCGGATAGGGCTTTCGATTGGGGTTCACGGACCGCGAATAGGCCATGTGACCATTGCCGGGCAGCCAGGTTTCGCCATAAAGGTTTTCCATGAGATGGAAGAAGGTGAAGGTCTCAAACATCGGAACCTGTACAAACTGCCCCTCGCCTGTGCGCTCTTTGTGAAACAGGGCCGCCATGGTGGCATAGGCCGCGTAGAGCCCGACGGTTTTGTCGGCAACGAGAGACGGCATGTAGGATGGGGGCCCGCCATCGCGCATACGGATCATATCGGCAAAGCCTGACGCAACCTGAATGAGATCGTCATAGGCTGGCAGATCGGCATAAGGACCATCTTTGCCATAGCCCGCACAATGCACATAGATGATGTCAGACTTGATGGAGGCGACATCTTCATAGGCGAATCCGAGGCGCTCCATCCCTTTCATTCGGACATTGTGAAAGAAAACATCTGCCTCGGCGATCAGTGCTCTGAGTTCAGCTTTTCCGGCAGGTGTTTTGGCGTTGATGCAGACTGACTTTTTATTGCCGTTCAGGGTTGTGTAGATTGACCCCATGCCTGGATGCGGCGCAGGACCGGCATGGCGCATAATGTCACCGACTTCTGTTTCGACCTTGATCACTTCGGCACCCAGATCAGCCAGAATCAAGGTTGCGAATGGTCCGAGAACCACTGAAGACATATCTATGATCTTGATGCCGGCGAGCGGTCCGGTGTTTGATGTCGTCAAGCCTGCTTCCTCCACAATGGCTTTTCTCTGGCCTTATAGGCATCTTCGCCAGTCCTGTGCCAGCCCCACGCAGCGACGACGAAATAACGTGAGATGTCTTCTTTATCTTCGATAGGCCAGTGACAGGACCAAAGCCGTCTCATCAAATTCGCCACTGATTTCGGTCCGCGTGGCGGACCCTACTTCAATGGGACCGAACTGACGCGAAACCATGAATTCAATTTTGTCACTCTGACCTGTGTCTCCGCGCTCCGACCAATACTGGAACGTGTTGGTCCAGCCGGAGTCTCGCGTAATGCCCAGAATGAACTCTAAACGGTTCATAGAACAGGCATCAGAGTGCTGTCGATGCACGATCGTGAGAGATGAAAAATACGAACGATCCCAGAGTGTCCCGGAGCGGCCAATGCCGGCATTGACCTCGCCGCCAAAACTCTCGCAGCCGCGAAATCCGCCGATTGCTGCGCCTTCCAGAATGCCGGCCCCAGCGGTCGACGACCAATTACCGCTGGACCAGATTTTCCGCCTTGCCGTCAGGCGATAGCCAGTGCTGTCAAAGACGTTTGATCGGCTGAAATCAACCTGTTCGAATTTTCCGGAAAGTGTCCAGACCGGCGTCAGACCATATTCCGCATAAGCATCTGAACGCACGGCGCTGAAGCCATTATGGTCCTCATAGGCCGTAGCCAGACGTGCATAGACGTCACCTTCATTCTGCACCCATCCCGCCGCATAGGCTGGCCAGGATACAGAAATACTAACGACAAGACTTGTCGCTAAGCGTCGTAGCCCGGAAGGCGTCGATCGAGGCGACGTAGAACAGCCGGCCAGACGAGCTTCTCGGCCAGTCGCGCCATACCCTGTGGTGAAGATTGCCCGGCCACCACCGCCTGTACGTCTTCCCCACACAGCTTCACTTCCCCACCAGCCTGCGCCATGATCTGCATTTTACAGGCTCTCTCAAGATAGAACATCCTGATATAGGTTTGTGCTGCAGTTCTACCGCAAGTCAATGTGCCGTGATTGCGTAGAATGAGCGAGGATTTGTCACCCATATCCGCAACAATGCGCTCTCTTTCGTCATGGTTGAGGGCGATGCCTTCATAGTCGTGGTAGACGATGTCATGACCAGCGATCAGCGCGTGCTGGGAGAGTGGCAGAAGACCGCCCGGCTGCGCGGAGACAGCGACACCATAGTCTGTATGCAAATGCATGACACAATGAGCGTCTTCACGGGCCGCATGAATCGCCGAGTGAATGGTGAAGCCGGCCGGGTTGATCGGGTATGGAGACTCCCGGACAATTTCGCCATTGAGATCGACTTTCACGAGAGATGATGCCGTGATTTCCTCGAACAGAAGACCATAAGGGTTGATCAGAAAATGATGTTCGGGCCCGGGGACACGCATCGAGATATGTGTGAAAATCAGGTCATCCCAGCCATGATCCGCTGCAATCCGATAGAGCGCAGCCAGGTCAACACGAGCCTGCCATTCTTCTGCACTCACCGTCTCTTTCACATTGCCGAAGCTCAGATCGTCTGCCATGTCGGCCTCCCTGTTCTTTTACAGTGTTCTATAACAGACTCGGCGACAGGCCAATTCCGCAGTAAGCGGTAACCAGTATCTTGCGAAACTTGCTCCGAAACCGCCGGAAGCCATTCCTTCGCGACCCAGTAAATGGCAGTAGATGTGAATGAGTACGAAAATCGCCTTTGTCGCCAGCAAGCGCCCGGAAGCCCAGAACGCGCTGAAAACCATGGTGATGCGCTATGGGCAGTGTGACGAGCAGGATGCGGACGTGATCGTCGCGCTTGGCGGCGATGGCTGCATGCTGGATACCTTACGCCGACGGTTTGACGATCCCCGGCCCGTTTATGGGATGAACCAGGGTACGATCGGCTTTCTGATGAACGATTATCGTGAGGAAAAACTGGTCGAACGTCTCGACCGGGCAGAGCGAGCTGTGATCTATCCGCTGAAAATGCGGGTCAAAACGACCAATGGCGAAGTCGAAACACGGCTGGCGATCAATGAGGTCTCCATGCTGCGTCAGACGTCACAGACCGCAAAGCTGAAAATCACCATTGATGGACGCGTCAGAATGGCATCACTCTCATGCGACGGCGTTCTGGTCGCGACCCCGGCCGGGTCTACGGCTTATAACCTCTCTGCGCATGGTCCGATCCTGCCGATTGGCGCGAATCTTCTGGCCCTGACCCCTATCAGCCCCTTCCGGCCACGTCGTTGGCGAGGTGCTCTCCTCCGACACGATGCGAATGTCGAGATTGACGTTTCAACGCCCGATCTTCGCCCCGTTGCAGCATCAGCCGACAATCAGGAAGTCAGACACGCCGAATCGGTTATCGTAACGGAAGAACGCTCGAAACCACTGGTGATGCTGTTTGATGAGGGACATGCGCTGGAAGAACGCATTCTTCAGGAGCAATTTGCCCACTGAGAACGCCCTAACCAGATGGAAGAAAATATTAAGGTTAGACGTGCAGGATGCAAATCCAAATGCGTCACAGTCCGGACGGGGATTATGGGTAAAGCTAAACCGATCGAAATCATCACACCGCCGAACGTGCTCAAAGCCAAGCTTGGTGGACCGCTGTCGTTGAACAGCGAAGACGCCATCCAGCGCGCTGAACAGGCCCTCGAAAATCTCGCTGACGAATTCGACAACTGGCTGGATGACGAGCTGTGCCGTCTGGAAGCTGCCTGGGACGCGGGTCGCGCTCTGAATGACCGGGAAAATCAGCTCACCGCTGTCTATGGCGCGTCTCATGACCTTAAAGGTCTCGCGACGACTTATGGCTATCCGCTGATCACTCGCTATGCCGACTCACTGTGCAAACTTATCGCTGATGAGCCGCTGCGCCAGATCGCGCCTGCCAATTTGATTACGGCGCACATCCATGCCTGCCGGACGGCGATGCGCGATGAGATTAAATCCATTGATCATCCAATTGGTGTTGCGCTCGCGACCGAGCTTGAGGCTCATGTCAGTAAGATTCGCGCCACTCAGGATGCCTGACTGAACAAATCAGAAAATAGAATGAAACGGGCTCCTGACGGAGCCCTTTTTTTTTACAGTCGGAAAATCCTTCACAAACTCTCTATGGAAAACAAAGAGCTTCTCTGAAATTCGCGCAGCGATCGGCACGGGTTTGAAGTCTTAGCCTGCTAGTGTCGTCCTCAGCTAATCGAGGAGACGTTATGACGGTGGCTTTTTTCGCTCAAACTGAATCACAGTCAAACGGACATCGTCCCTTCAGAAGCCGGTTTGAAGCCTGCATGAAATTACCGACCGGTGAGATTGATTTCCCGGTCACGCGCGTCGACCCCCTTTTTGAGGATCAGCCAATTGTCGGTGTAACGCACACCTCACCAGGCCATTGGCTGGCCGATTGCATCGCGCGTCTTGGTCAGGCCGCGCGGCAGTTCGATGTTGGGGTCCGTCCACTACACGTCCCGATGCCGTTGGCGATCTTGCAATCAGCTGACACGCCAGACCAATGCCTGAATGCCGTTAAAAGCCAGGATTGCTGCCCTCAGGAATTCATTCTGGAGTTTCAGGATTCGACACTTGCCCAGACCGAAGATGGCGTTCTGGATCGTATGGAGGCTTTCCGGCGCAAAGGATTCCGTATTGGTCTCGATGCGCGCAGATCATCCGAATCGCCGTTTGGGGCACGTTTGCGCAGCGCAGTTGAGCGCATGCGTGTGACGGAGTTTGACCTGATGAACGATGATAATGTTCAGATGCGCGCCGAAATCGTTTCAGGCTTGGGTGGAGACGTCATTCTGGACCGTGCGTCCTGGAAGAATGTCGACCTGCTGAAAAGCTTTGGCGCAACGCATGCTCAGAAGCTCATCGCTGACGCCTGACGCGGGTCAGGCTGCAGCGCCAATCTTTCCGTTCTCAACATCACGATAAGCATCGAGCCGATCGAGCAGATAGTCGAGATCACCTTTCGGGATGTTCTGGAACTGGGTCAGCACGCGTTCGACCATACGCTTTTTGAAGCGGTCGCGATCGCCTTCGCGGCCATCATAGTCGAGTTCATGATAGACCGAAATCGCCATCTGAAACGGCATGTACATGCCCTTCGGCAGACCGGCGTACTCAAACACCTTTTTAAGGCCGAGCGATCCGGCATCATGCAGTAGGAGCCACATTTTCTGATGCGGAATGCCTGAAAGTTCTGCAAGAGACCACTCCACGAACGACATGTGCCCGAGGCAGAGCGCCCGCATGATCATGCTTGGCGTCAGACGGTTATTGAGGTTCAGCTGCTGAACAAAGCGCGGCAGATTGCTGGAGTGACCCGCCTGCGCAACAAGGTCGAGGCTCGCCCGCTCACGTGCGCCGGAGGCGAGTTCGATGGCGAGCTGCGGCGGCAATTCGTGATTATTGACGAGCTGATCAAACATTTCGCCCGACACGAGAGAAATCATTTTCTCGGCGATTTGTGGTGGGATCCATTCGCGCGAGATCAGCGCTTCGTGCACATCGTGGTCAGTCTCAAATCGCTTCAGCGTGAAATCATATCCTTTTTCCGACATGGTCGCACCGTCATTTGCCGCCATTGTGCAGACAGCGTCTTTGCAGCCGTGTTCAGCAATCGCATCGGTCACATCTGTGCCAAGTTTCGAACGGCGGGCCACCGCCGATTGTTTGGTTTCGCTGGCGTTCAGAACGAGCTCGACAAGATCCGAACTTGTGAAGACGGGAGAGTTCTCAATAACAGGCAGCGCCACAGATTCGATATCCTGTGCGAGCTTGACGGCGACGTCGCGTGGCAAATTGGGCGAATTCTTGAGCGTGATTGACATGGCGCGGCGGACCAGCGCCTCTGCGTCACGCGACAGCAGACCCAGAATTTCGCTGGCGATGACTTTGTCTTCCTGCGTCAGTTCGTCATTGCCAATCCGTCGACACAGCTTATGCGTCGCCTGAGCACGGTCTTCGGCAGAACTACCTTTCATGAGACGGAGAATGTCTTCTTCACTCAAACGCGGACGCATCGTTTTGACGGACATGATTTCTGGCCTTATCGAAGCTGACGAAATAGCCCTTATTTTCGGACGTCATCATTAACGTCTGCTTACCAGCCGGATGAATTACGTTTACCGGGGTAACATCTGATTAGAATATTGCGGAGGATATGCATGCTCGAGGGGATTAAAGTTGTTGAATACGCCACCTATATGGCGGCGCCAGGAGCAGGCTGTATTCTCGCCGACTGGGGCGCGGAGG
>CEPO01009494.1_pt1 | contig 58277 bp, 59 predicted proteins | sample 530481 | NCBI WGS metagenome assembly CEPO01 (sample SAMEA2620198, study PRJEB7988) | marine metagenome | biome: marine biome (ENVO:00000447); feature: surface water layer (ENVO:00002042); material: "saline water (ENVO:00002010), including plankton (ENVO:xxxxxxxx)" | depth 5 m
GCTTCACCGACGAGGTGAAAACTCAGTATCGGGATAAAATCTGCTTCGGCTCGATGACCTGGCCGCACAAGCTGGTGCGGGTCCTCGCCGCTGAGCAGATCTATCGCGCGCTCAGTCTCATGGCCGGCACGCCCTATCACCGGGAGTGATGGAGATGTTCAATCGATCTCTCCTCCCCTGTCCATGCTGCGGTTTCGAAACACTCTCAGAACGCGGCGAATATGAAATCTGCCGGGTGTGTTGGTGGGAAGATGACGGCCAGAACGACACAAATGCCGATCAGATTTTAGGTGGGCCGAATGGTCGGTACTCTCTGACGGACGCACGGAATAATTTTCGCGACCACGGCTATATGTATGATCTGGAGGACGCGATCGAGATCGTGAAACATCCGAGCGCCGAACGTCGCACCCTGATCAATTACTGCCTCTCGGTCGTGAGAGGCGAAGAAAAATTGGATAAAACGCTGTTCGAAAGCCTTCGCCTCTCCGATGAGATCGCGCAGGAGCTGGATTAGCTTTGGTTCGACGCGTGATTGCCCTGCCCTTATTAATACCCGGTTTGGAAAGACTCATGTATTCTGGCGGGATGAGATCAAGTCGGGCCCTTCTCATTGCAGGACTGTCAGCCATCAGCCTATCCGGGCTGCCTTTCAGCGCGCAGGATTCTGTGACGCAGGAAGAGCTCGAAGCCTATGAAAAGCAACTCGAAACCGACCAGCTGGCACTGGACGCCATCAAGGCGGCTGAAGATGTCGCACGCGCCGATTTGTCCGTCATTAACCGGCAATTGCTCGCCGCCGCTCAGGAGAGCACGCGCCGCGAAGAACAGGCGAGCCGCATTGAAAAGCGACTGATTGACCTGCAGGTTCGTGAGCGCGCCGCCCGGGATCAATTGCTGGCCGACCGCAAAGGTCTGAAAGATCTGCTCGCCGCCCTGGTCGCCGCCTCCCGAAAGCAGCCCCCTGCCCTGGCGACTCATCCCGATAACGCCACACAGGCCATCCGGTCTGCCATCATCATGCGGGATATGGCCGACGATCTTGAAGCCCGATCCAAAACGCTCGCGACTGAAATTCGGCAGTATGCCGATCTGCTTGATGCTGTCGAACGCGAGAATGTACTCCTATCTGCCGAAGAAGATATCCTCGCTGAGAAACGTCAGGAAATCACCGAACTCGCTGCCATTAAACGCGCCGCCTATGAAGACATTTCCGGTGAGGCCGAAACCCTGCGCAAACGTGTCGACGCGCTGGCCCGTAAAGCGGAAAACGTCCGTACATTGCTGGCGAGCCTTGAGGCCAATGCGCCGGCTGCCCCCAGTCGCAAACCGGCCGATCTGCGGGCGCCCTCGCCATCGACCTCCTCGCCCGGGCGCAGCCCAATCAGCGTGGCTGTGCTCGAACGTCTTGGCCTTCCGGCTACAGGTCAGCTTGTCCAGTCTTTCGGAGATGAGCTGCCAACAGGGCGAAAAGCCGAAGGCATTACGCTGCGCACACGTGCATCAGCCCAGGTCGTTGCCCCCTCAGATGCGGTCATAGAATATGCAGGACCTTTCCGCAGTTACGGAAAAATGTTGATCTTGCGAACAGGTGATGGCTACCATATCGTATTATATGGTCTGTCTGACGTTTATACGACATTAGGCCAGTCGGTTCTCGCCGGAGAACCGATCGGAAGGATGACCGCCCGCACGGATGTATCTCCTGATCTTCACATGGAGCTGCGACGGGATGGAACGCCAGAAGACCCACAAAAGTGGATGTCCCGCGGTGCCGGATGAGCCAGGGACAAGAGAGGAGAGAGCCATGCGCTCGTGGATTATGGGTAGTGCTGTTGGAACAGCCCTCGGCCTGACGGCAATCGGTGTCACATCGCTTGTCTGGACCGCCAATGGGGCCAGCAGCGAACGCGAACAGATCTACCAGCAACTTGACCTCTTTGCAGAAATCCTCGCCCGCGTAGACAGCGAATATGTTGTCGACGTTGACGAAAGCGACGCCATGAAATCAGCCATTAACGGCATGCTGGCTTCGCTCGATCCACACTCCAGCTATCTTGCTGCCGACGACTATGAGAGCATGCAGGTTCAGACTAGCGGCGAATATGGTGGCCTCGGCATCGAAGTGACGTCTGATGATGGCTATGTGAAGATCATCTCTCCGATTGACGATTCTCCGGCCAGCCGCGCTGATATCCGCGCCGGCGATCTCATCTCAGCCATTGACGGTACCTCAATTGTGGGTCTGCCGCTGAACGATGCGATCAAGGATATGCGCGGCGAAGTCGGCACAGACATCACCATCACAATTATTCGGGCTGAGGCTGAAGAACCGATCGAAGTGACGCTGACCCGTGAAATCATCCGGCCGAAATCGGTTGAGCATGAAATCATGGACGAGGATATCGGCTATCTTCGCATCTCTGCCTTCAATGAGCGCACAACCGATCTTCTGAAAGAATCTCTGTCGGAACTTGAATCAGAATTGGGCAACAAACCGGCGGGTCTCATCCTCGATTTGCGCAACAATCCGGGCGGCTTGCTCGACCAGGCGGTGTCTGTGTCCAGCATGTTCCTCGACTCGGGTGAAGTCGTTTCCACACGTGGACGCGATCCGCGCGATATTGAACGCTATAACGCAGACCGCGGTGAGCGCTTCAAGGAAGTGCCGATTATTGTGCTTATCAATGGCGGGTCCGCTTCGGCCGCTGAAATCGTCGCCGGTGCGCTCCAGGATAAAGGTCGCGCCAAACTGCTTGGCATGACGTCTTTCGGGAAAGGCTCGGTTCAGACCGTGATCCCGCTCAGCGCTCAACGCGGTGCGCTGCGCCTCACCACCGCGCGCTATTACACGCCATCTGGTCGGTCCATTCAGTCCACCGGTATTGAGCCGGACTATGAAGTCTCTCAGCGCATTGTGACCGAGGAAGACCTCGAAGCCATGCGCCGTTTCTCCGAGGCTGATCTGCCGAACGCGCTCGACAATGATGCTGGCGTCGAACGCGGCGAAGTCCATCTTCCCGCAGAAATGCCGCCGGAAGACTATGAGGGTGACGATTATCAGCTGGACAAGGCGATCGAACGTCTGCGCTCCATCACGCTGACCAGCCTGGGTACAACCAACGCCGGTTAATCCCCCCTCTCCAGAGCCTTAAAAATTTAATTGCCGGGTGAAACGCATATACCCGGCAATTTCTGCCTATTTTTGCGAAACGTTAAGAGTTGTGAGGAACAACAGGCAGGACGTCTAATTTCCTGGTGCCCCAATGCCTGCTTCCCGCAAGCCTCCCCCGTCTCCCCTTCGAACGGGTATCATTCATACCTCAATGGCCGTGCTCTCCTTCGCAGCCATATCCGCGATTGGTATTCTTGCCCTGTCGCAGACCGGGGATTCTGAATTCTCCTCACCAAAAATGGTGGTGGGCCTGTTTTCAGACAAACCGCCTGTCGCCCTACCGCTGAAGGATCGGCTGAACACGGCCGCGCTCGACCATACCGACCCGCACGCAGCGGAAGATGATCATCTTTCGCCAAATCTCGGGGTTGCCGATCCGGACGAACCTGTCAGCGAAAACGCTCATGGCGAAGAGGAAGAATCAGAGCCGGCAGAAACAGTTCAAATTGCAGCTGACGAGTCTCATACAGGCCTGCCTAAGGCGCCCTTTGAGGGCATGACCGAGTGGAGCGCCCAGGGCAAACTGCCTGTCATCGCAGATGACGGTCGCAAGAGCTTTGAGGTCTATCGTCGTCCCTTCTCCAATCCGGCCGGTCGCCCGACCATATCAATTGTGGTCGGCGGCCTCGGCCTCAATGCGCGCGTCACGCAGGCCGCAATTGATGAGTTGGACCCGAATATCACCCTCTCCTTCGTGCCATACTCGCGAGGCCTTCAGACCTGGGTCGACAAGGCGCGTGCCGCGGGCCACGAAGTGCTCATCGAACTGCCGATGGAGCCGTATGACTATCCGAACAATGACACCGGCCCCTACACGCTTCTGACAACCGCAACAGCCCAGGAGAACTTGCGCCGAACCGAATGGTTGCTCAGCCGTGCAACAGGCTATTTCGGCGTAACCAATTATCAGGGCGCCAAATACGCGACCGATTCCCGCGCCATCACGCCCATATTCGAGGAATTGCAGCAGCGCGGCCTCGCCTTCATTCACGATGGCTCTGCGCCGCGTTCGGTGTTCGAAGCTTCCGCAAAATCCACCAGCCTGCCGTTCGCTGAAGCCGCCCGCGTCATCGACTCTGATCCACAGGGCGCGGCGATCGACGAGCAGCTCCTGCACCTCGAAGCCATCGCCCTTCAGCGAGGCTATGCACTCGGCACAGGCTTTGCCTTTCCGATTACAATTGACCAGCTGAGAGACTGGTCTGCGACGCTAGAGTCAAAAGGATATCTTCTGGCGCCTGCTTCCGCCTTGCCGCGTACCGCACCCGCCTATAACGTTGATACGGAACGACAGCAGGGTTTACCGTGAACGAGACTCCCCTACAGGGGCAAAGAGATCCCAGCCTATATCGCGCAAATGTTGGAATTGCGCTCTTTTCCAAGCGCGGCCATGTGTTTCTGGGTCGGCGCATCAATGCGCATGGCCCCTTTCAATGGCAAATGCCTCAGGGCGGCATAGACAAGGGGGAAAGCCCTGAGGCCGCCGCCTTGCGCGAAATGGAAGAAGAAATCGGCGTCTCCGCCAAGCTGGCCACCATTCTCGAGGAAGGTCCGGACTGGCTCTATTACGACTTCCCTGGCGATCTGAAATCCCGCCTGCCCGGCCCTTATATCGGCCAGCGTCAGAAATGGTTCGCACTACGGTTTGAAGGATCCGATTCTGACGTCCGGCTTGATTTCCACACGCCGGAATTTGACGCTTGGCGCTGGGCGGAGCTCTCGGAAGTCGCGCCGCTCATCATTCACTTCAAACGCCCGGTCTATGAGGCGGTGGTGAAGCAATTCGCCAAATGGACGGAGCCCGTCTGATCAACTATCCGGCTGGCAATTTTCCATGATCGCGATGATACGTCCGAGCGTCTCCTGCGCCTCATCTGTCATGAAGCCATAACTGATCTGCGTATCGCCCACCGACGAGACCGTCACCGCGCCGATAATCGTACCGGCCTCATATCGCTTTGCGGGCGCATCAAGGCCATAGCCTTTAATATCAATGGCACGAGGCTGCGCGCCTTCAAAACTGTCCAAAAGAGCTGTAATTCCCGGGCATGTCTTCACCGACCAGCTCGTTTGCCGCGTGGCCTGATTCAGCCTGTTAATATTTCCGAGTTCCGGAAACTCAGTCCAGTCCACATCACTGCCGCTTCCGAGCTCTTTCAGATCAATTCCCTTTGCACTCAGCCAGTCGGTCGCGGCATCCAGATCGAAGCCCGGACCTGCGAGTTGATTGAGGATTGGGGTGTCCGGGTCGATATCAATCCGCCAGAGCTTCCAGGCGCATTTTTCCGCAACTTCTTCAGCCGAGGCCAGTGCGTAAAGCGATAACGTCTCTTCGCTTCCAATCCGGCAGATAAATCCAACACCGCCAGCATAATAGTCGAGCTTCTCGCTCCCATTTATCCACCAGGACAGGCCGTGGGTTTCAGAAGTCAGAAGCGTCATGCCATCCAGAAAGGCCTGACTTTCCGCGCGGTCTTCAATGACCCGGTTGAAGCGCCTGTCGAGCCATGCGGTGTAATCCTCATAGGCTTTGGTGGCCAGCAGCCCCTTTTCCAGGAGAATCGGCTCGTCGGTGGGCGATGGAAATTCCAAGGCATGAGCCGCGTTGGAGATCAGTGTTGCCAGTCCCATGACGCCGACAAGACATTTCGCTAACATTCTCAAAACCCTTCCAAACGAAAAAACCGCGCTCAGTATGAACGCGGTTTCCGGAATTGAGAACTCCCTGAACAGGGGAGATATCAGTGGTGAGCTTCACTCAGAGCTTCGAGCTGAGCCTTCAGGCGCTGAATATCACCTTCGGCTTTGAACTGTGCCACTTTGTCGTCACCAGCCTGCGAGCGCGCAATTTCGGCTTTCGTGATGGCTTCCCGGATGCCCTCTTCATTCAGATCTTCGAGGCGGATCGCCTCTTCAGCCAGAATGGTGAGGCCTTCCGGCGTCACATCAGCGAAACCGCCATGTACGAAATAACGGTGGACTTCATTGCCATCTATAATGCGAACGCGGCCAGAGCGCAGCGTCGACATGAAAGGAGCGTGGTTTGGCAGAACGCCAAATTCACCTTCAGAGCCTGGCGCGATGACATGGTCGACCTGACCAGAAAACAATTCACGGGCCGGAGACACGAGGGAGAAGTTCAGCTTGGCATCAGACATGGGATACTCTCGATAATTTCAGGCCTGTTTAGCGGGTCTGACGGCTATGTCCAGTCCGAGTTTGCCGCAGATTACTGCGCAAAAGCCTCATCACCAAAGTCAGGACACGTTTTCACACGCTTCGGCCCGTCTACCAGTTCTTCCGGCATCATATAGCACGCGTCAAAGACAGCTCCATAACAGGCTTCAGCCTGCAGGTTTGACGTCGCACCTCTGCTCGCTTTGGTCGGAGCCCGTGAATGAAATGCCCTGACGTCAATTCGCTTGGTCGATAATTGCCGCTCTGCTACCTTTGCCCGATCAATCGCACGCAGTGGGGACGCACCGTGACTGACGCAAATCCGTTTTTCGACATTGAGAACATCAACACCATCAATCTGGATGCGCTGGTCACAAAACTTCCGGGCAAGCCCTGGTGGAAAACCGTTTTCGATGATCTGCAGGGCAAATATGTGCTCGCCTTTCTCGCCTCAGACGCGGTGCTGAAAGAAAACGGGATCAACACCGCGCTCCGGCTCGCCCATTTCCTCGGCCAGGGTCTGATCGAAACGGGTTTCCTTCGCTATGCGGAGGAGAACCTCAATTACAGCGCCGAGGCGCTTGGCCGGGTCTGGCCGAGCCATTTCCCGACGGCGGCCATTCAACAGGAATACGCACGGAAGCCTGAGAAGATCGCCAATCGCGCCTATGCTGATCGTATGGGGAATGGTGATGAAGCCTCGGGCGATGGCTGGAAATATCGCGGGCGCGGCTTCATTCAGCTCACGGGCCGAAATAATTACGAGCGCTATGCTGAAGCCTCCGGCGTGGATATCGTCGATAATCCCGACCTTCTCTCGCAGGACCTTCAAGCCTCGATCGCGGTCGCGGCGGCCTTCTTCCGTGTTAACAATCTTCTGCAGTATGCCGATGAAAACAATGCGTCGGCAGTGTCACGTGGTGTGAACCGCGGCAATCCTCTCTCATCGAAAGCGGCCCATGGCGAGGATGATCGCATTCTCTGGACGAAAGAAGCGCTCACCCTGTTCCAGAACCCGGACGAGGTGAAACCGCCTCGTGAGGGCGGTGTGCTCGAGGTTGGTGACCGTGGGGTTCTCGTTGAAGAGTATCAGGGGCTGCTTGTCGGGCTCGACTATGCCACAGGGGGCGTGGACGGCATTTATGGCACAGGCACCAAACGCATGGTCGTCGCCTTTCAGCAGGAGCACGATCTGCCAACGACCGGTAAAATCGATCAGGCCACGGCCGATGCCATTGACGAAGCCGTCAGCCCGGACCTGCCAACGCCGACCAATCGCACCAATGCCGACGCGGCCGATATCCAGTCTGAGGGCCTCGAGACGGCAGCCGATTCCGACAAGGTCGGCGCGGCGGGTGCAGTTGCGGTGGGCGCAGGCGCGATTGCCATCGGTAATGAAATACTCAATTCCGGCTCAGACGAGGCAGGCGAACCCGATCCGGTCGCGCCATCGCCCACACCACAGCCCAGCACGACAGAAACGCCCACAACCGGCACAACCGAGGTGCCAGTCCCAACACCCGCTGCCCAGCCCTCCGATGGCGGAATTAACTGGATCACCATTGGTATTCTGGTTGCCATCATCGCGGTCGGCCTGTTTGTCTTCATTCGCTCACGCAAGATGAAGAAAGATCAGGTGAAAGCGTATCGCGACGGCCGGATCGTCTGACGTCTGAAAGAATTGCCCAGCGCCATTTACTCGGACGTCTCGCCAAACTGAACGGCGCAGCCGTCTTCCGCCGGAACACCGGCGGTGGCGATTGTGTTCAGATCGGCGGGCGGATCTTCCGGCCCGAGCGAGGTGAGAACCAGAAACCAGCCATTTCCAAAATCTGTCTCATCAACACAAAAAATATCGCGGTTGGCTGTGTCTGCATTGGTCCGTCCTGATGAGATAGGCTCCGTCCCGCCATACCAGGTCTCTATCATGTCGAGCACGTTCTGATGGTTTGTCTCGCCATCTCCTTCGCCATATCGCACAGTGCAGGTCTTGTTCGATGGAATTTCGTGAACAGAAATTGCGGCTGTTTCTGCGTCCCACACATTTACAGGTCCTTCGCCATTGCGCCCGGACGCAACAAGTTTGGTGTCAAACCCCCGCGATGCCATCATCTCCGTCATTCCGCCGGACATACCCGTTGCGCCGATACAAGCGCGGACAAGCTCGGGCAGAGCGGGCATCTCTGCCTCATCTGCAGAAGTCGCTAAAGGTACAAACAGAATGCCCGCCGAAACCGCGCTTGCTGCAAAGATTCTCATAATTCATTCCCAACAACTTAAAACGACCGCACCCAGAGGATGCGGTCGCTTTATTGTTTCGTCAAATGACGCAGGCAGCTTACGCGGCGTCTGCAGCCATTTTCTGAGCTTTCGCCATGACTTCATCCATAGAGCCACACATGTAGAAGGCAGGCTCAGGAATGTGGTCATACTCACCGGCGATCAGGCCTTTGAAGCCGGCAATCGTGTCTTCCAGCTTCACCTGAACACCAGGTGAGCCGGTGAAGACCTGAGCCACGTCAAATGGCTGAGACAGGAAGCGTTCAACTTTACGGGCACGGGCCACAACCAGTTTGTCTTCCTCTGACAGCTCGTCCATGCCGAGAATGGCGATAATGTCCTGAAGCTCTTTGTATTTCTGCAGGATCGACTGAACGCCACGCGCCACTTCATAGTGTTCCTGACCGACAACCATCGGGTCAAGAATACGGGATGAGGAGTCGAGCGGGTCAACAGCCGGGTAAATACCTTTTTCCGCAATCGAACGGTTCAGCGTGGTCGTTGCGTCGAGGTGAGCAAACGAGGTCGCTGGCGCCGGGTCGGTCAAGTCATCCGCAGGAACGTAAACGGCCTGGATCGACGTGATCGAACCTTTGGTGGTTGAGGTAATACGCTCTTGCAGGCCACCCATGTCGGTTGCCAGTGTTGGCTGGTAACCCACAGCAGAAGGAATACGGCCGAGAAGCGCTGACACCTCAGCACCCGCCTGTGTGAAGCGGAAGATGTTGTCGACGAAGAACAGAACGTCTTTGCCTTCTTCATCACGGAAATATTCAGCTTGTGCGAGACCGGTCAGAGCGACACGTGCACGCGCGCCTGGAGGCTCGTTCATCTGGCCATAGACCAGCGTCACGCGGCTGTCGCCTTCGAGGTTGATCACGTTTGCGTCCTGCATCTCGTAATAGAGATCGTTTCCTTCGCGTGTCCGCTCACCAACACCGGCGAAGACAGAGTAACCACCGAACAGTTTCGCGATGTTGTTGATCAGCTCCTGAATGAGAACCGTTTTACCAACGCCGGCACCGCCGAACAGGCCAACTTTACCACCCTTCGCGTATGGGCAGAGCAGGTCGATCACCTTGATACCCGTGACGAGGATCTCAGCAGATGTGGACTGGTCGATGAAGTCAGGCGCAGGCGCGTGAATTGGGCGGCGCTCTTCGGTCGCGACAGGGCCGCGCTCGTCGATTGGCTCACCCACAACGTTCATGATGCGGCCGAGCGTTGCCGGACCAACTGGAACCTTAATCGGCTCACCGAGGTCGGTGACGGGCTGACCACGAACCAGACCTTCGGTCGAGTCCATAGCAATTGTGCGGACCGTGTTCTCACCAAGGTGTTGAGCCACCTCAAGAACAAGGCGGTTTCCGTTATTGTCAAGTTCAAGTGCGTTCAGAATAGCTGGCAGAGCGCCATCAAATTCCACGTCAACGACAGCGCCGATGACCTGGCTGACTTTGCCGGTTGCGGAGGTGCTCATGACTGACCCCTTTTTCGTTACAGATTGTGTCTTGGTTGATTTCGTACTGGTCTTGCTTGCCGCGGCTTTTGGCTTTGGCGTGGTTTTCTTCGCTGCAGGCTTTTTCTCTGCGGCGGGAAGTTTTTCAGCCACTTTCGGCTCGGTCACCTTGGCAGCAGCTTTCTTAGCCGGGGCCTTTTTGGCAGCGGCCGCTTTCTTGGCTTCTGGTTTACAGGCGCCACATGGCGCTGTGTCTTTACGGCCCAGGCCAACGGCTTTCTTATCTGCCGTTGCGAACGTCTTGAACGGACCGTGCCATTCATCAGCGTCCGTATTATCCGGAGCACCGCCAACGCCCTTGCCGTCATTACAATAGCGGCAATCAGACGTGTGGATACGCGCCCGGTTTCGGATCTTGTTTTCGTAAACCCAGAAACTCATGATTGGCCTCGTACTCTACTAAAGCGCTTCCGCACCAGAGATGATCTCGATCAGCTCTTTTGTGATCTGCGCCTGACGCGCACGGTTATATTGCAGTGACAGCTTGTCGATCAGCTCACCGGCATTGTTGGTCGCGTTATCCATAGCGGTCATGGATGCGGCTTGCTCACCAGCTGCGCTTTCGAGCAGAGCGGACAGAACCAGCGTGTTGATATAGCGCGGCAGAAGCGCTTCAAGAATGTCTTCTTCAGACGGCTCATAGATATAAGTCGCACCTTTCAGATCGATCACAGGTGTATCTTCCGGTGGCTCAGCAGGTATCATCTGCTTCGCCGTCGGCACCTGGCTGATCACATTCTTGAACTGCGAATAAATCAGTGTGGCGACATCAAACTCACCGGCATCGAACCGCTCATTCAGGTCGCGACCGACCGAAAGCGCAATCTCTGCCAGATCATCAGAATTCCGCGCCGAAGACGTATCGACATGGTCCACTAGCAAATCCTTGTAAAGGCGCACGAGTTGCTCGCGGCCCTTCTTGCCGATGGTGATGACTTTTACGGTTTTGCCGGCGCCGCGCAGACGAACGATCTCTTCTTTCGCTTTCTTCACCGTATTGGCGTTGAAACCACCGCACAGACCGCGCTCAGCAGTCATGACGATCAGAAGATGCGTCTCATCTGATCCGGTGCCGGACAGAAGTTTCGGGCCCTGCCCTCCCGCAGCCGCAGCTGTGAGATTTGCGATCACGCCGGCAAGGCGCTTCGCATAGGGCTTTGCCATTTCAGCAGCTTCCTGGGCGCGACGAAGCTTGGCCGCCGCGACCATTTGCTTAGCCTTTGTGATCTTCTGCGTTGATTTCACAGAAGTAATCCGGCCTTTAAGATCTTTCAAACTAGGCATGGTTTAACACTCATAACAGCCCATTGCTTCATGAAGCCCCACACATTTGCCGTGGTACTCGATGAATTCCTGAGCTTCCTGTTGTGGGGTTAATTCGCGATAGCCAACATCGTCAGAACCGCGGGATTCATAAAACTCGTTGATCCAGTCAGCATACTCGACACTATCGCTCGTCTTGATGATGTCTGCCAACTCAATCGCTTCGTCATCACTAAAGATACGGGTCCGGTTCGGGGCCAACATCCCGCCACTTTCAAAAGCAGTATCCTTCATGCAGCCAGCGACGATCTCCGTATGGAGACCACGGCTTTCCAACGCGGCATCAATCTCGTTGAATGCCACTGGTTGCTCTGTCCAGACAGCGTTAGTCGTGCAACCAACCATCAAGACGAGGCATACGGCTAAGGAAGGGGCGAGTTTCATCCTTACGTCCTAGCCGAAATTCTTCGTGAATTCTTCCAGAGCAGCTTTCATACCGGCTTCGATATCGTCGGTCAGCGCTTTCTCTTCGCGAATCTTCGCCATGAGGTCAGCCTTGTTCGCTGCCAGCCATTTCAGAAGCTCAGCTTCGTAACGAGTGACGTCAGCAACCGGAACCGCATCCAGATAGCCACGCGTACCAGCGTAGATCACCATAGCCTGCTCTTCGGTTTGCAGCGGCGAGAATTGCGGCTGTTTCAGAAGCTCAGTCAGGCGTGCGCCACGATCGAGCGTTTTCTTGGTTGCCGGGTCGAGGTCAGACCCGAATTTCGCGAAGGCTGCAAGCTCACGATACTGAGCCAGTTCACCCTTCATCGAACCCGCAACCTTTTTCATGATCTTGGTTTGCGCAGCAGACCCCACACGGGAAACTGACAGACCCACGTTCACGGCCGGGCGGATACCCTGATAGAACAGATCGGTTTCGAGGAAGATCTGGCCATCGGTGATCGAAATCACGTTTGTCGGAATATAGGCCGAAACGTCGTTTGCCTGAGTTTCAATGATCGGCAGAGCCGTCAGAGAGCCATTACCCAGATCGTCGTTCAGTTTCGCCGCACGCTCGAGAAGACGGGAGTGCAGGTAGAAAACGTCACCCGGGTATGCTTCACGACCTGGCGGACGACGCAGCAGGAGAGACATCTGACGATAAGACACAGCCTGTTTTGTCAAATCATCAAAGATGATCAGAGCGTGCATGCCGTTGTCACGGAAATATTCGCCAATCGTCGCACCGGTGTAAGGCGCGAGATATTGCAGAGGCGCAGGCTCAGACGCTGTCGCAGACACGACAACCGTATAATCAAGCGCGCCGCGCTCTTCGAGGGTTTTCACAACCTGAGCAACCGTAGACCGTTTCTGGCCGACAGCGACGTAAACGCAGAACAGTTTCTCTGAATCGTCTTTTGCCGCGTCGTTGGTTGGCTTCTGGTTCAGAATGGTGTCGATGCAGATCGCGGTTTTACCGGTCTGACGGTCACCAATGACAAGCTCACGCTGGCCACGGCCAACCGGGATCATGCCGTCAATCGCTTTAATACCGGTCATCATCGGCTCGTGAACCGATTTACGTGGAATGATGCCCGGGGCTTTCACGTCAACCCGGTTCCGGCTTGCAACGTCTGTCAGCGGACCTTTGCCGTCGATTGGCTCGCCCAGGGCGTCAACTACGCGACCGAGAAGACCTTTACCAACTGGCGCAGCAACGATCTCAGAGAGACGCTTAACTGTTGAGCCTTCGCGAATGCCACGGTCATCACCGAAGATAACCACACCGACGTTATCGCGCTCGAGGTTCAGGGCCATGCCCTTAATGCCGCCTTCAAACTCGACCATCTCACCAGCCTGAACGCTGTCCAGGCCGTAGACGCGGGCAATACCGTCACCGACGGAAAGCACCTGGCCGACATCGGAAACTTCCGCTTCGACGCCATAATTCTGAATTTTACTTTTGAGGATCTCGGAGATCTCGTCTGGGCGAATGTCCATCGGGCTTAAGCTCCCTTCATGGCAAGGTTCATACGATCAAGTTTTGATTTGACGCTCGCATCAATGAGACGAGAGCCAATTTTCAGTTGGAAGCCTGCGATCAGTGCCGGATCGACTTTGACATCCATGGAAACTTCGCCACCCGAAACAGAGGCGACGAGGTCTTCCAGTTCTTTAACCTGCGCGGCATCAAGGGCGTGAGCAGACACAACGCTTGCGCGGGTCACGCCACGCTTTTGCGCAGACAGATCTTTAAAGGCTTTCACAATGCTGGTCAGTTCATTGGCGCGGCGGTGATTGGCCACAACGCCAAGGAAGTTTGCGACCAGAGACGACAAGCCCATTTTCTGAGCGATAGCCGCGATGACATCGGCTTTCTCGTCCGCGCTGACCGCAGGGGTCATCAGGGCAGACTTCAGCGCATCAGAGCCGGAAATGGCCTGGCCGACAGCTGTCAGCTCGCTTTCGGTTTGCGTCAGGCTGTTCTGGTCACTTGCCAGATCCAGCAGCGCAGAGGCATAGCGGGTTGCCGCTTCACTCACCTGCAGGGTCGAATTCGCGCTCAAATGCTCACCCATCTGGATTTGCGCCGGTCAGTCCGGAGCGATTGAAACTCGTGCAAAAGTCATCCTGAAATCAGGAATCCCCCTCGCATTCGGCGCGGAGTTAGCATGCTATCTGTGAGTCCGCAACAGGGGGTGAGTACGGTTTTTGAGGTTTTAATCGCTCACTGGCTCGTCGGTGTCCTGAACCTCTTTCAGACCAAGTGCAGACAAGGCGGCCAGCCCGGCCATACCGGCCATGACGCCAATCACCATTTCCGTTCCGAAAACGGCGTCTACCAGGCCGAACAAACTCCCCAAGAGGAGAAGCAGCCCGATCAGCGTATTTGACAGCGCAGTATAGGCGGACCGGTTCTCCTTCGTCGCCATATCGACCAGATGAGTCGACCGGCCAAGCCGCACGCCCTGATAGGCAATCATCAGGCCAAACAGGACAAGTGGCAGCGCCCAGGTCTTCTCAAGTAGGTCCATGCCTGAGAGGACCAGCGTCAGGACCAGAGCGACGGCGCCAGCGAGGCCAGAAAAGACAAGAACCTTCCGGCTCGACTGATCGGCCAACCGGCCCCAGACATAAGACGACATCAGCGCCGCTAATGCGCTGGCCACCACCAGATAACCAAGCCCGCCAAACGCCTCCCTCGTATCCGCCGATCCCTGACTGGCCAGCGCGACCATGAAGGGCGGTGCGAGGGCGGTGGAAATCAGAAGGCCGCGCACGAGGATGAACTGCCGGAGCTGACCATCTTCTTTCAGAAGTGAGAAGTTTTCGAGGAAGACCTTGAAGGAATTCGCCCCGCCTTCGGTCGCGCCTTTATCTTCTTCCAGCGTGGTGAAGAGTGTTCCGGCCGCAAGCCAGAGACCGCCTGCGAAAAAGATCGCCGCCGTGACGATCGAGATTTTCTCGATTACGCCACTCACAAGCAAAACACCGAAAACAATCACAACACCGGCCGACAGGCTGCTCGCCAGTCCTGTTGCCGTACCGCGCTTGGATTTTGAAACCGTTTTGCCCAGCACGTCCTTGTAAGTGACCGAGCAGACGCTACGCGCCAGAGCCAGCACAGCCAATGCGCCAAGAATGGCCCATCCGGCCATCACGCCTTCGAGAAACAAACTAAACAGCGCAATCGCAAGGGCAGATAAACCCTGCACCGCTGAGCCGGCAGCCCACGCCCATTTCCTCTGAGGCAGCGCGCGCAGCCCGGCTGCGGTAAACAATTGTGGCAACAACGCCCCTGCCTCGCGCACCGGGACGAGCAGACCCACGATTGCCGAAGGCGCGCCAAGCCCTGTCAACAGCCAGGACAGAACAAGTTTCGGGTCAATAAGGCCGTCGGCGAGCTTCGTCATGCTGAGCGAAATCACATGCGTGAAAAAATTGCGCGGCTGATCCTGACAGGCGTTTTCAGGAATATCCTTGCAGACGCGGCCATCATCCTCGCCGGTCAGCATTTCAAAGGCTTTTTGGGTCGTATCGGTGCTCATTTCTGAGGAGATAGCGTCTGTCTCGAGAAAGGCCAGCTCCTTTGGCTCACCCGGATGTGACGGCTCACACGGCCTTTTATAAATCCGCACCGCACCTCGCCGCCCTGATAGAAACCTGCTAGTGTTCAACCCGTGAAATGGACCAGAGCCGGAGGGATTTCACATGCGCATGCCAAACCGCTTCATCATCAGCACAGTGTTGATCCTGACTGCTGGGTGGTCCGCATCAGCCCAGTCTACGCCACCCGCGCTCTCCGAAACACAGTATCAAGAGTTCGAAGCCCGATCGACGAAAGTCTATCTTCTTTGGGATATGGATGGGGATAGTCAGGTTACTGTCGAAGAATATCTCGGCCATCCTGACTATGGTGTTTCAACGGGTGCCGAAGACCCGGAAACCAGAGACATTTTCAGAGCGAGCCACATGAGACAGGACAAGGATGGCGATGGCATTGTCAGCGCGTCTGAATTTGCTGCGGACGCCTATTCCAACACGCTCGCAGACTTCACCTCACTCGATGCGGATAGCGACGGCCTTCTGTCATTCGTAGAAGTAATCCACCCGCAACCGGGCGCAGAAAAATCCGTCATGGGCAAGGTGGAGGGCACGTCCTTCCGGTATGGCGCCACGAATGAAGAAGTCTCATCGCCGCATCCCTATTTTCATGAAGGCGAATTCGACGCCAATTATTCTGCCTATATCGGCCATGCCTTTGCGCGGTGGGACAAGGATGAAAGCTTCACGCTGTCCTTCGCTGAATTTGCCGGAGTATCGAACGGCGAGTCCGGCAGCTGAGATAATTAGAAGAAGCTTCCCGCCAGCTTGGCGACGCCTTCGGGGCTCATATCAAACCCGACTGCTTCACCCGGATTGACGTACAGACCCGTTCCCGTCGGCATGCCCTTCACGAGACGTGCGCCCAGAAGCGGCATGCCATAGGCGCCAACATGGGCAACCGATTTCGCCCGCTCCTTGGAGGTGAACACCACCATGAGCGGTTTACCATCCTTATCGAGCAGAACGGGTCGAAAGCTCTCCGGGTCCTTTTCAACGTCAGTCACGCTCGGCACATAGATTTCTGATCTGATGAAGGTCTTGAGAAAGGCGCTGAATTTGCTGTGGTCGGCCATCGCTGCCTGCAGGTCAGTTTCGAGGGCGTTTTGTGGGATGAATTCAGTCACGATTTACTCCGTTTCCCGCTCAGAAGACGCCAGTAAGATCTGATAATAGCCCGGTAAGAGGCTCGTCAGGCGCTCACGCCCCATCTCGGTCAGACACTGGCGCCGTATGCGAGCGTTTTCATCATCAACGACAATTTCGACCAATCCCTCATCCACTAGCGCCTTCAGGCTCCGGCTGATGACCGGTGACGACACATCAATACGTTCGACAATCTGGCTATGGGTCAGCCCGTCTTTTGCCTGATCAAGGCTCACGCAGATCAGAAACCGCGTGATGGAAAAGTCATGCTCCCGGAAATACTCTTCCAGTTCCCTCAACAGAACGCTGGCCTCTCGAAGCAGCTGAAGCTTGTCGGCAATCCTGGGCTCAGCACCCGCTGGATAATGCCCGCTATAATTCGCAATCAGCGCCTGCATGGGCAGGTATTTCAGAAAGAACATGCCTCAGACCTATCCCGCCCGTGCCACCAGCCCTGGCTGAGACAGCACGCCGTGTTCGGTGACATCGACCATCCTAAATTTATCGTCTCCAGCCAACCCGCATTGCAAGGGGAGAGAAGTCTTTATTGGCGGCAGATCCTTTGGGGAACGCTTATTTAGTCGCAAAGAGAAACTCGCTTCCGTCACGATGAAAGTTCACAATCGTTAGTGATCTGTCGTTGAGGTAAATATTATTTTGAGTTGGCAGACCATCGAAATAAATCGTTTCAGACCAGCGATTCTCCAGTTGATCGAATATCAAAGGTGCACCTGATGCCGCGTGATACAGCGAAAACCTCAGATCTGGCTCGGAATTCGCGCTAATCAATGACCTAACACTCTTGTAACGCACAAAGATCAGGTCGCGATAAACACTGAGTTTCACCGATGACGGAATAATACCGAAGGGCAACGTCAACCAAGTTTGCTGTGACGAGTTCTCAGGATTGTACGTCAAAATAGAAAACCCAAGGTGCTTCTGATCAACTAACAAAAACAAACGCGAACCTTTTTCGCTCCCCAAAATCCTAACTAGCGGAGTTCGTCCGAAAAGCGAAGGCACCGTAATTCGCACTTTAGCGGGGGCAGCTTCCGGGGCTATCGTTGATAATTCTGCAGCGTTGTAATGGTACAAACTGCCGAAATTTGAGCAATAGACCGAAGCGGGTAGAAGCGTGACGCAATCACCGGCATCCTCCGGCATATAAAACGTTCCGATGTTAGAGGCCACAATCAGTGATTGTTTTCTGCCTTGATGGTCTTGAACGAACGCAGGGAAGGTAATGGAGTCAAAGAACTGGGCAGAGCTACCTGGCTCTGAGACAGATATGTTTTCGTATGTCGAGTGTTCGCAACGAGCGACGTCATTGGGCTGAAGTATACTAACGACCCGCGCTGTTCGTCCCTTGTTGTCGATAAGGTGGTTTGACCACAGCAACATGCCATCGTTGAGCACACTGAAAATATGCTCTTCGTCGTAAACATCGTCATCTCTTATGTGAGCGACTGCAGCGTTCCAACAATGCTGGGCGTGCTCAAGTATTCCGGAACGTTCTATACGTTGCTTCAGGTCGTCTGATACGAAACTGAGGTCAGTAACGATGTGGCTTTCGTCGACCATCGTGGGTCGATCAAAATTCAACAAATCGTCAGAGCGGTCTGAGTGGACGAGATTTTGTTTCAGGCGTCGCCATCTATCTTCATGCCTCTGGTTACCCGAAATATCCCCATAAATTCGGTCAAGCCAGTATAGAAGTCGGTCGTTTTCGCCGTCTCGCGTGTTCGAGTTTATCAGCGGAAGAACAAATAATGGCTGCGCATTCAACTTATCTGATTCTATTTGCGAAAACAGTCTAAGTCGCTCGCTTTCTGAAACTGATAGCAATCCCAAACGAATTTCCGCACACGCAAAATCACAACCTGTGCTTCGATTTGCAGCAAATGCTTCTGAAAAACGAACAGTATCTATTCTGGAAATCTGTTGGAGTATCTCGATTTTTTTTTGCGTCGCTTGCAGGTCTGACGTGATTTCACCAACCAATTCGTCGTATCTAAGAATTTGGTCGGAACGCTGTGCAGCTGAATCTTGCGTGAGCTCTAGTTGCCTCAGGTTTTCAAGCGCAAAGCGTTCGTTATCTAGAGCCTTCTTCGCATTTGTTTCGGATCGCCACAAGGCATAGGTGGTGATTCCTAACATCGAACCCAAAATCAAAATCAGAAGAGAAAAAGAGAGCAAGCCGAGCAAGATCGTTAGCATGAAATCTCGGCGGTAACGGCGAAATAGAAGGTCGAATTCCGTCCCCAACAAACCAGAGACCAAACGCAATCTAGCTCGATCCGATCCATCTAAACGGGGGTTCATCGCCAGCGGCTGCGACAATCTCTGGGCGTCATCTCTAAATGCTAACGGAAAACACTCTTCAACGGGATCATCCGCATTCGGACTTCCTTCGATAATGTAAGCGAATATCTTATCCGCTCGATCGGTTAATCTGAAGTGCTCTATTTCGCGCTCCACCCATTGTGAGTTGGCGGCGTTTGGGGAACAAATTACAATCAAACATTCAGCTTGATCGATTTCATTTTTCACCGATTTGTCCAAATCCGACGTGCCAGACATGTCGGTTTCATCTCTGAAAATACGTCCCAATTTCCGAGAATTTCCGTTAAGGTGGCGAACCGATTTCGGAACGACATAACTCTCCAGCCATCTTTGCAGCTTACGCGCATGTTTCTGATCTCGCTGAGAGTAACTTATGAAGGCTTTGTTCTTGAAAACCGTTCTCATTACGTTCACCAAAGTTCGTTGGCATCTTTTCTCTCAAGTAATGCCAAAGCCGAACTGCAGTGACCAGTCCGCATGCTGTGTTTAGTCAAAATACATCAGGCGTGCCGAACATCCAACGCGCCTCAGACCTAACCCGCCCTTGCCACCAGCCCCGGCTGAGACAGCACGCCATGTTCGGTCACATAGCCCGTCACATATTTCGCGGGCGTGATGTCAAACGCGAGGTTTCCGCCCGGCGATTTCGTCAGCTGAACGCGGGTGAGTTTGCCGTCCGGGCCGAGCCCGTCAATATGCGTCACTTCGGTCGCATCACGCTCTTCAATTGGCACATCGCTACCTGCTTCCATCACAGGGTCATAAGTCGTGAACGGCATAGCCACGAAGAACGGCACGTCATTATCATGCGCCGCCAGCGCCTTCAGATAGGTGCCAACCTTATTGCAGGCATCGCCATTCCGCGTCACCCGATCAACGCCGGTGATCACCATATCCACCTGCGCGCGCTGCATGAGGAGGCCACCCGCATTGTCCACGATCAAAGTGTGCGGCACGCCATGCTGTTGCAGCTCATAGCCTGTCAGCAGTGCGCCTTGGTTTCGCGGCCGGGTCTCATCCACCCAGACATGAACCGGAATGCCCTCATCATGCGCCCGATAGATCGGCGAGGTTGCCGTGCCATAATCAACAGTGGCCAGCCAGCCCGCATTGCAATGAGTGAGAATATTGACCGTTTTGCCGGGGTTTTTGCGATGGAGTTCGCGGATAATGCCAAGCCCGGCTTCGCCAATCGCGCGGTTGGTCTCGACATCCTCATCGCAGAGTTTCCCGGCCTTTTCATAGGCCGCCGCAGCGCGATCAATCGGCGTGAGCGGTTCGATGACCTTCATCATCTCATCAAGCGCCCATTTGAGGTTCACCGCCGTCGGGCGGGTCGCAACCAGCATGTCATAAGCCGCTTTCAAATTTTCATCAGACGGGTCTTCACGCAGAGCCAGCGCCAGACCATACGCCCCGGTCATGGCCAGAAGCGGTGCGCCACGCGTCCACATATCCTTAATGGCAATGGCTGCGTGTTGAGCTGATGTCAGTTCAACAATCTTAAGCTGCCAGGGGAGTTCGCGCTGATCGAAAATATGTACCGACCAGCCATTCTCATTGAGCCAGATTGAGCGATAGGGCTTGCCGTCAATTTTCAAGGGAAACGCTCCTGTAGATCAGGTCAGTTGAATATCGTCGAAAGTCTTTGTTTTGTTCGGCCAGATCGTCTCCGGATGCTCATTCCCGCGATCGAGTAAAACAGTCTGAAGACCGGCAGCCTCTGCCGCCTCGAGTTCAGAAACAACGTCCGAGAGAAACACAATTTCCTGCGCCTCGAAACCGAGCTCGGCGGTAATTTTGCGATAGCTTTCCGCCTCTTTCTTACCGCCCGTTATCGTGTCGAAATTGCCTGAGAAAAACCGGTTCAGATCACCCGCTTCGGAATAGCCAAAAAGCAGTTTCTGCGCGCCAATGGACCCAGAGGAATAGACATAGAGCTTCAGTCCGGCATCGTGCCAGCGCTTTAATCCGACAACTGCGTCCGGATAGACATGCCCTTTAAAATCGCCATTCTCGAATCCCTCTTTCCAGATCATACCCTGAATGGCTTTCAGAGGGGTCGCCTTCCGATCTTCATCAATCCAGCGGATCAACACAGAAACCAACTCATGTGCAGTCATGTCCGGCTCGCCAATCTCGTCGCGGACGCTTTCCAGATGGTGCTGAATCTGGTCGATATGCGAGCGTACGAAATCGCCCATGCGCTGTCGTGCGTAGGGAAACAGCACATCATGAACAAAGGAAATCGAGCTCGTTGTGCCTTCAATATCGGTCACAACAGCCTTAACGCCATCAAGCCGGATCATGCCGCAGGCGCACCCACGGCGTAATCGAATTCAGGGAATTTCGATGCGATACCTGAGCCCGTAAAGTTCGGCACCCAGCCTTCTTCATTGTTGAAAAATCGAATGGCCGCAAGCCGCGCATCCGGCCCCATATCAAACCAGTGCGTGGTGTTAGCCGGAACAGAAATAAGATCATTCTGCTCGCACAACACCATGTGAACCTTGCCTTCCACGCGCAGATAGAACACGCCCGCACCTTCAATGAAGAACCGGACTTCGTCTTCCGAATGGGTATGCTCATCGAGGAATTTGGCGCGAATGGCAGGCTTGTTCGGCGTATCCTCCGTAACGCGAATAATGTCGACCGTGGCGTAGCCGCCTTCATCGCAAATACGCTTCACTTCATCGGCATAGGCGGCGAGCACGTCCTCCTGGCTCGCATCGGATGGAAACGCCTCGCGGGCCTCCCAGCGCTCAAACCGCACGCCAATATCGTTCAGCGTCGCCGCGATCTCAGAATAGTCTTGTGTATCCAAAAGCGGCGTGTCCGGCGCAGTGTCAGCGAAAACGGTCAAACGGCTCATTTGGTACCTCCATTCCGGGCATGCGCACGAAGCTTTCTGATTGAAACTTCCACGCTCAGCATGTGGTCCATGGCTTCGCACATATTGAGACAGGATTCCATATCCTTACCCCAGACGTAAAACCCGTGATTGCGAATGATATAAGCAGGAATGTCGACCTTGGGCAGCGGCTTTTCCAGAACGTCACACAGGGCCTGCATGTCCTGAGTATTCTCAACGGCGAGCAGTTTCACACTCACATCATGGGAATGAATACCCGGGAAAATCTTGAGCATCTCATAGCCTTTGAGATGGATCACAGCCCGGGTGAGACGCGTCAGGATCACACCGGCCGTCGAATGGACGTGCAGACAGGCATTCGCATCTGGGAACAGACGATAGATCTGACTATGCAACAATGTTTCCGCTGAGGGCTTCTTGTCCTCGAGCGCTTTGCCTTCGCCGCAAACGCGCATGACATTGTCCGGCTCCAGGCGTCCCTTGTGAAAGCCTGAGACCGTCACGGCAAAACTGCCATCATCCAGCCGCATGGAATAATTCCCACTGGTTGCTGGCGCCATGCCCATTGAGTGAAGCAGTCGACCCGCCTCGCAAATATTGTCCGTTGCTGTCTGAAAACCGACCGGACCTTCTGTCCGTAAACTCACGATTTAAAGCCCTCCCGAAGCAGATTGACGGCCAGCTCCAGGGTCTCAGGCTTCTTGCAATAGCAGAAACGGATCTTGGTTCGACCGTTGGCCTTGTCGGAATAAAAGCTGGATCCAGGCACCGTCGCGACGCCGATCTCGTCAATCATCCACAAGGCGAACTGTACATCATCCGAATGCCCTGTGCGCTCCATCAGAGCGCTGGCATCGGTTACAATATAGTACGCACCCTGAGGGTTATAGCACTCAAAGCCGACCTCTTGGAGTACTGGCAGCAGCATTTCCCGCTTTTTCTCGTACATGTCTGAAAGTTCTGAATAATAACTGTCGTCAAAACCAAGTGCATGAGCCGCTCCTTCCTGCAGCGGTGCGGCTGCACCGACTGTCAGAAAGTCGTGAACCTTTCGTATCGCGTCCGATGCCGCAGGCGGCGCAATAATCCATCCAATCCGCCAGCCTGTCGCCGAATACGTTTTGGAAATACCGGAAATCGTGACCGTCCGTTCAGCCATGCCATCTATATCAGCCATACGCAGATGCGGGCCCTGATAGATGATGTGCTCATAGATTTCGTCGGTGATCGCCGTCACATCCCATTTCTGGCAAAGATGGGCAATTGCGGTTAGTTCGTCCCGCGAGAACACTTTGCCCGTTGGGTTGGACGGCGTGTTGATGATGATCGCCCGCGTCTTGTCATTGAATGCGGCAGCCAGCTCATCAACGTCAAAATGCCAGTCCGGCGTATAAAGGCGAACATAACGCGGCACAGCGCCAGAGAGCACGGCATCAGGACCGTAATTCTCATAGAAGGGTTCAAAGACGATCACCTCATCGCCCGGATCGACCAGGGCCATCATCGTGGCCATCATGGCTTCAGTCGTACCGCAGGTGACAGTAATTTCCCGGTCCGGGTCAGGACGTACGCCATAATGACGCTCGGTTTTGTCGGCGATGGCGTTGCGCAGGGACACGCTGCCCCATGTAATCGCATATTGGTTCACATCGTCGCGAATGGCCTGAACCGCGGCTTCTTTCATCGCATCCGGCGCAGAAAAATCCGGAAAGCCCTGCGCCAGATTAACGCCGAGCCTGTTTCCTGAGCGCGCGTTGAATCGACGCGACATGCCGCGGATCACAGATTCAGTAAAAACACCTGCCTTGGCGGATGTGTGAATGGTCATTCGTGAAACACCCCATCTTCAGAAATGATGCGAACTCGCTTCGGCCTGGCCAACTGCACCCAACCAAACGACGTTGCAACTAACCCTGGAAACTCGTTCTGCCCGTCAACACCTCGCCGAACGAGCTGGACTGGCACTTCAATCTACAAACCGTCGGAACAATGCCGATCAGCAAAGGCTGGCGGCTATAACAGGTCTGCGCCGTCACGCAAGTTAATAACTCAGCGGTAACGCGGAAATTGATCCAACACAGTCGACGTTAAGGTCACAAAAAACTATACGGATCCACATCGACCTGCAGCCGGGCCTGTGCCGGAAGCTTCAACTCCGCTTTCCAGGCGGACATATAGGCCGATAAATCGACGGTAAGCTCCGATCGCACGAGAAACCGCCAGCGATAACGTCCCCGCAAGACCGAAATCGGCGCAGGCGCGGGCCCCCACACCTCAACCCCTTCGGCATTCGGCGCGGACATGCCGATCTGTTTCGCCAGACTGGCCGCCTCCTGATCATTCGGAAAGGAGAGGATCATTGCCGCCAAACGCCCGAAAGGCGGCATGCCCATCACCTCTCGCATTCCCTCTTCGCAAGCAAGAAACGTATCCCGATCGGTCGCGGCCAAAGCCTGCATAAGCGGCGCGTCGGGGTCATAGGTCTGTAACAGAGCCCGGCCCGGTTTCTCCGCCCGCCCGGCCCTGCCCGCAACCTGCGAGAGCAGCTGAAATGTCCGCTCACCCGCCCGCAAATCCCCGCCCTTCAGACTGGCATCGGCATCCACAACCCCCACCAGGGTGAGGCCCGGAAAGTTATGGCCCTTGGCGATCATTTGCGTGCCAATCAGAATATCAATCTCGCCCTGCTCCATCCGCCCGATCAGCGCGCGCAATTCCTCGCCGGACTGGATGGTGTCGGACGACAAAAGCTCAATTCCGGCCTCGGGCAGTTTCCGCCGCACCTCTTCGGCCACCCGCTCAATGCCCGGACCAACCCCCATGAGCGAATCCCGCGCTCCGCATTTCGGGCAGCGATCCGGTCGCCGCATGGAATAGCCCGTCAGATGGCAGACCAGCCGCCCGGTATAGCGATGCTCCGTCAACCAGCTTTCCGTGCCCGGGCTTTTCAGCTTGTCTCCGCACGCCTTGCAGATGACAAGCGGCGCATAGCCGCGCCGATTGAGGAACAATAGCGACTGCTCACCCGATGCCAGAGTCTCAGCCAGCGCCTGTGTCAGGGTTGGCGACAACCAATCCCCCTTGTCCGGTGTGCTTTCGCGCAGATCAATCAGCCCCACATCCGGCAATCGCGCCGCCCCGGGTCGCGCCGTCAGCTGCAGATAATCAAACCGGCCGACCCGCGCATTGTGAAGCGTTTCCAATGCTGGGGTGGCGCTTGCCAGAATGACCGCAAACTTCTCAAACCGCGCCCGGGCAATGCAGAGGTTACGCGCGTGATAGACCACGCCATCTTCCTGTTTGTAGGAGCCATCATGCTCCTCATCCACAATCGCCAGCCGCAAATTCGGGAAGGGCAGAAACAGCGCCGACCGCGCGCCCACCACAATCCGCGCCCGTCCGTTTGCCACCTCCCGCCAGGCCCGGCGCCGATCCGCATCGGACAACCCCGAATGCCATTCCGTTGGCCGCGCACCAAACCGGTCTTCAAACCGTTTCATGATCGCTTGGGTCAGCGCGATCTCCGGCAACAGAATCAGAACCTGCGCATCTGGGTCCATGCGAAGCGCTTCTGCAATCGCCTCGAAATAGACTTCCGTCTTGCCCGAGCCTGTCACGCCATCAATCAGCGCCACCGAAAAAGCGGCCTCCCGTACACGCCGCCTTAAATGGCCAGCCGCGCTTTCCTGTTCCTCGGTCAGCGTAAAGCCAGTCCGGTCGGGATCCGGTCGCCGATACGGCAGATCCACGGGCCGTTCTTCGGTCGATAAAGCCCCCAGATCAACCAGCCCTTTCACCACAGAGGTCGACACCCCCACTTCCCGGCCCAGCTCGGCCTGGGTCATGGGCGGGTGATGCTTCACAAAATCGAGCACACGCTGGCGCGCGGATGTCAGCCGCGACGGAAGCTCCGCGCCATCATTCGGCAGAACCACGCTCTGCGTTTTGGTCGGGAACAAAGCCTGCGGGCTGCGCAGCACCATGCGCAGGATCGAGCCGGGATTGACGCAGGTATATTTCGCAGACCATTCAATAAATGTCCGCATCGCGTCGGTCAGCGGCGGGCTGGGATAGACCATATAAATCGGCTTGAGGTCGCGCTTGCCCTCTTCCTCTTCGCCAATGGTCCAGACAACGCCCGTCCGCTCAATCGGCCCCAGCGGCGCCTTCACCACCATGCCTGGCTCGACATGCATCTCCTCCGGCACCGCATAGTCAAACGGTTCGGGCAAAGGCACCATGAATCGGACGCTGGCAAACTTCATTCTCTCTTTCTGGGATGTTGCGGGCAGAAGGAAAAGGGGCTGTTAATCCCTCTCCACCAGAATTCACACAGTATGACCCAGAAGACTGTCCCTCAGCTCGTCTCCGACTTTCTTGCCCATCTTGAAAAAGAGCGGGCGGTCTCCGCGCACACGCTGACGGCCTACACCCATGATGTGACCAGCTTTGCAGGCTTTCTGACCCAGCATGGCGAGACCGACCTTGCCGCCGTAACCCCGCGCCGGGTCCGCGGCTGGCTGTCGGAACGCCGCAACTCAGGCCTTGATGCACCGGCCTCCATCGCCCGCGCGCTCTCGGCCCTGCGCGCCTTTTATCACTGGCTCGACGCCAGCCATGGCATTGAGAATGCGCGAGTCCTCGCCATGCAAGGACCAAAACTGAAAGACCGGCTACCCCGGCCCACGTCCGAAACCGATACCAAGCGGCTTTTATCCGCATCCGGCACACTCACCGAAGAGCCCTGGGTGGCCGCACGCGATACCGCTCTGCTCACACTTATCTATGCGGCGGGCCTTCGTATCTCCGAAGCGCTTTCCCTAACGGGCGGTGATGTTCCTGCGCCAGAGCTGCTTCGCGTGCTCGGAAAGCGCCAGAAGGTACGGATCGTTCCATTGCTCGCCTCCGCTCGCCAGGCGATTGATTCTTATGCGGAACTTTGCCCCTATGAGTTGAATGAAACCACGCCGCTCTTCTATGGCGTTCGCGGCGGCCCCATGCGGCCCCGCACAGCACAGCTCCTCATGCAGACCCTTCGCGGCGCACTTGGCCTGCCCGAAAGCGCCACGCCACACGCGCTGCGCCATGCCTTCGCCAGCCATCTCCTCGCCCATGGCGGAGACCTGCGTTCCATTCAGGCGCTGATGGGCCATGCCAGCCCCTCCACCACGCAGGTTTATCTGGGTGTGGAAGATGCCCGCCTCACCCGCGCGCACAAGCTCGCCCATCCAAGGGCCTGAGGGCTGGTTCTCCCACTAACTCAGAACAGCACTTTGAGTTACAGAATTATCCCCACCTCGATCCTCCCCTTTCCAAAGGGAGGAGGCGCAAGTGGCATGGTCAGCTCTCCCCCTCGAAAAGGGGAGCTGGAGGGGGATCACGCTATCAAGGAACGCACGGTTTCTCTTCTCGCTGGATGCTCAGATCCACTTTTTCCTCTTGCGATAGAAGCTCGCCCCGCTACACATGGACTGACGCAATGAGGGGCCGCATGAGCGAAGAGATCTTCATCAGTTACAAGTCGGAACGCCGGGCAGCAGCCACCCATTTGTCTGATATTCTGAAAGCTCACGGATTTTCAGTCTGGTATGATTATGGGCTGATCTCCGGCACCAGCTTTGCCCATCAGATTAATGAAAAACTAAACGCCGCCAAAATTGTGATCGTGCTCTGGTGCACAAAATCTGTCACCAGCCCCTGGGTGCTGCATGAAGCGCTGACCGCCAAGCATAATGGCACCTATTTTCCTGTGCTGATGGAGCAGTGCGATGTGCCGACCGAATTCAAATCTGATCAGTATATCGATTTGCGCCACTGGAATGCTCGGCCAACTGCCTATGAGCCCCATGATCTGATTGAGGATATTGAGCGTGTGCTCGACCGGCCTGCAGAGTCAGATCGAGACAAACTCAAAGACCTAAGAAGCGAGTGGACGAAATATGGGTCCAGAACACTGAATGAATTTGCGCTCAGCGCCGTGTCGCCCAATCGACAGGAAGAGGACGCACCGGGACCTGCAAGTGTCAGTCCTCCGGATGCCCCGGAAAGGCCCGGTCCCAATATACCAGAACGGGCAGAAACACAGCCTCCGCCAAAACGCATGCAGATAAAACGCCAGAATTCGCAAATGATGACGGGGTCAGGAAGATCTATGATCAGCTGGACACATCAGTTCGCGAAAATCTGGAACGATTCATCGAACACTTCGCGAGCCATCCAATGGCCGATGTCGCGCGCCGCGATCTCGAAAGCCTTATCGCCGCCGAGGAAGAAGAGGCGCGTCTCGCTGAATTCACCGAACTGACCGAAGGCTATAATCTTGCAAAAATGGAGGCCTTCATTACTGCGAACCCCGGCACACCGGAAGCGTGGCAGATCGACGAAAGACGTCGCGAGATGCTGGCAAATGCCCCGGATGACGAGACGAGAAAGCAATAGGAATCGGAAGCCCGCACAGCCTTAATAGAGGGCAAAGACATTCCGGAAAACAGAAGGCCATACATCAGGTCGCTCGATTTGAAACACACAAACGTCAGCGACCTGTCACCCCTCTCCGGGCTCACTGCGCTGCAAATACTCAATCTCTGGGGCACAAACGTCAGCGACCTTTCGCCCCTCTCCGGTCTCACCGACTTGCAAAAGCTCGATCTTGGGAACACGCAGGCCAGCGACCTCTCGCCGGTTCAACATATCAAGGGTCTCGATCTAAAGGGCCTCTGAGCGAGTAGCCAAGGCTCACTCCTCCACTTTGAAAAACAAAGTTGACATTTTCGCGAAAACATATACTTTGCATTTCAAAGTTATTTGCGGAGATCGTTATGACAGCCAAAATGGAAGAAGACCTCGCTTATCTGAAAGACATTGCTGAATCCGGACGAGAAGCTCCATCGCTTTCCGGCCGGTTCGCGCTTTTATGGTTCGGATTGTTGACCGTCACACTGCTCATTCACTGGGCCCTGGCTCGCAACTTCATTCCCGGCATCGGCATTCAGTATGTGGGATTATTCTGGATCGGTATGGTGGTCATTGGAAATATCGCCTCTCGCCTCATCGGGCGCGGAATGCGCGATTTGCCTGGACAGGCGGCACCAAACAACCGGGTCGAAAACGTCACATGGACCATTTCAGGCATAGGACTCGCTATTTTCGCACTCACGCTCATGGCTGTGGTTTTTCTGCGAGACAACATGAGCGCGATCATGTTTGACCTGATCATGCCCACTGCGTTTCTCGTTTACGCCGTCAATTATGCGGCCGTAGCCGCCTTTATCAAAAAGCAGAACAAATGGGTGCCGGTCTGGATTTCACTTTTGGCCTCAGCCGGAACACTGGCCCTGATCGGTATTCCGGAACTATATCTCGTCAGCGCGGTCGCTGTGGCTGCGCTTTGGGTAACGAGCGGCCTGCGGCAGCTGCTTGAAGAACCGAAAAGCACGGTTTGAGGGTGATCAATGTCTGAAGATACCAATCCCTACGACCATGCCGATATTGATGATGCCATTCATGGCCGGTTGCGGCTCGGCATTATGGCCTATCTCTCATCGGTCTCCCCGGCGATTTTCGGGGAGCTGAAGGCCAAGGTGAATGCAACGGACGGCAATCTGTCCACGCATTTGCGCAAGCTGGAGGATGCAGGGTATGTCGAGATTGAAAAACGGTTTGAAGGGCGGCGCCCGCAAACGCGCGTGCATTTGACCGAAGCCGGACGCGCCGCCTGGATTGCCTATCTCGACCGGATGCGCTCCCTGCTCGACGCCGCCGAGTAACCCAAAAAAACGGGGCAGCGCCATACTCCGCGCCGCCCCGTCTTCAAGGCTTCCCTCCCCGGGGAAAATCAGATGGACGCGACAGCGTCGGGCAGCGTTTTACAGAACTTCTCGACGTCTTCAACAAAGCCCATGGAGACACGCGTCCATTCATTGTAATCCATATACTGGCCGCGGACCGAGATCATCTTGTCGGCCATGGCTTTCTGAAGCGCGTTCGCTTCCTTGCCAGATTTGAAATAGACGAAATTCGTCTGTGACGGCAGATATTCCATGCCAAGCGTATCGAGCGTGGCGGTGACCATATCGCGGCATTCAACGATTTTGCCTTTCGACATATTGATGAAATCCATGTCGTTATAACAGCCGATCGCCGCTGCGATGGAGGTTGACGGCGTCCAGGACATGACAACCGACTGAACCTTCTGAGCAATCTCCGGCTTGGCGATGAGATAGCCCATGCGGATACCCGCCATGCCGTAAATCTTGGAGAAGGTGCGGGTGACGATGACATCGAGCCCTTCTTTGACCAGCGGCACACACGTGGTGCCCGCTTCATCATCGGCGAGTTCGATATAGGCTTCGTCCACAATGACAGGTGCTTTCGCGGCCATGCGGCGAACCGCAGGACGGATGACATTGCCCGGTGTGACAAGCCCGGTCGGGTTGTTCGGGTTACACAGCTGGATCGCGCCGGTTTCGCTGGTGACGGCCGCCTCCATGGCTGGCAGGTCGATTTCCATTTCCGCCGACAGAGGAACGCGCTGAATTTCAGCCATGCCAAGGTTTTTCGCATAAAGCGCGGTCGTGTCCCAGAACAGGCGCGGGGCCACGATCGGGCCTTTCGGGCCATAGTGCAGAGCCAGCGCGCTGAGGATTTCGCCCGAACCGGTCGACAGAGCCACATGATCAGGTGAGACGCCGTGACGGTCTGCGATCATCTTCAGCAGTTTTTCCGTCGCGCCCTGCGCTGTGTAATACGCGCCTTTGGACGCCGCATAGGCGATCATGTCGCGCGCCGATTGCGCCGGCCCGTAGGGGTTTTCATTCCGGGACAAGAGCGCCACGCCCTTGGGGGCCCCCAGCAGATAGGGGTTATCAACCGCTGCGGCTTCTGCCGGAAACGCGCCCGCCTCCTCTGCGATTGCAGCCGATTTGGTCGTGCAGCCCGCGACTGTCGCAACTGCGCCGCCAGCGGCACCCGCCAGCAGATTCCGTCTTGAAAGATTAAACGCCATTAGCCTCTCCCTTCATTTCAAGTTCGTAGACGGCCATGGGTGATCATCCGGTCACCATGGCTTTGTAAAACACATAGATCGACGTCACGATCAGATAGATGCCGAAATACCGTTTCAGCTTGACCCCATCGAGGCTGTGCGCCAGGCGCGCACCAATGGGCGCGGTGATCACAGACATGCTGACGATCGACAAAGCAGCAATAATGTTAACATAGCCGACAGACCCTGGCGGCAGGTCCGGCACGGATGAGCCGGTAATCATGTTCGCAATGGTGCCTGGCAGGGCAATTATGACGCCAAATCCGGCAGCGGTCGCGACCGCCTGATGGATGGGCCGCTGACAGGCCGTCATCACCATGACGGCAGGCGTGCCGCCGCCAATGCCGAGCAGAGCTGAAAAGGCGCCCAGAAATGATGAGATCGACACCAGTGGAATGCCCTTGGGCATCTCCGCCGTAAACCGAAATCGGACATTGTTCTTGGCCGGAAAGATGAAGTGAAGCCCCATCAGGAACACGCCAACCGAGAAGATCAGCTTCAGCACCGCCCCATCCAGCACGTGAGACAAGACCGACCCAATGACCGCGCCAACCATAAGCCAGGGCGCCCAGTCGCGAATAATTTTCATATCGACCGCGCCGCGCTTGTAATGCGCATATGCGGATCGAAACCCGGTCACAATAATAGTGGCGAGCGAGGTACTCACCGCTGTCTGCATCAGGATTTCCGGTGGGAATTGGAAAAATCCGAATACAACAATCAGAGTTGGAACCACGACAAAACCGCCACCAATTCCAAACAAACCTGCAACCAACCCCGCAGCCAGTCCTGCGCCCATCAGCACAAGGACCATCTGGCCCAGTTGCATCCACGTATAATCAGCCAACGCTTTGTTCTCTTGCCCAGTTGAAGCCTTTCGGCCGTTCGGAGCTTAATCGCCCGAACCGAAAAAGAGGCGAATTATATCCGCCTCTTCTAATTTGTTTCGCAATTGCACAAAAACCATTCAGGTGAATGCGTTCACACGGGCAGTCCGAAAACCGCCCGTGTGACACCACTTAGAGATCAGCTTTGAGTTTGAGGTAGTAATACCCACCCTGCCAGTCGACGATTGTGCCGGACGAATAAACACGACCACAGCAGTTATCGCCAAGGTTGGCCTCATCCGGATACTCATCAAAGATGTTCCGAGCGCCGAGAGACACCTTCACGACATCGCTGACCTGATAGGACGCCTCGAGGTCAACCATGACTTCAGCGCCATATTCCTGGAACCGGAGCGGGTTACCGCCGGTGTTCGAGTTGGTGTACTCGCCATAATAATTGGCACGACCGAGGAATGACCATGGACCCGCCTCGTGCAACACACTGAACACACCGCGCCAGTTCGGATCGAAATTCTCAAAGTCGTAGGTGCTCTCAGCGTTGAAGAGGCCACCGATATTGATCGAGTCGAACTCGGTTTTGTTGTAGTTCACCGATCCGGTGAAGCTGGTGGTCGAACCCTCATACAGTGAGGTGTTGTAGGTACCCACAATATCCACACCGGATGTTGTCGTATCGAAGGCATTCTGGAAGTAGAACACGCCACCGATCGACTCAGCACCCGCAACGCCTGCAGCCTGCAGAGCGAGGAAGTTCTGGTAGGCAGCGCCTGCAGTTGGGTCAGAAGACACATCCTGGGTGGAAATCGCGTTCACGCGGTCTTCAAGCTCGATGACATAAAAGTCGACCGTCAGACTGAAATCACCCCAACCGCCGGTGAAACCGGCAGAATAGTTGGTGGAGGTTTCAGGCCCGAGCGGCACAGCGCCGAGGGCCTGAGCGATCGGACCGCCCGCAGGGAAGAGACCCGTTGCAACCGGGAAGCCGTTTGGCAGACGGGTCGACACGTTGGTCGTACCTTGCTGACCCGGCGTCGGAGCCCGGAAACCGGTACCAACCGACCCCCGAAGGCCCATCGTGTCTGTCAGATCAAACTGACCGGCAACTTTCCAGACAAGCTCGGAGTCGAAGTCAGAATAGTCTTCAAAGCGCAGAGCACCCTGAAGGAAGAGACGATCGGTGACGTCACCAGAAAGCTCACCATACGCCGCGTAGGAATCACGCGTGTATTCGCCGGAGAAGGCCGGTGAATAACCCGGGAAACCGTTCGAACCGACACCCACAACCTGATAAACAGCATCGTTCGGATCCGAACAGTCCAGAGATGAACCACCCGCGATAACCGCTGCGCCTGCTGCTGTCGGAACCGCTCCGTTACAGAAGCCCCATGGATCCGGCGTAGCATATGGACCGCTCTGATAAGACGCAGGATCACCACCGACCAGCTCATAGGACTCGTCCATATAGCTCAGGCCGAAGCCCAGAGTAGCTGGCCCCGCCATTCCGAGTTCGAACTCTTTCGTGAAGTCAGCTTGAAGCTGGAATTCTTCGTTGATGAGATCGCCCGGACGGAAACTCGTCGGCGACATATCACCCATTGAAGGGTTCACTGTGTTCATCAGCGTGTATTTGATCTCGTTATGGCCAAAACGGCCAGAGAAATCATAGGTAAAGCCTGGTGAGAACTCACCGCGCAGACCACCTGCAGCTGAGTAGTCGATCACGTTACCGAAGAAACGTGGTGTGAAACCGCCCGGGAAGAAGAAGAGCGGGCTCCAAAGTGAACCATCCTGAAGGCGGAGGTTCTCAATCGTGCCATTGCCCGGATAACGATAGAAGAATGAGCCGTCAGCTTCACTCTGAGAGTAGTTACCGAAGGCATAAAGTTCCATCGTGTCGGAGATGTCATAGCCTGCATTGATAAAGCTACGCAGTGCGTTCGATTCAGGCAGACCCCATGGCTGAACCACGTCACCGAAACCGATATTGGCGTCAGGAAGACCAGCCAGGAACGTCGACGGTGAATAACCTGCAATTGTTGTATCGAAGCCGCCAAAATTTGGAGCACTTGGGTCCACACACGCCCAACTCTCACAATATTCGACGCCGCGAGATGTCGCGCCCTGATCCGAATATTCGAGCGATACGTTGACAAAGCCATCGTCACCAATGCCCATGCCGAAATTGGCTGCAGTGGTGAACAGGAAGCCATCGCCTTCATAATATTGGCCGACTTCAGACGTGATGGTTGCCCCATCAGTGTCTTCTTTCAGAATGAAGTTGATGACGCCTGCAATGGCGTCAGAGCCGTAGAGGGCAGCCGCGCCGTCGCGCAGAACCTCGACATTGCCAAGCGCAATTGCCGGAATGGTCGCGATGTCAGGGCCTTGCGTACCTGATCCACCGATGGACACCAGTGCAGCACGGTGACGACGTTTGGAATTGACCAGAACAAGTGTTTTGTCCGTCGGCATGCCGCGAAGCTGAGCTGGACGGATGAAGGTCCCGCCATCTGAAATCGGCTGACGAGACAGCGAGTAAGATGGAACCAGTGTTTTGATGATGTCGTTGGCGTCCGTATACGGGACGTTGTCCAGTTCTTCCTGGCTCAGAACGTCGACCGGAACCGGCGAGTCGGTGATCGTCCGCGGCTTACCGCGAACACCGGTGACCATAACCCGTTCCTGAACTGCCTCGTCTTCACCCTCTTCTTGCGCAAACCCAGGCTGAGACGCGATTGTTCCCACGCTGAGCGCAAAGATAGAGGTCATTAAGACCTTGTTGATGCGTTGACCCATTACATTCCCCATTTCGATCACGCTTGCGCAACCATGACGACATGCCAAAGGCGCAAGCCCTACTCATTGAGACCGGACTATCCGTCTCGCTCCGTTTTCAGATGAGCGCCCGTCTTTGAACGCGAGGCCGAACCAGTTCGGTTCGGTGGAGACATCCCCCGTTGAATGTCCCAAGCTCGAAAGCTGCAAGCCAAGCCGAACAGTCTATTGGGTTTTCGTAAATCCTGACGTGCGTGTGATGGATTTATGACATGCCTGCTGCATTTATTTGATGCACTGCAACACGCTTACGGTCAGGAAATGTGCAGCCGGACGGTCTGTCAGTTCACGTCAGAGCAGTTCAGACAGTGACAAAACATGTTCAGCCACTTCATGAACTTTCTTACTCTGCTTCATCGCAGTTTTTCTAAGAAAATCATAGGCTTCCGCCTCTGACATCCCCTTACCGCTCATCAATACGCCTTTGGCGCGATCAATGACTTTACGCGCGGCGAGGATGGCTCGTGTCTTTGAAAGTTCAGTCTGGATGGCATGCGTCTGCCGGAAGCGCTCCATTGCGACTGCAGCAATGGGCAGAATTCTGTGAGACAGGCAGCCATCCACCACACACGCGCTCGCTCCCATGCGGAGGGCGGACTGCGCCGTATCTGCACTGCCGGTTTCGGTAAAAATCAACAGCGGGCAAGGCGACGCAGATTGAAGCCAGCCAACAGCGTCCAGAATCTCCATATCGACCGACTGGCAATCAAGAATGACCAGCTCTTCTTCGCTTTGCAGCTGGAATGTGTGCTGGAGAAAATCGTCAGGGTTCACCCGACGAATGCTGTAACCGGGCAATCCTTCCCGGATCTCCCGCTCATGATCAGTACGGAAAGAGATCAGAACGGCGCGTTCAACGATCGCGGATTCATCCGTTTTGTCCGACAGTCTGACGGGTGCAGTCATGCCAAATCCTGAGAGCCCATGGTGCTATCCAATGTGGAATCACATCCAGACCGCAGATGAACACGAGTTGAGACCTTCAACAGCAGTTGAATCTATCGGGGTGTAAAAATCACCCGAATCGACGGGGGTCTGCCAAAAAAAATGCCTCCCCTGCTGACAGGAGAGGCATTCTTTACAACGCTATAGCGCTGCTTACATCTGCATGGTCCAGCCTTCGACACCCATGGCGGCCTGACGAATCGCCTCAGACAGGGTCGGGTGAGCGTGGCAGGTGCGCGCAATATCTTCAGACGCGGCTTTGAACTCCATCGCGACGCAGATTTCGCCGATCATCTCGCCGACACCAATGCCCATCATGTGGACGCCCAGCACCTCATCTGTGGTGGCGTCAGCCAGAATTTTCACAAATCCATCCGTCTGGTGATTTGTGCGGGCACGAGAGTTCGCCATGAATGGGAATTTGCCGGTTTTGTATTTGATGCCAGCATCTTTCAGCTGTTTTTCGGTTTTGCCGACCCAGGCGATTTCCGGACTGGTGTAAACAACACTCGGCACCAGATCGTAATTCACATGGCCTGCTTTACCGGCGATGAGCTCGGCAACCGCTGCACCATCGTCTTCAGCCTTATGCGCCAGCATTGGCCCGGCAACGCAGTCACCAATCGCCCAGATGCCTTCAACGATGGTTTTGAAATGGCCGGTGGTTTCAATGATTCCGCGCTTGTCTGTTCCAATACCGACCGTCTCAAGACCGAGGCCTTCCGTGTAAGGCTTACGACCGATCGCAACGATGACAACATCCGCATCAAGCGCTTCTGTTTCTCCGCCCTGAGCCGGTTCAACATTCACTTTCAGCTTGGTTTTCAGCTTTTCAATTCCGGTGACTTTGGTGGAGAGTTTGAAGTCCAGCCCCTGGCCTTTGAAAATCTTCTGCGCCTGTTTGGAAATCTCCGCATCCGCGCCTGGCATAATGTGGTCGAGATACTCCACGACCGTCACTTCTGAGCCGAGACGCGACCAGACAGAGCCCATTTCGAGGCCAATGACGCCAGCGCCAATGAGGACGAGTTTCTTTGGCACTTCTTTCAGTGACAGCGCGCCGGTGTTCGTGACCACGCGCTCTTCGTCAATTTCAATACCCGGAAGTGTGGTGGGTTCAGAGCCAGTTGCGATGACGATGTTCTTCGCGCCAAGCTTCTGAGCCTTGCCTTCAGAATCGGTGACTTCAACTTCGCCCTTGCCGACAATTTTGCCTTTGCCTTCGTAATGCGTGACCTTGTTCTTCTTCATGAGGAACTTCACGCCTTCGGTGAGGCCTTTCACGGCATCAGCCTTCTGGGCCATCATTTTTTCGAGGTTCAGTTTCAAGCCAGAAACCTCAATGCCCATATCCGCGAACTCGTTCTGTGCCGCCGCGTAATATTCAGACGCGTGCAGCAGAGCTTTGGATGGGATGCAGCCAACATTCAGACAGGTGCCGCCAAGTGTAGAGCGCATTTCGATAATGGCTGTCTTCAGGCCCAGCTGTCCGCAACGGATGGCACAGTTATAGCCACCAGGGCCTCCACCGATAATAACGACATCATAGACTTCAGACATGGATTATAGACTCTCAGAAAGAAATTCGTTTCACATCTCCTACTCTCCTGCTGCGCGAGGTCAACGCCACAGGAGAACAGAATGCGCCATAGCAGCCATGTGAATGCGAATTGGTAAAGGCGAGGTCGACACGTTAACAGCCACAGACTATCGACGGAACACGCCCTCTATCACGGTAACAGCCTGACCGGCCAGCTTCACCCGGTCACCCTCCAGACGGGTGGAGATACGGCCACCACGGCCGGGATAGGCCTGGAAACAGTGAAGTGTGTCCTGACCGAGACGCGGTGACATGATGGCCGCCAGCATGCAATGCCAGCTGCCAGTGGCCGGGTCTTCATCAATGCCGGAGCCAGGCGCAAAAAAGCGCGAAGTGACATCCACTCCCTCTCCGCCTTCTGCCATGCAGCCGAAATTTCCACGCTCCGCCTGCCCCGGCACACCGAGCGCTTTCAGGGCCGACAAATCCGGATTGAGGTTGATCACCTCTTCGGGGGTGGCGAAAATACTCGCATGCATTGGTCCGCCAAACATGGCAAGCGGACGCGCACCGAGCGCTTCGACCACCGCTTCAGAGATCTCAATCTCCTCCACCTTAGGCGCGGGAAAATCCATCAGATAGCCGGTTTCGGTGCGCTCGACGATCAGCTCACCGGATTTCATCGTCTCGAAGACAATGCGATTGCCGTCAAACGCCATGTGCTCCCAGAGCGCATGCGCCGAGGCCAGTGTCGCGTGGCCACACAGCGGCACTTCGACCGTTGGAGTGAACCAGCGCAATTTCCAGCGCCCCGCATCGCCCGGCACGATATAAGCCGTCTCGGCGACATTGTTTTCCGCAGCAATGGCCTGCAGATCCTCATCCTCCAGGAAAGCATCCATGGGCATGACACACGCCTGATTTCCTTCGAACGGTTTACTCGCAAAGGCATCAATTTGAAAAAACGGGTACTCAGCCATGAAACTCCTCCATGGGGGGCTAGACCGGGCTTCTGTTTAGGGCCGGTCAGGAGATAACGCCAGAAAGTAAAACTGGCTCCAAAAACAGTTTTTCTATTGAACCCAAAGCCAGGTGCTGTAGGGGACATGTCATGCATTGGAGTCATCTCCTCGTCGGCCTCGGCATGATGTGCGGCACGTTGATCGCCGCACAGGGCGCGATCAACGGCAAGCTTTCCGCAACGATCGGCGGTCCGCTTCAGGCCGCCGTGATTTCCTTTTCGGTGGGGCTCACGGCCCTCATCCTCGCAAATCTTGTGATGGGAAACCGGTTTGCGCTCACCCATACGGTCTCGTCACTGCCCTGGTGGGGATGGGTGGGCGGCCTGTTCGGCGCGATCATGGTGGCAAGTTCTGCCATGGCGGTACCGCGCATCGGGGTAGCCGCCTGGGTTGTGGCCGTCATTGCGGGCCAGCTCATCGCGGCTGTCATTTATGATCAGCTCGGAGCCTTTGGACAGGATGTCCGACCAATTACGCCCCTGCGTCTTCTGGGCGTGGGTTTTCTGGTGCTCGGCGTCTATCTGGTTCGCCGATTTTGAGGCTTAGCCCTCACCACCCCCTTCGAGTCTCTGCGTAAGCACGCTGAAATAGCTGATCTCCGCGTCGGGTAATTCAAGACAGAGTTCAGTCCAAAGGCGCCGTCCGTCCTGATCAAAGCCGCGCGCGCTGGAGTTAGAGGAAAAGCCGGAGCTGACAGGATCACGCTGGTTCAGACTGGCATCGAATCTGGCCGCCCAGACAGTCAGCTCTGTTGCGAGTTTTGGAGAGATGGGCAGGCTGTCCGGATCGATATTCTCATACTCGCCGTCTGTCGTTTCCCAGACGGGATGGCAGCCATAGTCCGGCATCAGTTTGAACTGACGATCGCTCATCGCTCGACGTCAAGCACCCAGCCATGATTGACCGGCCCATGCCCCTGTCCGAGATCTTTTGCCGTTTCAATAGCCTTCAGAAGATAGCCGCGACCGGCATCCACAGCATCCGGAAGGGTTTTGCCGAGCGCGATATGCGTGGCAATTGCCGAGGCAAGCGTACAGCCCGTGCCATGCGTGTTCTGGGTGTCGATGCGTTTGGCTTCAAAGAAGATTTCGTCATACTCGGTATGCAGCACATCGACGATGACATCACCCGAAATATGCCCGCCTTTCACCAGCACAGCCTGGGCTCCCGCTTCCAGCAAGCGTTCCGCCGCTCGGCGCTGACCATCCAGGGTTTCAACCGCCTTGCCTGAGAGGATTTCAGCTTCCGGCGCGTTCGGGGTGAGCAGGGTTGCGCCGGGTACCATAAGGCTTTTGAGCACATCCACCGCATCTGCCGTCAGGAGGCGATCACCGGAGGTCGCAACCATGACCGGATCGATCACGCGCGGGATGGCGGGGCCAAATTCATGAATTGTGTCCGACACAGTTTCAATCGTCGCCCGATCTCCGAGCATGCCTGTTTTGAGGGCATCCGCGCCAATGTCGGTGAGGGTCAGCCGGATCTGTTCGCGAATGGCTTTAGGCGGCGTTGTCACCACGCCGAATACGCCTTGCGTGTTCTGAAGGGTAAGGGCCGTTATGGCCGTCATGGCATAACCGCCATTCATCGCAATGGCTTTAATGTCAGCCTGAATGCCCGCCCCACCGCCTGAGTCAGACCCGGCAATGGACAAGACCCGGCCCTTAGACCCGTCGTTATCTTGTGATTTACGCGCGCTCACCCGCTCTCCGATCATTCCGCTATGGGTGGAGAAATTGGTTCTGTCGTATTGAATTCAACCTGAAAGAACCGGTTCGGTCGGGCCATCTCATACCGGAAGACAGTCGGACGCACTTCGACCGCCCAGATATTTTGCTTTGAGACGGGAATCTCTTCCCGGTCAAACAGAGCCTTAGTCGCTTCATCTGCCGGAAAGTTCATTCGCGAGCCGGAAGAGTTTTCGGTTGAGAAACCGCCATAGCCCGTCAGCGGGTCACCTTCATGAATGTGACGCAGTTCAAGGCCTTCGCCTGCTTGGGTGATCACCCAATGGCCGACCGCATCCTCGCCATTCATGAAGTCGACAAGAATACGATCAGACTCACATTCCGAGACATGCATCCAGAGATCAGCGCCCACAAACTCTGCGTCCTGCGGGTCATTACTGACGAGTTGGCCGTCATAAGCATTCCCGCACAATGCCTCTAACCGCCCCCAGAACTCCTTTTCAGCAGATTGGATGCACCCAGACAGCAAGATCGCTGAAACGACCGCAAAAACAATGTCTAACCTCACGGAAAATCCTCTCGAAACCAACCGCCCCACTGAAACGGTTTCTCAAATACTGGCATGCGGTGTCTGTTGGGGCCAGTCATTGTTCTATGACTAATTCCACCAGACAAACCAATAACTGAGATCCCACATCACCATTGCCAGCCACCGCCCTGGCCGCGTAAAAACACCCAGTAAGATCATCACGCCTACGGCGCATCCTATACTGATGAGTTGCATGTTCGTCAGAGGTCCTTCGACGAAGAAAGCGACCCCTGTCGTTCCGAATGCAAAAACAACGAGACCCACCAGCGACCAGACAATAAAAGCGCCTAATCGTGAGAGGATCTTCTCCATCTCAATTGTCTTCGTCGCTTTTTTGCAGCCAGAATTTCATCGCACCACCCACAAAAAAAGCCCGGCATGTGCCGGGCTTTGATCGTTCAGGCTGGCTCTGGTGAGCCATCGCCGACATCGCCATCGGGCGTGTCTTTTTTCTTCTTTGAACCCGTGATCGGCACGGCAGAGCTCGGCCCCGGCGTATCGTCTGTATCTTCAGGGCGCTGTGGCTTGATGCCTTTCAGAAGGTCCTGAATTTCGTCACCAGTCAGGGTTTCATACTCGAGAAGCGCCTGAGCCACTTGTTCCCACTCGTCATTGTGCTCAGTCAGAATGCGGCGGGCTTCATCCATGCCGGTCTGCACCAGCTTACGGACTTCTTCCTCGATCTTGCGGGCCGTTTGTTCGGAAATATGTTTCGGACGATATGGGTCACCTGAATCGCCATAGTCGATAGGTCCGATTTCATCTGAGAGACCAAACTGCGTGACCATGGCACGTGCCATCTGGGTTGCCATCTGAATATCGCCCATAGCGCCGGATGTGACGTTTTCTTCGCCGAATTTCAGTTCTTCCGCAACGCGTCCACCCATGGCCATGGCAAGCCGGGAGGTCATCTGAACCCGCTTATGCGAATGCTTATCGTCCTCCGGCAGGTATTGAACCATGCCCAGCGCACGACCGCGCGGAATGATGGTCGCCTTATGGATCGGGTCACAGGCCGGCATGAAGATGGACACAATCGCATGGCCGGATTCATGATAGGCGGTCAGTTGTTTCTCATCATCAGACATGACCATTGAGCGGCGCTCTGGCCCCATCAGGACCTTGTCTTTCGCGTCATCAAATTCGCGCTGAGACACCATGCGTTTGCCGCGACGTGCGGCGAGCAGAGCCGCCTCATTCACGAGGTTTGCAAGATCAGCGCCTGAAAAGCCCGGCGTGCCGCGCGCAATAACGCGCGCATTGACGTCTTTCGCGGTCGGCACATTGCGCATGTGAACTTTGAGGATTTTCTCACGGCCAATAATGTCAGGATTACCAACCGTGATCTGTCGGTCAAACCGGCCCGGACGCAGAAGCGCAGGGTCAAGCACGTCAGGACGGTTTGTCGCCGCGATGATGATAATGCCTTCATTGGCTTCAAAGCCATCCATCTCGACCAGAAGCTGGTTGAGGGTCTGTTCACGCTCATCATTCCCGCCGCCAATACCGGCACCGCGCGAGCGGCCAACCGCGTCGATCTCGTCAATGAAGATGATACATGGCGCGTTTTTCTTGGCCTGCTCGAACATGTCACGGACGCGGCTTGCACCGACACCGACGAACATTTCGACAAAGTCCGAACCGGAAATTGTGAAGAACGGCACGTTAGCTTCGCCCGCAACCGCGCGCGCAGTGAGAGTTTTACCCGTACCCGGAGGGCCGACGAGAAGCGCGCCTTTTGGGATTTTACCGCCAAGGCGCTGGAATTTTGATGGGTCCTGCAGGAATTCCACGATTTCCTGAAGCTCTTCCTTGGCCTCGTCAATGCCGGCAACATCGTCAAAGGTGACGCGACCCTGACGTTCCGTCAGAAGACGGGCCTTGGACTTGCCAAAGCTCATGGCTCCACGGCCACCGCCGCCCTGCATCTGGCGCATGAGGAAGAACCAGAGGCCAACAATGATGATTAGTGGGAGGATGGAAGAGACCACGCTCCAGATATTGAACCCGCCGCGTGGATCTTCAAACGAGACGTCAACGCCCGCCTCTTGCATGGCGGCGGACAAATGTTCGTGAGAATAGGCACGAGATGTGAATTTCTCGCCGGTTTTATAGGTGCCGGTGATGTCGAACTGGTCCACATCGATGGATGCAATCCGACCATCCTGAGCTTCATTCAGGAGCCGGGAATAGCTGATCTCGTTTCGCGCAGCTGCGTTATCCTGCGGCTGCAGATACGAAAACAGAGCGATCAAAAGGGCAGCAATCACAGCCCAAAGGGCGATATTGCGCATGTTCATGAGGCGTGACTTTCAAATACGATCTTATTCATCTGTTTGTAACATAGTGGAGGATGACGCAGAAAACGACTCCCCCAGACCGTTTTCCTGTCGGAAAAGTTCAGTGTTATGGCTCAGAAGCGCCCTTGCACGTTCCTTGCCAATATCTGCAACGGTATATTTGCCATGAGGTTCCAGATGTGGACAGGCAAGCACAACTCCATCATCCGAAAGTATTACGGGCAAGGTTCGACGAATGGCGAAAACCGGCAGATCGACTTCGCGCAGATGAGACGGTACGGATCGTTCCGAGAAGCTCGCCAGTCGAGGGGCATTCCATTTCAAAGATTCCCCTTTCAGGAGAATGCGCCCTTCCCAGATGAGATGGTCTCCGACCTCAACGCATGTTCCGAAATCATCTTCGGGTAATTCTGCAGTGATTTGCAGCTGTTCATCACCCGCTTTCAGCAGACAGCCCCCAAGCGTAAGCCCTTTCGCGAGCGCCTCTTCTGAACGCAGACTGGCTTCCAGCCTGTTCAGATCCGGTCCACGTGACCGCCCGGAGACACAAGCGAGTAGGATCTGTAGCAACCGACATCTCTCGCACATGGAAAGCGTCTTCAACGCCACAAGGTCCAGACTGGCCGCTCCTCCCAAATGCCAGGTGAGATGTTGGTCCACCCAGTCAAACAGACGCGCGCAGAGGCTAGCCCGTTCCACAGACGCAAGGCGACAAATCGCCAGCAATTTCTTCTGTAGTTCTATAGAACCGGAAAGGATACGACGCGTCCTGACCCGCTCAAACCGATCCTCATCGTTTGACGGGTCATTAATCCACCCCACCGTCTGGTCGGTGAGACAGGACCGTAAGGTTTCGCGTGCCTCAGTCAGCAATGGCCGCCCGAGGCAACATTCCCCCCCCTCTGGCCAGACTGGCATCGGTGACAGTTCAGCCATGCCTGCCAGCCCCCAAACATCTGAATTCTTTGACAGGCGCATGAATACGGTTTCGAGCTGATCGTCCAGCGTGTGGCCTGTGAAGATAACAGAAGCGCCTATGTCACGCGATGCCGCACTGAGAGCCGTATAGCGCGCATGCCGCGCCTGCGCCTGGGACACCTGAACATTCTCGTCCCATTCGAGCTTCAGCGTACGATGAAGAATACCGAGATCAGAACAGATCCGGGCCACATACTCGGCTTCGTCTGCCGCCTCGGGCCGCAACCCATGATCGACTGTTGCCGTCTGGAACTGAATGTCAGTGTCTTTGGCCAAATCTGCGGCGGCATACAGCAGCGCGAGCGAGTCGCTGCCGCCAGACACCGCCAGAAGAATGGGCGCAGACGGATCAATCCGGTCGCGATAGACACTCAGCCAGCGAGCAAGACAGCACGAGAGGTGGGATACTCCGGCAGACACGATTTCCGGTTAGCTACATCCGGCATTGCGCCGTTGGACTGCGGCTGCATCCCGTGTGCGATCGGTGACCGTTTCAGGATCAAGCAAGCCGATGCGGTCGAGATATTCGCAAGCCTGTCCCGTCTCATCAATCTCGATAAGCGCGCGAGCGAGCTTTACGACACCATCTGCGCGTCGCGGATCAGATGCAAAATTATGCACGAAGGTTTTCAGATACTCTGCAGACCCCGCATAATCGCCCTGAAGATAGAGTGCTTCGCCGACCCAGTAATTGGCTTCACCCTGACGATTATCATCGGGAAATTGCTCAAGGAAGGTCTGAAACGCAATCTCTGCGCCGGCATGGTCGGACATAAGCAGCCGGTTCTTGCCGTGTTCGAACAAGGCATCCGGATCGCCCGGCAAGCGCATGGACATGCTTGACTGCGGTGAAGAGGTCTGTCTGGTACTGGCTCCAGGCGTCAGGGGGCGAGGGCCCGTCTGCTGACGTGTTTCGGCTGGATAGCGCGAAACAATCTGTTCACCTGGGCCGCCAGCGAGTGATCGCGGGCCTGTTTCCTCGGTACTGCTGCCAAAGGGTGTGTTGCGGGGACTGGTCGTTGAGCTTGTGCTCCGCGACGAACTGGGCGGCGTGCGTGTTTCGAGCGTGCGTAGTCGGCCATTGATCTCAGCCATCTGATCGCGAAGGTCCTGATTAGCCTCAAGAGCATCTTCATAAGCGCTCTCGCGCTCGGCCAGACGGAACTCCATTTGCTCGATCCGACCCGTGAGGCGCGAAAGTTGTTCCTCAAGATCTGTGATCCGGGCCGCTTGTCGGGCCATGAGCTGTTCGGCCGTTGGACCTGTCTGATATTCCGCACCACCCGGACCAATACGGATCGGGGCGTTTTGTGCCAGAGCGTTTCCACTCAATGCGGCCAGAGACAATGCGACGAGAGAGGTGCGAATGAGATGTGTCATGATCAACTATTCAACAAAAAAGCAGGGCTGAATTGAGGCAGCCCTGCTTAAAATTCTGTTACGAAATGACGGCGTTAGCTAACTGCGCCATTGAGGATTTCGGTGTGTGAATTCCGGTTTTTCGCCCAGGCGGCTTCGGTTGAGCGACCATCGATCGGCATTTCCTTACCGTAGGAAATGGTTTCGATCCGGCTCGCCGCGATACCTGAGTTCACGAGATATTCTTTAACCGAGTTCGCGCGACGCTCGCCAAGACCGAGGTTGTACTCACGCGTGCCGCGCTCGTCGCAATTCCCGGAAACGCGGATCGATACGTTCGGATAGAGACGCAACCATGCAGCCTGGCGATCGAGAACCGCGCGGTCTGATGCGTCGAGATTATAGCGATCGGTGTCAAAATAGACCCGGTCACCGACATTCACGATGAAGTCCTGAACTGTGCCAGCCGCCGGACCGACATTCTGAGGTGTCGGCGTTGCTGTCGGCGTCGGCGTTGGCCGCGCTGTCGGCGTCCGCTCTGGTGGCGGTGTGACGACTGCGACATCCTCCTGAGGAGGTGGTTTAGATGCACATGCACCCAATGCGAGCGCGATCGCCGCCAACGATACTGTCTGCAATGATACTAATTTCATAGAACGACCCTTCCAACCTTCTTGCATGAACCATTCCGTATGATTCAATTTTGTCAACTCTACGGCTAAGTTACGAGAGCAAAATGTTTATTTGCTCCCGTTGTTCCAATTCGTCTGATTATCTCAATGGCGGCGACCAGGCCGGGTCCGACGCATCCGATGGCGTCTGTACCTGACGCAGATTCTGGCCGGTCAGATCGACCGTGTAGAGCTTCGGTCCGGCGCCTGGTCGGGCTTCCCGGAAAAAGATGATCACGCGACCATTTGGTGACCAGGCAGGGCCCTCATCGAGATAGGCTTCGGTCAGCAAACGTTCGCCCTGACCATTCGGTTCGATCACGCCAATATAGAAACGGCCATTCGCCTGTTTGGTGAATGCGATCAGGTCTCCGCGCGGCGACCAGACCGGCGTTGAATACCGGCCATTGCCGAACGAAATCCGGCAGGCTGTATCGCGTCCGCCGGTCGGACAGGACATGGGCGATCCGTCCTTGTTCATGACGTAAAGCTGCGGTGATCCCGCACGATCCGAGTTAAAGACAATCTTGCTGCCATCCGGCGACATGCTCGGTGAAGTATCGATCGCGGGGTGATCCGTCAGCGGTGTCATTTGCCGGCTGACAAGGTCCATAATGTAGATTTCGGAGTTGCCATTGATGGCCTGCGCCAGGATGACAGATCGCCCGTCAGGGGAAAAACGCGGCGCATAAGTCATGCCGCCGAAACGGCCCAGACTTTCAGAGCGGCCTGTCTCGATGTCGAACAGATAGACCTGCGGACGACCCTGCTCATAGGTCATGTAGGTGATGGTCTGCTGGGTCGGAGAAAAGCGCGGCGTCAGAACCGTATATTGCCCATCGGTGAGATGCTCGGCATTCGCACCGTCCTGATCCATGATCGCAAGACGCTTACGGCGAGCGGTTTTTGGCCCGGTTTCGGCAATAAAGACGATTCTGGTGTCAAAATATCCGGCATCGCCCGTGAGACTGGTATAGATATCATCAGCCAGCACATGCGCCACACGGCGAATATTCTCCGCAGTGGTCACATATTGGCGGCCGCGCTGACCGGAGAGAAACCGCTCCTGCTCAATCGCAGGGTCCCACAAACGGAAGGCGACGCGCATTTTGCCATCCGGCATGATTTCGACTTCGCCAATACCAAGAGCTTCCGCCCGGATCAGCCGCCAGTCAGCAAACCGAGGTTGCGCCAGGACAGAGAGATCCTTCTGGATGAAGCTTTCCTCAGGCAGCATTTCCATCAGGCCCGTCGATTCCAGATCATTCGACATGATCTCAACAATCTGCTCGGCGAGCGCCTGCGCTTCGGGGGTGTCAGCATAAAAGACTGGAAGCGCGACCCGGAACTGACGTCCCGCACCCTGGTCAATCGTGCCGGTGATCTGAGCTGACGCCATCTGGACACCTGCTCCGAGAGAGGTGATCAGAACTGTCAGACAGATCAGAAGCTTTCTAAGTACCATTTTGGTCTCCGGTTTAATTGGATAAACTTTCGTCAAACGTGAATTCGAGGTCCTGATCGCGCCAGTAATCATAGTCTGCGGGGTCCAGCGGATAGGGCTGGCAGTTCACAATGGCCCGCAAGGCCCGCTCAGCAGCGGCGGCAATAAATGTGTCGCGATTGATTGGGCGCGATGAGTTGATGATGCGTGGCTGGCCAAGCAGTCGACCACTTTCGTCGAGCCGGAAACGTGCGGTGACAGCAAGCGTTCGCCAGTCCGGCAAGTCCTTGAGTGAGCGGAAGCAACCGGACTGCACAATGTGAGATTTGATGACCGCGCTGACCGTCGCTTCGACCGCAGTTCGATCGCCAGCACCACGACGCGGCGCCTGGTCCTGATCTTCAAGGGCCTGGGAGGAAGTATCCCGGCGTTCGGGTCGTCTGTCGCGTTCACGTTCGCTGTCGAAAATATCCTGTGTTCGGGATTCGAGATCCGCAAACGGGTCAGCATTCTTTTTCGGCTCAGTGGTGTTCCGAGTAGGTTTCGGCGTCTCAGTCGGCGTTGGGGTGGGCGTAGGGGTTGGTTCAGGCGTCGGCTCGGGCTCTGGGTCTTCAACCTCTTCAGGTGGCGCAGCGATTTCTTCTTCCACCTCAGCTTCCGGCGGCGCGGCTTCTGGTTCAGGCGGAGGCGGTTCCTCTTCACCTTCCTGCTCGACAATATCTTCCTGTTCAGTTTCAGGTTCGGGCTCGTCGCGGCGCTGCACAACTTCCTGAATATTCGTCTCATTCGCCAGAGAGACGATATCAAGCGGTACTTCGACATACACTTCGCTCGGCCCGCTCGGCGCAATACTCCAGGCAAAGAGACCGGAGGCTCCGATCGCCAGGTGCAGAACTAATGAGGCAGGCAGTGCGTATTTCATGCCGTTATTTCAGATTTGAATCCGTTACGATCGCAGCAGAATTGAACCCCGCCTGCTGGATCTGTGAAAAGACTTCCGCCACCAGCCCCAATGGCACGACTTCATCACCGCGAACGAAAATCCGGTTATCATATTCTCCGGATTCAATGATTGCGCGCAGTGTTGGTTGCAGTTCTTCCAGCGAGATTTCCTGTTCCTGCAGGTAAATTGTGCCGTCTTCGGTAATGCTGAGCGCCAAAACCTCTTCTGATGACGGCAGCGGTTTGGCTGTCGCCGATGGCAGAGTGACATCAATCCCGGTCGTCAGAAGCGGCGCGGTGATCATGAAAACGATGAGCAGCACCAGCATCACATCTACAAAGGGCGTGACGTTAATCTCGGCATTGAGGCCCCGGCCTCTGCCACCGCGTCGCCCACCGCCACCTCCGGAAGAGTTCATCGACATGGCCATGATTATGCAGCCTCGCTCGAACGTTCTGTCAGGCGGCGCGACAGGCGCACGATGAATTCCTGCGTAAAGGTATCAAGCCTGTCCCGGAAGAAAGTGATCTGCGTGGTGAATTTGTTGTAGAAGGTCACGGCCGGAATAGCCGCCACCAGACCAAGCGCCGTCGCGAACAGGGCCTCGGCGATGCCAGGCGCGACAACCGAAAGTGAGGTCGAGCCTGTGCCTGCGATATCGCGGAAGGCGTTCATAATCCCCCAGACGGTTCCGAACAAACCCACAAAGGGCGACACCGACCCGACAGTCGCGAGAACACCCAGACCTTTTTCAAGCCGGGAGAGTTCACGATCCGTCGCCGCATGCATAAGCCGCTCGGCCCGGTTGACCAGCGCCTGCGACTGATAATCTGAAAGCCCGGTCAGGCGTCTCGCATCGCGCCACTCTCTCGAAGCCGACGTAAAGACGCGCGCCATGATTTCTTTGGAGCTAGAAATTGCCCGGTCATCCATTTCTTCAATCGGCTGGCCTGACCAAAAGGCCTCTTCGAACTTTTTGGAGCGCGAAACTGCGCCACCAATCGTCATGAATTTGTCGATGATCACGGTCCACGACCAGACAGACAAGAGGATGAGAAGGCCCATCACCAGTTTGACGACGATGTCAGCGTGTAGAAAAAGCTCGTAAAGAGAGAAGCTGCTGCTGCTTTGAGCGGGGGCGAGTAGACTAGGGTCCATATATCAGGTCCAACTTTCACTTATGCAGGGTACGCGCAAAAAAGCGGGCTTCGTCTCTCTCGACAACAACTTTGGCGAAATGAGGACGAAGCCGGGTCTCTTGCAGAGAATTCATGATTCTATGAGCTGTAGATTAACGACGCCAGCTGTTCGACGATTTCCGGGATCGGACGGCGCGGTCTGCCGTCGGCATGGATAGATAATGCCGTAATCTGCGCCTCAGCGATCAGCGTTTCATCACGCAGCACAGCCTGTTCGAACAGTATGCGCGCGCCTTTTGTGCCGCGATACCGGGTCCGAACGCGCAAAAGATCGTCGACATGGGCCGCCTGTTTGAAGTCGACCTCTGCCCGCAGAATGGCAAACGCCGCCGGATCTGGCCGGTTGAGCAGGCTTTGATGGTCGACCCCTGCATCGCGCAGAAAGTCTGACCGGCCACGTTCAAAATATTTCAGATAATTGGCGTGATAGACGAGACCCGTGAAATCAGTGTCTTCATAATACACCCGCACGGAGACCCAGTGCTGGTTCTGATCATCGAAATTCGAGGGCTTTGTGCTCATCCAGGAGCGTTAGCAGACTGGTGATAGGCTGTCAGGGTGCCATCATTCAGTGACTTCGAATTCGTACACTCTGTGATTTTCCTTGGTCGCAAGGAAATGGAGCACTGGTTCGACAAACTCTGGATCCGCTCCATTGAGGTCTCCGGCGCAATACGATGTGCTAAATCGATCACCGCTTCCGTTGGCGAACAGAACGACGTTCTCGCCATAGGCAAAGTTGATGCCGAAAGCCGTTCCTTCCGGAGGATGTTTGACACGGATTTCATTTGAGGCCTGGCCTTTCCAGGTCCGTTTGACGAGAAAGTCGGTTTCGACAAAGCGGTGCCCCCAATGATTCTTCGAATGATCACGGGCCAATTCAGTGTTTAGCACGAGAGCAGATACGACAATGTCTGCATCAGTAAATTGCTTATCCTGTGATAATTGAGGGCATAACCAGGCATTGGCTGGCTGAGTAGCGAACACACAAAGAACAAAAGTTATCAAGATAGCACGCATGATTTGCTCGCTTCCCAGTAGGCTTGCTGCAACCTCTCCATACTTTGCCTATTGGGATCAAGGCCGGAAGCACGTAGCCCTAGCAATGGGCCGGAACCATTCGCGTCGGTCACAAGAACATGATAGCCTTGCTGAAGGCATGGACAGGGGCACGGCTATGACAAAAATCACCTTCAGAAATTTCGCACTCGCGGCCGTCATTGCCGTATCCACAGCCTGCACGCAGACACAGGACGTATCGGAACTCCCGCTTCAGACCCGTGCAGGTGCGCCGCTGTTTGAGGGCATGGGAGACTTCTCACGTTCGATCACGACCTCAGACCCGGATGTGCAGCGTTATTTCAATCAGGGCATGGTGCTGGCTTTCGGGTTCAATCATGCCGAGGCGAACCGGTCCTTCCGCGCCGCTCAGACCCTCGACCCTGACTGCGCCATGTGTTTCTGGGGCGAGGCGCTGGCGACTGGCCCGAACATCAATGTGACCGCCAACGGCAAGGCCGTAATGTCAGAAGCTGATCAAGTTTCAGCCTTTGCCGCGTTGGAACAGGCGCAGGCGCTTGCGTCAGATGTGACTGAGATTGAGCAAGACATGATCGCCGCACTGGCAACGCGATATGCCGCTAAGCCCGTTGACGATCGCTATGACTATGACCTCGCCTATGCCGATGCGATGGAAGCGCTATCTGCGAAATATCCCCAAGATGACGATATTGCCTCCCTGGCAGCCGAAGCCCGGATGAACACCATGCCGTGGGATTACTGGTCCACGCCAACCAAGCCTAAGCCAAAGGCGGATGCAGCGATCAAGTCTCTGGAAACTGTGATCGCACGGTCCCCGGACCACCCGTTGGCGCTTCACCTCTATATTCACGCGGTTGAAGCCTCAGATACGCCAGAAAAGGCCGAGCCAGCAGCCGACCTACTCGCCAACCTCGTGCCGGGCTCCAGTCATCTGGTGCATATGCCTGCGCATATCTATTGGCGGGTCGGCCGGTATGCGGATGCGGCCACGGCCAATATCAAAGCGGCAAAAGTGGATGAGGACTATATCGCGGCCTGTAATGCGCAAGGGTTTTATCCCGCGCTGTATTACCCGCACAATATTCACTTTCTCTGGGCATCTGCCAGCATGATGGGCCAGAGCGAACTGGCGCTGGAGCAGGCCGACAAGCTGGCCGCCAATGTCAGCCTGGAAATGATCGACCAGTTCCCGACGGTCGAATTCTTCCACACGATACCGCTGCTGACGAAAGTGCAGTTCGCCAAATGGGATGAGCTGTTGCAGGCAGACCAGCCACGCGCCGACCTCGCTTATTCAAATGCGATCTGGCACTATGCGCGCGGCATCGCCATGGCTCGCAAAGGCAATCTGATCGGCGCAGAGAGCGAATATGCCGCGATGGCTCCGCTGATTAAAACGGACAAAGTGATGTTTCTCGATGGCGCGGATTACCCGGCCAGCACCATGCTCACGATCGCTCAAACGCTGCTTGCGGGTGAGCTGGCTATGGGCGCGAAGGAATATGACGCGGCAATTTCACACTTTGGCGAGGCCGTCGCCCTGCAGGACGCCCTGCCCTATACTGAGCCGCCATTCTGGTATTATCCGACGCGCCAGTCGCTCGGGCAGGCGCTGATGGCGGCCGGGAAATATGCTGAAGCGGAAGCGGTTTATCGCAAGGATCTGGAGGACTATCCGAAGAATGGCTGGTCGACCTTTGGCCTGATGGCGGCTCTCAAGGCGCAGGGCAAAGCCGCAGAAGCCGAAGAGGTCGCCAAACAGTTTGAAATCCTCTGGCGCATGGCTGATGTCGAACTCGAGAGTTCGCGACTTTGATATTGCGCGGCGGCCTGTGCCCTAAGCCCGGAAATCCGATCAATTTCTAGTAACGACGAAATATCGGGAGATGGATCCCGGTGACAAGCACCGGGAAGGCGCTAAACTCCTGCGCCATGGAGCAATTATGGCCAGATATGACTCTATAGCGACCTATATTCTGGCCAATAGAAAAAACGGTACGCTGTATACCGGCGTCACATCCGATCTCTTTCAAAGAATTGAACAACACAAACTCGGCAAGGGCTCGCGGTTCGCTGCAAAATATGGATGCAACCGCCTCGTCTGGTATGCACAATTTCATGAGATGGCGCCTGCGCTGCAACGAGAGAGCACGATCAAAGGTTGGCCTCGCCGGTGGAAAATCAATCTGAGAGAAGAATTCAATCCTCACTGGGATGATTTAAGTTCACAACTGTCGGAATATGGCTGGTGATCCCGCAACGCGCCTTCCCAAGACGTGTTCTTGGGATCCATTTCCCGATCAACCTGCGCGTTCGCTTTAAAATCTGAAGCTGGATGCCAGAGACGAGCACTCGCAAGGCGCAAATTTGGACGTTTCGCAGAATGAAAAACCACGCCTCCCTCTCTCCCATATTTCGCGGTTTAAGCCGCCGCTGCCCGGCCTGTGGCGAAGGCAAATTGTTTGCGGGCTATCTGAAGCTGGTTTCGGAATGCGACCGTTGCGGAGAAGCATTCAATCATGATCAGGCGGCAGATGGCCCCGCCTGGCTGACCGTTCTGATGCTCGGGCCGTTTTTTGCCCCGATTATCTTTCTGTCCTCGATGACGGCTGGTGAGCATGTGCTGATCGTCCTGCCACTGCTCGCCATTTTCATGGTCACGACCGCTCTGGGCGTTTTGGCCTTCATGAAAGGTGCCTGGCTCGGTGCCCTCTGGCGGATGGAGCAGAACCGTCAGGACTAGATCCCGACTTGTCTTACGGTGCGATGAATGCCGCTATCGCCAAAGACCCCGCTGCCATGAGCGTCGCGAAACACCGAAGCCCCACATACCAGCTCGCATAACCTGCCGTGAGATCCCAGATTAGCAGGAGCACAAAACTCGCCGAAAGCACCAGCAATGGCAGTTGGGCCGGTTCAAAACCGATCACACTCATCAGGCCTGCAACCCAGGCGATCAGGGCCGGCAGAACAGCCAGGATCATGACAGACGGGCGTATCGCTCCGCGCGGCGCCTGAAGCTCACCGCCCCAGCGAATGCCGGTCATAAAGCTCAAAATCGCAACCGCGTAGACAATCAGTGAAGACCGTGAGGCGCTTTGAACCTGCTCACGCTCAAAGGTACCAGCACCAATAAAAGTCGAAGCCGTGTCCGGCCAAAAAAACGTAAACGCCGACAAAACAAAGGGCAGCGTGCCCGATAGGGTCAGTCCCAGAACTGTAAAACTCACTGGCTTTTGCATCTGCGCCTCCACTCCGGGAGGATCTAGTCCGGGCGATGAGACTGGCGAGGGCATATTGGTCTTCACGGAGTGATGCCGAGTTTATAGGTCGGGGGCGCATGAAAGGTGTGAGCAGGGATACCCGGCATTGTGCGCTGGATAGTCGTACTATTCCATCACACCGAACTGATGAATTGGTGGGGGCTGCTGAGACTGCATCACGCCCAGCCAATCAGCAAGGGCGGACGTCTCTAATCCATTGAGGTCCCCGTGGCAGGCCGACGTCGCATAACCATCCTCATCTCTCGACGCGAACAGGACAATCTTGGTACCGTATTCAAAATCAATCCCGAAAGCCGCTCCCTTCGGCGGATGTTGAACCCGTATCTCGGATGGCGCCCCGCCCCTCCATGTTCGCTCCACAAGAAAATCGGTTTCGACATAACGACGTCCATACCAGTCTTTTGAATGATCGCGCGAGGGCTCGGTCGCGAGCACCAGCACTGATACGACAATATCGGCGTTCTTGAATTGGGCTTCCGGAGTCAGATGGTCGCACATCCATGCTTGGGCGGTCTGAAATGGTAAGAACCAAGTGACCAAGTAGAGCAACAGATAACGCACCAACACCTCCATCCGCTATCCGGTCAAATTTGTTACATTATTTCATCATTCAAACAAGTCGCCGCCCTGTTTCGCGACCGGCGGTGGTACACCCAGACGTTCATAAGCTCCCGGCGCGGCGGTGCGGCCACGGGGTGTGCGGGCAACAAAGCCCTTCTGCATGAGATAGGGCTCGATCACGTCTTCAATGGCGTCGCGAGCCTCTGAAAGCGCGGCGGCGAGGGTTTCAACGCCCACCGGACCACCCGCATAGGTTTTGACGAGCGCATGGAGATAGCGCCGGTCGAGCGCATCGAGGCCATCAGGATCAATCTCGAGACGTTTCAGCGCGCGATCTGCTGCCTCTTTCGTGATGGCCGAGCCTTCCGCATCTGCAAAGTCGCGCACCCGTCGCAGAAGCCGCAGCGCAATTCGCGGCGTGCCCCTTGCGCGGCTGGCGATTTCGAGCGCGCCATCTTCGGTGATCTCGACTTCGAGCTTCGCCGCAGCGGCCCGAACGATACGGCCCAGATCTTCCGGCTCATAGAATTCGAGCCGCATGGGGATACCAAACCGGTCGCGCAGCGGCGTTGCCAGAAGCCCTGCCCGCGTGGTTGCGCCAACGAGGGTAAACGGCGCAAGATCGAGCCGGACTGATCGCGCGGCTGGCCCCTCGCCGATCATGATGTCGAGCGCATAATCTTCCATGGCCGGATAGAGAATTTCCTCGACGGCAGGCGGCAGACGGTGAATCTCATCGATAAAGAGCACATCATTCGGCTCAAGATTGGTAAGGATGGCCGCCAGATCACCCGCCTTGGCGATGACCGGTCCAGAGGTAGAGCGGAAGCCTGCGCCGAGTTCCTTTGCCAAGATCTGCGCAAGCGTCGTTTTACCAAGCCCCGGCGGGCCGAACAGGAGCACATGGTCGAGTGCCTCTTCGCGTTTCCGCGCGGCCTCGACATAAACACGCAAGTTCACCTTGGCGCGGTTCTGCCCGACATAATCTTCAAAGCTCTGTGGCCGGAGCGCGCGGTCGAGCGCTTCTCCGGGCTGGAGCTCTGGGTCAGACAGGCGTTGCGGGTCACTCACGCAGAGAGTTCCTTCAGAGCGCCCTTAATCAGGGCAGAGACATTCTCAGCATCTACGGTTTGGGCGGCGGCGGCAACCGCGCGGGCGGCGTCAGTCTGTTGATAGCCAAGATTGACGAGCGCAGAGACGGCCTCTGAGCGCGCACCGCTGGCGGGCGCGGCTTCTGGCTTTTTCTCACCCGCATGGGCAACGCCCGGCAGGGTTCCAAACCGGCCCATGGGCGGCGCCTTGCCCGCCAGTTCACCGACAATACGCTCAGCCATTTTCTTGCCGACGCCTTTGGCGCGCGTGATACTGGCCGCATCGCCGAGGGCGACAGCGTCCATAAGCTCGCCGGGCTTCAACACATCGAGCACCGCCAGCGCCACCTTGCCGCCCACGCCGGGGACATCTGTCAGGCGTACAAACCAGGCGCGCGCTTCATCGCTTTCAAAGGCGAACATCGTGATCGAATTTTCCGTGACGCGCGTTTCAATGTGAAGCTCAGCTTCCTTGCCCGGCGCAAGCTTTGCCAGAAGGCCGGGGCCCGCCAACGCCACATAGCCAACGCCATTCACATTGATGAGCACATTGTCTGCGCCGGTGGAGAGGACTTCACCCTTGAGCCAGCCGATTATCATGCGACGCCTCGAACGCCCGAGACGGGCCGATGATGCGCAGTACAGATAGCGCAGGCGAGCGCATCTGCCGCGTCAGCTTTCATTTGCTCCGCACGCGGAAGAAGCCGCTTCACCATGAAGGCGATCTGCTCTTTATCGGCCTTACCTGTGCCGACAATGGCTTGTTTGATCCGGCGCGGGGCAAATTCAGCAACCTCGACACTCGACACCGCGAGTGCCGTCATGGCAGCGCCGCGCGCCTGTCCGAGCTTGAGCGCAGATTGCGGCCCGGCATTCACCAGAGTTTCCTCAACGCCCGCAAGGGCTGGCTGGTGTTCGATGATCAATTCACTGACGCCCTGAAAGATTTCGGCAAGCCGAAGCGCCAGAGGCAGAGCCGGATCGGGCGAAATCACACCATGCGCAATCCAGCTGAGGCGCGGGCCATCGGCCAGGATCATGCCCCAGCCGGTATGACGTAATCCGGGGTCAATCCCGAGAATGCGAGTTGGAGTTCCCATGCCGCCTTTGTGCGCCCGAAATGGTGAATCAATCCTTACAGTTTCTTGTTTTGTTCGCGCCCGAGGTCAAGCGCAAGCTGAGCATTGCCGGGCATCAGAAAACAATCTCGCCGACACGCGCGCTGCAAATGGCCCAACCCAAAACATAATCAGAGGCACAAGCACGCCCGACAGGAGCAGAGTCTGTATGGGCAGGGCAATTGTAAGTTCGAAATGGCGAATGGCCATCAACGTCCCGGTCACAACGCCATAAACAACCAGCCACACCAATAAGAGATTAAATATGATTTTTCTTCACGTCGAATTGTCCTCACTCATTAAAACGCTGAAATACCCCGCCATAAGACCTTGCAGCTTCGACTGCCCTGACGGGGTCAGTCTGTAGCGTTTGATGCGCTTATCGGCAGGCGCCCCAAAGACATCGAGATAGTTGTCATCGACGAGGGCTGAAATCGTTCGGGTCAGCACGGGTTTTGAAACATCAATCCGGTCAGCGATTTCCGAATATTGAAGCCAGTCCCTGTCATCCTCGCGATCAATCACGATCAAGATCATGAATTTAAGAAATGACAGGCCATGACTGGCGAAATAGGCATCGACAGACCGAATGCGGACACTCGCGCGCCTCAGATCTGTCAGCACAGACAAAATCTCCGCGCCTGTATAAGGGCCAAGATCTTCATTGTGGCGACTGATCATCGCTTCAGTCGGCAAGGCTTTCAGAAAAAACACGTTCAGGCTACCAGATGCATTTTCTCAATCCGGGGCGGACCTTCAAGTCTGGCCTCATTCGCCGTCATAACCATCCTTGTATAGTCCTGCGCATAGTGGAATTCCAATGCGGCCTCATCCTCCCAAGCCTCGACCAGATAGAGATGCTCGTCATCGGAATGTAACTCGAACCTTAGGCAGCCTTTCTCTTTTCGGGTCGGCTCCACAATCCCCGCCACTGATGTTCTGGTTTCTTCAAACAAGTCAGGTTGTGGTGTCAGCCGCGCAACAAGATACAGCATAGCGCACTCCATTTGTTATCATGGTAAGTATATACATTTTGTCAGCCTGAAACAAGAAGTGAATTGATGCAAGAATGACACGCGGGCTGATCAAAGACTTCCGAATATCATTTGTCACAAGAGTGAAATCAAAGCGTCTCCGAAGTGTTACGTAAAACGCGTAGCGGGCTCTCATCTTTACTTAGGGGCCTCTCATGAAAACCTTGCTGATTTCGTCCGTTTCCGCTCTCGGACTGACCGTCGTGTCCGCACCTGCCATGGCGCAGGACAATGCCGACGCTGCACCACTTGTTCAAAACACCATCACCGTGACCGTCCAGAAGCGTGAGCAATCTCTGCGCGACGTCCCGGTTGCTGTGACCGCACTCGATCAAACCACGCTAGATGACCTCGGCCTCGACGAGTTCGACCAGATTGCGCGTTTCGTTCCGGGTTTTGAGGTTCAGGAACAGAGCCCAAACAATCCTGGCTTCGTAATTCGTGGCATTACGTCAGACTCAGGTGAAGCCAATATCGAGCCACGTATCGCGATCTTCCAGGATGGTGTGTCGATCTCCCGCTCACGCGGATCCGTTGTCGAATTGTTCGATGTGGAACGTGTCGAGGTCGCCAAGGGTCCGCAGCCAACACTGTTTGGACGTGGCGCGCTTATCGGTGGTGTGAACGTCATCCAGGCCAAGCCTGAATTCGAACTCTCCGGCAAAATTGCTGCGGGTGTCGGCAATCTGAATGAGCGTTTCTTCGAAGGCTACATCACAGGTCCGCTGGTTGAAGACAAACTCGCCGGTCGTCTGGCGGCGCGAATTCGTCAGCGTGACGGATATGTCGAGAGCCTCAATCCGAACGAAGAAGACTTTAACAGCCAGGATATGGCGGCGGTCCGCGCTTCGCTCCGTTTCGAACCAACAGCAGATCT
>CEPO01015439.1_pt1 | contig 58103 bp, 54 predicted proteins | sample 530481 | NCBI WGS metagenome assembly CEPO01 (sample SAMEA2620198, study PRJEB7988) | marine metagenome | biome: marine biome (ENVO:00000447); feature: surface water layer (ENVO:00002042); material: "saline water (ENVO:00002010), including plankton (ENVO:xxxxxxxx)" | depth 5 m
CCCGATACCAAACCTACATAGCCTGTTCCGATCATCGTAACGCGCATAACTGACCCCCAGTTTTACTCTACCCAAATGACTCCAGCGATATTTCAAACCTGGCGTAAACCCAGTGTCGAAATTAAAGATCTTTCTAGTCGCCAACTGCTTCCGATTTAGTCGACATAGTACTTTCGGTAAGCGGAATAATGATCGTAATAATCGCCGTATCCTGAGCTGCTTCGTGCCAGGAAATTGACTTGTGTGAGTGCGCTGCCAACAGGCTTTGCGGTAAGCTTACGCAATATGTCATTCGCAGAAACAAGTGCGCTTTTCTTCGTCTTTCCCCATCTGGCCAAGAGTAAAACGCCGTCGCATTGATCAATGATAAGTCGCGTTTCTGAAACAGGAAGTATTGGTGGGGTGTCCAGGATGATAAGATCGAATTGCTTTCGCAATTCGTTCAGGAGCTTATCAAATCCCGGTGCCGTGAAGACGTCCTTAGGTGAATTAGAGTTCGCAGTGAGCGGGATGACGTAGCAATTGGTTTGCTCATCTTTCATGAGAATATCATCCAGTGTCGCATCACCATTAAGGAACTCTGTCAGACCTTTCGGCTCCGTGTCTCTCTTAGTGGAAAACGAAGCGGATTTGGTCAGAGTTTGGCGCCGCAAATCGCAGTCGAGAATGACAGTTTTCGACCCGGCAAGAGCAGAAACCCGGCCAAGGCATAAAACAGACGTTGTTTTGCCCTCACCGGGTAGTGCGGAAGCAATGGCCAGCACGGCACCGTCTTTGGCGTCTGTCGATAACAAGACGGCAGAGCGGATTGTTCTGTAACTTTCAGCGAAGCTCGAAAATGGTTTCTCGAGAACATAATCCTGCGGGGGCGTTGCCTTTCCCAGAAGTTTGCGAAGTTTTCCGATGATGCCCGGATATAAGCGTGGAATCGAAGCCACAAATGGAATTCCGATGGCTTGCTCAATTTTGGTGCCGGATTTAACACCCTGATCAAACACCTCGAGAGCCACAGCTAAAATCAGGCCAAGAGCCACGCCGAGCAGAAGGCCGGCTGCAAGATTGAGTTTTGTGTTCGGTGCGCTTTTGCCACCTCTGAGCGCTCGGGAAATCACGCGTGCATCTGCTTCAGCAAGTGACTCTTGTTCTCCGGTTTCTTTGAACCGGTTCAGGAATGACTCATATAATGTGCGATTGACTTCCGCATTGCGTTCCAGCTCTCTCAACCGAACAAGCGACTGATTGTTCTGAGCGAGTTCCCCGCGCAAAGAATTCAGGCTCGCCTCGAGAGAGCGAACCTTTTCTCGGGAGACCTGAACCTGTGTCTCAATACTCTGGACGATCCGGTCAATCTCGTTTTCCATCTGTTGCGCAAGATCCGCAGCTTCCCGGTCGACTTTAAGGATTTCCGGATGGAGTTCACCATAGCGTGTGGAGAGTTCTGCTTTCCTTTGAGCAACAGTGGATTGTCTCTGTTTTAATTCCTGAATAGCGCCTGAATTCATCACATCGCCAATCGTGTCGACCGATGCACCTCTACTCAGCATGTCCTCCACGGATTGGAGGCGAGCTTCTGCCCCGCGTAGCTCCGCCCGTTCAATGACGACTTGTGCGTTGAGGTCCGAGATTTGTTGCTCGGTGAGAGAGGCACCGCGCGCGCTTAAAAGGCCGGATTGAGCGCGATAAAGCTCAACCGCAGCTTCTGAATTCTGAACATCTTCTCGTAATGTCGACAGTCGGTCGCTGAGCCAGTCATTCGCGCGTGCCGTTGCATCAAACTTGGCCTCCAATTGTTCGAGCAGGTATTGCTCGGCAAACTGGTTGGCGACCAGAGCGGCACTGTCGGGGTTCTTGCTGGTGAACAGAATTTCAATAACATAAGTTGCTCCCACCCGTTGCACTTCGAGGCCGCCCAAGACAATCGAGGTGATACGTTCCAGTGCGCGATCCTCTGTTTCAGGTGGAGATTGTTGGGGCTGGCTTGTTTGTTGCGGCAGGAATGACTGGATCCATCCCGTGACTTGAGACCTGAGAGTATCAAGAAACGAGGGGGGGGGCGGGGTGCCATTAAATTCATCATTCTGCTGCAGTTGCAGCTCAGTGACGACCTTTTTGGCAAGCTCCCGGCTTTTGAGGAGTTCGACCTCCGAATTGATCGCGGTGGCATCAGAAGAAACGCCAGCCAATACTTCTTCAATATTTGTGACATCCTTCCCCCGGACATCGATCATGACGCGGGCAGATGCGGTATAGAGAGGCGTTTGTTGAAAAGTGACGACTGCGACAAGCGTGAAGACGAGAAGAGCAGTGGCGAGAATTATCCCGATACGACGTTTGAGGATGCCGGTTGCTTGTTTTATGTCCAGGACTTCGTCGCGTTGAAGCACGGAGTTCGGCGTCGTCGAGTATTGATTCATTTTATAACACTTTACTGAAACCAAAGACGAAGACCTAACGTCTCAGTGTAACTCCAAAAGTAATTCGGTTATCGACGAAATCTGGTTGGGATTGCAGGCCGCTCGAATTCAACTCACTGGAGGAGAGATTAAGGTTGAGCGCGACGGAGCGATTCAAAAGATAAGTGCCTCCGAAGGATAAGGAGGTTCGGCTATCGCTTCGATCTATATTCTGAAAGCTTGAATCAGCGACGCTTGCGGAAGCTCTGAGGAGCAAATTTCTCAAAAGCTCATGATCAATCCGGGCTTCAAATTGCTCTGAGGTGGCAGACGTTCCTCCCGAAAGCGAAGAGGCCCGCGTTGTTCGTGAGGCAGAAAACGTCGCAGTCGTGATGGGCGACAAAAACCATTCCACATTTGCATCGACGTTCAGACCTGATGATACGGCCAGGCTTGAATCATCTGGAGAATTCTCAAAGTATCCGAGCGCGATGAGCCCGCGAACAAGTTCGGACAGATCAAAATCGACACCGCCATCAAATTTGAATTGTTGCTGATCCCGGTCGACGCCCAGATTACTGTCATAGGAGACATTGACGGTTTCGACCCGGATCAGAAATGAGGTGTCCGGTGATAGCGCATAGTCCGCTCTGGCCTGCACTGTCGTATCCGAGCGGTCTCTATTGTCCTGGTCCACTACAAGACCCGTATCGGTAAGTCCGTCTTCAAAGTCGAAATTGTCAGATCTGACGAACCCCTGAAACCTGACTTGCGATCTTACATACGCGCCCCCGATCTCGCCACTAACGATCGAATACTCGATAGGTTCGGTTGTTGACGCAGCGAAACGACTTGCTCCCCGTTCTTCTGTGCCATCGAAATACTCGGCACGAAAGTATGAGCTTGCGCCTTGTGTAATATCCAATCCGCCGCCTACAGAGGCTATGAAATCCGTCGAATCTTCGCCGTCAGACTCGGCGTAAAATCGGCTGACAATTCCAACGCTTCCACCAAGACTATGCCGTCCCCAGTCAGATGACAGCGAAACATTGGGAGAAATGCGTGTAATTAAGTCTGATTGCTTATTTGATTGCGTCGCAAGAACGTTGTCACTGTATACGACAGATGCGCCAAGACTCGGCCGCAAATCCCAGCTGCCGAGGCGAACGCCCTGACTATCATACTCCGGTCTTGGACGCTCCAGAACGCTTACATTCTGATCGCGACTGAACATGTCGTTTTGGGCATGAGCCGAAGCAGACAGGCAAAGCATTAGCCCAATCGGAGCCGACAAATCTCTTATACGCATCCCCACCTCGCGTCACTAAGTCTTTAACTGTGTCCTGTAACCAGCCTTAATAGTCGGCTCCGTCAGTAGATACCAAGGGTGAAGCTTCTGCAAAAGCATCACCCGGGCCTGGAATCCCACCAATTCCACTATCAATGATATCGGCGACATTGGCGGCGGCTTCTGCTAGAATGGCATTGGTATCCAGCTGCAAGACCTCGAGCGCTGCCAATTGTACAGCTTCGTCGAATTCGCTTTCCTGAAGCACGCGGACGATCTCAGCTTCAATTGTCAGGAGATCCGCATCCTCATCTAGTTCGGCCACCGCGGCGCGAATGTCTGATACCAGAGCATCAACGGATTCTTCAAACGTCAACTCAGACTCTGTGCCTTCTTCGGAAGCTGAAAGCGGAGCGCCTGTACTCGGTTCGGATTGCGCGAAAGCGTTGCCCGCCGGGCCAGCGAGAAAGCTAACCGCGGCTGCCGCAAGCAGCTTAACCTTAAAATGATGGTATTCGCCGAGCATAATCTGATCTCCCAGACTTCAATCTGGGATACCTAAAGCATAATATGTGTTCTATTCCCACCTATTTCTGCTGCTTTGCAGCAACAAATCTCACCTGATCAACCAGACGGCAGTAACAGCAAGAATTCGAGGCGACGGGGAGATGTCAGCTCACGCCATGAAATGGTTTGAAGCTATGAATGCTGGCGGTGTCTAACGCCCGTGATGCCCAAGAAATTCCCTTTGGCAGTTAGAACAAGCGCTGAGGGACACGAATGGTGTCGCCCGGACGCACTTTTGTGGAGGGGGTGAGCTCAACTCGAACTTCTGCGTCACCATCCATTCGCTTGATATAGACGATGTTGCGGTTTGCCCGGTAGGTATACCCGCCCGCAGTCGCAATGGCGTTCATAACCGTCAATCCGCCCGCATAAGGATATTCACCGGAACCGGAAACTTCGCCCAAAATGTAATAGGGACGATAATTGAGGACCTCAGTGCTCACGCGTGGGTCGTTCAGATACCCTTCACGCAGCGCGGCTTCGATACTTGCCTGAAATTCGCGCTCGGTTTTTCCCGCAGCCCTGATTTCTCCAACGAGTGGGAGAGAAATATTGCCGGTCGGATTGATCAGAAACTCGCCCGATAAATTCTCTTCTCCGAACACCAGCACGCGCAGCCTGTCCCCGGTGCCCAGGACATATTCGAAATCAGCGGCATCAGTCGATGTTTCCACGGCTTCCGAGCTGGTGGCTGCTGTCCCGGCGGTCTCACACCCTGCGACCAGCAAAAACATGCCCACGATTACAAGCCAGAAATTTTTCATCAAGACATCTCCGAAGCGCACCAAGGCATATAAGTGTTGCAGGTCGACATATCTGAAAATTCATAATTGGCTCTTTTTCGATTATCAATGGGATACAACCAAACCAGCTCTAAAATTGCAGAATGCCAAAAATCGATCCAGCTGCTTCTGTCAACAAACACGGATTGCAGCTTTTGAGCGAATGTGTACCTATGGTAGGCATTGTGATCAGGAAATGATAATCGGTAGAGTCCCGGCCTTAGCTTATGTCAAATGAAATTTCCGGTCAGTCGGGCAGGTTTCAGATCCCTGCCATCGGGTCACTTCTGGTTTTGGCTGCTTCAGCTCTGATGTTTGGCGGTGACAACACGTCCTCGTCATTGCTGGTCTCGTTCTGTGTCCTGCTGATTTTTGCCGTGAGCATGCTGCGACATCCGGCATTGAAGCTGGAACCTTGGCATCTCCCGATCATTTTTGGCTTTTCAGTCTTCTCGATATACCATTTCTTTGCAGGCAATATGGCGGATGCCGAGCATGAGTATCTTATGCTCATTGCGGCTGCGGGGGTGTTTTGGATCGGCCGAACCGCCGCGAAATCCAAACGACGGTTTTTCAAAGTGGCAAGATACATCGCCGTCTACGCATTACTGTATTCTGGCGCAGCGTTTTTTCAGCATTTTCTGATGCCGGACACGGTTTTGGGATTAGAGAAACCTTATCACCATTTAAGGCTGACCGGATCTTTTCTATCCGCGAACACGGCTGCAAGCTATTTCGCAATTCTCTCTCTCTTTTTGTTCGCACGGATCCTGCAAAACCTGTCCAAATCTTCCAGATATTATCAGGATGTGCAGGGCAGCGGGTTTCGGACTGTGCTCGTCCAGCCCGTTACTTTGTCTGCACTCATCTTTGCACTGACCTGCCTCTTTCTGACTGGCTCCCGCGCGGGCATTGCGTCTGGCGTGGCAGGTCTCAGCGTTGTCTTTGCGGGGTATTTGATTGCCGGTATCAAAAGTCAACAGATGGGATCTGGATGGGGTAAATTCCTGATCGTCTCAGGTCTGATGGCTGTTGGTATGATGCTCTTCGTCTGGATCTTGTCTGGCGGTGTCGTTCAAAGCCGAGTTTTCGACTTCGAAACGGATTTGGACCAGCGGATCTCATTTTTCGGAACGGCCTGGGAGGCAGGTCAGCAGTATCCGTTTTTTGGGGCAGGATTGGATAATTGGCAGGACGCCCGGTTTGAGAGTTCGGGGCTTCAGACCAACGCGAGCATTGTTGAAAATAATGCGGTTCATAACCTTTACATCCAATGGTTCGTGCAGGGAGGTTGGGTTGGTCTGACGGGAATGATCAGTCTCGTGGTCGCCGTTGCGCTCCGGGCCTGGTTTTCGGACCAGCACACGATCTGGAAGGCTTTCGCATTCGGGGTTCTGACTGTTGTTTTACTTCACGGACTTTTTGATTATGCGATGGAGATTCCGGCCTTCTTCCTCTTGGTTGCATTCCTTCTGGGGCTGACCACAACCGAGGCGGGACCTGCAGGCCGCCAGCGCGATGCAGAGCGTGATCTAACGGACAAGCATTCGACCTGAATTTTGGGCGGGCTGCATAATTTTTTGTCATATGTATTTGTATGACTAAACAACTAAAAGAATATCATAAAATCTACATAAGCATCTAACCATACTTGATGTAAGAGATCTTCTAAACTACCATGAGTTGGAGGGGCCGCTTTCTGTAGCGTATTTTTGGGCGGGGAGAGCATGTTGAAATTCGAAACGCATTCCAGCGCTCGGAGTAATGGCGGGCATGCTGGCGGAGTGACTGCTCGGGTGAGTGCAGACAAACACAAAAGTGTTCGCAGCATAACGAAGCGCGGTTTCGACATATTGAGTATGACTGGGCTTTTGATCTTCTTGTCGCCGCTACTGCTCGTGATTGCAGTTCTGATCAAAATGCAGGATGGCGGCAGCATTCTACACAAACAGAAGCGCGTCGGTCGCGATGGAAAAGAATTCACGTTTCTCAAATTTCGCTCAATGGTCGAAGATGCTGAAGCGAAACTCAAAGAGCTGATAAAGACGGATCCGGACGTAGCGGCGGAATGGGGGCAGTATCAAAAACTGAAGGTGGATCCCCGGATCACACCAGTGGGACGCTTTTTGCGCCGCTCCAGTCTCGATGAGCTTCCGCAATTGTTCAATATTTTGCGGGGCGACATGTCGCTGGTCGGGCCGCGTCCAATCATGATCAGCCAGATCGACGATTATGGTGTGGGCCTTTATTACTACCATCAGGTACGGCCTGGCCTCACTGGTCTTTGGCAGGTGAGCGGTCGGAACGAAGTGTCATTTCAGCAACGTGTAAAATTCGACCAAGAATATGTTCAGAATTGGTCACTTATGTCAGATGTTAGCATCTGTTTACGGACCGTGCCGGCAGTTTTGTGTTCCTCAGGGGCATTCTGATCTGATATCACGTCGATATCAGCAGTTTGGATACCGCACGTGAGATTTAGATTAATCAACGGATTTCTTGTCAGTCTGTTGGCGTTCTTCGCCGCGATCTTGCTTATTGATGAAATGGAGACGCAACGGCTCAAATCGGACCCTTCGATTGGCGTTAGCGCTGCGCAGCCCATTCTCGGCTTCCTATCGGCCGAGCGATTGGATGTGTTGGCAGATGCTCACCTTCAGACAAAGCCGCCTCAATATGAGTTAAGTAAAGATGCCTCATCACGCTCGGTGGAAAAAAATGATCGTCGCATATCCAACTGGACTAGACTTGCATTTTTGGAAACGGTTTCGGCAGGTGTCCTCAACGATCAAGCGGCTGAAGCGCTCAGACGTTCTTACGCACTATCGCCCTATGGCGAGGTCGAGCTCATGAAATGGCGATTGAATTTTGCCAATGCGTATTGGGACCAACTGCCTTTGGATTTAAGGCTGATGTCCCTGCGCCAGATCGAGGCACTCTACCTATTTGATCTACATCAGCGTGCCTGGTTGATCAGAGACTTTAAACCTCTGGTCCCGCTTCTTGCATCTGAAATACAAAAGTGCCGGACCAAATACCCGGACCTCTGATGTCTTGAGACTTTTCGGGATTTACTGTTCGACTTTTTCCGTCGCGCCGAAAAAGGCTCTGGTCAGAAAATAGGGAAAAACGAAGAAGGCTTGCATGGCAAAGCCCAGGCTATTCAGCCAATCGTCATTTTTCGCGCGTGATTCAAGGAAGGTCATCACCCCGAAAAATGTGGCGATCGCAAAATATGAAATCACAAAAACTGAAAAGACCTGATGCATTCAGCTCAACCCACACGCGCTAACTCGAAAAATAAGAATAGCACCTGTGTTTCAGAATGAAACAACATTATGAATTTATTTGTGAATTTGCTTAATTTCAGACGAAACTGGTCGTTCTTCTGGCAGGATATCTACAGACTCAAGCACATTCTCCAGCCTTTTTGACCGATGCGCAGTTCAGATATCTTGCTGGCTTCAGGATCGTCAGGTCGAGATGAAGCGTACTGCTTTATGGGTGATCAATCCTGCAGATAGCTTGTTTGTGACATAAGCGCCGGTATCGAGGCCAATACGCCGCCCATCCCAGACCGGCGCTGTTTCCGGCGAGTGACCATGGACGACCACCATATCGAGAGGCTTTTTGCCATTAAGAAATTTGTCACGGATCCACATCAGATCATCGTCATTCTGCCCATGGAGTGGTCGGTCTGGATCAACGCCTGCATGGGCAAAGAAACAATTATCGAGTTCGAACGACACTTGGAGGTCCTGCAAAAATTTCAGATGCGTCTTTGGCAGAGCCGCGTGCGCAGCGTCTCGCAGGTCCTTTAGTTCATCTTCGCTGAAATTGGCGTTCAGTGGCACATCAACACCATAGGAGGATAAAGTTTCCCGACCACCAAATCTCAGCCAGCGTTCCGAACCGCTGGCTCCGTCCAGAAAATTCAGAAAAGACTGCTCATGATTCCCCATCAGAAAGACAGGTTTGGCTTTTTTCCATGATGTTCGGATAAGGGATTCAATCACGCCTTTGGATTGTGGGCCTCGGTCGATATAATCCCCTAGGAATACATAATACATCTGCTCGAAATCAGCTGGTTTGAACACCTCCAGACATTCTTTGAATAGGCGTTCGAGCAGGTCTAAACGGCCATGAATGTCGCCTATAGCAAGAACGGCTTTGTTTCCGGATAGTAGAATTCGATCTTGATTGACGGGCTTGGATGTCTTCTGACTAAACACTCTTCACACCTTACAGCGGGTCTTATCTCAGACTAGCGCTAACTGTATGAACACAAAATAGATCACACGGATATTTCAATCCTCACGAACCATCCTGGCGAAATTCAGTCGTTCTGATGGCGTGAACCAGCACACATTCAGCGCATACACTTTGCGTTTGGCTCAAAAAGGCGTATGAAGCCCCCCTTTGGGCATGAATGCCGCAGTGGGTTGCGTCAAGGTTGTCCGTTATTTCGAGAGAACCATGATGAATGAAGACCTGCAGATTGCAGCGCCTCTTGCAGCGGCGTTGCAAAAAAAGGGCTATGAAACGCTCACCCCCGTACAAGAAGCCGTTTTGGCGCCAGAAACCGCTGAACGCGACTTGCTCGTATCGGCGCAAACAGGCTCCGGCAAAACAGTTGCCTTTGGATTAGCACTCGCAGATACCTTGCTCGGCCAATCTGAATTGCTCGATGTTGCCGAAGCGCCTCTCGCGCTGATCATCGCGCCGACGCGTGAATTGGCGCTTCAGGTCCGCAAGGAGCTCGAATGGCTCTATGCCCAGGCTGGCGGACGCGTGGCATCCTGTATCGGCGGCATGGATGTGCGTGACGAACGCCGCGCGCTTGAGCGAAACCCTCACATTGTGGTGGGAACCCCGGGCCGACTGGTGGACCATATCTCGCGCGGGTCTCTCAACATGGAGTCGCTGCGTGTTATCGTGCTCGATGAAGCCGATGAAATGCTGAATATGGGCTTCCGGGAAGAGCTCGAAGAAATTCTTGAAGCGGCTCCTGAAGAGCGCCGCACGCTCCTTTTCTCGGCGACGGTGTCGAAACCGATTGCCCGGCTGGCTGAAAATTACCAGAAAGATGCACTCCGCCTCAATACGATTACGTCCAAGGAGCAGCATGGCGACATCGATTATCAGGCCGTAATTGTCGCGCCTCATGACGTCGAAAAAGCGGTGATCAATTTGCTGCTCTACCATGATGCGCCGAATGCTCTGGTCTTCTGTGCGCGTCGGGATGGCGTGAACAAAATGACGGCGCGTCTCAACAATCGCGGCTTTCCGGTGGTCGCTCTGTCCGGTGAGTTCAGCCAGAAAGAGCGCAGTAATGCGCTCATGGCCATGCGAGATGGACGCGCCAAAGTCTGCGTCGCGACCGATGTTGCCGCCCGCGGTATTGATCTTCCGGGCCTCGATCTGGTGATCCATGCGGACTTGCCGAGCAATCAGGAAACACTTCTGCATCGATCAGGTCGTACAGGGCGAGCCGGCCGCAAAGGCGCATCGGTGGTGATCGTTCCGGGTCGCTCACGGCGTAAAGCTGAGCGTGTCCTCCGCGATGCCGGGGTGAAAGCCAATTGGGGGCTGCCGCCGTCTCCAGCCGATATTCAATCTGCGCTTGATGAGCGGGTGATCGGACACTCTGTGCTTGAAGACGGAATTTCGGACGGCGAACGCAATCTCGTTGAGGCCCTGACAGCAAGGTTTGAACCGCATCAACTCGCTGCGGCGTTCGTGCGTCTTGCTCGGTCGGGACAGGCTCTGCCGGAAGATCTGGATGAAATTGACATGTCTGCACCGGGCCCGGATCGCGGACGTGACAGACGCGACCGAAATGACGGGGACCGCCCTGAGCGCGCGCCACGAAATCGTCCGGCGGACTTCGAAAACGGCCAATGGGTCTCACTGGGTGTGGGGCGCCGTCAAAAGGCTGACCCGAAATGGCTGGTGCCTATGCTGTGTAAGTCGGGTGGTTTTTCGCGTGACAAGATTGGGTCTATTCGTATCAGCCCTAATGAAACCCATGTGGAATTACGCCCCGATGCTGTCAGCCAGCTGATGGAGCGGGCAGGCGAGAAGCAAATCATCGACAAAAGCCTGTATGTGCAGCGCGTATCCGGCCCTGATGAAATGATTGCGCGCCAGGATGATTTTGATGAACCACAGCGTCGTCGCAAACCGGCTGCAGACCGTAAGCCAGCCGGAGAGCGCAAATCATTCACGGAACGCGGCCCACGCACGGAACGTCGGCCAGCCGGAGAACAAAGCCGCGGGCCAGAGAGACGTTCTGACGAGAAGCGGCCATCAAAGCCCAATCGCGGTGGTCCGAAAAAGCCACGGGGCTCAAACGGTGAGAAGAAGCGGTCTCCGAATAAACCAAAACGCGACCCGAACAGCTAAGCGGGATTGGGTGTCATTTTCCGTGACACCCGGTTTCCTCTAAACGGCTTTTCGCCAGTTTCGGTCAGCTCTGACGGGATGCTGACCGAATGGTGATAGTCAGCAATACTGAACATGATTGCTTTTCAGGAAGTTCAGCCTTATCCAGATTGGCGACGATCATTAATTAGACCTTGCGCGCGAATATCTTAAAAACATCAGTGGCGCGTGCAGGGGTTCGGGGAGCTGATTGATCATGATTTCGCGCGTATTGAACTGGCTGTTTGCCGCTTTTCTTCTGTCTGTTGGGTTATATCTGACGATCCGGGGCTGGACGCTCGTATCGCTAGGAGGCAGTTGGTATTACGTGCTCGCGGGTCTCGGCCTGCTGGGCGTTGTTGCGTTGCTCATGCTTCGAAACGGTGCGGCCGGCATGCTGTATGCCGTGATCACCTTCGCGACTTTGGTTTGGTCGATCCCCGAAGCCGGCATTGATCTTCTGGCGCTATTGCCGCGTCTGATGGCCTGGATTGTGGTTGGCCTATGGTTCTTTACACTCTGGTATCGTGCGCATGTGAAAAGTGCTGGTGGCGGCATATTTGTTGCCGGTGCCAGCGGTCTGGCCGCGCTGTTGCTGGTCATTTCCGCCTTTCAGAAATCGCCTGTTATCGAGTTCGAACGGACGGTGCCGACTTAAACCGTCGAACGTGATGACTGGGTCCGATATGGCAAGTCCGATGAAGGCACGCGGTTTTCTCAGCTGACTCAGATCACGCCTGAAAATGTCAGCGAACTTGAAGAGGTCTGGCGCTTCAAGACGAACATTCCTTATGAGCTGAAAGCGACGCCAATTCAGATCGACGAGTCCCTTTATACCTGTACACCCGGCAACATCATTATCTCTATCGATGCGGCGACCGGCGAAGAAAACTGGCGCTATAATCCGATCAACCGGAATACCGGTTCGACATGGGATGAGCTTGGCGAAAGCAATCGATTTGCACGCGGGTGCAGAGGTGTCACCTATCACGAGGCAAGTGCTGATTATGTTGGCACCTGCCGTACCCGGATTCTGACATCCACAACCGATGCCCGCCTTGTCGCGGTTAACGCCGAAACCGGCGAGCCGTGTGCAGACTTTGGCGAGAATGGTGAGGTCGATCTGATGGTTGGCATGGGTGATGCGCCCGGCTGGAGCTACAATATCTCGTCTGCGCCACTGCTTGCCGGTCAGAATATCGTTGTTGCTGGTACGGTGCAGGACAATCAGGAGCTGTCCAACCCATCTGGTGTGATCCGCGCCTGGAATGTTGTCGATGGCAGTTTTGCCTGGGCATTTGATGTCGGGCGCCCCGGCGAAACGGGGCTTCCGCCGGAAGGCGAAACATTCACGCGTGGTACACCAAACAGCTGGTCAACCTCCAGCTATGACCCGGCGCTGGATCTGATTTATGTGCCGACCGGAAATGCCTCACCAGACTATTACGGCGCCAAGCGTCGCGATTTCGATGAAGAAATTACGGCGGCTGTTGTTGCGCTGCGCGGTGCGACTGGCGAGAAAGTCTGGGTGTATCGCACGGCCTATCATGACATCTGGGATTATGATGTTCCCTCACAGCCAACGCTCGTCGATATCACTAAGGATGGCGTGGAGATTCCCGCTGTGGCCGCCGGTACGAAACAGGGCGAAATGTTCCTGCTGGATCGCCGCGATGGCACGCCGATCTGGCCAGCGACAGAGTGTATGGATGGCTCAACGCCAACGGCGTTGGGCGAATGCCCTGTTCCTCAGGACCCGGCGGAAGGCGAATGGGTTTCTCCGGTCCAGCCTTTCTCTGCGCTGCCCCGTTTCAATGTCCCGCGCTATGAGAAAGATATGTGGGGCATGACCCCACTCGATCAGCTTTATTGCCGAATCGAATTCAAAAAGATGCGTTATGAGGGGCATTACACCCCACCAATGCCTGGCAAAGGCATTCTGGGGCGCGATGATGAAACTTCTGGCGGCACCTTCCAGTATCCTGGCAACCAGGGCGGCTATAACTGGACGAGCTCCTCCGTCGATGCCGACAATGGTCTTTTGGTGGTTCAGCCCATGTTGATGGGTAACCGGATCATCCTGATCTCTGAGGAAGAGCGCATGGCCATGCGTGGCATTCAGCTTTCGGATGAGGAAGCAGCTTCTCACCGTCAGGCCATGTCAGAACGAGCAGATCAAACGGGCCAGGGCCCATGGGATGAGGGTGTACCGCGTTATGGTCTCACCGCGCGATTCATGTCGGCCTGGAAAATTCCTTTCACGGATATCCAGTCACAAACGCCATGTTTCGAACCCCCTTATGGCGTGATGGCGGTGATTGATCTGAACAATAATCAGCTGCTCTGGGAGCGTCCGATCGGCAAAATGACCGAAATTGGTCCGTTTGGGATCAAGCCGGGCCTGCCGTTTGAGGTCGGAACGCCTGTCTATGGAGGCATGGTCACAACGCGTTCAGGCCTGGTCTTCCAAGTGGGCACGTTTGATTCCACCATGCGGGCGATCGACATCACGAATGGCAAAACGCTTTGGGAAACCAAGCTGCCATTGTCTGCCAACGCAACGCCGATCACCTATGCGGTGGATGGCAAGCAATATGTGGTGGCCTCGGTTCCAGATGATGGGCCGGATGGTCCGACGATTGGCAGCCAGCTGATTGCTTACGCGCTTCCCGAATAGCCGCCTGAAGGGCTGAATGCGTTCGGTCTGAATTTCATCCTAACCCTGTCGGCAGCTAAGCTTTGCATGCTGCCGGATATGGGCTGCTCGCCTGCACGCGTTTAGCTTTGCGCGGGCCGGATGCCCCATGCGAAGAGCGTTAAATTTTCTCAAAACAAGGGGTGACAGGTCGAACGAAAAAGCGAAGAATAAACTATAATAATATATAGCGATTATAGGGAGTGGGCATGTCGTCCAATACGACACCGAACGGAGTCGATCCGGTTATACCGGGCGGCGCAGGTCAGGCAAAAGCATTTGGACCCCTTACCGCATCTATGTGCTGGTCGTGCTCCTTCTCGTCTCCATCTGTAATTATATGGACCGGCTCTCGCTTTCGATTGTTCAGGATCTGATCAAGGAAGAATTGCACCGGAGTCACGCGCAATTAGGGCTGCTGGGCGGCCCTATGTTTGCGCTGTTCTACACGGTTTGCGGCATTCCGGTTGCACGACTGGCCGAGCGAACCAACCGGGCAAAACTGCTTGCCGGTGCCGTTGCATTCTGGTCGGCAATGACGGCAGCCTGTGGTGCGGCAGTCGGGTTTTTCAGTCTGGGCGCCGCACGCATGGGTATGGGCGCAGGTGAAGGCGGATGCGTTCCGATCATTCAAGCGACGGTTGCTGACACCCTCCGCACGACAAAGCGTGGGCTTGCCATGTCTTTCGTTGCCGCAGGCCCTCCGAGTTCAAGTATTTTGCTGCCTTTGTTATTGCCGCCAATCGTGGCTATCTGGGGCTGGCGCGGCGCGTTTGTGGCGCTTGCGATCCCTGGATTTTTTCTCGCTCTTCTTCTTTGGTTTACGGTGAAAGATCCGCGCGCCGAGGGCGAAACCGACGCAAAAATCGTCAAGAAGAAAGGCATCTTCTTTTCTGACCTTGCCCGGCTCATGCGTGATCCGGCATATGTGCTCCTGTTCATCGGCGGCGGCGCGATCGGGACAGCTTATTCCAGTGTGGGCCTGTTTCAGGTCTCTTTCCTGCTCAGAGTGCATGAGTTCAGCCTTGTTGAGGCGGGGCAGGTCTGGTCAATCGCCGGGATGGTCGGTCTTGTCGGTTCGTTTACCGGCGGTTTTCTGGCTGACAAATTTTCAGACAAGACGAACTCGAAGTCCTATCTTCTGACCCCGGCATTTGCCACGGTTCTGACCTTTATCCTCTTCACCGGCGCCTTCCTTGCCGCAAGTCCGGTTCTATGCGTGATCGCCCTGATTGCCGGTGGCTTCACCTACAATCTCAAAAACGGACCGATTTACGCATCCATTCAGCTCATTGTGCCCAACAGTATGCGGGCGACGGGCGCGGCCGTGCATATGTTTGCGGTGACGACGATTGGGTCACTGGTCGGACCGACTTTTGCGGGTTTCACCTCAGACTTCATGGCCGCCACCATGTATGGCACAGGCATTTCTGAATTCCTGGCAGCCTGCCCGGGCGGGTCTGCACCGGACGGTGCCACGGTAGGACAAATCGCGGCCTGCGCCACGGCATCGGCCGAAGGGCTACGTTGGGCGCTGGTGGCCGTTGCGTCTGTGTTTATCGTTGCGGGGGTTAGTCTGTTCGCCGCCGCAAAATTTATGAAGGTTGCGGACGAAGACGCCGAAAGCTGATCTGACGTTACGCTTGATCATAGGCTGAATCCGAAGTCTAACCCTTTCAAAAATCTGAGGAGAGACTGATGACGGCCGCAAGATCGCTGAACGAAATCAAACACGTCCTGCTGCACACAGCAGGCATTGGCGGTTTCTTCGGTCATGAAGCCTTTCCTGACTTTGACGAGGAAGTCATGACCATGGTCCTCGATGAAGCTGCGCGTATGTCTGACGAGATTTTCGCGCCCCTCAATCCCGTGGGCGACACACAGGGCAGCCAGCTTGTCGGCGACGGTGTGAAATCACCGGAAGGTTTTAAAGCGGCCTATCAGGCGTTCGCAGAAGCCGGATGGGTCGGGCTGCCTTTCCCGGAGAGCTATGGCGGGCAGGCTCTGCCAAAGCTGTTGTCGACGGCTGTCATGGATATTCTCAATTCGGGCAATTTGTCTCTCACGCTTTGCCCGACGCTATCCCTCGGCGCAATTGATGCGCTGATGTCCTATGGTACGGAGTTTCAACAGAAGGTCTTCCTTCCAAAGCTCGTGTCAGGCGAATGGACGGGCACGATGAATTTGACCGAGCCACAGGCGGGCTCGGATGTCGGTGCACTCAAAACCAAAGCCGAACCGAATGGCGATGGCACATACGCCATTACCGGCCAGAAGATTTACATCTCCTGGGGTGATCATGATATGGCCGAGAATATCATCCATCTCGTTTTGGCGCGCCTGCCAAATGCGCCGGATGGCACCAAAGGGATCTCGCTGTTTCTCGTACCAAAGACCATGGTGGACGAAGACGGCAATCTCGGCGCAGCCAATGCGGTCAAGCCCATCGGGGTCGAGCACAAAATGGGGCTGCATGCCTCGCCGACCTGCGTCATGGAATATTCCGGCGCAACCGGCTGGCTGGTCGGCGAAGAGAACCGTGGCATGATGGCCATGTTCGTCATGATGAACAATGCCCGTCTGCAGGTTGGCCTGCAGGGCACGGCCCTGTGCGAAGCGGCGTATTGGCAGGCGCTCGACTATGCCGCGGATCGCGTGCAGGGCAAGGCGGCCGGCGTGAAGGGCAATGCCGCAATCCTGCACCATCCCGATGTGCAGAACATGCTGATCAAAATGCGCGCCTATTCGGACGCCGCACGCAGCCTGTCTTACGAAGCGGTTATGGCCTCAGATCTCGCCGAAAATGCGACCAGCGACACCGAACGTAAAGCCGCGAAACTCAAAGAAGACATACTGACGCCCATCGCTAAATCCTGGCCAACTGACGCCGCGGTCGACGTCACCAGCCTTGGTGTGCAGGTTCATGGCGGCATGGGCTATATGGCCGAAACGCAAGCCGGTCAGCTGTACCGAGACAGCCGTATTCCACCGATTTATGAGGGCACGAACGGCATTCAGGCGATCGATCTGGCAGGTCGTAAGCTCGGACTGGAAGGCGGTCAGGCGGTGCATGATCTGTTCGACACGCTGCGCACCGAAGTGATCGGCCTCAAGCTCAAAAATCTGGACGAGGTCCCGCATATCGATGCGCTGATTGGCGGTCTTGAGTTGATGCAGGAGGAAACTCGCTGGATGCAATCGCAGAATGAACCCTTCTCTTCTCTGATGGGGGCAACGGCTTACCAGCGTCAGTTTGGCTCTCTGCTTGCGAGCATTTATCTGATGCGAGGCGCGATCCTGGCCAAGGAAGCCGGTGCCGCGAATGCAGACGACAAGCTCGCAATCGCGAAGGTGTTCGCCTCCTATGAACTGCCCGGCTATGCCAGCACACGCACGCGCGTCCGGTTGGCAGAGGTGTTGAGTTCTGAGGTCGCGAAAAAGCTGGTCGGACTTGAGGTCTGAGCCAGGAGGTTTATTAACGGCAGAAAACAGCGGCGTCCTTAACGCCGCTGTTTCTCAATTCTGTTCAGAGTGTCAGATTGCGCCGAAGGTCAGCGATTTGATTTCGAGATAATCGTCGAGGCCATGGTGTGAGCCTTCACGGCCCTGGCCTGACTCTTTCACGCCGCCAAATGGGGCCATCTCGTTTGAGATAATGCCTTCATTAATGCCGACCATGCCGTATTCCAGCGCCTCAGCCACTTTCCAGCAGCGCGATACGTCTTTGGAATAGAAGTAAGAGGCGAGGCCGAACTCTGTGTCGTTTGCCATCTGGATCGCTTCTTCATCGGTTTTGAACGTGAAGACAGGCGCAACCGGGCCAAAGATCTCTTCGGAGAAGACGCGCATGTCGCGTGTAGCTTCGGTCAGGACCAGAGGCTTGGAATAGCATGCGCCATTCGGCGTGGCCGGACCTTCATGCACCTTCGCACCTTTCGCGACCGCATCATCGACGAATTCGTCGACTGTTTTCTTGGCCTTGGCAGACACCAGCGGCCCGAGGTCCACACCGTCATCAAGACCATTGCCGACTCTCAGCGCATTGGTCGCGACCAGCAGCTTCTCAACGAAGGCGTCTTTCACGCTCTCATGAACCATAATGCGGTTGGTGCAGACGCAAGTCTGGCCGGCATTCCGGAACTTGGACGCCATCACGCCTTTCACGGCGAGATCGAGGTCAGCATCTTCGAAGATGATGAATGGCGCATTGCCGCCGAGCTCCATGGAGAGGCGCTTCAACGTGCTCGCGCACTGCTCGGTCAGCATTTTGCCGATACCGGTTGAGCCGGTGAAAGACAGCTTTTTGACGATTGGGTTCGAGGTCAGTTCCGCGCCGATTTCGCGGGTGTTTCCGACCACGATATTCACAACGCCCGGAGGAATGCCCACGCGGTCACACAGCTCGGCAATCGCCAGTGCAGACAGCGGCGTCTCACTCGCAGGCTTACAGACCACGGTGCATCCCGCAGCCAGCGCGGGAGCAATTTTGCGGGTCAGCATGGCATTCGGGAAGTTCCAGGGGGTGATCAGCGCAGCCACGCCAACCGGCTGGCGGATGGTCATCACGCGCTTTTCGCCAGTCGGCTGGGTCAGCACCTCGCCATAAATGCGTTTTGCTTCTTCAGAGAACCATTCGATATAATTGGCACCATAGGCGATTTCGCCCATGGCCTCTGCCAATGGCTTGCCTTGTTCAAGCGTCAGAATGCGGGCCAGCTCTTGCTGGTTTTCCATCATGATGTTGAACAGATCACGCAGATATTTGGCGCGTTCCTTTGGCGTTTTCGCGGCCCAGGCGGGCTGAGCGGCTTCAGCGGCTTCAATCGCGGCTGTGGTTTCGTCCGTTCCGCAATAAGCCAGCTCAGCGATCAGATCGCCATTCGCCGGATTGTCGACATTGAAGGTTTCGCCGGAAACCGCATCCACCCAATTGCCGTTAATATAGGCCTGGGTACGGAGGAGGCCTGGGTTCGTTGATGCGTCATCAGCCATAGTGTCATATCCCTCTGGGTTGGATCCGGAAATCAGAATGCTGCTTCATAGATGGCCCGTGCATCGCTCTGCGACACCGGACGTGGATTGTTTTTGAGAAGTCGGGTCTGACCCATGGCTTCTTCCGCCAGAAGGTCGAGATCATTCGCTGTCACCCCTGCATCGCGCATACGCGGCGGCAGGCCGACATCAAGACTGAGTTGCTCGAGCTGGTCAGCAAACCAGGCGGCAGTGGTTTCGTTTGAACCTGATGGCACATTGTCGAAACACACCGGCGCGAGCTCAGCATACATCTTCGCGGCCGCGCTTGAGTTGAACCGCAGAACGTGAGGCAGGAGCAGCGCATTCGAGGTGCCGTGCGGTATGTGATAACGCGCGCCCAGCGGGTAGGCGAGGGCATGGACGGCAGCAACCGGAGCGTTTGCGAAGGCCTGTCCGGCGAGGCAGGCACCGAACAGCATATTCTGGCGGGCTTCGAGATTCTTGCCATCCTCGATTACCGGCTTAAGGTTCTTAGACAGAAGCTCCAGCGCCTTCATGGCGAGCATATCTGAATACGGGTTCTTCTGAATGAGGCTCGTATAAGCCTCAATCGCGTGCACCATGGCATCCACACCGGTGGCAGCCGTCACGATAGGCGGTAGCCCGGTCGTCAATTCCGCATCGAGCAGAGCCACATCCGGATAGAGCTGGTTGGCGACAACCCCGGCTTTGGTGTTCGGGCCGGTTGTGACGATTGCCACGGCCGTTACCTCAGAGCCTGTTCCGGCGGTTGTCGGGATCAGGATGAGCGGCAACCGCTCGCCCTTCGCGAGGCCCACACCATAAATGTCCTCGAGTTTCTCACCGGATTTCAATAGCAACGCGACCAGCTTGGCTGCATCCATGGATGAGCCGCCGCCGAACCCGATCACACCATCTGCGCCATGCGCTTTGGCTGCATCCAGGCATTCCATAATTGTTTCTACTGGTGGGTCAGCCACAACCTCAGAATAGACCATGTAGTCGAGGCCGGTTGTGTCCATAACCTCTTTGAGTTTGTCGAGCAGGCCGACATTCACAATGCCGGGGTCAGTCACAATCAACGGCTTTGAAAACCGTAAACCTGCACACACCTCGGCCAGGCGTTTCAGGCCGCCCGCCTCATTGATGATGGAGCGCGTTGTGTTGAAAGTGAATGCCGTCATGTAAGCGTCGTCCCTGGAAGTCTGTTAACAGATCTGATTAGGAGAGTTTGCTATACGCAAACCGCACCTTTGTCGCCCTTTTACGCCTACACAAATAGTTTACGCAATATCAGAGCCGGGGACTCGGTGACGGTTCAGTCCTCAGTTTTCGACTTCGCAGATTTTGCGGCGACGGCTTCCCAGCCGGCAAGCACGAATGTGGTCCAGAAGTCGCTGGCTTCTTCCACGGTGAGTCGTTCTTTTCTCAGTGTGCTTTCCGCGCCCTGAAGGGCTGACATGGTCATAAGCATGCCGAGGATGGCTTCTTCCTCCCGAAGACCGTCATTCTTTTTGCGATCGATCCAGTAGGTCCGGCTGCGGTTGAAGAATTTTCTAGCGAGCTTCGAGGCTTCGCCACCCTCGGCATGGGCCTCATTCAGAAGCATGTAGTAGATGCGTCCACGATCTTTCAGATATTCAAAATGGCGCCTGATATAGATGCGGTGAGCTTCTGCCGTGCTGACATCATCCGGAACCAGCCCTTTCTGGGTCCCGATAATCAGATCGAACTCGCGCAGCAATAAAGCTTGCAACAAGGAATCCCGACACGAGAAATACCGGTGGACCAGTGGGCGACTCACGCCGGCCTCTGCTGCGACTTCATCAAGTGTGAAGCTCGCTGACTGGCGCTGCTCAACCAACCGACTGGCCGCATCCACAATCAGTTCCTGTCGAACGCTCGGGTCAAGACGCTTGGCCCGCTTGCGCTTTTGAGCAGGAGCTTTTTCTTGCGATATATTGGTGTCAGAATCCAATGAAAATGGCCTTGATGACTGTGATTTTGAACAGACGATGTAAAATACTTAAGGACAGATCGACCATCGGTAAATAGTCGGAACTGATGATCTTTGCCGTTAAACTTGGTCAGTCGCCGTCGAGGTTTCAGAATTGTGATCGGATTTTGCAGCAATCTCCGGCATCAATAATTGACATCTTGTCACTATTAAAGTTTTTTGAGGGATAAAGAATAGAAATTATTGGGAGGTTTCGTTGCTGCGACGAATTTTGTTGCCAGGCTTTGTAAGCGTAATCGCGCTTGGAAGCGCGCTGACCTATGCTGCATCGGCGGAGAATAAAGCGCCCGCCACTGGCTCGTTTGCCGTGACCACGTTGAATGAAGAGGCCCGCGAATCCATCGGTGATCGCTCAGAGTTTGTGATGGCCTATCGGCGCCTCACGGAAACTCAGTATCGCAACACGATTGCTGACGTCTTTGGCGAGACTATCAAAGTTGAAGGCCGGTTTGAGCCGGAAATGCGCGATGATGGTTTGCAGGCTGTCGGCAATGCGCAATTGTCCGTGACGACCTCCGGTCTTGAGCAGTATTATTCGCTGGCGCGTTCAATCTCCAGCCAGGTTATTGCGGAAGGCGAAGATCAGCTTGGATGCGCGGTTGATGCGCCCAAAGCGGAAGCGCGCGCTTGTGCGGAAGCCTTCCTGACCGAAACAGCACGACGTCTCTATTCACGCCCCATGGACAAGTTCGAACGCGACATGGTCATGGCCATCTGGGATGCGGCGGCTGAGGACAAAGATGAGTTTGGTCAGGCTTTCCAGATGTCGCTTGTCAGCGTTCTGGTCTCACCTGAATTCCTGTTCCGTCGTGAAATCGCCGAAAAAGTTGATGACGGAGAATATCGTCTGGATGGCTATTCCAAGGCGGCGCGCCTGTCTTACTATCTCTGGGATCGCGCGCCAGACGAAGAATTGCTGACGGCTGCAGAGTCCGGCGTTCTGCATACGCAGGATGGAATTGATGAGCAGGTCGAGCGCCTGCTAAGCTCTCCGAAGATCGCACATGGCGTTCGGGCGTTCTTCTCCGACATGCTTCATTTCGAAGACTTCGACACGGTCACCAAAGACGCTCAGACCTATCCCAAATTCTCGCAAGCGGTGGCCGACAGCGCGCGTGAAGAAACACTTCGCTTTTTGCAGCTTCACCTGATCGATAATGAGAGCGATTACCGCGACATCTTCACCACGAAGAAAACGGTCATCAACCGGTCTCTCGCGGCTGTCTACAATGTGCCCTACGCTTCCAAGGCGGACTGGGCGACTTATGAGTTCGATGAGGATTCTCAACGGTCCGGTATTCTTACGCAGGTGACATTCGCGTCACTGTTCTCTCATCCCGGCAGCTCCTCGCCAACTTTGCGGGGCTTGCACCTGGCTGAGATTTTTCAGTGCACGAAAATTCCTGATCCGCCGGCCGACGTCGACTTTTCAAAAGTTCAGGCGCTTGAATCCGGAACGGTTCGCGAGCGGCTGGATGCACACCGGACAGACCCGACCTGCGCGTCATGCCATGTGCTGATGGACCCGGCTGGTCTGGCGCTCGAGAATTTCGACGGCATTGGCCAGTTCCGCGCCCAGGAAAACGGGGAAGCCATCGACGTCTCTGCGAATATTTTCGGTGAGGAACTCAGCGGTGCGCCAGGTGTCGGCCAATATCTGCACGACAACCCGCAAATCTCATCCTGCCTCGTTCAGAAGGCTTACAATTATGGCGTGGGTCGTCCGACTGACTATTCAAAGGCCAAATTCCTGCAGGCCAAAGAGGCCGATTTTGCCGAGGAAGGCTATCAGTTCAAACCGCTGCTGCGCAGCATTCTGACTGATCCTCAATTCTACGAAGTGATTGTGCCCAATGGGCTGGAAGCGCGATCCACTTCAGCTTCGCTGGAAACAGAAACCAACGCCCGTGGAGGACAACAATGACATCTCGCTTTAATCGACGATCCCTTCTCAAAGGCGTTCTCACCGGAGGAACGGCCGTCTGTCTCGGCATTCCAATGCTCGATCAGTTCATGGACGCGAACGGCGAAACGCTTGCGGGTGGTGCGCCTATCCCAACGCGTTTCGGGACTTATTTCTGGGGCCTCGGCCTGACGGATACGCCTGCGGGCGGGTCTCGCTGGGTGCCGCCGACGATCGGCTATGATTATGAGATCATGCCAGAGCTCGAGACCTTCGCGGCGCTGAAAGAAAAAGTGTCTGTGTTCTCCGGCTTCCGCGTCATTGGTGACGGCAAGCCGAACCTGGTTCACTGGTCAGGCCATGCCTCCATCCTTGCGGGCGGAGCGCCGGATAAGTCCAATGTGATGATCGGTGAGTCGTTCGACAATAAAGTCGCTGACGCGATCGGCACCACAACCCGTTTTCGCAAGCTCGACCTCGCACCATGCGGCGACCCGAAGGCGAATTACTCAACACGCACAGGTACGGCTTATTCCACCCCGGAAACCACGCCGCTTGAACTGTATGCTCGCCTCTTCGGCGAAGGCTTCCAGGATCCGAACGATCCGAATTGGTCGCCAGACCCGAACATCATGCTGCGCCGCTCTGTGCTTTCCGCCGTGAGCGATCAACGCAAAGCTCTGCTGGCAGATGTTGGCTATAATGACCGCATCAAGCTCGATCAGTACTTCACCTCGCTTCGCGAGATTGAGAACCAGCTTGCGCTGCAACTCGAAAAGCCCGCTCCGGCGGAAGCCTGCGAAATCCCGGGCGAGCCTGTCTCGGCGCCGAAATCCATCACGGTGGATGTCGTCAACCAGAATACGCAAATCATGTCGAAGCTTCTGGCCATGGGCCTTGCCTGTAACCAGACGCGCGTCTTCAACATGGTGCACACGCCTGGCACCTCGACCACTTACATCAAGGGTGAAGCCAAGACCTATCACCAGATCACGCATGATGAACCGACCGATGCCGAACTTGGGTATCAGCCGGAAACCAGCCGTCTCGCCGGCATGGTGATGGAAGGCTTTGGTATCTTCCTGAAAGAGCTCGACGCCATTCAGGAGGGAGATCGTACGCTTCTCGACAACTCCATCGTCATGGCTTTCTCGGATACCGGTTATGCGAAAATCCACTCGCTTGAGAACATTCCAGTATTCCTCGCGGGCGGTGCAGGCGGCCGTCACAAAGCCGGTCAGCACGTGGCCTCCAAAGGCGAGCCGATCAGTCGTCTGTCGCTCACGGCCATGGAACTGGCTGGCGCTTCGCCGGGCGAGTTCGGTGTCGGTGCCATGAAAACATCCCGCGTCATTGAAGATGTGGTTGGGGAGCCTGCGACCGGTGCGAAACTTTAAGTCGCTAGCGCTCTCCGCGCTCTTAGGCCTTTCTGCGACCGGCGTGGCCGTCGCAGACTGGCAAAAAAGCTATGTGATCGACTGGTATGAGCCGGCCAATTATTACGGCGCGGAGACGGGCATTGTGGATCCCGGTACCGACTGCCCGGACGGGTCCAATAAAGAGCTGGATTACATCAAGGTTCTGACCGATGCCGGATATACCGAAGAGGAGGCCCAATGGCTTCGTGATCCGGAACACCCGTATCGACTGCCCAATCACGGCTCGAACCAGATGGCCTTTCGCGGCAAAGACCGCGCAAACGTCTACACTCAACCCTGGACCTATCCTGATCCCGGCCTGATCGGTGTGTCAGGAACGATTTCTGAGGGTCTCGATCTCGACGGCGATAAATCCAACGGGTTCACCAGTCCGGATGGCCGGACCGGCATTGATAACGAGTTCTATCGCACAGTCGGGTGCTGGAAGACCTATCGCGGACCGGACAGACTGTCCTCAGGCGCGATGACCTTCAATGACAGCATGCGTGGCGGGTCATGGACCGTGGCGATCGTCGTGTCAGGCAAGGGCGATGACCCGATGAACGACGAAGATGTCACCGTTGCCTTTTACGACAGTGACGATGCGCTGGTGAAGGATGCCAATAACAATATTGCGCACAATTACACCTTCACGGTCAGCCCGAACAAGAAATACGAAGCCATCTTCAAGGCCAGGTCCGAGAATGGCGTGATCACCTCGACCGAGTCGATGGACGAAGTCTGGATGCGGGACCCGAGCTATAATCGCGAGCTTCAGCTCCTGAAGGCCCGGCTGCGTCTGATCATGCAGGAAGATGGGACGCTGACTGGTGAATTCGGCGGCTATCGCCCGTGGGAGCCGGTCTATGAAGGCTGGGTCCGTGCGCGCGGAACGGTGATCGAATCCCTCACTTGGGTGAACCTGCCCGGTGTCTGGTATGCGCTTAAACGCAATGCCGACTACAGTCCGGAAGGTGCCGACGGCGAGAAGACTCACATCTCCTTTGCCATGCGTCTCGATGCCGTTCCGGCTTATGTCATGATGCCGGATGCTTCAGACCAATTGTATCAGGTGGCCAGCTTCAAAGATCAGGCACCGGAATTCAAAGAAGATCGCAGAGGCTACACTGTGGATGGTCTGGTTCCGGACAAGCAGGGCGTGATCCTCGCTGGTCCAAACGCACCAATCGTTCCGCCGAGCGTCAGCCGCGATGAGCTTCGCGAGCGGCTCCGCCGGGAGAAAAATCTCTATTATGATCGCTCTGCTGTGGGTGGTCAGTAAATCTCAGGTCAGGCGCTCTCAGGGCGCCGCCTGAAACAATCACAACGACCTGGATGCCAGCCCCCGTCTAGCGTCCTGTCATGGGAGGTTATGATGAAACGCACATCTCTGTTCACAGCTGCCTGTCTGATGTCTGGCCTGACGGCTGGCGCGGCTTATGCGGACTGGTCAAAAAGCTTTGTGGTCAGTTGGTATGAGGCAGCCCATTATTATGGCGCCGAAACCGGGATCACCGACCCGGGCACTGATTGCCCGGCTGGCACTAATCCGGAAATCGACTGGGAAGAAGTGCTCATCAGGGCGGGGTATACCGAAGAAGAAGCCAAATGGCTGCGCCACCCCGAACATCCCTATCGGGTGCCGAACCATGGTCAGAACCAGATGGCCTTTCGTGGAAAAGACCGCGCAAATGTTTACACTCAGCCCTGGACGTATCCGGATCCCGGTCTGACTGAAGTGTCCGGGGACATTTCCGAAGGCTTTGATCTCGATGGCAATCCGGAAACGGGGTTCACCAGCCCCGATGGCACGCCTGGTATTGATAATCAGTTTTACAAAACGACGGGGTGCTGGAAGTATTTCCGCGGTCCGAAACACTTGTCGTACAACGCTGAATCCTGGAACGACCGGATGCTTGAAGGTGGCTGGACTGTGACAGTCGTCGTGTCCGGCGAGGGTGATGACCCGATGAATGACGACAATGTCACCGTCGCGTTCTATGACAGCCCGGAAAAGCTCATCAAGGATGCACAGGGTGAGGTCGCCTGGAACTACACATTCACCGTCTCTCCGAACCAGAAATACGAAGCCATTTTCGACGCAAAGACCGAGAATGGTCGCATCCAGACCAAAGCACCAATGGATGAAGTCTGGTTCCGCGATACAAGCTATGTAAAAGATCTCCAGCTTCTGAAGGCGCAGCTCGATCTGACGCTGAATGAAGATGGCACATTGACCGGCCTTGTCGGCGGCTATCGTCCATGGGAACCTGTCCATGATCAGCATGTCGACGCCCGTGGTTCGGTGATTGAATCGCTGACCTGGATTGAACTTCCGGCGCTCTGGTATGCCCTGAAGCGTAATGCCGATTACAGCCCGGAAGGCGCAGATGGCGAGAAGACGCACATTTCATACGCGATGCGCATCGAAGCGGTCCCGGCATATGTCATGCTTGAAGACGCGTCTGATCAGGTTGAAATGGCTCAATCCTTCAAGACTGATCCAAAAGCTGAGCCCTTTGCGCCTATGCCAATTGCGGTCAAATTCTCGTCCGTGAACGTCATTGATGGCATTGTTGTCGAAAAGGACGGCGTCTTTTTGGCGGGCCAGAATGCGGAGATCATTCCGCCCGGCCCGACGCGTGAAGAGTTGATGGCCAGAAAGATGGAACAAATGGCAGCATCTGGCGGCCAGTAAATTCAAACGAATAACGCGAAAAGCGCTGAGGTTGAGCCTCAGCGCTTTTTTTTTGGGTGAGATTGTAGCGGCGCTAGAGAAAGGCCGCGACGAGCCAGCAGAGCTCTGAGCCCACTTTATCAACCGGTCCGGTTGCCTGGGTGCGGATCTTGTCTTCCATCGTCTGGAAGTTCTCTATGCGCGTGCGCGATGAGATATGAATACCGTGAAGCCGTTCATAATCCCCAATCATTTCAAACAGCTCTTGCATGTCCCGGGCTTGCATTTTGTCCAGCAGATTGTTGATATCGACAGCGAAGGCATTGCCCCACGGCCCTTTCGGGCAACCGATATTTCCCGTACTGAATTGGAAATCATTCACATATGTGGTGATCATGATGCGGCCTTCAGCCAGGGCCGGGCTGGTCAGCGCGAGGCTGGCAAATGTGAATGCAGCGAGTTTCGAACGAAGTTTCATCTGTGAGGCTCCGGTTAAGTTCATGCCTGATGAACTGCCGGGAAACGGCTGCAAACACTATTCCTACAGATGTGCTATTCGCCCCCGGCATCCCCTCAATTGACGAGCGGATTTCATGCAGATTTCTCCTCAATCCGATGCGGTTTCACATTGACGATGGCGGTTCAGATCGATATACACGCGCCTTCCAATTCAGGTTGCGGTTATGGCGGAATTGGTAGACGCGCACGGTTCAGGTCCGTGTGGGGCAACCCGTGGAGGTTCGAGTCCTCTTAACCGCACCAAACTTTCTGGTTTTGCGACGCAAAAATTTTCGTGCCGGTGGCACGAAAATAGGAAAGTTTTGTGTTTCAAAGGTTTGATCGCCCGCACTGGCTGCGCCAGCGCGATGGATCGCGCTCAGGGCTGCAGCCTCATTCTGGCACCAGATCCAGTGGCGCGAACACGGAAAAGTTTTGTGTTTACGTTTTGCCCTGCTTCTTAGTGCCAACAATTTCGCATCCTGCGAGACCTCGGTTATAGTCGCTTTTCACGGTCTCATGGGGAGGGCGGCGCGTGATCAAAGGCAATATTCTGCATATCCTCTTTGAGGATCCATTGATTGCCTGCGTGCGGCTTGATGCCAAAACGGCCCCGACGCTCGACTGGCTGGCCCGTCGCGCAAATGGCGCCAACTTTCACGTCTGTTTGATGCCAAGTTGGTCGCTCCGCAAAACGCTGGGGCGACGGTATGGTGAGATTGAGCCGTCTCTAAAAGCCCATCCCAACATGACTTGTGTGATGCTGGCGCAGGAGCCGAATGACGAAATTCTGATCCGCGAAATCGGCATGGAACCTGTGCTCTGCAATCATAATTGTTTTCTCGATGAGGCGGTGATGTATCCCGAACCAGGTCGGGAGAAGCGTTTTGATGCCATCTATGTCGGGCGCTACAACCCGTTCAAACGTCATGAGCTGGCGTGGGACGTGCCCAATATTGCCGTGGTGACGGCGAAGTTCGGGGTTCAGCCAGACATCGCTGCGGACCTTCAGAAAGGGTATCGGTCGCTCGCCTGGTCGAATTTCGATCCTGATACCGGCGTAACCCTTCAATCAGTCGAGGAAGTTCGCGGCCTGTTGAGTGAGGCGTATTGCGGTCTCGCCTTGTCGGCCGAAGAAGGGGCGATGTATGCCGCAGGAGAATATGCGCTTGCTGGCTTGCCGATTGTTACCACCCCGTCCATTGGTGGCCGCGATCAGTTTTTCTTGCCGGAATGGGTCAAAACCGTCCAGCCAGATCCAGCAGAAATCTCCGCGGCTGTGGAGGCATTCAAACAGGCGCCGCCATCGCCGGAGATGATCCGGTCACGCACGCTCGATTTGATGCGACCGCACCGGGAAAACCTCATTGGCTGGCTGGAACGAATTCTGCAGCATCCCTTACGCGAGCGGGCGCGGCCCACTGGCTGGCTGCCGGAATTTACCCATCGCATGCAGGTCTGGCATAATTTCACTTAGACTGGGGATTAAGCGGGGACGTCATGGTTGAAACTGAAACGTCAGAACATCGGGACCTCAGTTCTGAGCCCGACGGCATGCCGACCGCATGTGGCGTTATAATTGGGGCGACGAAGTGCGGAACCACCTCACTCTATCGCGCACTGTCTGCGCATCCCAATATCTGTCCGTCACGTCGCAAGGAGCTCAATCTTTTTCTGGAACCCGAAACGTCTCCGGACAGTTTTGAGACCTATTACGAGAATTTCCACTTCAATCCGCTGATACATCGCGTCACGCTCGAGGCGTCACCCCAATATACCCACGCGCCTCGTTTCACAGATGTGGCAAAGCGCATGAAGGCATGCGGCGCTCCCTTCAAATTGATCTATGTGGTGCGCGATCCGTTTGAACGCTTGGAATCTCACTATCGAAATGGGTTGGGTGATGGGTTTCTGGATGCCGGGCCTGCCGAATGGCTGGACGAATACGGGGTCGAAGCCAGTGATTACTCTGCTCAGCTCGCTCATTTCGAGGCGCAGTTCTCGCGGGACGATATTCTGGTGATTTCGTTCGACATGGTGACGTCTGACCCGGCGCAGGCGCATGATCTGATCTGTCGCCATCTGGGTGTTCCGGCGGGCAAATTTCTGCCCCAGAGATGGGAAAATCGCGGCGAAGCCTTCATTGAGGAGCGCGCCCGACATCTGGTTGACGCCGAACAGGCTGATAAACGTTCAGATATTGCCAATGCCCGGCAGGAAGCGCTGATACCAGACACCATCCGAAGAGACCTCCGCTCCAGATGGGACGTCGGAATGATGCGGCTCTATTCAGAATATGGGATCGACGTCACACGTTGGGGGTTCATGCCGGACTGGCGTGGCGCACTTATGGAAGCTGCGGCACCGGAAGCCCAGGTAATCCAGCCCAAAATACCGCTCATAACTGAGATCCGATGTGCGAAAGACTGGCGGCCTGAGGTCCGACCTGAGATGACGCCCGGTCTCAGCAAGCCCTGGTTTGAGGCGCGGCGCGACTGGGCCGCAGGCGATCTGGTGTCCGGGCGGCAATATGGTCGCCGCGCCGAACGGATACCGCAGGCTAAATTCAGCGTGGTCATCGCCACTCATCAGCGTACAGATCTGTTGAGGCGCTTATTAACATCCCTTCGTCCCATCATCCGAAATCGTACCATGCCGACAGAAGTCTTTGTGGTTCTGGATGGGGATCCGGTTGAAACCTATGAGGATCTGGCCCGCAATTTCTTCGATATCGCCAGTTTCGTGAGGCTGACGGAAAACCGTGGGCCGGGAACAGCCCGCAATATTGGCGCCGCACTGGCGAGCGGGGATTACCTTCTGTTTCTGGATGATGATTGTCTGCCGAATGAGGCACATATCGAACGCCTCTCAGATCGGCTGCGAACCTATCCCAACATTATTGCCATGGGCGGACCGACTGTGGGCCAACCTGGTCAGAAGCGAGACTTTTTCGAACGGTTTACGCTGACGGCGGGGCTTAACCCAAAGCCCGGATATCATGAGGGCCGGCTTATTTGTCTGCCGTCCTGCAATCTGGCGGTGAGGCGTGATTGGTTCCTGTCTGAGAGCGGGTTTGATCCGGATTTGCGTGCATCAGAGGATTTCAACCTCACCCACCGCCTGAATGCCAAAGGTGCGCTGATGTATGATGATCATGAATGGGCGATCCCGCATGATCAGGATTGGGGGCTGAGCGGCATTCTCAACCGCGCCAAGCGTGATGGCTATTGGTTGAGTGCACATGCGGCGCGCTCGAATGATGGCCTGGCGCGATCCATTTTGCCGACGACTGGCCTCAGTGCGCTCTGGAAAGATGTGCCTTTGTCGCTGAAATGGCGAAATCGATCCTGGAAGCATTTGAAATCCTGGGACCGTCGCAGATTTCTGTGTCTGGAAGCGCTCAGACAGGTCTGGATATGGCGCGGATGCCGCGCCTGGCAGAAAGAGCAGACGCGTCAGAATGCATCCGCGTCGTCTGAACCGCAGTTTGTGCCAGACAGTTTTTGATTGTCCTCAGCTCGCCTCCTTCATGGCGGCAAGTGCGGTTGTGAGGAACCCTTTCATCGGGTCAGCCATCTCCCGGTTTTGAAAGGTCCGCGCCTGGGCCATGGCGGCCTCCCGCCAGTCACGGTCTGACTGATACCGCGCGAAAACCTCAGGAAGTTTATGCGCGTCTTTCCGCTCGAGGCTCACCGCGACACCCATCTCCTGCATGATCGCAGCCGTATGACGCGCCTCATTATGTTGTGGCAGAATGATCTGCGGCCGACCAGCGAAGAGACAGGCTTGCGTGGTCGCGATGCCTCCATGATGGATGACAAGGCTTGCCGCTGGCAGCGTTTCGGTCAGGGGCGGCGCGGTCTGGCTGAGAGGCAATCCTGAATTTTCCAGCAAGTGTGCGTGGGCATCACTCAGTCCGCGCACAAAAACATTGCGGTCGAAATTGGCGTGCGACAGGATCTTTGTCACTGTATCAAAGGCGGCATAGTCCGACGACAAATAGGCAAACACTCGAAGGTCAGCCGGATAGAGCATGAGACGCGGAACAGGTTCGAGCGGGCCAAGAACAGGCGTCTGTCTGAGCGGGCGGTAGGGATCGAGTTCCGGCAGGCAGAAGACGCATTGACCTGCCGTGTTCATCATTTCTGGTAAAGTGGTGAGGCTCTCACCCTCAAAATGAGACAGAACCCGGTTGACGGTCTGAAGAATTTTTCCATCCGCCGCTGGCGCGAGCACATCCGCATCGGTCCATTGCAAATCGGGAAACCGGCGCGAATTCGGGGGCGGCGTCAGAAAGCCATTACCCACCTGAACGACCGGCACACTGCCGCGTGCAGCTAGTATGGCTGACGGGCTATGGTCTGCAATGATCAAAGCCGGGTCGACAAGGTCTATCAGCGCCTTCCAGGCGCGCACCAGGGGCAGTAATTCGTTTTCCTCCGCATATCCCTGAATCTGCAATAGCGACGCGTAATTGCGGATCTGACCGAGGCCCGTTCGCGGACGGGGCTGAAAGGGCGCAGCGATCACGCGACCCAGCGAGCTATGCAATTCCTTGCCTGCCAGAACCGGGTCCCGGCATGCGAAGACCAGGTCAAACCCGGCATCGGCCAGCTTATAGCCAAGCAGTTTCAGGGGGCGGATATGCCCCAGCCCTTCACCCAATTCCCAAGTCAGAAGAACGGTGTTCCGGGGCATGAAATCTCTTTTCACTCAACCGTTCGGATGGCGACACCGACGCCAAACTATATAGGATCAGGTGCCGTAGCCCGCCTGATTTTTCAGGGCCGCAAGCCCCCGATAGACAGCATAGGCCTCATTACCGACCATGTCTCGGCGGTCACGATCTTTCAGTGTACCGGTGCCATAGAGCTGTGACCGGAAACCAAGCCGGAAAGCCTGATCGCCATCGCCGGCATTGACTTCGGCATAGAAGGATAATCCCTCATAGCCTTCAAAGCCCGGACGGTAATCCATGGACAGAATGCCGAGCTCTGACTCTTCGCTGATGTCTGCTCCGACACTGAACAGAAGATTGTTCGTCGCATACCAGCCAACATCGAATTTCCCATAAGGGCCTTCGTCGAATACATCAGAGAATTGTGCGCCGACCTGAGCCGCGACAGTGAAGTGCTCAAAATAGAGCTCACCCTTGCCGCCAACGCGTGTCAGTTCATCACCATCTTGTCCGGCATAGCTGGCAAGGACACCAAGCATGTATTTGTCCGGGTCACGCATGAAGAACTGACCGGCCACCGCACCCAGACTGCTGTCGACATTGCCGACCGAGGCGTCAAACTGAAAGCCTGTCTTGTCCGTCAGCGGCGTCGCCACACTAAATCCGCCAACCGCGCCACCATCGCCATACTGGTCGACATATGAGCCGCTGATCTCAGAGTTTGTACCGCTGACAGCCGGGCCCTCTGCATGAGCGGTTTGCGACGTCGCAAAGCCTGCAGCCATCAACGCCGCCATGGCCGCACGTTTGAAGCGAATTCGCCGCACTTGTGCCTTGCTGCTGGACAGAGACTGACGGTCAACCGGCACCAGTGCGGTCTGCGGCATGCCAAAGCCGATGCGCAGGGGAGGTGCCATCTCTTCCTGGCCTTTAAAGGCCGCGCCCATCGCCTCATAGGCGATCGTTTCAGTCACGTTGAGATGTTTGAATTTCAGCTTTTTGTCTGCAATGAACCGGGCATCGTTCAGCACGACAACAATCGAACCGGCATCCGGGGCAAAGAACACGCCTGCCACATCCTGTCCGAGATTGCTGCGCAGCCGGGTTGCGAAGGACAAAAGCCGCCGCGCGCGCTCATAGGATTTTGCAGGGTCGTGAACAACCAGATCATGGGTCAGATTCTGCACAAAATCCTGCAGTGTGTCAGGCCGCAGAAGGTCTTCCGGGCGCCATGTCTGAATTTTGACGGGTATTTTCGAATTGAAGACATTCGCTGCAGCGCGCTGAGCGTGACCCATAATATAGGGATTCTTCGCTTCGGCCTTCAGATGAAGTGTAAGCTTAGGTTTTTTTGGCTGGTCGAGACCTGCAAGAAAAATCGGAGTGCTGAGCCGTGACAACTCAGACGTAAATCGGGATTTCAGTTCTTCTGACATGCGTCGTCCCCACACCAATTATGAATACTGGTGTATCTCGTCCCCAAGACACGGAGTATCGATAGCATAAAACACGTTCAAATGAAATGTGCGGCGGAACTATTCTCCGGATGGGAGAGTCTTGGATGATCTTGTCTTCTGGGTTAATCGAAATATCAAATCAAAATTCAGAAAACTTCATATTTTCTAATATGTTAGGCGCTAACGACTCTCATCTTCGCTTCCGACTATTTGAGGATTTGTGACAGCTTCCCAAGGATTGTCAGCAGGATTTCAGACACAGGCAGACTGAAATATCCGGCTTCGCCAGCGAGCGCATCATCTTCCCAATCAAAATACATCTCTTCCCAGTCGTCGGGCATATTAGACAGAAACCCGGTAAATTCGAGGTCGGATACGCGCATGGCGTCCGGAGAAAACGGCAGATGAGGAATGCCATCCAGAAAAGGTTCACCATCCACCATCAATGGGCCGCGAACGCTGACATGTACGCCCAGACCGATGGGAGAGAGAATATCAACCTTCACGATCAGAAGCGTCGTTCCGGCAAACTCTCCCTGTGCGATCCGCCAGACCTGTCCCGGTTCAAATTCACATTCAGCAGTGTTGATTGTGTCAAAACGGGTCGAAAATACGCGATTGAGGATGTCACTCATGAGAAAGGCTCCGGTTTTCGCCTTTCAGGTGCAAGTGGCGTTCCGGCTTCCCGTCAGCTGGGATATCAGGTCAGGCCGTGTTCCGACCGAGTGCGTCTTCCCAGTGTTTGCGACACAGCGAGACATATTCGGCTTTTTCGACAAGAATCTTGTCGCCGTCTGTCACCACGTCTCCGTCAGGGCCGAGGCGTGCCGTCATTGTGGCTTTGCGCCCGCAATGGCAAATCGTCCGTGCTTCACGAAGGTCGTCTGCCAGTGCGAGTAACATCGCCGAGCCCTCAAACAGCTCGCCCTGAAAATCTGTTCGCAGCCCGTAACACAGAACCGGAAGCCCAAACTGATCACCCGCCCGGGCGAGCTGCCAGACCTGATCCCGCGTGAGAAACTGCGCTTCGTCCAGGAAGACGACATGCAGTGGTTTATCGTCTCGTTGGGCGGCAATGGCAGAGAACAAGTCGGTGTCAGACCGAAACAAATGCGCGTCCGCACTCAGGCCGATACGAGACTCGATACGGCCCATCGCATCGTCTGCGGCACCGTGATGTCCGCTTGTCCACAACATAGTCTCCATGCCGCGTTCACGATAATTATAGGCAGCCTGAAGCAGTATGGCCGACTTGCCCGCATTCATTGCGGAATAGGTGAAATAGAGTTTGGACATGCCCCTTCGTTTATCCCGATTCTGGATCTGTCAGCATGTCACGGCGATCTGGTGTGTGATTTGCACTTAACCTCTGACTTGTTTCACGCTGATCCGAAAAAGAGGACTGTTCGATCATGGCAAACCCAATCCGCGCTATGGCCTGTCTGTTTGCGACGTTCCTTATGTTCCAGCCGGCCTTTTCCAATGAAGATGCCCAACTCGAAGCTCTGCCAACTTATGTCGGGATGATCGGCTTTGATTCTGCCCGCAAGGATTTTGGCGACGTCGCACAAGGCGACATGCTCGAACACACATTTCTGTTCATGAATAATGGTCTTGGCCCTTTCGAAATCAAAAAGGCATCGTCTGGTGTCTCTGGCGTGTCCGTTCTCACCTCGTTGAAATCCTTTGAGACAGATGAACTCGGCGAGATTCGCGTTCGCATCGACACCAGCCAGATGGAAGGCCCGCAATATATCCGGGTGCGTGTTGAATCAGACGCGCATAATGCGCCGTCTACGCTCTACGTCCTGGCGAATGTCGTTTCTGAGACTGCACCTGAAGAGGAATAGTCAGACGGTCGACTGCAAACTGAATGTGATCAGTTTGTAAATTATGTTAAGCTCTCCCGGTCGGATAGATACTCAGGGGGACGCTGATGATCCGAAAAATTCTGCGTGGCCTTGTGCCCATTTGTCTTTTTGTCGTTTGCGGGACGGCGTCCGCTCAGGGCGCGGTGTCATTCAGGACACTTATCGAGCGTTTTGAAACGCTCAGCCCGCAACAAGTCGCAGCCACACTTGCAACGCTCAATGATACGGAGCGGCTCCAACTGTCAGTTTATCAATCGTTCGCCAGTCTTGTGCACCTTCAGGCCTGTTATGCGGACAACTCAGTCATGATGGCGTTTTCGACCGGCTATATGAACTGTGCGCAGACCTATCAGGAATGGCAGAACACGCTCTATTTCATGAAAAATGACTGGAATGCCGCCACCCAATACGCCTGGCAGCAGCGCAATAGCATGTTGATCGGCATTAAGTGCGCTTCAGGTGAGTATGATGCCGGAAGTTGCGGCGCGTATGGGCAGGGCGTCCAGACCTATAACAAAGCGATTGATGAAACCGGCAAAGCCATTGTCCGCAATATGGATCCTTATGCCTGCGACAATCCGGGCGGGTACACTTCCGACGGTCGCTATTGCGCACCGGTGGAGTGACGCGCTGACTTACTTCGCGAACAGCTGATTGCGATCGGCGAAAGCCTTGAACTCTAGCGCATTGCCTGACGGGTCGAGGAAAAACATGGTGGCCTGTTCACCAGGTTCGCCCTTGAACCGGATATAGGGCTCGATCAGAAAATTCGTGTCAGCCGCTTTCAGTTTTTCTGCCAGCGCATGCCATTGCTCCATGTTGAGCACGAGGCCGAAATGGCGAACCGGAACATTCTTGCCATCCACGGCATTCGCACTTGGCGGGGAACATTCTTCAGGGGCCATATGGGCCACGATCTGATGACCATAGAAATCAAAGTCCACCCATTCGTCAGAAGACCTTCCCTCCGGGCATCCGAGTAGGTCACCGTAGAATGCGCGTGCCGCAGACAGGTCGTGGACTGGAAAGGCGAGATGAAAGGGAGGCATGGAAAACTCAGTCATTGGATTTCAGCTTCTGATATCGCGTCAGGTGAGGAATGTCATGTCAGCGAATTTGCGACCGATAACCGCAATATGCCTGTTCTGCGCCTGCAAAGGCTTGCAACGGCCAGATCGCCTGAGCATAAGGGGCGCTGGCCTGTGTCGGTTTGGGAGGAAAAGGCGTGAGAATAAACATTATCGGCGCCGGGATGGGTGGTCTAACAGCCGCTCTGATGTTGCATGAAGCCGGACAGGATGTGCACGTCTATGAAGCGGTCAGCGAGATTAAGGCGCTTGGTGTTGGCATCAATCTTCTGCCTCATGCCTCCATTTTCATGAAACGCCTTGGCGTACTCGACGATCTGCTTTCATTGGGCGTCGCCACCAAAGAGCTCTCTTTTTACAACAAGTTTGGTCAGCATATCTGGACCGAGCCGCGCGGCTTGTTTGGCGGTTTTGCCAGTCCGCAGATTTCACTCGGGCGTGGCGATCTCCAACTTACCCTGCTCAAGCATGTCAAAGACCGCCTGGGTGCAGACCGCGTCCATACCGGTGTGCGTTTGAAATCATTCCGTACTGAGGGTGATATCGCCATCGGTGTCTGCGAGACAGATACCGGCGCAGAGATCGAACTCCAATCTGACCTGCTCATTTGTGCGGATGGTATTCACTCCGTCGCCCGAAACCAGATGTATCCCGATGAAGGTCTGCCCCGGTATGCCGGGCGGGTTCTCTGGCGGGCGACCAGCCTCGTTCAGCCCTATCTCTCGGGTGCCAGCATGATCATGGCGGGCCATCAGTCTGAGAAATTCGTCTGCTATCCCATTGAGCCGGTTCGCGAAGATGGCCTGCAGCGCATCAACTGGATTGCCGAGCTGAACGTGCCTGAATTGCTCGATCGGGAAGACTGGAACCGACCCGGCAATGTTGATGATTTCTGGCCGGTTTTCAAAGATTGGGAGTTTGACTGGCTCGACATTCCCGAACTTATCCGGACGGCCGAGTCCGTTTATGAATTTCCGCTGGTCGACCGTGATCCGGTCGATAGCTGGTCTGAGGGACGTGTGACGCTGCTCGGCGACGCGGCTCATCCGATGTATCCGATCGGCTCCAATGGTGCGACCCAGGCTATGCTGGATGCTGACTGCATTGCGCGTGTTGTGTCTGCGGGCGGAAGGATTGACGAGATGCTGACAGCCTATGAGGCTGAGCGTCGGACGGCGACCGCAAAGATTGTTCTCTCCAACCGCAAGAATGGCCCGGAAATCTGCATGCAGATGGCGCATGAGCGTGCGCCGAACGGATTTGAAAAACTCGATGACGTGTTCGCGCCGGGTGAGCTGCAAGAGATTGCAGATCATTACAAACAGCTGACCGGGATGAAGAAGGTCCAGACAAAGGCACCTGCATGAGTCTCTCATCCCGGCATTTGTGCAAGTTTCGGGTCGAAGTTGGCGCGCCGACAACCGTCGACGACGGTGAGTTCGGCCGACGCTTTATCCCCATTACTGGCGGCGAGGTCAGCGGCAGTCTGACCGGCAAGATTCTATCTGGTGGCGGCGACTGGCAGACACTCCTGCCGGATGATGTGTTGGAAATCCGTGCGCATTACACCGTTGAGATTGACGGACAAGGTTTGGTGGAAATTCAGTCAGACGGGGTCCGCGCCTTGCGCGAGGATGAGACGGTTTATTTCCGCACCAGCATCCGCTTCCACACAGCCGCACCGGGATTGCGGCACCTCAATCAGACGCTAGCCTTGGCTGTCGGGCGGAAAGCGCCGGACGGCGTGCACCTGGACATTTACGAAATCCTTTGACCGGCGGGAGGGGCGACCCGGCTGGTTCTGGTCATCTTTCGTTAACACTAACAGCTTGCTTACGGATCCGTTCAGAATTGGAACAGGACTTCAAACAAGCCTTCAGGGAAACTGGTTAGTGTAAAAATGGGCAGGAAGCCCAGCACCGGCATAAAGAACATATCCGGTGAGCGTAAAGACCAGAAAGGTGCAAGGTGGTTCATGTCCATCGGCGTCAATTATAATTCCAGCGCAATGCGCGCGCTTATGCAGCTCAATCGATCCGGACGTGATCTTGAAGAGATCCAGTCACGCATGAATAGCGGCCTGAAGGTCGATAGCGCAAAAGATAATGGGGCAATCTTTGGCATGGCGCAGACCTTGCGCTCTGATATTGCCAGCCTCGGTGTCGTCACGGAATCGCTCGGACATGGGATATCGGTCACCGATGTCGCCTATTCCGCTATGGAATCCATGACCGATCTGATGCTCGAAATGAAAGAAAAGGCGCTCGCGGCGGCTGACCCGTCACTCGACTCCCGCAGTCGCGCCATTCTCAACGAAGATTTCGAGGTCTTGCGCAATAAGATCGACGTTATGGTCGGAAATGCCGAGTTCAACGGCATTAACCTCCTGAACGGCACGACAAATGGCGTGTCGCCGATCACGGATGTACATGGTGGACAGGCCGTCACCGTGAATGATTATGATGTGAAACTTGGTGGCGCGGATACGCAGATGACGCCTAGCATGAAAATTGACCCCTTCTCAGATGCGAAAGATTCTCTCTCGCGTATCGAGCAAAGCCTGCAGGACCATGCGCTGGCGCTGAACCATTTCGGGGGCCGCGTACGGACGATGGAAACCATGCGCGTGCTGGCGGTTCACACCTCAGACATACTCGAGAAAAACCTTGGATCACTTGTAGATGCTGATCTTGGACGGGAGAGCGCAAAGCTTCAGGCCGCTCAAACCCGTCAGCAACTCTCAGTTCAGGCCATGTCGATTGCCAATCAGCTTCCGACCTTTGCAACCCAGCTGTTCAATCGATAGGCCGCCGCGTCAATCGACTTGTACTGGATATTGAAATTGCAATTCAAGTGACGTTGCGTCATTATTCCCCCGATATGACTTTTGGGAGGAAGCATGCTCGATCGACGGAATGTTCTGAGACTGGCGAGTTTAACACCGGCTGCAGCACTTCTTCAAGGCACGGCGTTCTCCGCATCAGCCGGGATCTCTCCCATGACACCTGATCAGACAACGCCTCAAAAAGCGATGGCCGCTGAGCAATTGCGCGGGCTTCTGAATCTGTTTCTGCCGAGCTTTATGGCCGACGGCATCACACTTGATGAAGTCGCCATCCGGCACGATGTTCAACACAGTATTGCTCAGGGGTTCGCGGGAACACTGCCACTGCCAAACTGGACTCCGCCTGATGATCCACGTTGGAAGCAGTTTCACGAAATCATCGTTGATGAGGCTGCCGGAAAGCTTCCCCTGCACGGAATCATTACGTCGAGTGATCCCGAGACCGATATCGCCCAGTTAAAGCGATTTGAGGCCCTTGGTGCGGAGATGATTCTGCTGGCCCCCCGGCATGATCCGAATATCAGTGAGGCAGACCTCACAGAAGCCATGCTGAAGCGGGTGCGCGCAACGGACATGTCTTTCATCCTTTATGCCGCTCTGAATAAAGGGCGAAGCTTTCCGCATCTTGGTCCTGCTGGCCAGCCGCTTGGCGTTTATGACAGGCTGGCTGACGAACCGAATGTTGTCGCTGCCAAGATATCTCAGCCTGTGACACTCACATCGACGATGCAGATGTGCGAAGTACTCGCTGATCGATTGCTCATGGCACCGGTCAATCTCGACTTCTTTCCACTGCTGGCGCGCCATTATCACATGCAATGGAGCGGCCAGTGGAATGCCGAGGCCGTGCAGACGCCCGACAGTCAGATCGGCAATGAACTGATGGCAGCCTGCGCCGCGAAGGATTTCCAACGCGTCGACCAGATCATGCTGAAAATGCAGCCCGTGATCGACCATTTCTATCTGGTTCAGGCCAATTCAATCCGTATGGGCGGACATCCGTGGCAGCACAATAAATATTACACGTGGCTCGGAGGGGGGAATGGCGGGCTACTGCCAGTCGATCCGCATTCTGCAGCGGCGTCCATTCCTGTCCTCACGGCGTCGGCTCGGGCGGGTATTCGCGCAGCCTTTAAAGCCAGTAATCTGACTCCCACAGATGCACCGGAAGAACAATTCATTGTGGGCCGCGCCGCCTGGGCGCGTGGTGTACGTCCTGCCGACCTTCAGGAACTCACGCGCTACGAAGTCTGAACACCAATCAGTCTTACGGCATAACCGGAAGATCGGTTGGACCGGGATCAACCCCCGCCGCGGTCAGCATGGCATGCACCTGACCGCGATGGTGTGTCTGGTGGTTGAACAGATGAACCACGCTGGTGTCGCGTGGCAGCCGGATTTCTTTGTCGTAAGCCGATGAGTAAAAGCTCAGCTCGCCAACCAGCCATTCCGGTGTCATTGCCTCGGCCCAATCCAGGATTATCTCGTCGAATTCCCCCCGCATGGATTTGAGAACTGACCAGTCGGCAAACATGGCCCCCGATTTCGCGATCGGCACGTCGGATGGCGCGATCTCCGGTGCGAAACGGTTCATCCAGGCAATATCCGCCCAGAGAATATGACTGAGCGTTTCCTGTATCGAGCGGAAAAACGCCCCGCGATCGGCCATGCGGTCAGCGTCGCTTAAACCGTCCGCAGCGCGGTAAAGCGATTGGTTTTGCCAGCGATTATAACGCGCCATCTTTATCGCGAATTCAGGCGTTACGATCGACGACATCTCGCTACCTCACGTCAGGGGTCCAGCCATCAAGCACATAAGCCGGTGAGCGATAATTCGCAATCACTTCGGCATCGGCGTCCGCATCGAGTATTTTTACAATGGGATGGCGCCCGGACTGGTCGATCGGATTGCCGTCTGCATCCACGCTGTTGAATTCCATGAAGTTGACGCCGGACCAGTCAAAGGTCTCAGGCGGCTCAACCGGCCCCCAGCCTTCTTCGGAAATGCCGACAAGTGTTGAGTCTATGATCACCATTTCCGCATGCGGGAAGTTCGGCGCAGACGATCCCGGACCGTTGCGGGGGAGCCGCGCCAAATTAGCGTCCACAATCCGGCCTTCGGGATTTTCTGCCGTGACGGTCCACGGCAATGGCTCGTTCACGCGGACAAAGCGCGAGGCGATAAACACATTGCCGTGCTGGCCATCAGGGGTCCGCGTCCAGGTGAACGGGCCTTTGGATTTGATTGTGCACCGCAGACAATAAAGCGAGGCATAGGCCAGAATCGTGTCGCCATCTCCGGTGAGCTCTGTGTCCTGCATATAGATCGAGCCATAAGTCGTCAGCGCGTCGCCCGAACCATTCAACTGCATATTGTCGACCACAACGCGCTTGCCCCGAATGAGCAGCGCTTCTGCCTGACCGATAAACTGGTTCTCAATCGTAAAGTCTGACAGCTGCACATCTTCGACATTATAGAGCGTGAAGGCCGGCCGGCGTGACGGTGCGGGCTGGGGTGGGTTGAAGGCGGAATTATTTGGATAACCGACAACAACACCGTCCCGACTTTCACCACGAACAACAATGTCTGACTTCTCAGTCAGGAAGATCAGTTCTTCATAGACGCCATTCCGGATGAAGATTTCAAAAGGCGTGTCAGGCGAGGCATCCGGCGCGAAATCCAGTGCGCCCTGAAGCGTGTTGAAATCGCCAGAGCCATCTGCGGCCACGACCACCCGATCGGTGTCAGCCGACGGGGCTTCAGTTTTCGTCGTAAAGGTCCAGCCATCGTCTGCGGTAATTCCACCAAAATCGCCGCCAATCAGCGTATCCGGCGACATGATGACCTGATAGGTGCGGCCATATCCAAGCACCCCCGGATGCAGGTCGATCTGGACGCGATCATTTTGAACCAGTACCGGATGATAAAGGAAATCCACCCCTGAGATTGTTATGAATTGATAGTCGGAATGCTGAAAACCCTCAGCCAGCGCACGTCGTTCAGCCTCCGTTGAGACCGACTGACGTCCGGTCGGATTGGGTGAAAACGGAATGGAGAGATCAATCTGATCGACGGTTTTACCGGAGTCGACATCACGGATCTCGATCAGACCGGAGGAGCCAATTTCGGGCAGGGTTTCAAAATCGAGAAAGAGATGCGTGTCCGGATTAACGCCGGTCGCACCCATGGCGGGGAAGACATCAAGCGCCGTTTGCGTCTTTGCGGGTGCTTCGGCTGGCGCTGCGGTTTCTTGTGATGGGGCTTCACCTGAACATCCCACCAGGCTCGCAGCGGCAATCAGCGCGAGAGCTGAAAAAACAGACTTCACTTCATGTCCTCCCATATGGCTGATCTCTCACGTCAACCTGTTATGGCAGCTGTATCAGCCGCGGCAGGACGCTCGCAAGTGACGAGGAGTCAGTTTCTCTGAAGACGGACAATCTGGTCGTGGAGCTTCTGAAGGAAATTTGACCGGTCTCGCTGGCTGAAAGGTGGGGCGCCACCTGTTTGTTCGCCGGTTGACCGGATCTGTTCCATGAGGGCGCGGGTGGCAACGGCAGACGCGATATTGGCCTTGGTATAGGCACGGCCATTGGGCTGCAAAATGCTGGCATTGTTCTCAAGGCATCGCTCGGCCAGAAGAATGTCGGCCGTGATGACGATGTCGCTTTCCATGGCACGCTCGGCGATCCAGTTGTCAGCTTCGTCCGGCCCGGCATCAACGACTTGCTGCGTGATGAAGGGCAGGCGCGGTACCTGAATGAAGCTGTTTGAAACCACAAATACGGGCAGCCCATGACGCTCGGCGACCTTATAGACTTCATTTTTTACCGGGCAGGCATCAGCATCGACATAGATTTTCATGGCACTGCAATCTCCCATGATCGGGGGGTAGCGCAAGCAGGAAATTGGGCTAGCTCTGGTCTCAGGACAGAAATGATGACTGACCGATACATTGGCGCAAATTTATGATTACATCTCTCTGAACCCTTCGGAGGACTGATTGAGACTTTCCGCATCAAACGTTATTTCAGCATTTATCCTGCTTGCCGTGTCCGGGCTGCCGGTCTCTGCCATGTCGATGGAGGCGCAGATCAAGTTTGACTATATCGCCAGCGTCAAAGGCGAGGGGCGCTGGGAATGCGGTACGATTTCCAGTGACGGCCTTTATGAAGTCGGCGGCCAGATCCGCTTTCAGATCAGCGCTGATTACAAGGTCTATGCGCCAACACTCAGCTTTGTGGAGATGGATGGCGGGGTTTATTATAATCGCGGGGCCATGCGCGGCACGGCCTATGAAACCGATGGGGGCGAAGCCGTAATTGATCTCACGATCTCTGAGGTCACTCAGTCTGATCCGCTTCCGAACGGGTATGAGTGGAGCCATCCTGAAGACGTCCGACTGGTTCTTCGGGTAGATGAGGAAGAAGACCCCGAAAAGCGCGGGCCGTATTCTCTACAGGGCACGCTGTATGACAATTTCGGGCCGAGTGCTTATTCCTGCTATGAGAAAATCGAGCCGGAACTCTTGTTCTGATGACGGCGCCCTAGCAGGGCGCGGCGTTCCGCGCCCCGGGCATGAACCATTCTTTTAGCCGACTTTCTGACAACTGGTTTCTGTCGTGTTCCCGGTTTGCGGGTTATAGAACACATTGTTCAGAAAACTGGGATTGTCGGTCGGTCGCGCATAAACCGAAAACACAGCATGGTTCTGCGGACTGATCTGAAACTGATAGAGCCATTGATCTGAATACTGATCCGGCGGCTGTGCTGCCCAGCGGCCATAACCAGCCACATTGTAACTCCGCCAAGTGCCCGAATAAACGATCGACCCCTGTCCCATAAGCTGGCCGTTCGGGCCGACCTGATAATAGATGTCGATCGAAACGATGGGCGAATTCGATATGCAATGCCATTGGCCCAAAGCCGGGCTGGGTGAATTTGCATATTGCGCCTCAGCTGGCAGGCAGAGCGCAGCGAAACCGAGCGCAGCCCCCAGAATTTTCTTGTACATAGCGTCCCCTTTGAATGCTTCTGTTCTGAAACAAACCCGGCGATAGCATCGACCGGTAGAACTGAGATGAGTTCCTGAAACCGCATCGGTCAATAGCTTTCGCTGCGTGAACTTGAGAGGCTGAGCAAAGCATGCACATTGATTTCGCTATCAGACAAACAGGGAGCAATCGATGACATATGACGAGGTCGTTCAGGGGCGACGAAGCATTCGCGGATATCTCGATAAACCCGTACCCAAAAAGCTGATTGCCGAAGTGATCGGCCTCGCCATGCGCGCGCCCTCTTCCTACAATACCCAGCCCTGGAATTTTCATGTCGTGACAGGTGCTGCACTCGACGCGATCCGCAAAGGCAATGTCGAGCGGACCGTCTCTGGCGTACCAGACAGCCGCGAGTTCCGAACCGGCCCGAAATATGATGGCGACCATCGCGGACGTCAGATTGAAGTCGCCAAACAGCTCTTCGCAGAGATGGGCATTGCACGCGATGACAAAGATGCCAGACAGGATTGGGTACTGCGCGGCTTTCGTCAGTTCGATGCGCCAGTGTCCATCGTCATCACCTTTGATAAATCCATCGAAGGCAGCGACATCGCGCCGTTTGATTGTGGTGCAGTCACAAATGCGCTGGTCAATGCCGCTTGGTCGCGAGGGCTCGGTTGTGTGATCAATTCACAGGGCATAATGCAAAGCCCGGTGGTGCGGGAACACGCGCAAATTCCGGATGATGAAGTGATCATGATCTGTGTCGCCATGGGCTGGCCCGATGAGAGTTTTCCGGCGAATGCGGTGATCTCCAACCGTAAATCGCTGGACGAGGCCGTCAGTTTTGTTGGTTTTGACGATTAGTCCGGCAAAGGTACGGCGCGAAGGCGCCCCGGCGTTACAATTTCGATTTGTCCGTCACATGTCGCAGCGGGCTCGGAAACGGGTTCAATGTTCAATCGAGACTTTTCGGATTCGCGTTCCAGGATCTGCTTGATACATTTGCGTACTGATTCGTTGCCGGACTTTGAACCTTCTTCGGCATTATAGGACTTAGAACGCCCGATGATGCGACAGCTTTCCTTTCCGTCCTCTGCCAGTATCAGAAAGCTGCGCCCCTTTTCGTCCGGCTTGCATGGACCGAAGTGCGTAACATCGCTGCCGTTTGCGCACACACTGGCAAACCCCTTAAGCGCACCTGCCTTAGTCTTGTAGGTTCGGCTTTCCGAAAGCACCTCTCTATCACCGCTCAGCGGAAACCAGTAATGGGTCGGCGTTTTCGTTTTGTTGCCTGTGCAATCATAGTGCTCAAGTGTGACGAGCTTGGAATTTTTAGTGTCTGCCGGAGGTTTGTCCTGAGGCTGGGCCGGGAGACACAAGCCAATTCCAAGAAGCGTAATCGCTGACAAAATTGAGTTAAGCTGACCCATTCCCCAAACTCCTTCTGGCAGACCTGTGATAAGGCGGCCGCCGTTTCTCTTCAGTCTGATGAGGCTTGATCGTCTCACAAATAGTCGGTCAGGGAAACGTTATGCGTGTTGCTCAGGCGTGGGCAAAGGGCGCGGTTGGCGCTTTCCCATATTTCCATCATCGTGAGAGAAACTGCAGTGTGATAACGCTAACTCTGCGATTGAGGGGTTCCCAGATGGGGGCGGTGCATGCTGAAAAGGGTGTGGTATATACGACGGGGACTCTCATATGCGCTGTTTTATTTCAATTTTTCTGGCGGTCTTCTTGTGTGCATCGGGACCAGCCCTTGCCCAGACTGACGATGTTGCAGAGATTTGCGCGTCTCTTGACCGTCCAAACATTGACTGTACCTGCGTTGCGGACCGGATCGACAAATTCAGCGCGGCGGGCGGTTTTGAAGCGGGCGGACAGTTTCTTGTCGAAAGCTATAAAAATCTCGTAGGTGCAAAGCACAATCTTCAGGCGGCCCAGGAAGCCCGGATGGCCGATATTAACGGCTATATGAATTTTACGGGCGCCATGGATGACCTTGGCGGCGAGCCGGATTCCATCGATGAATTTGAAAACGGCTGTGTGATCGCAGGCGCTGAGCGCCCGTCACTGCCAGCCATCGAGGCCGGAAGTTTCATCGAGCGCGCCCTTGGCGCTTGTCAGGCAAGCGGCGGCAGTGAGCGCTTCTGCCAGTGCTCAGAGCCACGAATTCGTGCCTCCATGAGCACGAACGAGTATGAAGCCATGACACGCGATATCGCTGACTGGGTTGGCTATGATGTCAAAACCTCTGGCAATTCTGGTCGGTCTCATGCCGCCATTATGGGACTGACTGAGGACCAGTACGATAATCTGGTTGCTGCTGCTGCCGTGAAGCGCGCCGACAAGATTGATCAGGTCACCAATTATTGCGAGGCCATGATCTGGGCGGATGATGAGGCTGGTGTCGGCGCTGACGCCCGAAAACTTGCCGGTTTTGCGCCCGGTGAGGCGGAAGCGATCATCGAAAAGGCCAATGCCGGGCCATCCGTCATGAAAACGGAAACCAATGATTTGCGCCGCGCCCGAACCATCATCGCGGATGGGTGCTCAGCACAGGGCAATTCCGATACCTATTGCGGCTGTATTGCCAGTGAATTCAGAACCAAGATCGTTCCGGCTGCCGGCACACCGAAAGTGGCCTCAGGCTGGGCGTTTATGCTGTATGGGGCCGATGCCTTGCCGGATGCAGATTTCATGAATGGCATGCAGTCCCTCTCGACCTCCGGCGAAATGGAAAGCGTGGCGATGTTCGTCGGCCAGGCGCCTGATATTGAAAGCGTCTGCTATGAGCGCGAGAAGGCGGCCGCTGTACCGGCCTCTGGCCTGACTGGGAGCGCCTATGAGCGTCAGGTTGAAATGTGTACGTCCGATGGGACTGACGAGGTTATGTGTGAATGCATGGCCAATCAGATGCAGGAAAGCCTTGGACCAGATGATTTTGAACTGATCGTCGATATTCGTGAGGCCGAATATCTTGGCCATGAAGACGGTTTCGAAAAGGTCGCCGCTGACCGTGGCCTCACCAAGGAAGAGGCTGAACAAGCCATGGCGATGAACAATCAGATGATCTCTGGTGTTATGTCTATGGACCCTATGGCGTGTATTGGTGACATCGACTTGCCACCGGGCTTTACCCTGCCGCAATAACTGACACTGCCTGGGCCCGGCGCGTTCTAATTCGCCGGGCAGGCATTCCATTTCTTACCGCAGGTAAGCTTGCAGGAAAAATCCGATCCGACTGTGCCCGAAGCGGATCGCTCATCCATGCACACTTTCGCATCGCAGGAGCAGTCGCAGGCACCACTGGCCTCTCGCAGGCTGCAGACGCCGGTCTCTCCGCCACCGCCTGAAGCGCTACCGGGACCATTCGGACCAGATGACGGCGCGTTCGGGTTCCGATTGAGCGAGCCATCTGGATCGGGAAGACCCTGCGCGCCCATCGCCTCACGAATGCCGCCAATACGTATGGCCCGATAGGCTTTGTATTCAGGCGTGCAGACCTCGTTCATCGGTGTTTCACCGCTTTTGACAGTGGGAAAGGCGATTGTGCCGCTAATATCGAAGCTTTGCCGGTCTGCGATGTCACACGGGTTGGTTTCGCCCTGCAAGGCGAATGGATTCAACTTTTCCGGTGGCAGCGTGCAGACATTGATCGTTCCTTGAAAGCTTAGCGTTTCATCTGTGTATTCAAGAATCTCGAAGGTGGATGGATTATCCGGATCGGGAATAGACATGGTGTTTTCATCTGGCGGTCCGCTGCCATCCCCCAACGGAATGTTGGCGGCCATGCCGGATATCTCGACGGGGCCGGTGTAACCAAATGGCAAATCCTGAACGATCTGAGCGACAACCGACTTGTCCACATCGTAGTCTTCAGACGTCTGATAGACTTGGAACATCCGACTCATGGCCTGTCCGTTAAAGCCGCCCGGACGGCCAAGAGATTCAAAGACACCTGTCCCAAACGCCGGCGCAAAAATGGATTCGACACAGGCTGGCCCGTCATTGGACGGAATGATCGCACTATTGCCGAAATGCGTTCCTCTCTGCACATAAGTATGGAAGACGGGGCCGATCGGCACCGGTCCAGATGAGCTTGTGGGCGCAGCCTGAGCAGAGTTGTTGTTGGGTGAGGTCTGCCCCTTCGCCGACACGGACGCGATATTGAGTGAGGCCGTCATGTCGAATTTGCGTCGTTCAAGTTTTGTGTCCATGTCCTTGTGGTTGGCAGGCACGCGGACGACAACCATCCGGACAAGCGTTGCCTGACCGGATGTGCCCTGGAGGTCGGCGACATTGAAGGAGCGTGAGAGCGTTGGATTGGCCGTGCCACCATTCCACGCGACGCGGCCCTGTGTGGGGTCAAGGAGGCAGGGCGCGAGTTTCGAAGACCGGGCATTAACGGCATCAATACAACGCCCGTCGCTTGACTGGGAGCCGTCAATGCGAGCCAATCCGACATAAACCTCATTGGGATTGCCATCGGTTGATTTGAACATCAGATCAGCGCCTGTCACGCGATCAGCCACAGCTCCGTCAATGTTGAGATCCACGCACTCACCGCCATATTCCGACAGCTCGATCTTTATGGTTTTGCTGGACTTGCCTGTGCCGCCGACATTGATTTGTTCGCAATGACCAAATGCGATTTCGAACCAATCTTTCGACCCTAACATGTTCGCGGTTCGGTCTTCCCACCAGTTTGTGAACTCGGCGAGAAATTGCGGATAGACATGCTCTAGCCCGCTCATCGCTGAACCATCTACTTTGTCGAGGAACTGGTCGACCAGTTCGGTGTAGTTGGACGGTGGATTGACCTGCATGGCGAAGAATTCGGAAAAACGCCCAGGCTTTTTATCCAGATATCGCTCCAGCACGTGATACCAGAAGCCATTGGTTTCATAGTGGAGCAATTTCAGCATTGTATCATCGATGGCTTTAAGCACGTCGATATCGCCCTGCGCTGTGTATCCGCTGATGTCAGCGTTGGGGATGGCAGTCAGATTTAATGGAATATTGTAGTTTCGCAGGAGAAAAGCACGGCGATAACGCCCTTCATCATATGCCTTGGAATTTAAGCTTTTCAGCTTGGCCATGGCGGCTTTTTGCCCGCCATTGAGTTCAAAAAAACGAAACGCGCCAATGGCATCCGCGATGCCTTCTGAACCCCACATATATTTACGGCTGTGTCCGCCCGCCTTTTTTTTATTGGGGGCCTCATTGTAGTGAAAAATATGGGTGAATTCATGCATGATCAGCCAGTCAAGCATGAGATCGAAATCAGCGCCGCCGAAATCAGGTTCGAGGTGCGGTCCGAATGCCAGGTAGTTGGCCTGGCCATTCTTGAGCATTAATCGGACACCCATATAGCCGGTCGGTTTGCAACCAATATAATTTACGGTCTGCCCCGCCGGTTCGATGGCGTTGAACCCGATCAGATTGGTGGTCATGTTGTAAAGATCACCATTTGCATACTCAGTTAACCGATTGAACCCAGCGGCGGTGGTTCGCATCCATTTCGCATTCGCTTGCAGGCGCTGCAGCAGATTATCGATGTAGGTGGAAGAGGAATAAAATGCCGGATTCGCGCCGGACTCCCCACTGCGCCAGAACATCTCGGTGGGCCGTATACAGGCTAACCGATCAGGGTTTTGAAACAGGCCGCCGGGATAGGAGTTTGACGTGACAAACGGATAGAATTCACTGTCATGATCCGCTTCACGTGCATAACTCTCGAGCCAGAAAATATCGTTACTGGCGGGCCAGGCTGAAAGAAATCGCCATTCATCAGTGTGGAAATCGCCTTGCTGTGCGCTTGCAGGAAGCAGGGCGAAAGTCGCCGCCAAACTGAAGAGAATACCCTTTGCGAGACTGATCGTGGATCGGAGCATTACAGGCCTCCCCAATAGGTGTCAGAGAGGTTCTTCAGCCGCTGGAAATGTACCTCGGCACTGTCATCGCCTGTAAATTCTGCCATGCCATGATTTTCGAAGGTGTGGGCGAAGTCCGTAAGGTCACGAAAGAATTGCATGATGACACCAAGCGGTAAGCGTCCGATCTGACCATGAATGAGTTCAGGATAGTCCGCCTCGCGCAGCCATTGCCGGTCCTCTTCAGTGTTGGTTTCCAGAACCAGCTGAAGCTCTTCTGTTACACTGGAGCGGTTTTCAAATTCACCTCTGAATTTGTCCTCGGCGCGCGCGTCTTCGAGAATCTGGATCAGAAAGCCGCGTAGGGCCGGATCCAGTGGGTCAAATTCATGATATTCGTGTGCTTGCGCCGGCATGCTGCCCACGCTGAAGATACAAGCCGCCAATGCGATCAGGAAATGTCGCAATCCACCCTCCTTGCGAATTTCTGTCGATCCTAATCAACACAGGCGGGATGCCAAGGGCAGAAAACGGCGAATTGCAGTCTGCCAATCGGCTGAACGTTATCAGGTTCGGGTGAGCTGTGCCCTTGTGGCCGCGCCATTGTCAAATCGTAATGCGCACCGCCTCTTTTTGAATATCGATGACGACCTACATATCTGAGACCTTGGATTTGCCCGGAGTGACGTGCTCACATTACCATGTTGAACCATACGAAAACTTTCATTCTGCTCGCGGCGATGACCGCACTGTTCGGCGGCGTTGGCTATCTTGTCGGCGGTGTGCCCGGTATGGCGATTGCCTTTGTGATTGCCGTTGGCCTGAATGTTTTCAGCTATTGGAATTCGGATTCCATTGTTCTAAAAAGCTATAAGGCGCGGCCTGCAGCCGATTATAAAGGCAATCGGAAAGTGTCTGATTATCTGGAGGACACGCGACGCCTGGCCGCTAATGCGGGCCTGCCGGAACCGAAAATCTACATTATTGAAATGGATCAGCCGAACGCGTTTGCGACCGGCCGGAACCCGGACAATGCCGCCGTTGTGGCAACAACGGGCCTCCTCAACATGCTCGAGCGTGACGAGATCGCTGGCGTTATGGCCCATGAACTCGCCCATGTGAAAAATCGCGACACCCTCACCATGACAGTTACGGCCACGATTGCCGGTGCGATCGGACTGCTCGCCAATTTCGCGCTCTTCTTTGGCGGCGGTCGCGAGCGGGGTGGTTTGATAGCCGCTCTGGCCATTGCCTTTCTGGCTCCGATTGCCGCCTCCATCGTTCAGATGGCGATCAGCCGTGCGCGCGAATATGAGGCGGATAAGGCGGGCGCTGAAATCCTTGGCGATCCCGAGCCGCTGGCCCGGGCTCTGGCGAAGATCTCCGGCAAGGCCGAGCTGATGCCGGACCGAACGGTGGAGAGCCATCAGGCGACGGCGCACATGTTTATCGTCAACCCGCTGGCGGGTCAGAAGGGCGACAATCTCTTCTCGACCCACCCAGCGACCCAGAACCGGATTGAGGCTCTGATGGCGCTGAAGGGTCAGGCCAGTCCGCCCCCGGCAGCCTCTAGGGGGCCTCAGGTTTCACCCTGGCTGAAAGCCCGACAGGACAGAAAGCGCGGCCCGTGGGGCTGATCAAATTCGGCAGTTAATTCGCGTGACAAAGCGAACCGAATTTGTAATAGAGTAACATTTGTATTTTGCCGAATGAAAGTGAGCCACATGTTGTTCCGGCTTCTTCCTCTCATCGCTTTAATGTCTGTTGGTGCCTGCTCTGACACAACCAGCGCGCCAACAGAGGTCACAGCTCCTGATCGTCCAGTTGAGCCCCGAACACCGGTGAACCCTGAGGCAGAAATAAGCCCTGCCGCCGAAGAGCCGGCGACGTCTGACGAGAAGACGTCAGAATATTGGGGGGTCGCTCCGGGTGAGCCCCTGCCGATCACATGGCAGGATTTGCTGCCAGAAGGGGCCATCGAAACCTATTTCGAACAACAAGACCAGTTCTATGCCGAGCTGGAGAACAAGATGAATTCGGGCGCCAAACGGCTTTCGGACATTGAGCCTGGTCTTGGCATTGAAGAAGGGTCTGAGCTCGATGTCATGCCGCAATTCGGAACCTTTGAGACCGTAGATGATCTGGCCGGCCAGCTCGTCCGTATTCCCGGTTATGTTGTGCCCTTCAACTTTGCATCAGACGATCAGTATACCGAGTTTCTGTTCGTGCCCTATATGGGCGCTTGCCTCCATACGCCGCCCCCGCCGCCCAATCAGGTGATCTATGTCCGGGCCGCTAGGGACACGAAGATTACGGATATCTGGATCCCTTACTGGCTGGAGGGCGACATTCAGATTGAGCGCAATATGAACGATCTGGGCAATGCCGCCTACACACTGGATCTTGTCTCTCTCGAACCCTACCCCGTACCGGGGTGAAGGCGGCTTATTCCTCAGCCGGCGCCGCGGGGGCTGCGTCTCCAGACTGAGCAGCAGTGACGCCCGTGACCTGATTGAACTGCGCCCAGAATTGCGGCCAGGAGGAAAAGGCAATGTTGAGATGGTTGAGCGTGACGCCGCCCGCCATCATCACAGGATATTCCAGAAAGGCCGCATCGACCTGCGGGTTATAGACGGCGCGCGACAGGATGGTTCCTGAATTATAGGCATTAAGGACCTGCACCAACATGGCTTTATCTTCCGGGTTGGGCACGCGCGTTGTGAAGACCATCAGCGAACAGCGATCGGTCGTCTCATCGCACATCTCGCCCGCGAGAAGCGTTGGCGGATAGCCGTGCTGCTGACTGCCGGCAATGCTGAAGGCCCAGCCTTCTTCAACGTCGAGCGCTTCAAGTTGGAGGCCGGAGGATTGAAGAAAACCAGAGACTTCCTCGGCGCTGAGAGAGGTTACGACCTGTACGGTTTGCGGCTCTGCAGGGGCTGAGGGGGCAGGCGGCGGAGATTGGGCAAACGCTGCGCCAGAAAGCGCGCTGAGGCCGAAAGCGGCGAGAAGTGCGGATATGGTTTTCGGTGTCCGGATGGGCATAGGGTCTCCAAGCTGTTTGAACCCCCGACCCCTCTCACAGCCAGCCGACAGGGATCAAGGCCTCAACGCAGGGATTGCTGATTGTTTAGGTATGTCTGCTCCTCCCACGGCCCTGCGCGCGACTCATTTGGATAGTTTGCTCGGTACGACTGCCAGCTAAAGCTGGCGCACCTGTGCCTTCGCCTAGTAGTGCGGCGGGGGCTGATGCGCGGGCGGGGCATCAGCCAGAGAGTCTTCTGCAGACGACACGCGATCTGTCAGGCGCGACAGCTCGCGCTCCAGCTTGTCGATGATCTTCCATTGCGCCGTGATCGCCGAGTTCAGATCCTCAATCGTCTGCTCCTGATGGGCGACGCGGATTTCGAGTTCATCGATGCGTGAGGTGTCTGTCATAAGAGGGAGATAGCTCTGCTGCAGACAGCGCGCAATGCCCGCTTCCGCCGGATACATAATATCTGCATACGGGCCTTTCGGGACGTGATACACTGGCGGCCTGATGAGGGCAGTGTGCCGCTCATCGACCGGAAGGCGATTGGCCTTCCTGAAGGGTTACCCCATGGCCAAAGGCCAGAAACGCACCAGCAAAGAAGCCCGCAAACCCAAAGCGGAACACAATCAGAAGCAAAAGACCAATATGTCCAATCCGAGTTTGAAAACCGGTGTTGTGAACGGCCTGGAGCATATGAAAAAGAAAAGCTGAGGTTTTTGAGTGTTTGATCTCACGCGAGTTCGCGGCGCTCAACGCTCCGGCGGGGCAGGCTGACCGCTCGTCGCCCGGTCGGGCTCTTGGGGGGATTTGATTTTGCTCGGACGTGTGTCTCGCAAGCTCGACCGTCTTGCAATCATCTTCATTTTGATCGCCCGCTTCGGCTTCGCCTTCGCGATGGATCGCGCTCAGGGCTGCTCGCATTCCTCGACCGGCAGTGTTGGGTGCTCAGCACAAGTGACCGCGCAGGCGCAGGGCAAGCGAGGCAACGAGCGACAAGCCCGAGCAAGCCCCAACACACTTATCGCCACAGAGGGGGCTCTGTCGCGCGGGGGAGTGATGTGAGGTGGAGTTGGGGGGAAGTGTTCTGAGTCGAGGGGGCAATCTAACCGAACATACCTGCGAAGGCAGGTATCCATGCCTGAGACGTTCCACCCGGCATCTTTCCAGCGCTCTGGCATGGATCCCAAACTAAATTTGGGATCAGCGGAGACATGTAGGGTGGGCCTCGGCCCACCGGGACAGGTTTTGGTGGGCCAAGGCCCACCCTACGAGTTTGGATGGCCGAGGCGCGTCTAATCTGGGCATGACGCGGGCGGCGCTGCCACGGGGTTGTGAGGCAATGCACGCAGAGCATCATGCAGGCGAGCGCGCTCGCCAGCGCCTCAGCGCGTTCAAAGGTTTCTATGGTGGCTTCAAGCCGCTCGATCAGCTCCGCCGGGGAGATGGGCTCCGTTTGCGTGTGGGAGGCAGCAGGGGCCAGCTCTCCGGGCTTTGAGCGCAGGGCACTCGCCTCGTTGAGGCACCCGGCGGCTTTGAGCTGAGCCGCCGCGCGATTGCGGATGAAGGTATGCACCATGCCATGGGCAGAGTGGACCATTGCGGCAATGTCGGCCCGCACGCTTGTTTTATCCGCCTGATGGAGCCGCAAAAGATAGGCCATCAACCGCACCAAAAACAGCCCGATCGCGTGGGTCCTGCCGGGCAGAGTGTGAGGCATGTCAGAGGCAGGCGCGGGGATCATCCGCCGAGTTTAGGGTCGGCGGTGGTGGGGTGGGATAAGTTTTGTGGTGGTTGTTTCGAAACGCGCCTCCCTCTCCTTTGAGGAGAGGGACCGAGGGTGAGGTGACAGGGCGATGTAGTTCTACCTCACCCCTGCCCCTCTCCTGCTAGGAGAGGGGTTTAGACACGCAAAAACAATTTAAATTTCTGGGTCCCGGACTTGCAGCGCATCATTCCATGCTGCGCTGCTGGTCCGGGATGACAATGTAGGGTGACATTGAGAGCGCGTCTTGCGCGCCCGAAATGCACCAGAGAAAACCGCGCGAAGCGACCGCTTTGAAGAACGGGTCTTTCTGGAGCACTTCGTGCCTCAGTACGTCCTACGGTGAAATGGAGTTTCGCGAACAAGCGATTTTGCCCCAATACCCCCTCCGACTCCCCGTTACCTCGATACCTCGATACCGTGATACGTCGTTACCACGATACCCCGTTACCCGGGTTTCTCTGAAATCCATTTAAAATCCAATCACTTGATGCGATTGCGTTGCGCATAAATGTCATAAAGAAATCGAAGTTTCCATAAATAAGTCAACTCAACATTCGAGTTAGACATATATGAGGCGTTCTTGGGCTCAGATAGCAGAACTTGGCATTCGACTTTTTGAAAAAATTGTGAGAGATTTAGCCATCGCTGAAGCAACACGCTTAGCCGAAGTTCCAATCTCGGCCGTATGGTGTGGTCCCTCAATTAACGGGGTGATGGGACTAGTGACGTAGCGAAGGGTCCGGCTTCCAAAACCGGACCCGATAATACTATGGAGAAGAATTTGGCGAGTCGTACTCAAAATGAAATTCTCAAGCGGCAATTGGCCGTTCGAGCAAAGTTGTGGCCTGAGCTCAAACCGGAAGAGCTCTGGACAATAAACAACGACGGATGGGTGTCTACGCCGCGGCTAATGCCTTTGATGATGAATATTATGGATGACCTATCAGGCAAAGGTTTCCCCGTAGGACGTACTTATCTCGAAATGTGGTGCAGGCTTCGCGACGAACAATTTCTGACACTCAACCGGCCTGAAGAAATGGCATTCCATGCTGGCTTCGAAGGGCAGCGCGCCTTGAGGACGTGGAAAGATAGAGTACAGCGGTTAGCTAACTTAGGCTTCATCGGATTGAAGCCCGGCCCGTTGGGGGATTTATCATATGCGGTATTTTATAACCCGTACCACGTTGTAAAGCGGGCTTATCTTGCCGGCTTGATCCAAGAGAGAAAGTGGCAAGCGATTGTTGTTCGCGCGAACGAAATCGGCGCATTTGATCTTGATGACTTGGACGACAATGGCGATCTCGTACTCGAAGAAGAACCCAAGAAAGAGCCGGCTAAGAGGAAAGTGCGGGCTCGGAGGGCGAAGGCAACAAGTTGAGTAGTTTTTATGTACTCAATCCATTAGTTCATTCAAACTGAGCAGGCATTTTCGGAGTTGAAACATGGAAAATGTGGCCGAGAACTCAATGCCAAAAATCCTGGGCCGAAAGAATCGGCTTCCTTCGCATCAGCGAGCAATCTTTGATCAGATTTTTCATTCTGGCGGAGGTTATGTCTTGGATTTTGTCGATCGGACAATGGCGGAATGGTTCGACGAAACCTTTGATCTCAATATCTTTCAAGAGCGATTTCAGGTTGAAGGTAGTAGCAAAGGCAAAACACTCAGGGGTTTCGTAGCAGTTGCAGAGCCTAGATTGGTCGCTCGCGTCTTGAGAGCGCTTTGGGCTTATCGTTGCTCGCTGCCTGACTACGTTGAAAAGGATACTGATGAGGAGCGAAAACTCGAGAGTTGGTTAATCCAGTTCACAGACGAGCTTGAAAAATCGTCAGCTTTGCAAATGGAAGATGCGCTTAGGGATTTTTCTAGCGATACAACACTACCAAAACTGCGGGCCTCTATTGCGAATGACCTTATAGCCGAGAACCCGGACGTCGCGATTGATCGTATTCATACCTATTGTGTGAAGCGGTTCAGAACTCTGCTCGAAGAACATGGACAACAATTCGTGCGAACAACCCCACTGCATTCGATCTTTGGCGCGTATGGGAAGATACTCAAAGAAGAAGGTGAGGTCAGCGATTATGCGCTTCCAACTTTAAGGGTTCAGCATCGCTTGTTCGAAGCGCTAAATGCAGCGAGAAACGAGAGGTCACTTGCTCACGACAATGAGCTTCTGAGCGTCTCAGAAGCTCAATTTATAGCGGAAAGTGTTATGGCTGCTTTAGCGTTTGTCGAGCGGATCGAAGCCGGTAGGCAAAGCCCTTAACGGTTGTTTCCTTAAATGCGCAGCAATCTCAATCAATTGCCTCACGCTTGCTTCCATCCTCAGCCAGATACAACTCCGAACCCATCTCCGCATACTTCTCCGACATTTGCTTCATCCCCTTCTCCGCCTCCAGATTGAGCGCCTTCTTCTCATTATCTGTCATGTTGGCGGCGTAGTCGCGGACCTCGGCCGTGATCTTCATGGAGCAGAATTTTGGGCCGCACATGGAGCAGAAATGCGCCACTTTGTGCGCCTCTTTCGGAAGGGTCTGGTCGTGAAAGTCGCGGGCCGTTTCCGGGTCGAGCGCGAGGTTGAACTGGTCTTCCCACCGGAACTCAAACCGGGCGCGTGAGAGGGCATCATCGCGCACCTGGGCTGCCGGATGGCCCTTGGCGAGGTCGGCCGCATGGGCAGCGAGGCGATAGGTGATGACGCCGACTTTGACGTCGTCTCTGTCTGGCAGGCCGAGATGTTCTTTCGGCGTGACATAGCAGAGCATGGCCGTGCCATACCAGCCGATCATGGCGGCGCCGATGCCGGAGGTGATGTGGTCATAGCCCGGCGCGAT
>CEPO01014171.1_pt1 | contig 56663 bp, 58 predicted proteins | sample 530481 | NCBI WGS metagenome assembly CEPO01 (sample SAMEA2620198, study PRJEB7988) | marine metagenome | biome: marine biome (ENVO:00000447); feature: surface water layer (ENVO:00002042); material: "saline water (ENVO:00002010), including plankton (ENVO:xxxxxxxx)" | depth 5 m
CCCGGCTCTGATCATTTCGATCGCTGCAGGTCTTCTTGTGTCCAAGGCGGGGCTCGATGGCGCGGCGGACAAAGCCTTTGCGACGCAAATGATGAGCAACCCGATCGGCCTTTATATGGTCGCCGGTGCTGCGGCCTTTGCCGGTGTATTGCCGGGCATGCCAATCATCCCATTTTTCGCGTTGTCAGGCGGGCTTGGCTATATGGCCTGGCGACTGACCAAGGCGCGCAAGGAGGCTGAGGCGCAGGATGCCATTGCCTCCACGATCGCGAACGAGAAAAGCAAAGAGCCACAAGAGGCTCCGATTTCCGAATCGCTCACTGTGGATGAGCTCAAAATCGAGCTTGGCTTTGGTCTTGTCGCGCTGATCAATGAATCCAAGGGCCGCAAGCTGACGGATCAGGTAAAGGCGGTTCGCCGACAGATTGCCTCCGACTATGGCTTTGTCACGCCATCGGTACGAATCGTGGACAATCTCGAATTGCCGTCTGAAACCTATCACATCTGCGTTAAGGAATTGATGGCCGGTGAGGGCCGTCTGAAGCTGAATCACCATCTTGCAATGGATGCGACCGGCGGAGCCGGATCCGTTCCGGGAGAACGCGTAACAGAGCCTGTTTTCGGGCTTCCAGCCATCTGGGTCGACGAAGACCGTAAGGAAGAAGCCTCCGTCAGCGGGTACACGGTCGTCGACCCCGCAACAGTACTTACGACGCATTTTACAGAAATCGTTAAGGAAAATATGGCGGAACTGCTCTCATTCGCGGCGGTGAAATCACTCCTTGATGATCTGCCAAATGAGCAAAAAGCCTTGTTGGACGATATCGTGCCGAACCAGATCAGCTATTCGGGAATCCAGAGAGTTCTGCAGAACCTGCTGAGCGAGTTCGTCTCCATTCGCGATCTGCCAACCATTCTGGAAGGCATTGCTGAGGCAACCACAGGCAAATCCGATCTGGTGTCGATCACAGAACACGTCAGGTCGCGCCTTGGCCGCCAGCTCTGCTTTGCACATTCCGATCATACCGGTCAATTGCCCGTCATCACCCTGTCACCAAGCTGGGAGCAGGCTTTTGCCAATGCAATTGTTGGCGATGGCGGTGATCGCCAGCTCGCGCTTGAACCATCCCGTCTGCATGCCTTTGCGGGCGAGGTTCGTCAGGCGTTCGACGTGGCCGCTCAGAAAGGCCAGACGCCTGTGCTTCTCACCAGCGCCGGCATCAGGCCATTCGTGCAGTCTCTGATTGATCGGTTCCGGCCAAAAACGCCGGTTATGTCGCAAAATGAAATTCACCCCAAAGCGCGCCTGCAGGCCGCAGGATCGGTTTAGGTCATGAACATGGATCATGGAACAGGAGGTCATCGCCGATGAGGATGAAAATGTACTCGGCACCCACACGGGAGGAGGCCGTCGCACAGGCCTTTGCCGATATGGGGCAGGATGCGATCATCCTGTCCGAATGCCAGGGGGAAGACGCCTATGAGGTGCGCGCCGGGGTTGAACGGGCAACCCAGCGTGTTGCGCCTGCATTCGAACTGAAAGCCGAACCGCGCCCGGCACCTGTTCTTCAGCTGAACCGATATCGGGATCAGCTGAAAGAGATCATGGTCTGGCACGGGACGCCGGAAGGCTTTGCCGACATTGTCGCTAATAGCGGATCTCGGCTGGTCGGTGCTGCCAAAGACCCGGCAAGTGGGTTCTCGGCGGCGCTTGAAGGCATGATCGGTTTCGCACCGATCCAGCCCTCATTGAAAGAGCCTGTCATGCTGGTCGGGCCTCCGGGTTCGGGCAAAACCTCAACGGCGGCGAAGCTCGTTCGGCGCGCTGCCGCGGCATCGGCCAATGCACTGCCGTTGGTGGCAGACTTCGATGCGACAGCGGGTGGCGCGCAACTCGCCGCGTATCTGCAGACCAAAACCGATGTGATCCAATCCTATCAATCGCCGGATGATCTGATCTCTGCGATTGAACGGGAAACACAAAATGGCGTGGGTCTGGCAATCGATACACCGCCGATCAATCCGACCGATACCGAAGACATGGATCGCCTCCGGGACCTGATCAGCGTGGTGAAGGCAGAGCCGGTTCTTGTTATCTCGGCAGAGGGCCATCCAATGGATCTCGAAGAGAGTGTCCAGGCCTTTGCTGATCTTGGAATTCGCCGTTGCATTATCACCAAACTTGATGTTGTTCGCAGACGTGGCGGTGTCCTTACTGCTGTGGCTGCGGCCCGCCTCAACCTCTCTCACATTGCACTCACACCCTTTATTGGCGGGGGGTTGATCCCCGCAACTAGTAATCGTCTGGCACGCATTCTTCTCGAAGAAGCGCCTGCAGCTGAAATTCTGAAAGGAGCCGCGTAATGAGTATCGGCTTTCGTCGTAAAAAGGAGAGCCCGTCGCAATTTTCGCGCGTCAACCCGGCCTCCATTATTGCCATCGCTTCCGGTAAAGGCGGTGTTGGCAAATCTTTCCTTTCAACAGCCATCGCTGGTGCCCTCGCCAAGGCGGGTCGAAGAACCCTCCTTGTTGATGGTGATCTGGGTTTGGCGAATGTGGACGTTCATCTGGGCATTGCTCCAGAGACCGACCTCGCAGCTGTGATTGCCGGCTGGGTCGAGCTCGAGGATGCGGTTACGCCAGTGTCTGGCGGTGTCGCATCGGGCGGCTTTGACGTCTTGCCGGGGCGTTCCGGCTCCGGCGCCCTTGCTGAGTTGCCAAACGAGGAAGTCGCCCGACTGGCCGCTGGCCTGACAGCGCTTGCGCTTCAGTATGATCATGTCCTGCTCGACCTCGCAGCAGGGATCGAGGCCAATGTCATGCGGTTGGCTCGCGCTTCCGACAGGGCATTGGTTGTGATCACCGATGATCCGGCTTCGATGACGGACGCATATGCCTTCATCAAAGTCCTTCGCGGATATGCACCAGGCGTTCAGCCTGTTGTGGTGATCAACCAGGCTGATAACCGCCAGCGCGGGCGTCAGACCTATGAAGCCATTGCCAAGGCCTGCCAGACTTTTCTTGGGTTCCGACCGCCGCTTGCAGGTGTTGTCACACGTGATCCCAAGGTGCGTGAATGTCTGCGCAGCCAGACACCGATCATGGATAAATTCCCGACGACACAGGCGGCATTGGATGCGACTCAGATCGCTGAATCGCTCATCCGTGGATGGGAAACGCCATCAACCGGTGAAGAGCGCGAACGTCCTGCGGTCTGACCGGTCAGGATGGTTCTGAAATCAATAACGCGTCGCCGCTTTCCGGCGGCGCGTTTTCCGTACCTATCTTGATCTATCTTGGCTCGGTTCTGACGCGGTCCTCGTCAGTCGAGCCGCCCCGTTCCGTCCAGTCCGAGGTCACCGCGGTCATCAGGAAAATGATGGAAACGCCCAGCATGACCGCGAAAAACGTCGACCGGATAAACGACCAGACAGCTGAAAACTCCCTGAAGGTTGATTGTCGGCCTGTCGACCAGAGGGCTGACTTATAATGCGTGACGGCTGTTTCATTCACGCGCTGGCCGTCACCGCTGAACAAGTTATCGACAACATCATCTTTCAGCGAAAACGGATAATCCTCCCGCATCTCCTCAAAATCGCTGGAGCTGTTCTGAATTGAGGTCGTCGGCGCATGCACGAGCTTCTGGCTGACCAGTAAGGGCAGGGATATGTGCTGCCCTGACTTCAGAACCACGTCCATCGCCGTCAGCTTTTGAAGGAAGGCATAAGGCAGATCCTGCAAAAACTGATTATAACGCTTTGCGCGGTCTCTGAGACGGTCGTGTTGTGTCAGAGTTTTTCGAATGCGGGCGCGTTCCTCACGATCAAGTCGACGGTTTTGCAGCCAGCCATCGAGTTGTTTGCGGGTGATCGGCAGAGTTCGGATCGTTGACTGAAAGTCAGCAGATTGAATGCTCTCGCGCGCCAATGTTCGGACCCGTCTCTGGATCTTCCCGGTCGAAGGATCACACACAGCTTCACCCAGAATAATCGAGTCTGTTGAGAAGATGATGCAGGTCACGCGAAATGGGACGAATAAAGCGTTGAAATGCTCGTCACCCGAATAGCGGCTTCGCCCGATTGGCAGAAACCCGGGATTAACCCCCTGTGGAACCGCCGACCTGATACTTTGTGTCTCGAGCGGACCGAGGAAATCTGAAAGCTCTTCGTCAGAGAACAGCAATTGTTCGAATCTGACCGGTACAGTGCGGCTGACCGGTGTCAGTTGAGAAGGTTTCAGCTGAGAGGCGCGCAATATGGCTTTGAGAGCCCGCTTGTAATCGTTTTTCAGGATCTTGCGCGCATTGGCTTCAAGGCGCGATAACTCAGCCTTTTTCGCCATGCGGCGAATGGCTTTATAGAGGAGCTGAATAAGGTAGACCAGACTGCCCGTCAGTATCAGCAGGAAGGTACCTGCCAGAATGCCTTCCAGGATATTGTATCCCATCACGTCAGGGCGACCGGGCCGATCATACAGCGCGAACCAGATTCCGCCGCCAATCACAATCGCAAACTGCAATAGGCCCATCGGCAAAAACCAGAACGGACGACCGATAATATCGTCATACTCCAGAAGCGTTCGGATGCGAGCACGTTCTGTACTGCTATCTGACATGAGATTAACCTGCATTATGTGCCTACGGCTTGACCGCTGCTACGTTCATTCCTTAGCAGACGGCCCGAAGTTTGCATTCAAATACCCACTGACAGGCGAATCTGTTTCACAAGATTCGCAAAGCCCGGCATGAAGATAAAAATGAGGACAGACATGCTCTGCAAAATGCTATCTCGCCTGTTGGCGAGTTTTGCCGCTGTTTTCGTGTTGGCGCTGCCGGTTGCCGCCGACCCGATTGATTATGATTATCTGCGCGCGCGCCTTGATCTCCTGATGGAAGAAGACGGCATGATGGGCCTGGGTGTCGCAGTTGTCGAAAATGGCGAGATCACATTTGCGGAAGGATATGGCCTGACAGAAGAAGGCGGTCAGCCTGTAAATGCGCAGACTCGGTTTCGCTGGGCATCCGTCTCAAAAGGGCTCTCGGGCACATTGGCGGCGGAGCTTGAGGCCGAAGGACAATTGTCACTTTCAAAGACGGTCTCATCCTACCGAACAACGCTGAAATTACCCGGCTTTGGCGAGCAAACAGCCACATTGAGAGATGTCCTCTCGCACCGGCTTGGCCTCGTTTCGAACGCGTATGACAATATTCTCGAATCCGGCAAGCAGCCGAACGATATCCGCGGTATGTTGGGTGAGCTGAAGCTGATCTGTCCGATTGGCGACTGTCATGGCTATCAGAACGTCGCCTTTGATACGATCGCCGAAGTCTTTCAGGAGGCGACGGGATTCGACTTCGAAACCCTCGTGCAGATGAAGGTGTTTCAGCCGCTTGGCATGACCACAGCCTCCACGACGTATGAAGGGCTGGTGGGCTCTGGCAATTACGCAAAACCCTACAATCTTCGTCGCGGCTCCATGCAGGCCGATCGCATTACGCTTCCCTATTTTCGCGTCGCCGCCGCCGGCGGGGTTAGCTCAGGCATAGAAGACCTTGCGCGTTATATGCAGGCGCAAATGGGCATGTATCCGAGCGTATTTAGTGGCCAGGCTTTGGAGGTGTCGCACACACCAGTCGTCAAAACCCTTCGTGAAGCCCGTGGTATGGGCCGCAATTTTGATCGGATCAAAGATGCCGACTATGCGCTCGGCTGGCGCGTTTACGACTATGAAGGCCATACTGTGGTCGGCCATGCAGGCGCAGTGCGCGGTTATCGCGCAATGGTCATGTTCGATCCCGAACGCAAGACCGGTGTCGGGCTGCTGTGGAATTCAAATCTGACCCGTCCACGCGGTATCGTGTTTGAAGTGATGGATATGCTTTACGGGTATGAAAAACGCGACTGGATGCGCCTGATGCCAGACCCGCCTTCAGGCGGTGCTGAAGGCGGTTAAGGCGGTACAGAGCCGGTTAACCCGCCTCCGGTGCATTGTTGAGCGCTTCTTCCAGCTGAAGGAAAGTTGGCTGGGCGCCTGATGGAATGGATCCACGACCAATCTCAACCGAGATCTGCGCAGCATTGCCGTGCAGATGGGCGACCAGAACATCCTTGATGATCTGATAAAATTTGCCTTCTTCATCGACGACGGCGGCCATGCGTGCAGCCAGCGGTCCAACAAAGCCATAAGCGAGAAACACGCCGAGGAAGGTACCAACAAGCGCCGAACCAATCAGCTTACCGAGGTATTCTGGAGGCTGGTTGATCGCGCCCATCGTCTTGATGATACCCAGAACCGCGGCGACGATACCAAGCGCGGGCAGGGCGTCCGCCATATTCTGCAGGGCGTGGGCGGGTTCATGCGCTTCATGGTGGTGCTTTTCGATCTGCTTTTCGATCGCATCTTCCACCTGATGCGGATCTTCAAGGTTCATCGTCATCATGCGCAGCGTGTCGCAAATCAGATCAATCGCGAAATGATCCTTCAGAATCTTCGGATATTCCTGGAAAATACGGCTTTCCTTCGGATTCTCGATATGCGCCTCAATGGCCACCACGCCCTTGGTTTTCATGGTTTTCGTCAGGACAAATAGAACCGATAACAAGTCGGTATAGTCCTTCGCTTTCCATTTTGGGCCAGCCATGGCCTTACCCAGCCCGGCGCCAACGCCGAGAACCGTCTTGAATGAATTACCGATGAGCAGCGCGCCGATCGCGGCACCACCAATCATCATCATTTCAAATGGGGCAGCTTTGATGATCACGTCGAAATGGCCACCAGCGAGCAGAAACCCGCCAAACACCATGCCCATTACGACAACGATTCCGATGATCTGAAACATCACACACAACTTTTCTGTTGTTATCTTTGATGCCGTTTTAGCCGATTAGGCTTAACGCTCGGTTTCATCGGATGCGGAATTAACGCCATCATCAGTAATCTTCAGTATCAACTGGTATCGCGCGTTGCTGGCCGCTATCGGCTTTGGTACAAGACTTGCGAGCCCGGATTGCTTCCCGTGGAGACCTGACCTGTGAGAAATTTCTGTGTCATTCCTGCTGCTCTTATCATGGCCATGCCAATAAGTGCTCTCGCCGATGATTGTGCAGCCCCGCCGCGGCCCGTCTTTGAAATTGCGGGCGAAGATCTTGATGTGGCTGGCTTTACCGCATTGACCGAAATGCTGATAGAATTTGACGAACAATCCATTGCCTATCGCAATTGTCTGGATGTCGCGATTGAAGCACGGGAAGAGGGCTGGGTCGACGCACTCGGCGCCTACAATCAGGCTTCAGCCACCCAGACCGAAGTCTATGAGCGATATGTGGAAGTCTCTGATGAGTTTCTTGCTGCAACTGAAAAGCGGGCTGCAGAAGCTGCCGAAGACCAGCGTGTGACGTCAGAAGAGATGGCGGAAGCCCATTTGGAGGCTTTGTCGGAAGAACCTTCTGCATCAGACGTTGATATGAGCGATTCAGACGCGGATGACCTGGACGAATAAAAGGAATTTCAGCGTCATTTTTACGCGTTCTAAATGCACGCAAGGCTAGAGGAAGCCGAGTTTGAGGAGCCGCTTATGACTGTCAGAACCAATTTTCTCACATTCGGACTGAGCGCAGCCATTTTGTTCGCGCCAATGATGGCATCTGCTGAAGAGTATCGGGTTTGTCCTGCCGAACAAACTGCCATCGGTATTGAAACCGTGAAAGAGGCCTGTGGTGACATCATCAAGCCGGATTTCGAAGTGGAAGGCCAAACCACACTCTCTGATTTGCGTTCGATGAAAGAAAAGCGGGATGCCTTCCGTCAGGAAGTGACTGACTATGGCAATTGCGTCACCGCATTCATCAATTCCTATCGTCGCCCCGGTGCTGACGCCACCTCGACCAAACCGGACGAAGCGGCTTGTGCGCATTCCTGGGCTCAGGATCAGGTCACCGAAACCATTCGGGAATTTGGTCGAACCTGTTTTGCATTCAATGATGCCGCACTGGTCAAAGGTGAGCAGGGGTTTGCGGGCAATTGTTACCCCACTTTCGGTGAAGCGGGCTGAACCTCCGAAACATTTAAGTCATTGACCAGGTGAGATGACCGGCGCAAATAGCCGCCATGTCCATCGACACCTCCCGACCCGGTCCGGTCAAACGGCGCGGCGCATTCAGACTTCTGTTCTTCTCACTGCTGGCCGTCGGGGCCGGAAACACCATGCTCATCACAGCGGTTCTTCCGCTTTTGGTGCGTCGGCTCGAGTTACCGGCCTGGACAGCTGGCGCGATCTTCTCACTGTCCGCATTCCTATGGGTGCTGATGAGTCCCTATTGGGGCACCAAATCCAACAAATGGGGACGACGGCCCGTCGCGGCGCTCGGCATGGCCGGGTTCACCGTCTCCATGGTGCTGTTCGGGCTAGTTGGCGCTGTTAGTCTGGCCGGACTGATCACCTATTGGCCATTGATCTTCATACTTCTGATCTCCAGCCGTTCATTGTTCGGCGTGTTTGGATCGGGTACAAACCCGGCGGCGCAGGCCTATATCGCCGATCGGACAGATGGCTCAAACCGAACCGAAGAGATCGCAACCCTCACATCCGGCTTCACGTTTGGCACGGCCATAGGGCCGAGCCTTGCTGGTGTACTGATTGATCAGGTTCATCTGCTCGCGCCAGTCTTTGTGATTGCCGGCGTCGCGCTGGTGATCGGGCTCTCTATTTGGTTCACCCTTCCGGAAAATCGCGAACCGGAGATTGAGCAAGTTGAATCCTCAGAAGGGAAAGGCTTGTGGCGCGACAAGAGCGTGTTGCCCTTTCTGGTCTATGGCGTTGGCTTGTCGCTCGTCTCGGGTGTGATGCTTCAGACCTTCCCCTATTTCATGCTCGATCGGTTGCATGACGTCGGCTATCTGCCGGATCCTTCTCCGGAAAATGAAAACCCCGGTGCCCAGGAGCTTGGCATTGTGATGACGCTGGGCGCATTGGCTATGCTGACGGCGCAATTGGCTCTGATCCCGCGACTGAAGCTCTCACCCAAAGCGCTTATGGTGTCAGGCGCTATTTTACTTGTGGCGTCGGCTGTACTCACTGTGAGCATTCCAAGCCTTGCCGTGTTTGGCATGGCGCAGATTTTCTATGGTATCGGCCAAGGCTTTTCTCGGCCGGGCTTTACCTCCGGAGCGTCGCTCGCGGTTGGGGCTAGTCTTCAAGGAAATGTTGCAGGTCTTGTGACCGCTACAAATGCCATGGGCTTTGTGGTCTCACCCTTTTTCGGATTGTGGGCGTATGAGAACATTCACCCCAATTTTCCGTTTTTGTTTTCGGCGGTCATGCTCGGGCTGATGGGCGTCTATGCCTTCTTTCAGGCAAGTAACAGCTCACCAGAAAGCTCTGAAGACGCATCCTAGCGATCAGAAACGAGTATCAAGCCTATCCGGTCGCTTCCACGGCTGACAGGGCGCGACGGGTCGGAAAACCATCGGCCAGCATACCATGGTCAATCTGAAAGGCCTGAAGTGCGCCACGCGTGCCACGGCCCGCAATGCCATCAACGGGCCCTGCATTATATCCCAGCCGGTTGAGCCCCGCCTGAAGCCGTTTGATTTCCTCAATATTCAGTCGATCAATCGTCCGGGGCCAATTGCCTGCAGGCGCAGGATTGCCCTTCACACCCTCAGCAATCAGACTGACCGATAATGCGTAGGAATCTGCGCGATTATACGTTTTGATGACATTAAAATTGGGATACAGCAGGAAGGCTGGGCCGCTTGCGCCTGCCGGTAGCCACAGTTCAGACCGACCGACACCCGCCGGATCAATACTTGGCTGGGTCACCGGGGCGATCCCCAGCGTCTCCCAGGAGGCCGTTGAGTGTTTCTCGCCATTGGCCAGCGCGAAATTGAAGGAGTCGGGAAGCGTGACCTCAACGAGTGAGGGTTCGCCCCAGCGCCAGCCTGATGCCCGGAGGTAATTTCCAGCAGATGCCAGGGCATCTGCCCGCGCACGCCAGACATCCTTGGTGCCATCACCCGTCCAGTCGACGGCATAAGCGAGATAGGTCGTTGGCATGAACTGCGTTTGGCCCATTGCGCCTGCCCAGCCCGCAATCAATTCGTGCCGATACGCATCTCCGCTGGCCAGAATGGACATCAACGCCAAAAGCTCGCGCTCCGCAAAGGATTGGCGGCGGCCTTCGGTCGCCATTGAGGCCAGTACCGACGGCGCATCGAAATTGCCAATCACGGCGCCATAACTGGTTTCCATGCCCCAGATTGCGACCAGATATTCGCGCTGGATCTGATATTCCGCTTCCAGTGCGGAAAACAAATTGGCATCTGAAGCCAGACGCTGTCGTCCGTTCGTCAGACGGCTGCGGCTCACCGTGTCATCGACATATTCCCAGATCGGTTTTGAGAATTCGGCCTGATCCACGGGTGCGCTTTTCTGTTCCAGGAACTGGCTCATCGGCTCAATGCCTTCCAGCACAGACCGGATGATCTCAACCGAATGGCCGTCCGCCAATGCCTTGGCCGCAAATTCCTCCCGCCAGGCATCGAGTTTCAAATGGCCGCTGGATCGAAATGACCCGACTCCAGTTGAGACTGGCGGCGGGGTCACCACAGGTGGTGGTTGTGAGGGTGGAGGTGTTTGTCCGGTGCTCTGGCAGGACGCAAGGACAAAAACGGCAACAGAAAAGAGTGTGGACATATTCAGCTTAGTCATCAAACCTGGCTCCCCTGAAGCCTTTGAACAGGGATACCGTCGAATCAGGTCTCTGCCAAATGCTCTTTGTCTTTGAAATGCCATCCAAAGCAGTTGACTCTGGTGGGGCTTGCCTGTAGGCACCGCGCTTCGTTTCATCAACCGACGGCAGTAAAACCATGAAAGTGAAGTCATCCCTCAAAGCCCTCAAAGAGCGCCATCGGGACTGCAAAGTGGTGCGTCGTAAAGGTCGTGTGTACGTGATCAACAAAACTGATCCACGTTTCAAGGCAAAGCAGGGCTAAGTCCGCCCGCTTGGCGTTGACGCTCCGGCCTGATCGGCACAATAAATCTTTCAGCGCAGGCGTCGGGCTTTATGTTCGGACGCCTGTTTCGGTTTGAACCATCACAGATTTCGTGACCCGGTAATCGCAGGAAGTCTATTGACGACCTCACTGTGCGGCTCAATGTTATGTCTCTGACATAATTTCAGGATCAGCCCGAACGCTCATGCAGGCCACACTTATTTCTCTTCTCGCAAGCCTTCTCCTTGCGTCCGCGACGGCCGGGCCGTCGGACGAAATGTTTGATGAACTCAAGTCAGCGCCGTCCCAGATTGAGGCGGAATCCGTCGCTGACGACATTTCTGCCGCCATGCAGGAATCGGGCTCTGCTACGGCAGATCTCCTGTTGGAACGCGCGCTGACGGCTGAGACCGTTGAAAAATACGATCTTGCCCGTCAAATGCTTGATCGTGCCATAGCCGTCCAGCCAGATTTCGCTGAGGCATGGTTTCAGCGCTCGCTCCTCTATCTGAACGAAGATCTCTATGATCAGGCGCTGTTTGATCTCAATGAAGCCCTCACGCACGAGCCGCGACATTTCCAGGCCTGGCTGACGCTGGCGGGATTGTTCGAAGCGCTGGGCCAGCCTCGCGAGGCGCTCGAAGCCTATCGTGAAGTTCTCAAAATCTATCCGCGCCATGAAACGGCGAATGCACAAATCAGACGCCTTGCGCCGCAGGTTGATGGCCGCTCGATTTGAGACGTTTTCCGCTCGCCATTGGTCTTCTGGCCGCCCTCTTTAGTCTGCCATCCTGCGTTTCCTCCATGTACACATCTCGAATTGAAGCGCGCTATCCGCCCTCAGGTGAGTTCGTCACCCATGAGGATGCGAGGCTTCATGTGATTTCCAAAGGTGAAGGTCAGCCCGTGCTCCTTGTGCATGGCGCCAGTGCTAACGCGCGGGAATTCACCTTTACCCTGGCACCAGAATTCGAGGCCGGACAATTCGAGCTCCTTATGGCCGACCGACCGGGGCATGGATATAGCGAGCAGACTGACAATAGCCACAGCCTCGCAGCGCAGGCAAAAGCCATGTCGGCCATTGTGGCCGCCAAAACCGATCAGCCGGTTGTCGTGGTGGGGCATTCCTTTGGGGGCGCGGTCGCATTGCGCTTCGCGCTCGACTATCCCGAGGCGACCAAAGCGGTGGTGCTGAGCGCGCCGGTCACCCATGATTGGGGTGGCGGCGGTATGACCTGGTATAATCAAATCGCATCCATTCCGCTGATTGGCCATGCGTTTTCGCAGTTTGCGCCTCTGGTTGGACCATCGGCCGCCCGATCTAGCCTCGACAATCTCTTCCACCCGGCACCCGTTCCCGAAGGCTATGCAGAGAATCTTGGCGTGGACCTCCTCTTCCGGCCCGCCGCTTTTCGCGCGAACGCCAAAGACGTTTTGCGATTGCAGGCTGAGATCGGCGCACAACAGACCCGGTATGCAACCGAACTCAACCTTCCCATTATTGTGTTCTCGGGCAGCCAGGACACTGTGATCAAACCGGAACTTCATGTGGCTCGCCTGAAACGCGAACTTCCTGCCCATGTGATAGTTGTTAAACTCGATGATGAAGGGCATATGCCTCATCACCGCAAAGCCGGATTGATGGCTGAGACGATCTCTCGCCTCGCCAGAGGCGAATCGGTGCAGACATCGGATTTTGAAAATTCTGAAACAGGTTAGAGAATATGGACGACGATACCTCCACGGTTTCCATGCAATCGCTCAATCAGGCTACGGCGGAAAAGCTGAAGCAGACCGTCGCGCGGATTGAACGTCTGGAAGAAGAAAAGGCTGAGGTCGCTCAGCAGGTCAAAGATGTCTATGCTGAAGCGAAAGCGTTTGGCTTTGATGTGAAGGCGCTGCGCCAGATCATCAAGATCCGTAAGACCGACCGGCAGGAACGCGAAGAGCAGGAACAGGTTCTGGAAACCTATCTGCTCGCACTCGGCGAAATCTGATCGTCAGTATTTGAACAAAAGGAACGGCGTACCTGACGCCGTTCCCTTCTGAGTGTCTTCACGGACTGTCGACTTTGATCGTCGATTAGAAGTTGGTGAAAGCGGGCAGGTTACGCGCCTGACCTTCACTTATTGTGGCGGCAAACGTGTCTTCGACGCATTGGGTTTCCAGGGCTCTGCGCGTCAGCGTTTCAGAGGATGCGAACTGCTCTCGCGCGCAGACTTCTTTGGCGGCAGAGAGCACCGAGTCGCGGATTTCTGAGAATTGTTCAGCTGAAACCGGACCGGTTGGGACTTTGATCTCAACAGTACGCGTTTCGGCGATGGCCGGAGATGCGAGAAGTGCAAGCGGAAGAGCGAAACCGAGAAGCTTTTTCATAATGTAGACCCCTTTAGGCGATAGATGCAGTGTTGATCGAGACGCGGCTTTTGTGCGGCCACACCATTGATCTGTTCGCAACTGCATCATTTTCAAATCGCGACCGGCTCAAATCGGTGTGATCCCGATTTGAACGGCTATTTGGTTGATCTGAAATCGCGCTTTCTGATCGCTTATCTTATGAAACTTGGACATTTTTCTAAAAAATGCTGCGGCGCATCACGAAAAGTGAGGCGAGGGATCGCGCTTTTGTGTTCGAAAGTCTCCGGTCAGACCCATTTCCTTTATGCAAAAAAAGAAAAAGGCGCGTCGGAACGCGCCTTTCTGAAGTCCTCTCTGGATCTGTAAGAACCAGGATTACTCGAATTGTGTTCCGACCAGAGCCGCATCGTCCAGAAAGACTGCGAGCTGGTCAGCGCGTGCACGCTCGATGGTTTCAGAGTAAGCGGCTTTCACACATTTACGTTCAGCAACCGCACGAGAGCGGAGGTATTCGTATTTGTAATCCAGTACGGCGCAGGCTTCCTTGGCAGCGTCGAGCACCTTTTGGTGCGCAGCAACCACGTCATCAGCAGACGCGGGCGAAACAGGAACCTTAATTTCAACATGTTGTGTGTCCTGAGCCATAGCCGGGAAAGCACACAGAGCGGCGAGAGAAGCGGAAAGAATAAGTTTTTGCATTTTAGAGTGTCCTCAGACGATTACGAAAGGAAACTCCCCATGACCTCCGGACTTGATGCAGGACTGGTTGTAGAATGACGTCACACGGAGATTGCTGCAACGCACAATGCGAAAAACAAGATATGCGTAATTGCATAATATCGTTAAACATTTTCGCATTACCCACTGACTGGAGATTTTCTGGGAACCCTTATATGTTGGAATAAACAGCCCTGGGACTTCCTCCTTTGCCAAGAGATGTCGACAAGAAGAAAACGCGAAAAGCCTTGCGGAAACTTCGCAAGGCGGCCGAACGTGCTGAAGCTGAAGGGGTTGAACTCACAGACTGGGAACAGGAATTTGTCGAGGGCGTGGATGAGCGTCTCACCAAATTTGGTTCGGCCTTCAATGATCTGTCCAAAGGCGGTGCGGAAGAGGCGCTCTCATCGGCTCAGACCGAAATTCTCCGGCAGCTCGACAAGAAAAGTCGCGGCAAATCCAATGGTGGCTTCAAGACACGCAAGCCGCTTCAGGCCAAAAAAGGCTTCAAACCCCGACCGCCTGTTAACCGTGATATTTCCGATGACATCGAGGATTTCGAACCGGAGCCGCCCGAAAGTGTTAAAGAACGCTCCGTTCCGTTAATCAGAGCTTTACCTAATCCTGAAGAGCCCGAAAAAGGCTCAGAAAATTCTCCGGAGACGAGAATTGGAACGAACCGTTCACCTAATAAGCGACCTACATTCCGGGTTATAGAAGGCGGTAAAACGGAGAGTTCCTGACGCGTATCTGGACGGCCGTGAACCATTCACGTGCTTCGGGCGTACAGAAAGACGCGCTATTCGGAGACCCGCATGCCTTCAGTCCTCATTTCCGGTGCCTCGACAGGCATCGGCCTCGCAGCCGCTCAATACCTTGCCGAACATGGCTGGATCGTCTTTGCCGGGGTTCGAAAAACCGAAGATGGTGACCGCCTGAAAGAGGTCAATTCATCGATCCATCCCATCATTCTCGATGTCACCAAACCCGATCAGATTTCTGAGGCTATGAGCGACGTCTCTGAGGCACTTCAGGGCAAAACACTCTCAGGCCTCGTCAACAATGCCGGTATCGCAAATATGGCGCCGATCGCGCTCCAGTCGCTGGATGACTTCAAAGCCCATTTTGAGGTGAATTGCTTTGGCACGCTGGCGCTGACCCAGGCCGCCTTGCCGCTTCTGGGAATGGACAAAGCGCGCAATGGCAAACCGGGGCGGATCATCAATATCACCAGCATGGGCGGCGAGCTGACCGCGCCCTTTCTTGGGGCCTATTGTGCCACCAAGCACGCTGTGGAAAGCCTCACGGATTCCTTCCGGCGTGAGCTGATGATGTATGGCATTGATGCCATCACCATTGGCCCCGGTTCCGTCAAAACGCCCATCTGGGAGAAGGCGGGCGAAACAAACAAAGACACGCCCTACAAGGATACGCCATGGGGCGCGTCACTCAGGAAGTTTGCTGACGAATTCATCAAGGGCGGCGAAGACGGTCTCGAACCTGTCGAGGTCGCGCGTGTCATCGAAATCGCCCTCACAGACGACTCACCCAAAACGCGTTACGCGCCCGTACCAAACAAGTTGATGAACTGGACGCTGCCGCGACTTCTGCCCACCCGAATGGTCGATAAGATTATGGGAAAGCGCTATGGGCTGATGTCGGATAACGACACTTGAACAAGACTTTAAGACCATAACACAGCCTTGATTTCGCCGGGGGTTGGCGACAGGCTGGCCATGAACAAGGCTATCGCTCGGGGAGGGTGCATAGACATGTCTGATGAGTTTCTCTGGATTGCTATTCCTTTTGCGCTGGCGTTCGCGGGCGCTTTCGGCGGGATAGGTATTTACCTGTTCCGGCAGAGCCTCTCTTTTCGGAAGAAGGGCATCGCGACTGAGCTTAATGTGCTCGATATGGTCATCATTCAATCCGGTGGGTCTGAGCCCGGAACGCAGATCATACCGATTTACAAAGTTCTGGAGGGCCCGCGCGCCGGAGACATTGTTCGCGCCGATGGGGGTGACCCTAATATTACGACCACTGTTCTGAACCTGCCGGAAGATCAAAAACCGAGATACACCGGCAAATTCATGCAGATTGGTGAGAACAGACAAGGTTGGGTGCACCAGACAAAGCCGATTGCCCGGGCCAAGAAAGATCAGGCGCTACAGATCACGATCGCGGCAGGGCTGATCCTGGTCGGCATCGTCGCCATCGGAATCGCTGTCTTTCTATTGGTCAGCTGACGGCTGAAGATTGCGTGGTGTTAGCGCTGTCACGGTGCTGACACCAATTTTTGCGATACTAAGCGGACATACCAAACAGTGGCGCCAGTCTGGCTGAACGGGAGGTGCGCGTGAACAAGCATGCCGATGATCCGAAGGAACTCGATGAACGCCTTGATGAGGCGATTTCAGAGGAAAACCCTGCCAGCGATCCGGTCGCGGTGAATGATATCATCGATGATGCCGAACTGCGTGATCAGCTGAAAGCTGAGACTGCCAGGAAAAAGAAACGCTTTTTCTTCTTCTGATCAGCCTGCGCCAGCCAGCCCCACCTCGCTCAGCGCCTCTGCCTGCCGGGCCGCCATGGCATCGGCATTGAAGCCCTCAATGCTTTCTTCGAACAGGCGGCAATAATTGAGCTCTGCGTCCAGTCTCAGATAGGCCGCCCCTAAACCAATCGCGGCCCGATCCATGAACACGAATTCTGCCGGAATGGTCACTGGCCCGCGTTCCTTCAGCAGTTTGCGCACCTGAAACGCTTCTTTCCGGCCATACTCGCCCGGCTTCACGCCCTCTGCGATCTTGCGCACCCGATCATCCAGGATAGGTCCATAGATGAAGTTCGCCCAGAGGTTCAGAACCTCACCCAGCTCCCGCGTTAGTCCCTTAAAGCCCCAGATCTCATAGGCTTGCATACAGCCATCGAAATCATCGGCGCGAATGGCTTCGCGTAGGCGCACTACACCCTCAACAAAGCTTGCCGGGAAAATCCGGATGCAGCCAAAGTCGAGCAGATTAATGCCCGTCCCGTCTCCGGTGATCTGATAATTCCCCAAATGCGGATCGCCATGAATGACACCATACCGGTTCATCGGGTGCCACCAGGTCCAGAACAGCATTTCTGCAATGCCATTGCGGATTTCCTGCGGCGCAGTTTCGAACTCGCGCAAGGGCTTGCCGCTTACCCAATCCATGGTGAGAAGTCGTCCGGACGATAGGTCATCATGCGGGGTCGGCACGGTAACGAAGTCTTTCTCGGCCAGCATCCGCTTATACAGCCGCATGGCTTTGCGTTCGCGCTCATAGTCGAGTTCCTCACGCAGTCGGTCTGTGATCTCACCCACCATTTCACTCGGGTCGATCGAGCCATCCATGCGTTTGAACAGACCGAGAAGTGATTTCAGCTGGCTGACATCGCTTTCGACGGCGCTCGACATATCGGGATATTGCAGCTTGCAGGCCAGGGCCTGCCCCTCAATTGTTGTCGCCTGATGCACTTGACCGAGCGAGGCAGCATGGGCCGCGTCTTTCTCAAAGCTTCCAAATTTGGATTGCCAGTCCGGCCCAAGCTCGGCCCGCATGCGGCGTTTTACAAAAGGCCAGCCCATCGCAGGGGCATGCGCCTGAAGCTGACTAAGCTCGTTGGCGTACTCCGGCGGCAGGAAGTCCGGAATGGTCGACAGCATTTGCGCGACCTTCATTAACGGGCCTTTGGTATTGCCCAGCGCAGACGCCAAAGCCGCAGCGAGCTTCTCATCTCCGCCACCGAACAGCCGGTTCGCACCTAACTGAAGAGCGGCACCCGACAAATTGGTACCGACCTTAGTTGCGCGCCCAAGCCGGGCAGAAAACCGATTGCGTTCCGGATCGTCTGACATGTATCTCTCCTCGCTTGAAGAGATATGCGGTCAGACCGAATTTCCAATGCGGCGCTTTTGTCTACCGACCCGAATAGCCAGAAGAGTAACGCCATGAGCGCACACAATATCCGATCAAGCTATGACGCCTGGCTCGCCGACCAGACGCGCTCACCCGTCCAACTCATGCCAGGGCTAACCCATAAGACTGGTGAACTGCGCCTCGATGCGGAAGGCTTGGCCGAGCGCGGCTGGTCCGATCTGCCACTGGACTTCGCGCCGGAAAATGAAGGCGTCCTGATGGGTGGCTATCTTGAAAACCGCTCGATTTATGACAGCCCGGTCTTCGCGACCCCCGGCGAGGAACCGCGCAATCTGCATCTCGGTCTCGATGTTTTTGCGCCAGCCGGCACGCCAGTTTTTGCGCCGCTCGAGGGCCTTGTTCACAGCTTTCAGACCAATAATGGCGAGCTCGATTATGGGCCAACCATCCTTCTCGAACATTCGCCGACAGAAGACCTCACCTTCTGGACGCTTTACGGGCACCTCTCGGAGGACTCGCTTCTCGGGCTGGAAGAGGGCGATCCAATCTCTATGGGCGAAACGCTGGCCGAACTTGGCGGCTCTGACGTCAATGGCGGATGGGCGCCACATCTCCACTTTCAGATCATGCTGGATCTCGATGGTCGTCGAGGAGACTTTCCTGGTGTCTGTCGATCATCCGAGCGGGCCAAATGGGAGGCAATCTGCCCCGACCCGCGCCGTTTGCTTGGCCTTCGCTCCGACTGACACAACGGACAAAGAAAAGGCCGCACCCAGAGGATGCGGCCTGGCGTCGGGAGGAAACGCCTTGTTTCTTAGTTGGCAGCGAGAATGACTTTCTGGCCGTTTTCGATTTTTGCCAGCGTGTCTTCCAGTGTTTCCTGAACACATTTGTTCTCATAGCGCTGTTTCGTGACGCCTTTTGCGCCAGGCATGGTTGCTTTGCAGGCCGCTTCGACAGCTGACCGCAAACGTTCAGCAGCTTCACGGGCGCCATCTTCAGTCTGAACGCTTGCCGTGTCGTATTCGAAGACGAACGGGAAACTGTCTTCAGCCAGTGCAGTCGGGGTCAGGATTGCAGCTGAGGCGACAAGTGCGACGAGTGTGGTTTTCATTTCTATGTCCTTTCATTCCTAAGAAGAGACGCGATCTTGTGTTGCGTTCTCGATGAAAGGATATTTATCGCAAAACAATAAATATTCAAGTCGAATGTATCGAAAAACAATATTATTTTATTGTAATACGAAATGAGTTCGGATGAAAAATTGCGCCGCTATAAGATAAAAAAGTCCGGAGAGACCGGGCTTTTCGGGCCGCGCAAATCTCCTGTTTCTCGGTCTCAAAAAAAAGCCGCCATCGCGAAGATAGCGGCCAAGGAAGTGGTTGCAGTTTCAGGTTTGATAGAGGTTCAGCCCGCCGCGACGCCTGTCATCGATTGGTGATATGCGGTCAGTCGCGAAGAACTGATCGATCGCAAGGCAGTTTCGGTGGTGTCATTCACACACGCATTCTCAAGCTGGCGCATTTTCAGACCTTTACGCGAAGAAGTCAGATCGCACGCGTCGCGAATTTCGTCCTGCAGCCGTTTATAAAGGGCCTCTGTGCCATCAGCGGACATCAGTTCCGCTTTGTCATAAGAAAAGTCGATTTGGAATTTATCCTGCGCCAGCGCTGCAGGGGGCGCGATCAGGCTGGTGAGTGCAATAGCTGTGATCAAAGTCTTCATGTTTCAGTCCTTCCCAGTCCGGCTTCTCTGATTGCCGGCTCCATTGCTTCACTGCGCCCTTGGAAGGTCTTGTCTCTGATACCCCTCACAATCTCAAGTGAATTTATCGTTATTCAATAAATTGTTTGTAATGTAGGGATTTGTAACTTGACCCGGCAAAGCCCGACGCGGGCGGTCAAGGAATTGCCTTGTCCTGGTCAGAATGCAATCGTCCAATGGATTGAGTCGGTGTTTGCAAAGCGCAGCAAATGCAAAAGAGGACATCCATTATGACAGTGTTTCGGATCGCCATCGTTCAACTCTACCTGGTTCTGACATCGCTAACATCTGTGTATGCGCAAACCACCGAAGAAACTGCTGAGGCCGCGATAGCGGAACTGCCTGACCTGAGCGGTGAGGACTTCATTGCCGAAACCGAAGCGATTTTGACCAAATGGGATGAGCTTGGCGGCAGTTCTTCAAACTATATCGACGCGGCGCGAACGGTCGTCACTGAGATTGATCGCTTTATTGAAGAGTCCGGCGCGGAACCTGGCGATCTCCCTGTGCCAGTCGGCGCACTGCAAATGGTCGCGCTCAATTATTCCGGCGGCGAGTCGGCCTCGGGTCTCAGTTTCTCACCTGACGCGGCGCTGGCTGTGTACGATACAGGCATTGTCACGACCCGTTGGGGCCCGCCCGTCAGCTATCGCGGCGAATACCAGCGGATCATGAAGCGCATCTATATGGAGATGTGGAACCGCTCAAGCCTCGATGGCCTGGTTGGCGAGGAAGCGCCAACCGCCTACGCTAAAATGCTGTTCGACGTGCACGACGCACCAAATCTCTGTGAAGCGGGCGAGGCGATCTTCTGGTCCTGTGCTGACGAGGACCGGGACCGTTATCTCTCGGTTTGTGGTTCAGGCACCAGTGATCGTGCAACATCCTGGGTCCAGTATCGTGTTGGCAAACCCGGAGATCTGGAATTGACCTACCCGGAAACCAAAGCGCCAAACTTTACCAGCGAGGAGGCCATGATGGCGGGCGAGGGCCATTTCTCCCGCGACATCTGGCGTTATGGTGGATCGACGCTCGAATTTACGAACGGCGACTACAATTACGCCATTGAAGACGAGATCTTTACTGACACGGCGGTCGTGTCCGTCATCCGGAATGAAGAGCGGGTGTTCGAACTCACCTGCAAAACAACCCATCCGTTTATGAGCACAATCGGAGGGCATCTCTGGGGCGGCCGCAACGATGATCAGCTGCAGATCGTGCCTGGCGCGCGTCCTGATGTGGGGGCGACAGCCTGTAAAGCTCAGGAAGATGTCGTCTGGAGCTGTCTTGATACGCGCGACCAAAGTATCAACTCGGTCTGTTCTGTTCCTGTGTCTGGTGAGCCGGGCTTTGTCTACCGCAAGGCAGACCAAACCGGCACAGTCACCAATTCTGCTTATGTCGATGATCCAGTTCCCGCATCGTCCGACCTGATTTGGCTTCGTGACGAGCCGGGGCTTAAAGGCATTGCGATTGGAGATTTTGCCGAACGCCATCACTTCACAAGCAATCCTGATGGCACTGGCGAATTCATGTGGTCAAAAAATGAAGGCGAACGTAGTTACACCCAAAGCTGTTCGGTCACACATGATAATTTGTCAGACTACATGCCCGAAAAGGCTGAGACGGTTGCGCCGACTGAAACGCGCCTCACCTATGAGCCTCAACCCATTCTCTATGGCGGTGAAAACGGAACACTCTCACCCTCCCCGGAAGCTTTCGACAGTCTGATCCTGCAATTGAAAGGGCTTGAGGCAGCAGGGCATTTTAAAGCAGGTGCTGGCTTGGAGCCGCTAGATGTTCTTGGCGGCGAGGCGGCCATTCCCTTTGCGCTGAAACACCGGGCTGACGATTTCCGCTGCCACGCAGACCATGGCGGTATCTGCGCGGCGCCGGACGATCTTTATTCCTACAAAGCGTTCTTCATCGCTTTTTCCGGTTTCAGCGACGGCTATTGGTACAGTGCAGAAGCCGCCCGGCAGAAAACCAGAGCGGATATCGACCTCAGCAAAATCGCTCTGTCATTCGCAGAGCTTTCCCCGCCCGGAACACCGGTCGTCCGAGATGAGTTCGGTTTCTGTCAGGCGCGCGCTTATTTCAAAGACTGGGACGCGGGCATTGAGATGTACCAATCCGCAGCCGAACAACTGAATCTGCAAAATAATACTGACCATGACTGGCTCTGGTCGAGCTTCAAAGGCGTCATCAGCCGATATAACGTGCGTGCAGCCCCGGACGCGTCAGCAGAAATTGTCGGGCATGCAGAAAACGAGGCGATCCACTTTCCAGATTTCGATGCCGTCACTGAAGGGGGCGGCTATACATGGCGTGAAGTTGTTCTTCCTGACGGCACGACAGGATTTATCGCGGCGTCTGACAAGGACATTCTTGAAATAGACGACGCCGGCCAGGTCTGCGCCCGGATCGAAAATGGTGTCGTGAAACTGACTCAGAATGCCATTGGCGGCGATTGATTAAAAAATAACTGGCCTGGGGCTTGCATCAAATCTCGTCCAATCTGGAGAGAGCAAATGCGAGCAAAGTTTCAGGGCAATATAAATGAGCTGACGACGCTGCGCTTTCCGTTCGCGCTCGCCATCGCATTCTACCATTTCACGAACTATTTTGCTGATTATGAGCAGACTGGCCTGACGCTTCTCGAAGACCTCGCCTTCGTGCTCGACTTTTTCTTCATCCTGTCCGGTTTCGTTATGGCGCACGCCTATAACGACCCGGACCGGTTCAGTTACCGCAAATATATTCTCCGGCGCTTTTTCCGCATCTATCCGCTCCATGTGCTGACACTCTTTTCGCTCGTTCTGATCGCCATGGTTGGTGGCTGGCTGGGCGTTCAGGCCAGCAATCCCGAACGCTATCAGCTCGACTCAATCTGGATGCATCTGACCTTACTGCATGCCTGGCCGGCTGACCCCAGCATCACCTTTAATGTGCCCAGCTGGTCGGTGAGTGCCGAATGGTTTGCTTATCTGCTCATGCCTGTTTGCCTTTTTCTGGCGCGCTCCACTCGCGTTGGGATCCTGCTGATTGCGTCAATCTTTCTGCTTTGTCTCTGGTATGGGCTCACCCTCGGCGTCACCGGCTATAGCTATCCACATCTTGAGGGATTCGCGCTCGTAAGGGTCTGCGTGGATTTCTTCTTGGGCTATGCCATCCGGGAATATCTACGCACCAGAAGTCTGCCCTTCACGCGCTTCCGGGGCGCATCCACATTCTATCTGATCCTGATGACCAGCATCGGTCTGGTCGGCCTGCCGCCGATTATTGCGATTCTGATCTTCATCTTGTTTACCGGCGCCGCTTTTGAGCGCGCGCTCTCGAGCGAGCGAAATGGCTATTACGATAATCCCTTCGCACTCAAACTCGGCAACACTGCCTTCGCGCTTTACATGGTTCACATGCCGTTCGCGATTTACGCGACGAACGCTATCGGTCTGGTCTCGGGGCTTCATTTGCCCGGGCCATCCAGCGATCTGATGGTGGTCGGTGTGGTTGGTTTCCTGACGCTGGGCTGTGTTCCGGTCGCTTGGTATGCGCATTACTGGATCGAACAGCCCCTCGCGGTCTACGCGCCAAAGTTTGTCGAAATCACGCTCGGAAAAGCGTTTACAGGCCTTAAATCGCGTCTCTCGAAATTCGCTCGACCCTCTTAAACATAATTTCAGAGGAGTGTGCCATCTTGGCACCCTGACAAAGACACGCCGCACAGGCGGGATGAGGGTGATTAAGCATGGCTAAGACGGTTCTGGTCGTAGATGACGATCCGACGCAACGACGCTTGTTGCAGGCCGCAGTTGAACGCGCAGGATTTGCCTGCCGTGTGGCTCCGGATGGTGAGTCCGGCCTCGAAATGGCGCGTAATCCGTCAGATGGCGTGGATGTCATGCTGCTCGATCTCGTCATGCCAGGGGTGTCCGGCATGGATGTTCTGGCCCGCCTTCAGGAAACCCGCCCGGAATTGCCGGTTATGGTTCTGACTGCTTCTGGCAGCATTGATACAGTGGTCCAAGCCATGCGCGCCGGCGCGATCGACTTTTTCGTGAAGCCCGCTTCACCCGAACGTGTTGTCGTGTCCATTCGAAACGCGCTGCAAATGTCTGATTTGCGCGGCGAGGTAAAACGCCTCAAAAAGACCGCTGGTGGTGAATTGTCCTTTGACGACATGATCGCCTCCGCGCCCACCATGCGCCAGGTTGTACGTCTGGGCCAGCGCGCTGCATCCTCGAATATTCCGATCCTCATTCTCGGTGAAAGCGGTGTTGGTAAGGAAGTCATCGCCCGTTGTATTCAGGGGGCCTCCGAGCGCTCCGGCCGTCCGTTCGTGACCGTGAACTGCGGCGCAATCCCGGAAAATCTCGTTGAAAGCATTCTGTTCGGCCACGAAAAGGGTGCGTTCACCGGCGCCGTGTCCAAATCGCTTGGTAAATTTGTTGAGGCCGATGGCGGCACGCTCTTCCTTGATGAAGTGGGTGAATTGCCGCTCGATATTCAGGTGAAACTCCTCCGCGCGCTTCAGGAGGGTGAGGTCGATGCCATTGGCTCGCGTCGTCCGACCAAGGTCGATGTCCGCATCATTTCGGCCACTAACAAGGATTTGTCGGTCGCGGTCTCTGAAGGCCAGTTCCGCGAAGACTTGTATTACCGTCTCAACGTATTCCCGATCGACATGCCGCCGCTTCGCCAACGCAAGGATGATATTCCGGCGCTCGTCGAACACTTCGTGCGCCGCTTCAATGCCTCGGAAGGCACCAAGGTCGGCGGCGTCAGCGCGCAGACCATGGCCCTGCTTAATACTTATGACTGGCCGGGCAATGTGCGTCAGCTCGAAAACATGATCTTCCGCGCAGTGGTTCTGTGTGAAACCGAAGACCTTCAGCCGCAGGATTTCCCGCAGCTTCAGGCTCTGATGGACGACCTTCCCGACATCGAACCCGCCGCCACAGAGGCGAGTGCTCCAGTCGAGCAGGAGTTCAACCCATCCGTCGCGCTGTCGCTTGGCCCGGTGTCTGAGGATGACCAGCAACATCCGGTGCGAGTCACCAACCAGACCGGTGAACTCCGATCTTTGGAAGAGGTCGAACGCGACCTTATTCAATATGCGATCGATTTCTATGCTGGTCACATGTCAGAAGTCGCCCGCAAACTCGGCATTGGCCGTTCGACGCTTTACCGGAAAGTTCGCGAGCATGATCTGCGCGTAAAACCGGAAGATGATGAGGCCGAAGCCAGCTAGTGTGAGCCTTTTGGCGTCAAACGCGCCAAAACCTCACCAAAACATTTGGATTGCTGCTTGCCAGCTTTTGAATTGCCGCGCACTCTGTTCACATGACACGGGCTGGTCGGATCAGAATGACAATGAATCGGGGCTGTTTAGCAGTCCTGCTTGGTTTCCTGCTGGCGCCATTATCAGCGCAGGCGGCACCGTCAGGCCGCTGGCATACCGAAACACCGGAAGTGGCTCTGAGCTGGGTCGATAATCGACTGACAGAGGTCGAACATGCCCTTCATCGCATTGAAACCTATCTTGACGAAGACCTCATGCCCCGGCCGGTCATTTATCCACTGATGGAAATCCGCAATGCCCAGACCGCGTGCGAGACCCTTCAGGGAGAATTGCGGCACCCGCAGAAATCCTGGCGTGTTCCAGTTGAAATGAAACGCTCTCAATCCTCGCGTAAGGCCGTTCAGGATCTTTGCCTGCGAATTGCACAGCAGAAAAATCGCATTCAGACGCTCGCGCCGGTGAGGATTCAGGACATCGCCCAATTGCAGCGCCAATCTGAAGAGGCACGCAGCACCATTTATTATTCCTGGATGTTTCGCACGAACATGTATCTCAAATTCGTCTTTAATGACGACGTGCCACCACCTCCAAAAGTGCCGGTTCAGGGTGTGTTCACAGACAGTACATCAGAACAGGAGGCGGAAAGGGAGATTACTCCATGAAAACGCTCACGCTGACTGTCATTTGTTTAGGCGCCGCTTTCACTGCTTCCGCGCAATCGGTCGACCAGCGGCAGCTTAAGCCTGTTCCGCAGGCAAGTGCTCTTCCTCAGAAACCGGTAACGCCGCGCGCGGCGCTCACGCTGCGCGGTAATAATTTCAGCTGGCTTGATCAGAAACTCGATATGATTGAAGGCGGCATGACCCAGATCGATCCGCCTTCCCTGTCGACCGATCCCGGACCGGCTGAACTTGATCTGAAATCCAGCCTGCGACATTGCCGCGAACTCCATATCGAGTTCGTAAAGCGAAGCTATTCGCCGAACCTTTCGGGAAAAGTGCGGTCTGATCTCACGCTTCAGGATGCAATCCGGAAATTGTGCGATGACCTCGAAACCGCCAATGGTGATCTCGAAGCGCAAGACAAAATGATGAATTTTGAAATCCAGGATCTGATGTCACAGGCCGCCCGTATCCGCCAGCTCGCCAGGTCAGCTCAGAAGGCGGAACACGATACGTCGAAGGCCGTCATTCAGAACGTCAAACCCTGACCTTACCCTTCCCGCCACTTCTCCATGGCGAGTGAAATCTGAAACGTCTCACGGTATTTCGGGCTATCAGAGGGACGCGGCGGCTTATTGCCGGTCATATTCATGATTTCAGCCAGCTTGTTGTGCGCCGCGCCGGACTGACCCGCGCCAATATAGGCGTGCAGCTCGACCAGTGCTGAGGATAGCGGATCGCGCGCACGGATCACGAAATACGGCTCGTCTTCCGGCAGATCTTTGTACACGTCATATTGTGATGGGTTGGCTTTGGAGCCGAGTGGTGCGCTCATGAAAGTAACCTGACAGAGTTTATGGATTTGGGGTCATCTTGGATTGCGTTGCTCGTTCTCGCAATAAGCATCAATATTTTTTGCTGAAATGACGCAGATCCACTCTCGCATGCGCCGAGCTGAACCGATAGAACTGGCGACATGAATTACCGCTTGTTTGCAGCCTTGGAAATTCCGGAAGAAATCGGCGAAGACCTATTGGTGATTTGCGAAAAGGTTACCGGTGCCAGCTGGCGTCCAATCGATAATTTCCACATCACCTTGCGATTTTTTGGCGAGCTTGATGGCACAGATGCGCGCGAGCTGGATCATGAACTCGGGCTGATTTCCGCAAAACAGATGAAACTCACCCTCAAAGGGGCGGGGTGGTTCGGTTCGTCTGAACCGCATGCGCTCTGGGCCGGGGTCGAGCCGAATGATGCGCTCACCTCACTAGCATCAAAATGCGAGCGCGCCGCACGGCGGATCGGATTGCCCAAGGAAAAGCGCGGCTTTCGTCCTCACGTCACTCTGGCTTATCTGCACGGCACGCCGCTCAGTGAAGCGGCAAGTTTTTGTCAAAAACATGCGCTGCTCAATCTGGGTCCATTTTGGGTGGACCGGTTCCACCTCTATTCCAGCTGGAGCGGAAAAGGCCCGTCGCGATATGTCTCAGAAGCGGAATATCCGCTCGGCTGATCTGAATTTCTTACCTTTACTTTGCGGAAACCGAAACGTTTCTCTCTATGCGCGTCAGATAATGCGCCTATACTCGGTAAAAAAGTCTGGGATGGCTCGATGAGCGATAACGAACACACCGATGACATGCCAAGGGAGGTTGGTCCGCTATCCCAGTTCATGGGCGATATTCCGCCCAGCCCGGACTGGTTCTCCAAGGCCATTTCTACGGGATATGAGACTCGCTTCGTCCGTGTGAAGGGCGCGCGTGTGCACTACCAATCCTGGTCGTCGCCAAACAAACCTGGCCTGCTGCTGGTTCATGGAAACGGCGCACATGCGCACTGGTATGACTTTATCGCGCCCTATTTTGCGAAAAGATACAATGTCGTCGCCATGACGTTTTCGGGCATGGGCGAGTCCGACTGGCGCGAAAACTACGATATGGACACCTTCTCAGAGGAGCAGATTGCCGTCTGTGAAGCGACCGGCATGTTCGAACATGCGCAAAAGCCCATTATTGTGGCCCATTCCTTTGGCGGCTTTGTCACCATTCTCACCGGCGCGCGCTATGGTCATCGCCTCGAAGGCACAGTGATTGTCGACAGCCCGGTGAACCCTCCGGAGCGCGAACGAAATCGCAACCGACTTCGCGTTCGCGGCAACCGGGTTTATCCTGATCTGACAACAGCCCTAGGCCGGTTCCGTCTGGCGCCTGAGCAGCCCTGCGACAATCATTTCGCCATGGATTACATCGCCCGCTGGAGCCTCAAACAGGTCGATAATGAGCGCGGAAAGGGCTGGAGCTGGCGATTCGACCCCGACATCTGGCAGCGCTTCGAGTTCGGTGAGCCTGCAAGTGAGCTGCTTCGCAAAACGGCCTGCCGGATTGCGCTGTTTCGGGGCGAGGAGTCAGAGATCTTTCCCGATGAAGTCCGGGACTATATGGAGCAATTGCTGGATCGGAAGGTCCCTTTCGTGTCCATCCCTCACGCCTATCACCATGTGATGCTGGATCAGCCGCTCGCCTTTGTGTCTGCATTGCGCGCTTTGCTTGCGGACTGGGATCATTCGGCACCAAACCGGGCAATTGAGCGGTCTGAGGCGCAATAGGCGCGGTAAATTGACCGGATTATCAATCCAGCACTTGCTCAAAATCGCGCTTCATTTTATCGAAGCCCAAATGATTACTGGCTGAAAGGGCTTTCCGGATGAGCGGAGACTACGTTCGCGGCGAAATGGACATCACGGATCAGGAAAATACCTGGACGGGTTTCATGAATGTGACCAAATGGTCCGCATTCATCATCATCCTTGTGGTGGCTTACGCAACCTTCACTCTCACAATGGCTATGCCATGGCTTGTCGCTATGGGGTTGCTCGCAGTCGTTGGCATTGGTGGCGGACTATTCCTGGGCATGGGCAGCGCCTGGATCGCAACCGTCATTGGTCTGTGCGTCACGGGTGTTTTCGTGCAGGTGATTATCTGGCTGGCTCAGCTGGCGCTGTAAGTGCCCGCCTCAGATCAATGATCTGAGTGCCGACACTCATGACAGACAATGATTGAGGGGTCGGCCTCCAACTCCTCAATCTTGATCTCACCCCGGCAGGTGACACAATAGCCATAATCGCCGTTTTCCATGCGGGAAAGCGCGAGCTCTACCTTAAAAAGCATGCCTGATTTCCCCGTCAGCCTGGCTGATTTGTGGGGGAATCTGCCCCGCGTGACAGAACCGACCGGCAGGTTGTCGGTGGTCCCGGGCCCTGTGGTTGAGGGCGTATCAGATATATGAATTTTGGTCACACCGGTATGCTGCGTCTGATTTACGTGTTCAGCAAGAAAAATTTTTAAGACACTTTATGGGATAATACCGCTTCAGAATTTGCCGGGCCGTTGAGCAAACGAAGGGGGAGACGCGTGCAACATCCATTGCAGCTGTCGAATGTGACCAAGCGATTTGGCAGTTTTACCGCTGTTCACGACGTCTCATTCTCTCTTCCGTCCGGTCAGATTGTCGGCTTTCTCGGGCCGAACGGAGCTGGTAAATCCACTTCTCTTCGGCTCGCTCTCGGCATTATGTCGCCTGATCGGGGCGAAATAGACCTGTTCGGAGGACCGCCCAGCTTGTCCGCCTTGCGACGTGTCGGATTTCTGCCCGAAGAACGCGGCCTCTATAAGAAAATGACAGCGCGCAATGTCATCGCCTATTTCGGGCGTTTAAAGGGCCTTTCTCAGTCAGACGCGCTCGTACGCGCGGATGCCCTGCTGGAGCGGTTCGGTCTGGCAGAGTTTCGCAAGACGCGCATTTCAAGATTGTCGAAAGGCATGGCTCAGAAGGTCCAGATCCTGTCGACCTTCGTCCACGAACCCGATGTCCTCATTCTGGATGAACCCTTTTCGGGGCTCGATCCTGTCAATCAGAGCGAACTTGAGCAGCTGATCCGCGAACAACATGCGCGCGGCACAACCATACTCTTCTCCACGCATGTGATGGAGCACGCCGAACGTCTGTGCGACAGTCTCATTCTGATTTCCCATGGCCGGAAACTGTTCGAAGGCAATCTGGCGCAGGCTTACGCCACCCAGGATCAGCATGTCCGCATCGCCTCATCGATGAATACAGATCTGACATCGACTTTCTCGGATAGCGCTTATGCGATACAAAGACTGCCCCTGGATGATGAAACAAGTGATCGGGTCTGGTGGCTGATCACGCTCCCAAACGGCGCGTCGGCGCAGGATGCGCTGAAGCGTGCCATCGAAGCTGGCATTCCCATTGAAGGCTTCGATCCCGGTGAACAGCGTCTGCGCGATGTCTTTGTGTCGCTTGTCTCGCAGGCTGAGGCCGAGTTCGGAGGGCGCCGACATGGGTAAACTGTTTCTTATCGCGCGCCGGGAATACCTGGCCTATATCACGGCATGGGGGTTCTGGTTCGGTATTCTCATCACGCCGCTGGCGCTGTTCCTTGGTCTCTCGCTGCCAAGCCTGATCGAGAATACACAGCCCGTGCGGTATTATGCGGTGATCGGCGATGATGGCCGTTTTTCACAGGAACTAGACCGGCAGTTTACGGATCGGGCTGATCGCGCGGCCATGGGCATTGTCGAGCAACAAGCCCGTTTCCTTGGCGCATCCGACCCCGAGGAACAGCTCGACCAGTATGAGGCGCTCAGAGAGCAGGGAAGGACGCCCAACCAGGCCTTGTCTGACCTGTTTCCGGGGCTTCCTTCTTTGGTGTCTGATCGTGACTTTGTTGAAGTTGTCGCGCCGGCCAATGATCTTGAAAGCTTGTTTCCCTACCTCACCGGCCAGCGCACAGTGCCCGGTCCATCCGGCAACCGGTCGCTCTTTGCGGTGTTCGTCGTCTCGGACGGCGAAGTCGCCTATTGGAGTGAGGATGTCGTCAACGACAGCCTGTCCGGTACGGGGAAGCGCGCGCTTGAGCGTATGGCGCGTACAGATGTGTTCACCGCCGCGGGTGTCGATGAAAACATTCTCCAGCAGGCAAGGGCCTCGGTCTGGCCCATGTCTATTCGCAGCCCGACCGCGCTCAATCAGGACAACGAAGTCTCCGCCGCAGATAAAGCGCCATTCTTTATCTCAGTCGGCTTTTCCTTCCTTCTCTGGATGCTGATTTTCTCGGTGGTGAATTATCTCCTCACCGGCACAATCGAAGAGCGCTCCAACAAGATATTCGACACCCTGCTGACCAGTGTCTCCTTGCCGCAATTATTGTCAGGCAAGCTGATTGGCGTTCTTATGCTCAGCCTCACTCTGATCAGCATCTGGGCAGGATCGGCGGGCGTGATGGCCTTGGCCATGCGCGATTCCCTGCCACCTGAACTGGCCTCCGTCCTGAATGAGGCGATCAACCCTCGATTGGTGATCCCAACGGTGATCAGCTTTATTCTGGGCTATCTGATGTTTGGCTCAATTTTCCTGGCGCTCGGATCTCTGTGCGACACAATTCAGGAAGCCCAGTCTCTCATGGCGCCGATCATCATCATCATGATCATCCCGTTTGTAATCATCCCCGTCTCGCTCGCCAATCCGGACTCAATCGTCCTGTCCATCCTCTCCTGGGTGCCGGTGCTCTCGCCCTTCCTGATCATTCTGCGTGTGCCCAATGACCCGCCGCTCTGGGAGCTGGTCTTGCTGATTGTCTGGATGGGGGTGTTTACGGCGCTGATTATCTGGGCGGCGTCTCGTGTCTATCGCGCAGGAGCGGTTCATGGCGCGGGCATGAATGAAGTGCGCGCCTGGTTTGGCGGCTTGTTCAAGCGGAAAGCCGCCTGACTCCACAAACACAAAAACCCCTCTCGCCATCGGCGGAGGGGTTCATGACTAAACTTCAGAGCGGCTTACTTACCGAGCAGGCCTTCGCGCTGAGCGCGTTTGCGTGCAAGCTTACGGGCGCGGCGGACAGCTTCCGCGCGCTCACGCGCTTTTTTCTCGGATGGCTTCTCGAAATGATTACGACGTTTCATTTCGCGGAAAAGGCCTTCACGCTGCATTTTTTTCTTCAGCGCTTTAAGGGCCTGGTCGACATTATTGTCGCGCACAACAATCTGTACGATGGGACTCTCTCCATTCACTCTGTTTCGGACAACGGGCTAAGCCCGCGCCATAAAATTGCGCCGTTTTGACTGGCACTCTTGTTCGGAAGCCGCGCTCATAACATATGAGAACCGTTATGCCTACACCTGATGATGCACCATCTGTCGCACTAACCGAAAAAATTTTAGCCCAGGCGCTGCCTTTGGCGGCGATTGAGGGCTGGACTCCCCTTGTTTATCGCAAAGCCTGCGACCAGGCAGGGGTGTCACTTTCTGAAGCGGCTCTGGCGCTGCCCAATGGCAGTGACTCGCTGGTGCCGGCACTCTTGGATCTGCAGATTTCGAAGATCTCAACCACTCTGAAGGCACTCCCACTTGGCGAAATGAAGATTCGCGAACGCGTCACAAAAGGCGTTGAAATCTGGCTGGATCTTCTGTCCGAACACCCGGAGGCCTTGCGTAAAGCGCTCGACTGGCTCGCGGTCCGGCCTTTGGCGTCACGCTCTCTGCCTGCGCTTATCTGGTCCGTGGCCGACGCCATTTGGACCGGGATTGGTGATGACGCGACCGGCTTCACCTATGCCTCCAAGCGGACCACGCTTTCCGCCGTCATCACCTCAACGCTTGCGGTCTGGCGGAAGAATGCTGACGACAAAACCGTCTGGATGGCCTTCCTTGATCGCCGCATTGAAGACGTTATGGCCTTTGAGAAGTTCAAAGCGAGCGTCAAGTTCCCCCGCTTTGCGTAAAGGCTTAGTATTCTCCGATCGTTCCGATGATCGGGAGTGAGAATTTCCGGTCTTTCACTTTCACGGTTGCGAACGCACCATTCGAATTGATGGCCTTCAGTGTGTTGATCACGGTTTCGATGTCACGCGTCATGACTCCCTCGGCTTCTAGCGCCGATTTCAGGGTTTCGGGCTCAAGCAAGTGCACGCCAACTGTTCCATCGGGGTTATTGTCCCGGTCCAGCGTCACACTCGCCTGACTGGCTGCCTTTAATGGCCCCATTTCCAGCTCGCCACGGCGCAGATGGATCTGATTTCGGTCCACTTTCCACTCAGTCTCGGTCAATTCGCCCTCGACGAGTGGGTAGAAATTCTCGACCTCAATCCACACGACCAGATGATCAAGCTGATCCCCCAGCCATTCCGCGCCGTCGACAGCGGATGGCAGACTCAGCTCGTCCAGTGAAAGCGCCAGTTTGAGGTCCGTGGCCGTATCTGGCATGGGTGCAAGCCCGAGGCTCAGGCCGGCAAGTTCAAACGCCTCGCCTGTGCCGAATTCACCATTCAGTTCCGGCGCCTCTAATCCAAGCCGCTTCAGCCGGCCATCCTTGAAGACCAGGCTGCCAATCGTCTTATCACCCGGATAGAACGTCACCTCCTGACGATCCGGCAAGCGGACATCATTTTCACCCGGTATCCGGATCAGAATGTGGTTCAGATTCCAGCTTTGCGCGATCAGCTGAAGGGTCTCACCTTCCCAGCGTGTCTGCGGCAAGACATTCTGCATAACGGGGTCATCGGCCTGAAGGACAAAGCGGAAGGGATACCCGCTGACGGAAAGGTCAGAATATTCGACCGTGCTGCCCCAGTTGCGCTGTGCTTCCACCCAGTCGACGGCTCCTTTCCGGATTTCCCCCGACATCCAGACCCAATAGGCCGAATAAAGCGCAGCGACCAGGCCCACCACACCAAACATGATGAAGGGAAGGCTGAAACAGCCGCTCTTGCTGGCTCCAGAATCGTTCATTCGACGGGTGTTCCTGCTTCGGCACGTGCGGCTTTGCCTTCTGCAACCAATCGCTCGGATGCGGTTTCCAGCCGGGTTTCCAATTCTTTCATGAACGCTTTTCTCTGCAGTCCGGTTTCAATCATTGGCTGGAACTCGATCACCATATGTCCGGGATAGCGCGGCACACCCTTGGGCGGCCAGAAAAACCCCGTGTTCAGCGCGACCGGCAGGCATTCCAGCCCCAGATCCTTATACATCAGTGCGATGCCGGGTTTATAATTGCCCGGAACGCCAGGTTCGATGCGCGTGCCTTCGGGAAAAATCAGTATGGAACGTCCCTGGCTGGCGGCCTTTTTGGCCTGGGCATTCATGGCCTTCAAGGCCTTGGTCGAACCGGCACGGTCAATCGCGATCATCTCTGCTTTCAGGGCATACCATCCGAAAAAGGGATACCATAACAGCTCCTTTTTCAGGATGATGCACGGGTCCTTAAGATAGATAAATGGCATCAGCGTATCTATGGTGCTCTGATGCTTGCTCGCGACCAGCACAGGTTCAGAGGTGAGATGGTCCTTTCCGCGAATTTCTGTCGTCGCGCCACAAATCACGCGCATACCCCAACGCGCCAGATGCGCCCAGATCCGGATACCAAGGATGGTCACACGTCGCGGCAATAACAGCGCGGGCAGCCAGACAAGGCCCATCACAACCATGCTGCCATAGAGCCAGAGCACAAAAAGCCATGAGCGAAAAAGCATCATTTTCCGGTTACTTTCATCAGCCAGGTTACGCGATACTTCGCCCATTCCAGAGCAAGGCCTTTCACAGATGTCCAACTCTTCCACCATTCCCGCGGACGGATCACGGAATCGACCGGATAAGCGATGATCTCGACACCGTCCAGCGCTTCATCAAACCAGAGTGCGCTCCGCGGCATGTGATAATTGGATGTGACCAGAATGAGAGATTCATAGGTATGCGATTGAACCCATTTTGCGGTCTCTTCGGCATTGCCTTCCGTCGAATGCGCGGACCGTCCAAAATCAATGCAGCAATCATAAAGCGCCTGGGTGCCGCCGGCTGTTTTGATCAGCGCTTCAACATCTACACTCTCATGAACGCCGCTCACGAGCAGCCGTTTTCCCGCGCCTTGTTCAAGCAGTTTGAGTGAGGCAGCAATCCGGTGGCCAGACCCACCCGTCAGCGCGACAATCGCATCGGCTTTTGGCGAATCCGGCTTTGGCAGATTTCCCGCTTGATTCACAAAGCGATGAAAATCTGCCAGCGAGATCAGGATGACCAGGAAGAGGAAGACGCCAATCGGACGAAACACGGCTTAACTCAGCTCGCCCAATGCACGGGTGACGGTCAGCCGTGCAGCTATCATCGCGACCAGCGCCGAGATAAACGGCGTGATGATGAGCACAAGAAACGTCCCGAGATCAGGCGACATTTGTGGCAAAAGCCAGCTTCGGTCGCCGGATTGTTTCGCCGCAAAAAACAATAGCATCGCGCCGAACAAGGCGAACAGCGCTCCCAGAATGCCGGCGCGCAGACCCAGTCCGAAGAAGCGATACTCAAACAGGCGCGAGATAAACCGGTCCGATGCGCCACAGGTATGCAGTACATTGACCACGTCGCGTCGCGCCAGCAGTGCGGCATGTGTGGCAAAGGCAATGACGGAGACCACAATGGTGACAAGCAGTCCGAGTGCCACAAGCCCAATCAGGCGCAATATGCCCAGACTACGCTCGACATCGCGCGCCCATAATTCGTGATCTTCCACCTCAACCTGAAATCCAGCGCCCTCGGCGGCGTCCCTGATCTGTTCGGTCATGTCCGGGACACTCGGATCAATCTGAACGGCAATGTATCGGGAGACGGGCAGGTCTTCTGGCAGGTTCTCGCCAAGCCAGGGCACCAGAAGTCGTTCTGTATCCTGCCGATTTTCCGGCTCTGCGCTCAGGACGCCAGGCAGCTCGACAACAAGATTGGCAAGTGATTGTGAGGTTTCCTCACCGCCCTCCAGAAGCCGGATCGTCACTTCTCCCTGAACCTGTCCGGCCCAGCTCTCTGCCGCGCCATAGGCCGCCCGCGTCGCGAGCCCAGTCAGGGCCGCGAGAAAACACAAGGCCGCCACAACGAAAAAAAGCGCCGCTTCGCGGGCGTCTTCCTTGGGCAACAATGGTGATTTGCGGGCTTGGGGCATGGATCTGGCGTGTCCTCATCGGTCCCGGTTTATATCATGCATCAGCATACCGTTTTCCAGACGCAGGATAGGCGCTGCAAGACGTTCAACAAGTGCTTTATCATGTGTGGCAATCATCACAGTTGTTGAAAGCCGACGATTCAGTTCGAGAATAAGCCGCATTAGTCGCTCGCCCATCTCCGGGTCCACGTTTCCGGTAGGCTCATCCGCGATTAACAAATCCGGCTTGTTGACCAGCGCCCGTGCGATCGCCACGCGTTGTTGTTCGCCCCCGGACAAGGTTGTGGGCTTTGCGTTGATTCGGTCTCCAAGCCCGACCCAGTGCAGAAGATCCATAACATCACTTTGATAATCTTTTTCCTGTTTCCCGGTCACGCGCAGGGGCAGCGCCGCATTCTCATAGGCAGAAAGGTGGTCCAGAAGCCGGAAATCCTGATATACGATACCGATTCGCCGCCGCAGACGCGTTAGAGTTTTTCTGGAAGCGCCGGTCGTCTCAACACCGAATAGATATACACGTCCGTTGCGAGGTTTCTGCGCGGCGTAAAGGAGCTGTAGCAACGTGGTTTTTCCGGACCCAGACGGACCTGTCAAAAATGTAAATGAGCCGGATTTTAACTCCATGTTAATGTCCCCTAACACATGGTCACCAGGCATATACCCATGGTTAACGCCGTCTAACCGGATTGTCGGCTCGTCCATGGAGAATACAGGCTCGGTAGTCATGTCAGGTCCCGGTCCCTTGCGGATGTTCAGGGTGTTCAGGTCAGGCCGCCCAATTGCGTGCCATACGGAGTGGAGAAGACTTCAGTGATCCTCACATGTCCATCCTGTTCAGCACAATATTTTGCCGATGAAAAAGCCATCGGTGAAAACGGTCGAACTGTGCGATGTGCGTCCTGCTCGCACTCATGGTTCGTTCAGCCGGAATTGTCGCTGGAAGAAGAAATCAACGCGTCCGATCTCTCGCGCGAGAAGGTCGAGCGCATGAGAATGGCCAGCGCGTCGTCCGCAGATATTGCGCCACATCTCGCCTATCGTGAAAAAGAAATGTCCCGTCGTCGTACTGGCTCGCGGCTGGCTGCCGTTGCGGCCTGGACAGGCACAGCGGGCGTGTTCTTCGCGCTGGGTGTGCTCGCCATTGCGAAACGCGATGATGTCGTCAAAGTCTTTCCAGAAGCCTCCAGCGCCTACGCCATGGCCGGTCTGGATGTGAACCGGTTCGGTCTCGAATTTTCTGACATGGTTGCAGACCGCGAATTTGACGGAACTATCCCCGTCCTCACCGTCTCCGGAAGCATCCTCAACATCACCGACAAGTTTCAGGCGGTTCCAAATGTCCGCGTTGATCTGCGCGACGATCAGGGCCGCGATGTTGAGAGCATTCTGATCTCTCCAGAGGCCACAAAAATCGGCCCGGGCGAGGAAGTCATCTTCACCTCGCGTGTCGATAGTCCGTCGCTCGATGCCTATGATCTGGCCGTGACCTTTGTTGAGCGCGGAAACACCACGCGGCTCGCAGCCCCTGGCAGCGAAATCGACACCCATTCTGCCGCTCCGGATGGATATGAGGAGCCCACATTGGAGGCTCATAATGCCGAGCACCAGGGCGATCACACGGAAAACGAAACGGTTGCCAACGATCCTCATGCGGTCGAAAATGAGCACCATGACGAGCATAGTTGATCAAAGCCCTGAGGTCATGTCGACACAATGAGCACGCCGGAATTCGACGTTCTTCTGGACGAAACCGAATTGCAGTCACGTGTAGCGGGCCTCGCCGCTGAGCTGGCACCGCGTCTCACGGGGGATTGGACCGCCGTCACCATTCTTCTCGGTGCATCTCCCTTCACGACCGATCTGATGCGTCATCTGTCCGCTCATCACATTCATCCCATGCTGGATGCAGTCTGGCTGGAAAGCTATCGCGATGAGCGCGAAAGCTCTGGTCGCGTTGTGGTGCGGGCCGACCTCTCCCGCAGCGTGAAAGACCGCGGTGTGCTTCTGGTGGACGATGTGTTCGACACTGGCCGCACGCTTGCCTTCGCGAAACAACACCTGCTCTCCAAAGGCGCACGTGAGGTCCTTACCTGCGTACTCGCGCGAAAGCCAAAAGCCCCGCGTGAAGGGCTCGACGCCTGGGCTCTTGATGCCCCGGATCGCTTTCTGGTCGGCTATGGCATGGATGATGCCGGGCTGTATCGTGGCTTACCCTATCTGGGCGCAGTCAAAGAATAAGCGCGTGTTATGTGGGGCTCGGCCCACCATTTTTGCCACACCCAGAACACCATAAGTCGGTTTCACCGGAATTGAGCCCGGGCTTGAGACCGAGCTGTGTGTTCTAAATCAGAACCGGTCTAACAGCCGTTCCAGATATTCCCGCTCTTCCGGCGTTGTCGCGTCATTCAGGCGCTCACGGAGCTGATCGAGAATATCCCGCGCGCGTTGGCGCTCAACTTGATCCGGAACGGCAACGTCATCGCCATTATTATCCTGCCCGCCGCCTGAGCGACCCAGCGGATCTTCCTGGCCTGCATCGCCGTCTTCACCGCGACGTGCCTGCCGCATATCGTCGAGATTTTCCGACAGATCACCAAAGGCTTCGCGCATATTCTGCGTGGCGCGATCCTGGAAGAATTGCGCACCTCCAAGGTCGCCACGTCGCAACGCATCTTCAGCGCGCTGAAGGGCGCGACGCGCCTCGTCGAGGTCTTCATTCCCTTCACCTTCACCCGAGCCAATGCTGCCATTCTGCTCACCTTCTTCGGTGTACATTTCGAGCTGCTCGAGCAGATCAGACTGACGTTCTGCAAGGCCGAAACGATTGCCGCCGAACTGACCCTGACCGAACTGGTTTCCGCGTTGATTGCCCTGCTGGCCATTTTGCTGACCGCCCGGCTGTTGCCCACCAGGTTGTTGACTGCCGGGTTGCTGTCCGCCGGGTTGAGATTGACCAGTCTCGCCCTGCTGGTCGCCTTCCTGTTCGCCCTGACCTTCCTGCGCCGATCCGTCATCAGATCCGAACCGTTCCTGAATGGTTTCGTCATTCAATCTGCGCTGTTCTTCGAGAATCTCAGCGAGGCGATCGAGCGCCCGTTCCAGACGACGCTCCTCGGGCGGCGCGTCGCTGTCCTCGCTCTCTTCACCCTCATTTTGTTCGCCGAATATATCGTTGGATTCTCCGCCGCTTTGGAATTGCAGATTGTTCAGGAGGTTGGTGACGTCCGACAGTAATTGCCGCGCGGCGTCTGTCGCGCCGGTCTCAGTCAGGTCTTCAAGCGCCTCAAGCATGTCGGCGAGATCCTGACCGCCCAGCATATCATCAGGTGGTTCGCCGCCCTGTTCACCGGTTGATCCGCCATTCATGATGGCTTCGGCCATGCGCGCGGCGATAAAGTCTTCGGCGGCGTTCCGGAAGGCTTCCATTAATCGGCGGATTTCTTCCTCGCTCGCTCCATCGCGCAGCGCCCGTTCAAGCGCACGACGTGCGGCGGCGAGACGACGCGCGGCATCCGCCACCGTTCCATATTCAGCCCGTAAGGCGACTGACCAGAGCAAGTCATCAATCGGCGCAACATCAGGTTCCGCTTTCGCAAAACGCAGAATTTCATGGGCGCGACGGAGGCCAAAATAGACGGTCAGGTCTTCGAAGAAGAATTCCGGCTCATAGGTGATGGAATCGAGCATCAGCGAGGCACGCTGAAAGCCTTCCGGCGCGCGCGCCAAACGATCGCCCAGGCCCTGACGCTCCTGTTCACGGCCCTCGGTTGTATCTGGCGCCGGCTCATAGCGATCGGATTCACGCAGCACTTCCAGCCTGATTTCCTGGCTCACCTTGGCCAGCGGTTGCAGGAAGAGTTTCTCCGGCAAAACCATTTCAATAGTTTCACTCTCGCCGAGCTGCCCAGCCGCATCCTTCGCCCGCAGGTTCAGCGTGACTGGCAAACCCGCCCATTTATGCCGTGTGAGGTCCAGAGCAGCGTCGTCTGATGTGGACTTCGCCATCGCAACGGTCATTTCGACCCGTACTTCGTCGCTCTCAGACTGTGGCTGGCCCTCTTCGGGGGTGGGGGTGATGACCAGAGACACAGTTTCGATCCCATAGTCATCTTCGGCAGACCAATCGAAGACAAGCATGTCTTCGTCACCCAGTGAGGGCTCGCTGTCGAATTGAATGGTCGGCGCTTTGTCTGGTTCGGTGCTTAATGACCAGGCCGCTCGCTCGCCCCAATAGGTTACCGCCACGCGCTGTGAGGCTTCAATCGGCAATTCCAGCTGCCAGGCGCCATCCTCCATTTTTTCCATGGACCGCGTTTTCGAGCCTTTTAGTTTGGCATCGCCAATCGCTTCGCGCTTCACCTTAGGCTCACCCGGTCCGTTCACGCGTACGGTCAGAATGCTGCCAATCGGCACATCGGTTTCCGTGAGATCGGAGGTCAGGAATACCGGCGCCTCGCCAGTGTGATCAGGCGGTGTCAGCCAGGCGGTGACTTCCATTTCGTCTGCGCCGAACAGGGCACCGAGATCCGTCCCGGCGGCCATCTGCATCCGATTAAGCGCGCTGGTCTGATTAACGGCGAGGAACACCACCACCAGAATGGGCAGAGCGTAGCGCAGATAGAACGGGTCGGTCTTGCGCCATTCCGCAGAGAAAGTCGGAGATTTCAGCGTTCGCAGGGATCGCATCAGCTGCGAGCGATGCTGATCCCAGTATTTCTGTGTCTCTGCGCCAAAACTCGCGGGCCGGTCAGCCAGCGATGAAATCAGACGGTGAGGATGGTTCCGGTCAAGCCGGTCAGCAGCCTCGGCCCGGCTTGGACCGCGATAGCGCATTATCCCGCGCACCAGGCTCGCAATGAAGACCCCAAGAAATGCAAACCAGAGCAATGCCTGCGTTGACCCGGAGAAGGTCTCGAAAATACCGGACACGACCAAAATCAAGGCGATCAGAAAAATTCCGGCAGGAACCGCGAATGCGTTGAACAAGCGCAACCGTGTCAGCCGCGCATGCGTACGGCTGATTTTCGATTTAATGATCGGCAGATTTACGACGTCAGCCACTCCGGTACAGTTTCGCTCGCTATGATTTCTTCAAATGTCGGCACACGTCTCACAAGCGCCGACTGGTTTCCTCTCACCAGCACTTCAGCACACAATGGCCGCGTATTATACTGGTTTGACATTACAGCTCCGTAAGCTCCTGCCGACATGAAGGCGACAAGCTCTCCTTCGCGCAATTCTGGCACGGAATATCCTTTCGCGAAACGGTCTGTGCTCTCACAGATCGGCCCCACCACATCATAAGTGCGCGAGGAGCGTGCAGGATCCATCCGGACAGGCCGAAGTTCGTGCACCGCCTGATAGAGCGCCGGACGCATCAGATCGTTCATCCCGGCATCGAGAATGGCAAATTCCCGGTCGTCGCGTTCCTTGATATACTCGACCCTGGACACAAAGATCCCGGCATTTCCGGCAATCATCCGCCCCGGTTCCAGAATAAGCTCCACGTCCAGATCGCCAAGAACCTCGCGGATCATACTGGCATATTCTGCAGGAGAGGCGGGTGTTTCGCCTTCGCGATAGGGAATGCCCAATCCGCCGCCCAGATCAATTCTGGATATTGGCAGGCCTTCTGCGCGCATCTCCCGCACCAGTCCGACCACTTTCTCAAAGGCCAGCCGCATCGGCGTCAGATCGGTAATCTGGCTGCCAATATGGACGTCCACGCCGACAATCTGAATACCCGGAAGATCTGCGGCCTGCGCATAAAAAGATTTCGCTTCATGCCAGGCAATGCCGAATTTATGCTCCGCCCCGCCAGTTGAAATATTGGCGTGTCCGCCCGCCTCGACATGTGGGTTTATGCGAAACGCGATGGAGGCTGTGTGTCCACCTTCACTCGCAATCTCCGAAAGCCGATGCAATTCCGGCAGAGATTCGACATTGAACTGATGAATGCCTGCCTTTAGTGCCGCCTGGATGTCAGGCTTGGATTTGGCCACGCCTGAATAAACGATCCGGCTGGCTGGAATACCCGCCGCCAGCGCCCGACGCATTTCACCGCCACTGACGACATCCGCGCCGGACCCAAGCTTCGCCAGCGTCGCCAGAACAGCCTGATTGCTATTGGCTTTCATCGCATAGGCAATGAGACAGGATTGTCCAGCGAACGCATCTGACAGAACCCGATAATGGCGTTCAAGCGTTGCGGAGGAATAGATGTAAAGCGGTGTGCCGAATTGCGCCGCGATTTCGCTTACGGCGACGTCCTCACAAAAGAGCTCGCCGTCGCGATAGGTAAAATGGTGCATTCAGAAACTCTATTCCTGTAAAGGCGGCAGAGAGCTCTCTTCCAGGCTCGTGGTTGGGGATGGGAGCGGCTTCAGGCCGCCGCCTTCATTCTGAACCCAGACGGTGCGTCCGGTGTCAGGGTCGCGATAAGAGGTTCCCGGCTCGCGATCGATCTCATTGCGCGGACGCAAATCGTTCTGTGACAATTCTTCGAGTTCTGCCGGCGGCGGCGCATCTTCAGGCGGCTCGCCGACCATAGGGCCAGGAGTTTCCAGATCACCACGCAGCCCGCACGCCGAGAGCGACGCGAGCGCCAGGATTACGGGAAAGAGGGTAATCGACTTCATTTCAGAATTTCCTTCCAGCGGGCAATCTGTTCTCTCACACGAATTGGCGCGGTGCCACCATAACTTTGGCGCGATCCGACCGACGCTTCTACAGTCAGCACAGAATATACGGCATCAGTAAGGCGTGGCTCAATGCTTTGCAGATCTTCAAGAGTTAAATCCGGCAGATCGCAGCCTTTAACCTCAGCAAGCTTCACTGTGGCGCCGGTCACATGGTGCGCCTCCCGGAAGGGCAGGCCCAGTTCGCGGACGAGATAGTCGGCAAGATCGGTGGCCGTCGAGAACCCGTTGGCCGCCGCAGCGCGCATGGCATCTGTGTCGACCGTCCAGCTTGAAACCATGCCGGTCATACTGGCCAGACACAGATCAAGCGCATCAAAGGCGAGGAAGGTCAGTTCCTTGTCTTCCTGCATATCCTTGGAATAGGCGAGCGGAAGGCCTTTCAGAACCGTCAAAAGAGCCTGCAACGCGCCATAAATCCGGCCTGTTTTGGCGCGCACCAGTTCGGCGGCATCCGGGTTCCGCTTTTGCGGCATGATGCTCGAACCGGTCGACCAGGCATCAGACAGGCGCACAAAATGGAACTGAGCTGACGCCCAGATGACAATCTCTTCGGCAAGCCGCGACAAATGCATGGCGCAGATCGAGCAGGCGGAAACCGATTCCACCGCAAAGTCCCGCGCCGATACCGCATCAAGCGAGTTCGCCATTGGCGCGGAGAAACCCAGCGCTTCGGCGGTCTGGTGCCGGTCAATGTCAAAGCCTGTCCCGGCCAGTGCGGCCGCGCCCAGCGGGCTTTCATTCAGTCGGTTCGCAGCATCCGAAAACCGCGACCGGTCGCGTGAGAACATTTCGACATAGGCCATCAGATGATGGCCAAAGGTTACCGGCTGGGCTGTCTGAAGATGGGTAAACCCGGGCATAACCGTTTCGGCATGTAGCTCGGCCTGGTCAAGAAGCGCGTGGATCAGCGCTTCGGTTTGAGACATGCGGACAGTCAGTGCTTCACGAACCCAAAGACGGAAATCGGTCGCCACCTGATCATTCCGCGACCGGGCAGTGTGCAGGCGACCCGCAGGTTCGCCGACCTTCTCTTTCAGGCGTGCTTCCACATTCATATGAATGTCTTCAAGGTCTTTCCGGAAGGGAAACTGGCCGGACCGGATCTCTTCGGTCACCAGATCGAGCCCGTCCAGTATCGCATCACGATCAGTTTCGGTCACAATTCCGCGATCAGCCAGCATGTGCACATGCGCTTTTGAGCCGCGAATATCTTCTTCAGCGAGGCGTTTATCCACGTCGATAGAGGCATTTATGGCCTCCATCACCTCATCGGGCTTGGCGGCAAACCGTCCGCCCCACATTTCCTGACCTGACTCTGGCTTTTTTGCCATTTCTGCTATCTCTACAACTGAAACAGATGAGAAGAGACCTATGGCTTACCTCACCCGCTATATAATTCCTGTGTTGCTTTTGATTGGCCTTGGCGCATTTGTCCATGCGTGCAGCAAGGCTGGATCGCCAAATGAGACCAAAATCGGCCTTGAACGGCTTGCCGTCGGCGAGATGACGCTTCTGAAATTTCTGGATGAGGTTCCGCCTCAGCCGAGCGAGCCGATCCTCGGACCGGATGATCAGGAAGTCCGCCTGTCCGATTTTAACGACAAAGTCGTGATTGTGAACTTCTGGGGCACCTTCTGCGCGCCGTGCGTCGCTGAGATGCCAACCCTGGCCGAATTGCAGGAGCATTATTCCGACGAGGTCAAGATTGTTGCGATTACCGCTGACAACCGCCAGGACCTTGAAAAGGCACGCACCGAGCTGGCCAAACTTTCAGATGATCGCCTCGATTTCTTTTATGATCCCAAGCGCGGCATCATTTATGATTCCATGGTGGGTGGTTTTCCAACCACCATCGTCTACGGCACGGACGGCAAAGAGATTGCCCGCTATGAAGGCGAGGCGGACTGGATGGCGCCAGAATCGCTCGCCTTTTTTGATGCGGTCATCGAAAATGAAGGCCTGAAGGGCTAAGCCGGCTCAGGCGGCGTTTGCAGGGACAAGCTCGCCGGCAAGGCGGGCTTTCTCAGACATGTGCCGCAAGGTTGCCTGAAGCTCGGAATTGTTGCGGATCACTTCGAGCGCAGCTGGTTCTTTCAGCATTTTCTGGGCGGCCATGCCGGCAAGCATCGCGCTTTGACCGCGTGGCATCACTTCTGCGGCCAGCCGGAACAGCGCAAGCGCCGCATTCTCTGGGGTTTTGGCTTTCTGAGCGATGGCTTTGAACAGATTGTGGCCAGAGATTGCTCTGACCCCCAATGTGTCGAGGTCCTGCGCGGCATGAATACGATCCTGTTCCGGTAGATCAGAACTCAGTAAATCCAGTTGTATTGCGCGAAGCGTCAGCAAAATCTGCACGGGGTTGCCCTGACCGTTCAAAGCCTCAGCCTCAAACCTTGGCTGGCCAAGCAGGCCGCGCACCAAAGAGGTCATCTTCTGGCGGGCATCTATGCCGACCAGATTGTCCTTGAGTTCCAAAAGTCGTCTGGGGCGATCCAGAATGTCAAATTGCTCAAGATAGCCGTCCACCGTATCCGTCGACATCAGCCGCTTGGATCGCGCGCAAAACGCATCATACATTTCAGCACGGCGCGAGGATTGAAGGATCTTCACCAGCCGGTCGCCGAACTGTTTCAGCATGCGAAATTCGGTCAGCAAGCATTTCTCATACAGGCGGCGGTTCGAAGAAATCTCTTCAAATATCTGGCTGAGAATTGTGTTGGTCGCGCCAGGCAGCATGCCCTGTTGAACCGCGCTGTTCAAATCCCGCGCAGCGGGCAGTTTGGCCAGTGGGTCACGGCCTTCTGCGGGTTTGCCGCGAGGTTCTAAAAGCGCAATCAGCCGGTCAATCATGTCGGCAAGCGACTCTGTTTCGCCCAGAATGGCTTTCACAGCACCCGGCATACCCAGCCATTCGACAAAATAGTCTGAGAGGCAATCATTCACCAGCTTCTGGTCGGCATCAGACAGCGTTTCAGTTTCCTGCCAGACAGTGATCAAACCCTTGAGCTTCTTCTCCCAGCTTGTTTCTTTCATCAGCCGGTCTGACAGAGCAGACCCAAATGCCAGTTTGAAATTCGGGCGCTTCTGACACTGGCGGACAATGGACGCGAGATCGCCTTCCCATTTCACGAAGACTCCGCTTTTTTTCTCCTTAAAGACACCGTTTATGGCCTGCTGTACCATTTCATGAAGCTGGCGGGCGATGGAGTGCAGATCATTGTCTTCGGCGCGTGAGATTGCGACGCGCTGGATGGCTTGTGTGATTTCAGAGCCATCTGCTTCCAGCATTTCCAGGAGGTCAGTTCGGAAGATCAGCTCTCCAGGCAAAACGCGGTGACGTTCAAGAAAGCGGGGCATGACCTCGATATAGGTTTTGCGCGCCGGTGTTTCGCGTAAATCCGACGGAGAAACGCAGGACGATGTCGCATGCGGTATGATCGTTCTTGAAGGCTTTTTTCTGGGCTGTTCGCAATCGCCGAGCGTGATCACCATGATGGACTCATAGGACCCGTCACGCTTGCGCTCCTCCTTCATCACCCGAATTCCGCCATGCGGATGGGCTTTCAGAAGCTTTTTTCCATGTTCAATCGCTGCTGCACGTTGAGGCACAGCTTCGACCAGTACCCAGCTGGCCTTTGGGCTTTTTCGCAGAAAAAGCTCGAAATGTGTCTCGCGTGCGGCCATAACCCACCTGTTTTTACGGGATTATCTTACCAGCGCCTGTTTAAGGCCGCATGAAAGTCGGTTTTCAAGGTTGTGGTATTGGCATTATGGTATTGTTAAAGACTCACGTTTCGAACAGGGGAAAGTTGAGAGGAGCTGGGATGGCTACGCTGGCATTGGTTGATGACGATGAGAACATCGTCGAGTCGCTGAAAATGTTTTTTGAGGCAGAAGGTTACAAGGTTCGATCCTATCATGACGGGCAGTCCGCGCTGACAGCGCTGACCGAAACCCCGCCGGATCTGGTCGTTCTGGATGTGAAAATGCCGAAAATGGACGGGATGGAGGTTCTGCGTCGTTTGCGTCAGACATCCGACATTCCGGTGATCTTTCTGACATCCAAAGATGAAGAGATCGACGAGGTGATCGGATTCAATATCGGTGCGGACGATTTCGTCCGGAAGCCATGTTCGAACCGGCTCCTGTCAGAGCGCGTGAAAGCGGTGCTGCGTCGCTCGCGCGGAAATGTTGAACTGGAAGGCGATCAGAAGCCAATCGTGCGCGGTCGGCTTGTACTCGATCCGAACCGTCATGTCTGTTCCTGGGATGGCGAGCCTGTCCGTCTCACTGTGACGGAGTTCCTGATCCTGCTCGCGCTCGCCCAGCGTCCGGGCTTCGTCAAAAATCGCGACCAGCTGATGGACGCGGCTTATGATGACCAGATATATGTGGATGACCGGACAATCGACAGCCACATCAAACGCCTGCGGAAAAAATTCCGGGAAGTGGATGGCGAATTCGACGCAATCGAGACACTTTACGGCGTGGGTTATCGCTATAAGGAGAGCTAGAGCTGGCTCGTAAACCGGACCGGTCGTTTTTCTCGAACTCCAGAATTGCGAGGCTGATCTTTGCCTCCAATCTGGCCGGTCTGTTGATTCTGATCAGTGGTGCACTTGTCCTGAATGAGATGCGTGTGGGCCTTGTCCAGGCCCGCATTGACAGTCTCAATACCCAGGGCGAACTCATCGTGTCCATTCTGGCTGAAGGCGCGACTGAGGGTGAACCTGAGCCGGTAATGATCGATGCAAGTGCACGGCGCATTCTCAAACGTCTTGAACTCCCCAATACAGTCCGCGCACGCCTCTATAATGCAGAGGGTGACCTTATCGGCGATTATGGCCTGTTATCAGACCGGGTCGATGAGCAGGCGCTCGGTTCCCTGAAGGACCCGAATGTGCTCGAAGTCTTTGCCAGTTCGGTCTCCGACTTTTTTGATTCCATGGCTCGCCGTCTGCAAAACAGGGCGCGTGGGTCGCTTCTCCAGACCATGACCTTTGAAGAAGAACTCGACGCCGCACGTCGCGGCGAGCGTGTTGCCGGAGAACGCATCACTGATGAGGGCGAGCGCGTGGTTTCGGTTTCGCTCCCGATCCAGCGCGTCTCCGCCGTAGTGGGGGTGCTGACCATTGAGGCTGGCGATGTGGCCGACGTGGTTCGGAAAGAAAGAGCCGCGCTTCTGCCTTTTATCGGTGTTGCGATCTTTGTCTCGATTCTGTCTGCCGTCCTGTTGGCCTTCATGATTGCGCGGCCCTTGAGGCGCCTCGCATTGGCTGCAGACAGGGTTCGCTCCGGCGCGGCTGAGAAACTCGAACTGCCAAAACTGACCAGTCGGCGGGATGAAATTGGTGAGCTGGCTGAATCGCTTGAGGCGATGACTGGTGCACTTCATGACCGGATCGTCGCGAACGAAGCCTTTGCTGCTGATGTGGCGCATGAGCTCAAAAACCCGCTCACCTCAATCCGCAGTGCCGTCGAAACAGCAGAACGTGTCACTGATCCGGACGCGCGCGAAAAACTGCGCCGCGTGATTGCCTCAGATGTAAAACGCCTTGATCGGCTTATCACAGACATCTCGAACGCATCTCGTGCTGAAGCCGAGGCCGCCAGATCACCGATGGGAATCGTTGATCTCGGTCAGCTTTTGACGGACCTGGCAGACACTTATGATGCCATCGCGAATGAGGGTGACCCCAAAGTCTCGTTTGAACTCGAAGACGACATCACGGCGCTTCTGGTGACGGGGCGTGAAGGTCCGCTGGGCCAGGTGTTCCGGAATCTGATTGAAAATGCTCGCTCATTCAGTCCCGAAGATGGCCTGGTGCGGATATCCGGACGCACTTATTTCAGCGGGGCAAATTTCACAGCTGAAATCGTCATCGAAGATCAGGGCCCGGGTATTCCGGACGACAAACTCGAAAAAATCTTCGAACGCTTCTACACAGACCGCCCGGAAGGCGCAAAATTCGGTCTTAATTCGGGGCTGGGCCTTTCAATCGTTGCGCAGATCATTGAAAGCCATCGCGGCAGTGTCGAGGCGGGAAATATTTTGTCGGGCAGCGGCGAGATTCGTGGTGCGCGCTTCGTCGTGACCCTGCCGGCCGTCGAACCCGACAAATAGGGCGTGGCAACTGTCACCCATTTGACACAAGACAGAGATGATCTGTGTTAATACCCTTCTAAAGTCTCCGAATACTCCCGTTCACTGTCGCTTTCCTCTTGCCAGACCTCAGGTCTGACTTCACTCTCTGGGCAGAATAACTGGATTGAGGCCGAAAATGATTGGCGTTGTCGTGGTCAGCCATGGAAAGCTCGCACGTGAGCTGGTCGCCGCTACTGAGCATGTGGTGGGCGAACAAAGGCGCTTTCGCGCAATCTCAATCGAACCTGACGACGATATGGATGCACGGCGCACCCAGATTCTGGAAACCGCTCAGGCCTGTGATGACGGTGATGGGGTCATCCTCTTGACCGACATGTTCGGTGGCACGCCGTCCAATCTTGCGATTTCCGTTATGGGACAGGGCAATATTGAAGTCCTGGCGGGCGTCAATCTGCCCATGCTGATCAAATTGTCGGAAGTCCGCAATTCGCTGTCGCTGTCAGAAGCGGCTGAAGCGGCGCAGGAAGCTGCCCGGAAATACATCTCCATCGCCTCCAAGGTGCTTGTTAAGTCCGGATAGTCCGTTGAGTTCGCGTCGCGTTGAAATCTGCAATCAGAGAGGCCTGCATGCCCGCGCATCTGCGGCCTTCTCTCGCATGGCCAATTCCTTTGACGCGCGGATTACGGTTGAGCGCGCGGGCATCACGGCCGACGGCAAATCCATTATGGAACTGCTGTCACTGGCCGCCAGCAAGGGGCTGGAAATCGAGATTTCAGCCACAGGCCCGGATGCAGACGCCGCAGTGACGGCGTTGTCTGATCTGGTCGAAGCCCGGTTTGGCGAAGACATCTGAGCGTCAGGTTTTAACGTATACCATTTGCATCGCGGCGATCTGAAATCACCGGCCGGCGAACGCGCTCCAGCTCATCCTCGTCCTTGCGATCCTGGCGGCGTGACCGATCCGGCTCGAACGTGAAATTCTTCACCAGAATGCGTTGGTCAGCATCATCCGGATCCTGAAACCTTTGGGCAAAGGTCTGAAGGCCGAACACGAATTCTTCTTCATTTACCTGACCGGGGATGCCGGACGGAAACGTTGTCGGATTGGCGATCACATCTGTATCGCTGCCGATCTTCAGGGCCCAGTCGCGCTGCTCGAGCGGTGTCATCACGCCGTTTCCATCGGCATCGGCCAGTTGGAAGGTCCGGCGCGCGCCCGACTCGATTTCTTCTTCGGAAATCACAAAGTCCTGATTGGTATCGAAAGTCGCAAACAACAAGGCGCCAGGCTTGATATAGCGCGCGCCATTCAGATCACCCGCGCCGCCCAGTCGGATCGGCAATCTTTCCTGTGCTGACGCCATGGGAGCGGCCAGACAGACAAGCCCTGTGACGGTCGCAACGAGATATCCGAGTTTGTTCTTTACAACGCGTGACACGAGGTTCTCCACAGTAAGACTTCATTCACCTTAGGCCGGACCAGCCGTTCAACCAATCCATTTTGTTTGCAGGTTGCTGAATTGTCACGTTTGAACAGCAGTTATCCGTCTGTCAAAAATGGAGGCAATCGAAAAATTGGGCGGATTTATTGACTGGAGTTCTAGTCAGGATCGAGAATGCGCGGTTAATACGTTTAGACAAAGTCCAGAATGTCGGATTTGGTCACCACTATAATACGACCAGGATAGATCGTTCCAGAATGTCGACAGCAATCATCCACATCGGTGTTCACAAAACGGGCACAACCGCGATCCAGAACTCCTTGCTAGCCAACAGGCAGGTGCTGAACAAATATGGGTATGACTATCTGCTCTTTCCGAATGAGAAAGCTCTGCGAGTAAAGGCTCACGATCACATCGCAGGGAATCTAAGGTTGAAGGTGGACAAGTCGGTCCTCACGAATATCGGACGCGCCATTGCCAATCCACTTCAAAACCATCTGAACCTTTTATTATCCGCTGAAAATTTCTTTGTGCCATACCGACCAAATGTCCACGGGCAATCAGAAACTCTTAGTTACATCGACGACCTAGGCAGCATGTTGAAGGGGTACGATCATATACGGGTTGTTTGCTATTTACGGCGCCAGGATCTCTGGATGGAATCCTTCTATCTTGAGTATCCTTACGCCTTGTCAAAATTGGGTCTCGATTTTCAGGCCTATCGGGAACAATTCGGGCCTCCCCTGTATAAAGAACAGATCGATGCCTGGGCCAAACTGTGCGGTCCTGAAAACCTTGCGCTCAGATTGTATGAAGCGGATCGGTTTACGGATGGAGATGTGCGCACCGATTTTTATGAGATATTAGACGTTCCAAGTACGGACGTGGTCCAGCACGCCGAGACCTTTCGTTCAAACAACATCACCACACCTCGGGATGTGTATGAGTATTTGAGAATATTTCTCGCCGAAAACGGAGGAGTTGAACCGATCAGAAAATCGATCTTAGCGGATGTTGTTAGGCGTGTGTCTCAAAAGTTCCTGCTTGAATTCGAAATCAGAAAGTCCTGGCAACGAAGTTTGACCTATAACCAGCGACTCAGTTTGCTGGAAGATTGTCGTCAAGAGAATGAAGCTATCAGATCGGAGTATTTCCCAGATTTCTCAGGTGATTTATTCAAATTTGATGCGGATAAAGAGCGTGACTTAGAGCCCTATCCTGGCCTTTCGCCTGAGCGTCGGAACCGGATCCATCAATTGTTTGAGGCTGAATTGAATTCAGCTCAAACGCGGATGCAGGTGATCAAGAACGAAGTGAAGACGCGATTGAAGCAGTTTTTACCAGTTTAACGGTCTGATGCGACGGTCATTTCGCAAACCATATAAAGAAATGTTTATATGATTTGCTGATTATGAAGCAGGCTGTTATAGCACCTCAAAACTATCATCCGACTGCTCAACAGGAAGCTGCTAATGTCTCAAGATTATCAGGTCGCCGATATTTCCCTCGCTGAATACGGACGCAAGGAAATTGAAATTGCTGAAACCGAAATGCCGGGCCTCATGGCGGCGCGGGCTGAATACGGCCCATCGCAGCCCCTGAAAGGCGCCCGCATTGCCGGCTCTCTGCACATGACCATTCAGACAGCGGTCCTGATCCAGACGCTCGAGGCGCTCGGTGCCGACGTCCGCTGGGCGAGCTGCAACATCTACTCCACCCAGGATCACGCCGCGGCGGCTGTCGCGGATGCAGGCACGCCAGTCTTCGCCCATAAAGGTGAAACACTCGAAGAATACTGGGATTTCGCAGACAAAATCTTCGAATGGCCAAATGGCGAGATCGTCAATCTCATCCTCGATGATGGCGGTGATGCGACCATGTATATTCTGCTCGGTGCTCGCGCTGAGGCCGGTGAAGACGTTCTACCAAATCCTGAATCCGAGGAAGAAGAAGTTCTCAAAGCGCAGATCAAAAAGCGCATGGAACAGTCTCCGGGCTGGTTCACCAAGGTGAAAGCAAACCTTAAGGGCGTGTCTGAGGAAACCACCACGGGTGTGAACCGCCTGTATCAGCTCATGAAAAAGGGCGAACTGCCCTTCCCGGCCATCAATGTGAACGACTCCGTCACCAAGTCGAAATTCGACAACAAATATGGCTGTAAGGAATCCCTCGTCGACGCGATCCGTCGCGGTACTGACGTGATGATGGCCGGCAAGGTCGCCTTCGTCGCTGGCTATGGTGATGTCGGCAAAGGCTCTGCGGCGTCTCTCGCGGGCTCCGGCGCACGCGTCATCGTCTCGGAAGCTGACCCGATCTGTGCGCTTCAGGCGGCAATGGATGGTTTTGAAGTCAAAACGCTCGAAAGCGCGCTTGACCGCGCAGACATTTTCGTCACGGCCACCGGTAACAAGTCGATCATCACTGTTGATCACATGCGCAAGATGAAAGACATGTCGATCGTCTGCAATATCGGCCATTTCGACAATGAGATTCAGGTCGAAGCTCTGAAGAATTTTAAATGGACGAACATCAAGCCACAGGTCGACATGGTCGAATTCCCGGATGGCAAGCGTATCATTCTTCTGTCTCAGGGCCGTCTGGTGAACCTTGGCAACGCAACCGGCCACCCGAGCTTCGTGATGTCAGCGTCGTTCACAAACCAGACGCTGGCGCAGATCGAGCTCTGGACGAAGGGCGATCAGTATAAAAACGAAGTCTACACGCTTCCAAAAGCGCTGGACGAGAAAGTGGCCGCCCTCCACCTCGACAAGCTCGGCGTCGAACTCACCAAACTCGACCCGGAACAGGCGGCCTATATCGGTGTCTCACCCGAAGGCCCCTTCAAGCCAGAGCATTATCGGTATTAGACAGCCCTGAGCCCGTTCTATGTGGACCGAAAGGTTCACGAGAAGGAACTGAATTTAATCCCACTCCTGTCCGGGAGTGGGATTTTTTATTACAAGGTTTGCTATCCACCCATCTCCAGCACACCCTCCACCAGCACGTCCATATCGCTCAACTGCGTGCGGTGATTGGTGATGTTCACGCGAATGGCGAGCTTGCCATCAATCCGGGTTGTTGATGGCGCCGCGATCCCGCTTTCCTGCAGCCGGATCACCAGCTCCTGATTAAACCCGTCCAGATCATCAGCGGACCCGTCACCCACATATCGGAAACAGCAGATATTCAGTTCTTCATAGCTGAGAAGCTCCAGCCCCGGCTCGCGCGTCACCCGGTCGGCCAGATAGGCCGCCTGCGCAATATTCGCATCGACAATCTGCCCCAGCCTGTCCGGGCCATGTTCGATCAACTGCGCCCAGACTTTCAGCGCGCGAAACCCGCGTGAGAGTTCAGGGCCGTAATCCACCGGCCAGGGCTTGGCGGACCCGAGGCCACGCTCCAGCCCGGTAAGATAGTCCGGATCATCCGAAAACGCCGCCCGATGGGCCGCTTCATCCCGGATCAGCACACACCCGGCATCGTAATTCACCTGCATCCATTTATGGAAATCGAAGCCGATCGACGAGGCCCGCTCAATCCCGCTCAGGCGGTGGCGATGAGCGTCGCTCAGCTGCAGCGCTGCCGCGAACGCCGCATCCACATGAAACCATAAGGCCTCGCGCGCGGCGATATCCGCACAGCCGGACAGGTTGTCAATGGCGCCCCGATTGACCGTTCCGGCCGTCGCGCAGACGATGAATGGCGTTAGCCCGTCAGCGCGATCCCGCTCTATCGCGCTGTCAAGCGCGGCCAGATCCAGACGGCCGCGCTCATCCATCTCAATCTTCCTCAGAGCCGATTTTCCAAGCCCCAGAAGATCGAAGGCCCGGTCGAGGCAGGAATGCCCACCGGCGGAGGTATAACCGACCAGCGATTTCTGGTCCCGCACGCCTGTCTCGCGAACGTCCGCGCCCAAAGCCTCATCTCGCGCCACTTTCAGCGCAATGATGGTGGCCGCGCTGGTCCCTGTGGTGATGAGCCCGCTCGCATCATCCGGCAGGCCAAACAGCTGCCGCGCCCAGTCAATGACAGCGCGCTCAACCTTTATGGCGCCGGTATTGCGGCCCCCACAATTGGCGTTCAGCGCTGCGGCGATGATATCGGCCATCAGGCCAGACGGCGTGCCTGCGCCATGTACCCAGCCGAAAAAGCGCGGATGCGTATTTCCCACGCCATAGGGCAGGAGGCCTCTCAGCGCCGCGTCAGCCGCCGCTTCGCCCTGGCCGAGCTTATCCGGTGTGAGGTCGGGCTGAACCCCCTCGGGTGCGTTCCAGACAGCCCCCTCGTCATAGCGCTCCATCCGGTCGATTACGGCGTCCAGCATGGCTCGCGCACGTTCGCGGAATTGGGCCCAGTCTTCCGGGTCGAGTGAGTCTGACATGCGAGCATCCAAGGGGTGAAGTTTTCTGGCTGTCTAAACCGACGCCCATCCTGGATGCAATCCAGTCCTTACTTGCCCAATCCGATCTTGTATTCCCAGACGTCGCCTTCCTCATCCGAATATCCGGAATGAACACACTCGGCCGGGCGGGCGGGTAAGTTGGAAGAAGGTAACATTCGTTCCCATATTGGGGTGGCAAGGGGAACTTCCGATGAATCGTCAAATAGTGGTGCCGAAACGGGCTTGCCTGCATACTGTACGTCTGGAACCCCGATCTGTGGGCAGTCGGTTTTTGACACCGTATCCGTCGAAGCGGGACCGGTCGGCTCAGAATGTGCAAGCCCTGTGGAGCTCAAAACCAGGTTGAGCCCCAATATGGGTAAGGCATTTCGAAGTTTCATAGCGCTCTCCTTCAGACTTGCAGACTAAACCAAAAGGAGAGATCGGAATAATTACAAATTATTCGCCCGTTGTCGCCGCACTGAATCATTCATGCGGCGACGGTTTGGGAAAGTCAGGCAGAAATCCGCATGGGCTTATCCTGCGAGCAGGCTTTGCACGAAGGCGGCAGACTGTGACTGCACATAGCGGGCACGTTCCACCAGACTGTCGGCTTCCTCGCCAATGCGGCGTGCGGCCTGGCCGGTTTCGTTGGCGATGCCGGCGACTTCCTGAATGGACCCCGTCACCAAACTCGCAGACGAAGCCGCACCGTCGACATTCGAAGCAATCTCGCGCGTCACGCTGTTCTGCTGGTTCATGGCAGCGGCGAGTTCTGTCGAAACATCGTTCAGTTTGAGGATCATGTCTCCGACGATATCAGAGGCAGACTCTACATCTCCTGCAGACCGACGAACCGCCGCAATCTGATCGGCCACATCACTTGTCGCCTGCGCAGTCTGCGACGCCAGATCTTTGACCTCCGCCGCAACCACGGCAAATCCCTTGCCCATCTCACCGGCGCGTGCCGCCTCGATCGTGGCGTTGAGCGCGAGAAGATTGGTCTGCTCAGCGATATCTGCAATCAGTCGCACAACGGATTCAATGTCCGTGACCACTTGAGACAATTTGCGGACTTCAGAGGTCACGGCCTGCCCGGCCGTATCGCCTTTCTGAGCCATCGACGCGACATCGGTCACCTTGTTGGAGATTTCGGAGATAGACACCGACATCTCCTCTGCCGCACTGGCAACAGCCGTCACATTGCTTGCCGCGCTGGCCGTCGAATCGGCTGCCTCATTTGCGCGCTGGCCGGTATTTTCTGCCGCTTCCATCATGGACTGCGAGGCGCTTTTCAGAGATTCGATCGAACCCGAAATCTCAGAAAGGGTCGACATCACCGTGTCTTCAAAAGACCGGGCGAGCTTCTGCATGGTTTCGCGCTTTTCCTCTTCCGCGCGGGCTTTCGTCTCGGCCTGTTCCTGCTCCAGTTCTGCTGTGCGGTGCAGGTTCTTCTGGAATACGATCAAAGCGCGAGACAGTTCACCAACCTCATCCTTAGCCTCATAAACCGGAACATGCACATCGGCTTTTCCGGATGCGAGATCCATGGTCACATCGCTAATGCGACGCAATGGGCGGGCCACCATCATATTGACCGTCCAACCAAGGAAGATAGATGCAAACAGCGTAATGACCGCGCCTGCGATCGCGATGATCAGGATCCAGTTTGAGGCTTCTTTCGCGTCTGCCGAAGCCGCCGCCCCCATGGCGCGGACCTCATTCACCACATCAATCAGCATACTGTCTGCTTTGTTAAAACGACGACGTCCTTCGCCTTCGCTCTCACGCTCACGGGCATAATCGACCGTATCAAGGCGTTCCATCATTTCGAGCTGGCGGGTCATCCAGTCACGGGAATAGGTCAGCCAGACGGTTTTGGCTTCGCTGATCTGGCTGGAATATTCCGGCGCGACGTCAGCGAAATGAGCTTCGAGCGTGTCGAACTTCTGGCTCAGCGTATCTGTCCGACTTAGAAAGTCATCACGATAGGCGGTGTCAGAAGACAGCATGAAGCTGTCGCCGACTTTCGCCTGAGCCATCAGCCCACTTTGCAAATCGCTGACCTGCTCGCGGAGGGCTGACAGGGAGAGGTTTCTCTCAGACGCACTCGACGCTGAGAGAATGTTGACCACGGTTGCTGCACCCGCACTGAAACAGATCAGCGCCAACAGCAGAAATGCCCCGAATGTTTTTTGGGCAATCGACATTTTGTTCAGAAATTTCACAGTCCGAGCTCCTGCCTGCGAGAAAGTTCGGTGAGGTTCAGCTCAATCGTGCTGCACCCGATGACTTCACCCTCATCATCCAGTGTCATATTGACCTGAACGACCCAG
>CEPO01015008.1_pt1 | contig 56032 bp, 62 predicted proteins | sample 530481 | NCBI WGS metagenome assembly CEPO01 (sample SAMEA2620198, study PRJEB7988) | marine metagenome | biome: marine biome (ENVO:00000447); feature: surface water layer (ENVO:00002042); material: "saline water (ENVO:00002010), including plankton (ENVO:xxxxxxxx)" | depth 5 m
AGCGTGACTGCGCCCCGCACCGCGCACGGGATGACAGTGTGGGTAGGTGGTGGCCATGGGTCGGGTGGGCCTCGGCCCACCTGGGGGGTCATGTTTGGTGGGCCAAGGCCCAGCTTGCGCTGCTGAACTTCTGGAGGGGCATAGTCCACTGTCTCCCGCGTTTTCGGCGTGAGCATCGCCAGCGTGTAGACAATCATGCGCGCAAGAGCGCTGCCGATGGCGTCGGCGCGTTCGAAATTCGAAATGATGGTTTCGAGGCGCTCGAGGAGTTCGCCGGGAGTTTGTGGGGCGCAGCCTTGAGCAAGCTCTTTTTGTGTGCTCGCAGGTGCTCCTTCCCCGGATTGCATCCGGGTGCGGCCTGCTGCGCCTTCGCTGTGCTCGTGAACGCCCGAACTCAATTCAGTGTGGCAGCCTTGAGCAGGCTCTATGTGAACCGCAGGTTCGCGAGAGCGAAACCCAAAATCGCGCATGGCGTTGGCGGCGAAGGTGTATCCGGCATGTTCAAGCTGCGCAGCAGCGCGCGACCGGATGAAGGCGTGAACAAATGTATCCGCTTTGGTCACGTGTTGAGCAATGTCAGCGGGCGCAAATGGAGCCCCGGATTCATGACAGCGGATGAGCCAGCCATAAAGCTTTAACAGAAACAGCCTGACGATCTGATCAAGGCTGAGCGCGGCGTAAGGATGGGATGAGGCGGGCTCTTGTGACATGCGAGGAGTTTAGCCTCGCGGCATGTGGGGTGGGATAAGTTTTGGGTGCATGTAGGGCGGTGTTGAACCCCGGACCTGATCCGGGGGAAACCCGCCTAGAGTTTATGAGTCTTACCGGCGGGATTTTATCCCGCCCTACCGCGAAACGGAGTTTCGCTTGCTCAAATAATGTCATGTATTGAGACGCCAGATCATTATTTTTATTTTGCATGATGTAAAATATTAATGTCGTGCTATATAAGTAATATCCAGTTGAGTATTTCCACTCTTCTGAAAGCCCGAAGCCCTCTTCGGCATTCAAACGAATACCTCTGAAGATTTGCCTGCCCGACCGGACTGCCTGCTTTCCAGCGCATCCCAGAGGCGCGCCTGTCCTCATACACTTCATCCAGGCCGTTCGCTCCAGCCGCAATAACGCGGTCAGACTCTGCCTGCCTCCCCAATCCGGCGCCGCGCAAAAACTGCGCGCCGGCACCGGGGACGAGCCTATCGGAGCCGTGCTCCGATCCTGAAAGACAAAGACATGACAATTATCACTTACAAGAATTCACGCAGCACAGCCTTTTTCAAGGCCAGCCCCCAGGACCGTGCCTTTAAGCCGCGTCCGGTCAAACCGGCCATGCCTCAGCAGCCGAGAGATCGCAAATCAGAAGAAGAGCGTCCCCGTGGCACACTCACGCTCTTTCATCCCTGCCTGCAAGGCTGAAAGAGCCCTGTCGAGCCATCGTTCCATCAGCCCCTTCCTGGAAAGCTATTACCATGACAACACATATAAACGAACGCACCGTCACCTTCCGACGCGCATTCACGCTGGGAAGCCTGAATGAAGAGTTTCCCGCCGGTCACTACACCGTTCAGACCCTCGTTGAAGCCCAACACGGTCTAACTCACAGGACTTACAAATCACTGACAACAACTCTGGTCGTTGGGCCCGGTCTCGGCCAGCCGGGACAAACCCGGATGATTGTAATCGATCCGCAGGATTTGCAGTCCGCCTTCTCGCGCGACAGTCGAAGCGCAGCGGCCGCCTGACCTTTCCCCACCCCGGCGCTGTATCTCTGACTGGCGCACAGACGTAATCGTGTCTCTCAAATTGCATTGGATCCTCCTCATGAGTATCGACAAAGTCATCGACAGCCTGCCGGGCATGTCAGCCGAAAATCGCGAAAAGCTCAGGTTCAATGCCGAAGCCATGCGCGACAACGGTAAGGAAGCGCAGGCCAGCAATGCTGAACGTGTTCTTCAGGCGCTGATTGATGTTGCCGTCGAAGAGAAGCAGGCGCGCTATGACGAGCTATCGACAATGAGCATGGCCGAACGCGTGCAGGACAGTTTCGTGGCATACCCGGCAACGAAGACCGAACAAAAGGCCATTGTGACGATCGTCGATAACCCGGGAACGTCAGCTGGAGCGCTCACCTCCATCGGTGGATGGAAGACTCAATCCTGGCAATTTTACTTCTCCGCCATGTGTAAGAAACGTGAAGCGATTCTGTGGCCGGACACGCCGTCTGATCCGCAGTCGCCCGGAGCGCTCATGCAGCTCCTGATCGACGATAGCGGCGAGAATGAGGGGCTCAGTTTAAAAACGGACGTAGAAGACATGTTCCGGAAGATGGGTTTTGGTAAAAAGAAACGAAAACTCGCCAAAGTCAGCGCTACCAGCTGACGCGTAAGGCGGGCCATGGCCTACTCTACATTCCGAGCGCAGCTCGACAGAACCCGACCGGGCGACGGGCAATGCGCGTCCGCATACGTTCAAAACAAGAACGGCCCTTCTTCCTCTCAGAAATGCGGAACTCCGATTCGTCGTAGAGTGCTTTCTGCGAAGCAATGCACCAGAAAAAACGCTCGACAAAGTTAGCGGAACTTCATTCCTCAGTATGCCCTACACCTCCTCCGCCTTGAGATTCCAGATTGGTGAGGCGAAGACCATCCAGAGGACAATGACGCCCATGCCGAGGGCGGGCACGACGGCGATTTTGTGCGGGCCGAAGACGTCAACCGCAATGCCCATGATGAAGGCGCCAATCGGCGCACCCGCCATAAAGCCAAGCTGGTAGATGGAGAGCACGCGGGCGAGCTGGTCTTTCGGGGCAGCGGCCTGAACGATGGAGCGGCTCATGGCGATGGAGACGCCACCTGCCAGACCCCAGATGAAGACGATTGCGAGGAAAATCTGGTGATAGTCTTTGATGCCTTCCCAGAGCATGACCAGGATCACCATTGAACCGAGGAATTGTGCGGTCAGCAGGAAACGGCCGGGCCGTTTGATGTTCTTGAAGACTGACAGGACAGCGGAAGACACGAAGGCACCGAACCAGAAGGTCATATACATATCGCGAATGCCATCGGGCCCGAGATTGAAGACCATTTTGTTGATGATGGGCAGAACAACAAGAAATGAGCCGATGACGAAAATGCCAACGCCGAACATGCTGGCCGTCATGGCGAGGAGTTTGGGGTTCCGTCTTACTGTTCTGAAGCCATCTGCCATATCGCCAAAGGCGGCCGTGAGGCCGGTTCGACCAGTCAGGACGCGGCGACCGCGCGCGAGCCAGAGGGCTGCGACGGCGCCAAAAGCGACAATCGCCGCCTGGAAGTATAGGAGGTGCTCAGACGAGATCGGACCAATGGCAAACCCGCCCATAAAGCCGGGCATTTTTGTTGCTTTATCGGCATAGCCGCCAATGATGATGCCGATAATCTGGGCGGCGAACTGGGCGAGGGTGGCAAAGGCGACACCGCGCTGAAGTGTGACGCCAGACCCTGTCCGCACGCGCCTGTCCACGACTTCGTTCAGGATGGAATCGCGCGCCGGCATCATGAATGCGCCGAGTGTGCCCATGGCCACGCCATAAGCGACCATGAGAAGATAGGCGAGCCAGTTCTCATGCACCGCAAAGGCCAGCATCAGCGCCGGGAAGGCGGCGAGGGCATGGAGCAGCATCAGCATGCGTTTGCCATCGGCGCGCTCTGCGACGACACCGCCAATCAGGAGGAAAATCACTGAGGGGGCGGCCAGCGCCATATTGGCAATGCCGAGCTGGGTGCCGTTCAGGCCGAGTTTAATCGTGATGAGATAGGGAAACAGAACCATCTGGAGGCCAAAGGCCATGAACCAGCAGGACTGCACGATGAGATAAGCAGGGAGCTCGCGCGAGACATGACGGGACACTCGTCGCTGACGCAAAATCTGACCAGCTTTCAAGGCCGAGTCCAGTCCGGAAAGGGGCGAGCTTGCGCCCTCCATCACTTCGCGATCAAGCTTATCAAACTCTTGGCTCATATGTTTCCCGACACTCTACACAAAGGAGCTTTGACTCAGCGATGCCATGAAGCAAGACAATTGTCAGCAGGAGGGCGTGACTCGGAATGACGCACCACCTTATCGTTATGGCAGAAGCATGAAGGAGCGCCAGCTAGGATAATGAGAGGTTTGCGTCATCTGTTGAGCCTTGTTCTGGCGGTTTTCCTGATTGCGGTGATCCTGCACTGGACGCTCCACCCCTGGCCAAACCCGAAGGATGGGTTTGTTCTGCTGTATGATCTGCCGGGCGAGCATATCGTGTTTGCCATGCTGGCCGAACGCTCCGGGATTGAATTATTCGAACCGACTTTGCGTGTCGGGTTGGGCTGTGCGCTGCTTCTGGCCGCGCTGGCCATGGTGTTTTCGCCACTCAGACGGTTTGGCGCGGGGCTCACGGGGGTGTGTTGCGGCGTATTACTTGCGGCGCAGGTTTCACCCTGGGGAAGTGTTGAACTCGCGCAGTCCGCGACCAGCGAGACGTTGGATGAGGGCTCACAGTTTTATCTCACCATGGCCGTGTTGACCGCCGCAGCCCTCTTGATCTGGGTGCATCCTGACCGGAAAACCCGCTCTGGTTAAGAATCCCGGCTTTGCTTCAAGTCATTGCGCGTCGGTTCCTGACATTTAGCGCAGATCAGGTGAGAGCTTGTTAAGAGATTTTCAGATAGGATGGAGTCCAATTCCGAGATGGGTACATGGCTTCAGATCCTGCTCTAATCCTTTCAGAAACGGTCGATGCGCTTCCGCGCCGCGCACGTGCAACCTTGCTGCGCCGTCTGATCGACGTGGTGGCGATGCCATCCTCCCGCATTCCGCCACATGACCGGTCTATGGCCGGCGATATTCTGCTCGAAATGCTGTTTGAAGCCGATGATGAAGATCGGATTTTCTGCGCCAAACGCCTGATCCCGACGCAGGAAGCGCCGCGACGGGTTTTGAGATATCTGGGCGGATGTTCGATTGATGTTGCCAGAGACTTGTTGGAGCAGAACGCGTCATTCGACGATTCTGACCTGAACTATATTTTGAAGCGTTCGCCTGTGACCCATGCCGAAGCCATTGCGCGACGGAAGACTCTTTCGCCGGCGGTTTGTGATGCGCTGGTGGAGCTGGAACACATCCCGGCCATTCTCGAAATGCTGCGGTCTCGTCGCTCATTCCTTTCGGAAACGGCGATGGATCAGCTTTTGATCTTGTCGCGCGATAGCAGTGAGATGTGTCCGCTTCTGATCGAACGCGAAGAAATGACGCCAAGCCATGCCATGACCATGTTCTGGTGGTCCGGGCCCGAAGAGCGTCGCACCATTCTGATGAAATTTTCGGCAGACCGATCGGAGCTGATCGACATTTGCGGTGATGTGTTTGGCATGGCGGCGGCTGAAAACTGGGCGGATCCCGTTGCGCGCAAAACGCTGCAGCTGATCGAACGTCGCCAGCGAAATCGTGCCGCGATTGAGCGTAGTCCGTTTAACAGTCTGGAAGAAGCGATTGAAGAGGCCGAGGAAACAGGCCTTAACCGAAAAATGGCTCAGGAAATCGGCCATCTTGCGGGCGTGAAACCCGTGACGGCAGCGAAAATTCTGACGGATCCAGGCGGGGAAGCGCTCGCCGTGCTGTGCAAGGGGACGGGCCTAAAGCGCCATTATCTCATGCGCCTCTGGAGCGCCCTAAAGCGGCCGACCGAGATTGGCCCGGGCGTGCTCCACCCACAATATGAGCGAATCAAGGAAATCTTCGAGATGATGAGTGTCGCCAAGGCGCAGACAACTCTGCGTTATTGGAACTGGTCGCTTTCCACGAGCTTCCGTGCACAATCTGGCGCGCCGGACCCCGGTTCGGAGGAAGATTTGAAGAGATATTCGACGTCGCGGCGGACCGCACATCTCGTATTTGGCTCCAATAAAGACGACTAAACACGGTAGGCCGACCGTGAAACGGTCTGAAATCCACCACTCCTGAAAATTTCGTGAGAATCTTACCGAACCTTCTGGTCAAGGCGGATCAGAGCCTTTAGGACATGGCCTCTGAGTTGGTTCTGAAGGGAAGGTGCTGGGCGCGTGATTTACGTGTTGGGCTTAGCGACAGCTTTGACGTTGTTGTGGTGGGGGATGTCATTCGTTTCCGACCCGCTCGTCCTCTCTTTGGGCGCGATCTCCATTTTCATTTCTGTGATGGCCGCCATGCGGCTGGGGCTGAAGGACCGTGAGACTTCGCCCTATCATCGCATTTTCGGTTTTCTGCTCTATACGCCATACCTGATCGGCGAAATCGTGAAATCCAATCTGACGGTGATCAAAGCCATTTTGTCGCCGGACCTGGATATCGAGCCGACACTGGTCAAAGTGAATTCAACCTGCCGATCTGATCTCGCAAAGGTCATTTTTGCAAATTCCATCACGTTGACACCCGGGACGGTGACCTTGCGGGTGGATGACAATGTCCTTCTGGTGCATGGCCTGTACGAAGCGAACGCTCAGCCCGAATCATTTGACGAAATGGACCGCCGGGCGTCTATCGCAGGGGATGGCCGCTCCGGGAAGAAGGGGAAAGGCAAATGACGCTTCTGTCTGCGGCAGCGATCGCCATCTTCGTTTCCATTACACTTTTGCTGATCCGGTTGTTTACCGGGCCCTCGCTCTATGATCGCGTGCTGGCAGTGAACTCCGTCGGAACAAAGATCGTTGTGCTGCTGGCGCTGGTCGGCTTTATGATGGGGCGTCCTGATTTTCTCGACATTGCGCTGCTCTATGCGCTGATCAACTTTGTCTCCACAATCGCCATTCTGAAATTCTTCCGCTACCGGTCATTCCAGATTTCGCTGATCAAACCTGAGGGCAAGAAAGCGGGGCGGGCAAAATGAGCGAGCTTCTGACTTCCGTACTTGAGATTTTGTCTGATGCGACCTGGCGCCACTGGCTGGGCGGCGTTCTCTGCCTGATTGGCGGCGTGATGACCGTGATCGCGGCAGTTGGCGTGATCCGCTTCCCTGATTTCTATACCCGGCTGCACGCGGCCAGTGTGACGGACTCGCTGGGCGCGCTGACACTGTTGTTCGGCATGATGTTCCTGGCGACCGGCTTCCCGGTTGTGGTGAAACTTTTCCTGATCGCGCTGTTCCTGGTGCTCACCGGCCCGACAAGCGCGCACGCCATTGCGAATGCGGCCTATACCGCCGGGCTCGAGCCGCTGGTCGGTAAACTGGGACGTGATGGCGCCAATACATCTGATGAAGGTGAGGCATGACTGAAGACGCTCAATCCATGACCGCCCATGCCGATCTGGCTGTCCTGCTGATCGACATTGCCGTCCTCTCCATGATGGGCATGACGGCGATTGCCATTGCGCGCCTGCGGAGCTTGTTCGCGCTAGTGATGTTGTCAGGTGTTTACAGCCTTCTATCGGCAACCTGGTTTGTGATTGTGGACGCGGTGGATGTTGGCTTCACTGAGGCCGCTGTTGGCGCGGGTATATCCACCGCGCTTCTGCTCGGTGCCATGCTGCTCACCGTGCGGACGGCCAAGGCGGACAAGCCGCTCAAGCGCGTTGCCCCCATTCTGGTGTGTGTGATTACGGGCGCGGTCCTGATCTATGCAACCATTGATCTGCCAGGCTTTGGTGACCCGAATTCGCCGGCAAATGTCTATCTCGCGCAGGAGTTTCTGCAGCGCAATTATGGTGATATCGGCATTCCGAACGTCGTGACCTCGGTTCTGGCAAGCTATCGTGGGTTTGATACCTTTGGCGAGGTCGGTGTTGTCTTTATTGCCGGTGTGGCGGTTGCGCTGTTGCTTGGCTTTGGCGAACGGTCTCTGGCGGCGACACTTTCAAAAAAGATCGGGGGTAAGAAATGAACCCTGACCATCACGTTATTCTCCGGGTTACAGCGAAGTTTCTGATCCCGATTATCGTGCTGTATGCGCTGTATGTTCAGTTCCATGGCGAGCTGTCGCCGGGCGGCGGCTTCCAGGCTGGCGTGATCATCGCAGTGGGGGTGATCCTTTATGCACTGATCTTCGGCGTCGTGGATGCCATGGTGAAAATCCCGCCTGTGTTCGCACGTTTGCTCGCGGGCTCGGGCTTTCTGATCTATGGCTCGGTCGGCGTATGGACCATGATTAATGGCGGCAATTTCCTCGATTATGACTTTGTCATTGAAGAGGGGCCGGATGGCCATTGGGGACAGCATATCGGCATTATTCTGATCGAAATCGGCGTTCTGTTTGCGGTTGCCGGAAGCATGCTGACAATTTTCTATGCCTTTGCCGGCCGCGCGCCGGAAATTGATGACGAGGACTGGTAGACCATGGCCGAGTTCATCTTCGAGCGATATAATTACTGGGCGATCATTCTTCTGATGATGGTTGGTCTTTATGTGACCTTCCAAGCCGGAAACATGATCAAACGGATGGTGGGTCTGTCGGTTTTTCAGACTTCTGTATTTCTGTTCTACGTTACACTCGGCAAGATTTCGGGCGGTTCTGCGCCCATCCTGTTCGGTCGTGACTATCCGAAAGACCATGGTGGTCATGGTGAGGGTGATCATGGCGGCGGGCACGGCGCGGAAGCCGGTCACGGTGCGGCGGATGCAGGCCATGGTGAAGCGGGTGATCATGGCGCGGCTGACCATGCCGAACAGGCTGTCGACGAGCTGGGGCGCCCCTTTGTTGATGGCCATATTGAGCCGGGACATGTGGGCGGTGAGCCGCTGCAGGAAATCTATTCCAATCCATTGCCGCACGTTCTGATCCTGACCGCGATTGTGGTCGGTGTTGCGACGCTGGCGGTTGGTCTCGCCATCATTGTTCGGATCCGGGAATCCTATGGGACGATCGAGATCGACGAACTCCGCGAAAAAGACATTGAACATGCCGAAACTGAAGCGTCAGCGGAGCCTGCCTGATCATGCCGATTGAGATAGCTTCTCTGCTTCCGGACGGGATTGTCCGACATTTGCCGGTGCTGGTGCCGGCAATTCCAATGCTGCTCGCGCCTGTCGCAGCGGCCATGCCGAACTGGCGTGTGGCCTGGGCGCTGGCTCTGTTCAGCATTTTGTGCTCCGGCATTTGTGCGCTTGGTCTGGTGGATCTGGTCTTCAATGGCGAGCCGATCAGCTATGCGCTGGGTGGTTGGGCGCCTCCGCTGGGAATTGAATTCGCTGTCGACAAGATGAATGCACCGATCCTGCTTCTGGTTTCGGTCATCGGAACGCTGGCGACGCTCTATGCCATGCCGACTATGGTGAAAGAGATCCCTGAAGAGAAGCGATCGCTCTTTCTTACGGCCTATATGCTGTGCTTTGCGGGCCTTCTGGGCGTTGCGATCACTGGCGACGCGTTCAATTTGTTCGTCTTCCTCGAGATATCCTCAATTTCCACCTATGTGCTTGTGGCTTTGGGTGGGCTGAAGGACCGACGCGCTTATCATGCGGCCTTTAATTACCTCATTATGGGCTCTTTGGGCGCGACCTTCTATGTCATCGGGATCGGTTTCCTGTACGCCGCGACCGGCACGCTCAACATGGCCGACATTGCCAGCCGCATTCCCGAGCTGTCTGACAGCCGGACGGTTCACGCGGCGTTTGCGTTTATCGTGGTCGGATTGGCGCTGAAAGCCGCGGTCTTCCCGCTGCACCAATGGCTGCCGAATGCCTATGCCTATGCACCCGGCTTTGTGACCGTCTTCCTGTCGGCCACAGCGACCAAAGTGGCGTTTTATGCGCTCGTCCGTCTCTTGTTTTCGGTCTATTCACCCGAGCTCGACTTCCAGCAGGTGATTTTCACCTGGGTGCTCGCACCCTTGGCCGCTATCGCCGCGATTGCGTGTTCTTTCCAGGCGGTCTTCCAGACCGATATCAAGCGCATGCTGGCATATTCATCGGTTGCGCAAGTCGGTTATATGCTTTTCGGCCTCTCGCTTGCGACCGAAGCAGGCTTATCGGCGGGTCTGTTCCATCTGTTCAACCATGCGATGATGAAGGCGTCGCTCTTCATGGCGATCGGTGGTGTTCTGTTGAGCCTGGGATCGTCGCAGCTCAAAGACTTTGCCGGTGTTGCCCGTAAGGCGCCATGGACACTGACAGCGCTCGCAATTGCTGCGCTCAGCCTGGTTGGCGTGCCTTTGACAGCGGGTTTCCTCTCCAAGGTTGCGCTGTTCAAAGCGGCGCTGGTTGAAGGCTGGTGGTGGGCTGTGGTCGTCCTCGCTATCAGTTCGGTTCTGGCCGTGCTCTATGTCGGTCGAATTCTGGAATCAGCCTTCTTCAAAACCCCGGGACCGGCCCAGATGAATGTGAAGGAGGCGCCAGTACTTCTGCTCATTCCGCTCTGGATACTGGCACTTGCAAACATCTATTTCGGACTGGATGCCTCTTTGATCACGACGATGACTGATGGTGCGGCGAGCGTTGCCTTTCCAGGAGGTCAGCCATGAGCCATGAATTGCTGATCAGCCTCATTCTGATTGTGCCGCTCCTGGTGGCCGGGGCTGTCTATCTCTTCAGCAACATCCCCGATGTGCGCGAAGCCTCCACGCTGTTGGGTGCGGGCACATTGTTTGTTCTTTGCTGCATGATGGCGGCGCGTGTCGCAGCTGGCGAGACTGTACAGCTCGGCGAATTTGATGTCGCATTGGGGCTGTCGTTCAATTTCAAGCTTGAACCGCTTGGTGCGATGTTTGCGATCATTGCGAGTGGGCTGTGGATCCTGAACTCGCTCTATTCCATCGGCTATATGCGGGGAAACCGGGAGCGGAATCAGACCCGTTTCTATATCTGTTTTGGCCTCGCATTGTTCGGTGCCATGGGCGTTGCCATGTCGGGCAACCTCTTTACGCTGTTTGTGTTCTACGAGGTTCTGACCCTGTCGACCTATCCTCTCGTGGCGCATAAGGGCGATGAGAATGCGCGTCGTGGCGCACGGATTTATCTTCTGACACTTCTGGGCACCTCCATTGGCCTGCTGTTGATGGGTGTTGTCTGGACCTTCGCGATTGCGGGTAACCTCGATTTCGTTGAAGGTGGATTGCTGGCCGGTAAAGTTGGCCCATGGCTTGGCGGGGTTCTGTTGGGCCTGTTCGCCTTCGGGGTTGGCAAGGCTGCGTTGATGCCATTCCATTTCTGGCTCCCGAACGCGATGGTCGCGCCGACGCCGGTTTCGGCACTGCTTCACGCCGTGGCGGTGGTGAAGGCGGGTGTGTTCTCCATCCTAAAAATTTCGGTTTATATTTTCGGACTGGATTTGCTGTCCGCGCTGCCGGGCACTGAGATCATCATCTGGGTTGGCTGTTTCACTATTGTTGTGGCCTCCATGATCGCCCTGACCAAGGACAATCTGAAAGCCCGGCTGGCCTATTCCACAGTGTCTCAGCTGTCTTATGTGACGGTTGGCGCCATGCTGGCGAATACGGCGGGCGCGACGGGCGCGGGCCTGCAGATTGCCATGCACGCTGTGGCCAAGATCACGCTGTTCATGTGTGCCGGAGCGATCTATGTGGCGACCGGCAAGACCGAGATCAGCCAGATGCGTGGCCTTGGTTACAAAATGCCGATCGTCTTCACCTGTTTCCTGATCGCGTCCCTCTCCATTATCGGTGTGCCGCCGCTTGGCGGAGCCTGGGCGAAATATGCGCTGTTCCAGGGCGCGATTGAAGCCGACCGCATCTATGTGGTGTTTGTGCTGATCGCCTCGACCTTGCTGAACATTGCCTATCTTTTGCCGATTGCGATCCTCGCCCTGATGCCGCCGGAACCGGGCAGCATTGAAGTGGCCGGTTTCAAGCGACCCGGCGGCGCGCCTGCGCTGACAGTCATCCCGCTGAGCATTACCGCCATTGGATGTTTCGTGCTCTTCTTCGGGGTCAATGTGATCACTGACTTTATCTCACCTGTTTTCGGAGGGCGCCCATGAGCGAGCCCGCACCAGACGAACACAACCATCCACCATCCATGACCAAATATCCGGGTGATGCGATCTTTGGATGGACGAGTTCGAAGAAGACCGGATCGATTGTCTTTATCGGCATGTTGGTGGTGTGCGCCGCCCTTGCGATCGCAAGTTTCCTGCTGCCGACCCGTCATGAATATATTCACATGGCCGAGTTCGCGCCGTTTTACGCCCTGTTTGGCTTTGGCGCCTTCGCCTTTGTCGTTCTGATGGGCTGGCCGCTGGCAAAACTTCTACGCCGACCTGAAAATTACTATGAGTCAAAGGAGACAGACCGTGATTAGCGATCCTGTATCTCTGCTGGCCGTCACCAATCCGGGATTGGTTGTCATCCTTGCCGGTATCGTGGCTTATTTCGTGCGTCACCGGATTGCGCGGGCTGTGATCACGATTGGCGGGCCATTGCTTGGCCTTTTGACGCTGTCGCTTCATTCAGCGCAGGGCGTGCCTTTGGCGACCATGGAGCTGATGAATCTGACCATGGTGATCTACCAGGTCGAAAAGGTCTCGATCGTGTTCGGCCTGGCCTTCCTGATTGCGGCTCTGGTGAACTCGATCTATGCGCTGCATCAGAAGGATACCCTTCAGGATTCCATGGCGCTGATTTATGCGGGCGCCGCAATTGCCGCGACATTCTGCGGTGACCTGATGTCGGTCTTCATCTTCTGGGAAGTCACGGCGATCTCGTCTGTCTTCCTGATCCTCCGATCCGGCACGGTGGAAGCCTATAAGGCCAGCATGCGCTATCTGGGGATTCAGATTCTGTCGGGTGTGTTGCTGCTGATGGGCGCAGGCTTTGTTCAGAGCGCCTATGGCACCATGGAATTCAGCGCCTTCCTGACTGATGGTGAAGGACTGAGCCTCACCGAAGATCCGGGTGCGATCTTCCTCTTCCTGGCGCTGGGGATCAAAGCGGCATTTCCGCTTATGCATAACTGGCTGCAGGACAGCTATCCGAAGGCCACACATACAGGCTCAGTGGTTCTGTCAGCCTTCACCACCAAACTCGCCGTCTATGCGCTTCTGCGCTTCTTCCCGGGGGAAGATGCGCTGATCTGGATCGGCGCGATCATGACGGTGTTCCCGGTCTTCTTCGCTGTGGTTGAAAATGACCTTCGGAAGGTTCTGGCCTATTCGCTCAACAACCAGGTCGGCTTCATGGTCTGTGCGATTGGTATTGGTACGCCGCTGGCGCTCAATGGCGCGGCCGCACATGCCTTCTGTCATATCATCTATAAGGGCCTGCTTTTCATGAGCATGGGCGCAGTGCTGTACCGGACCGGCACCACGAAGGCGACCGAGCTGGGCGGCTTGTATCGCACCATGCCGATCACCGCGATTTTCTGCCTGATTGGTGCGGCTTCGATTTCCGCCTTTCCGCTCTTCTCGGGTTTCGTTGCCAAATCTCTCACCATGAGTGCGGTGGGATATGAGCATATGACCGTGATCTGGATGATGCTGTTGTTTGCGTCTGCGGGCGTTCTGGAGCATTCCGGCATCAAGATCCCGTACTTTGCGTTTTTCGGGCATGACAGCGGCAAGCGGCCGAAAGAAGCGCCATTCAACATGCTGCTCGCCATGGGTATTGCGGCCTTCTTCTGTGTGTGGCTGGGCTTCCCTATGCTGGGCGGGGTGGACTTCCTTTACGGCCTTCTGCCCTATCAGGAAGAGGCGAGCGCCTATCTGGAGAAAGATCTCTGGACGGTGGATCACGTTCTGACGCAGTTCCAGCTTCTGATGTTTGCTGCGCTGGCCTTCATCGTTCTGAACCGGATCAAGTTGTATCCACCCGAGAAGCGCGGCGTCATTCTGGATACAGACTGGGTGTATCGTAGGCCGGCCTATATCTTTGTCGTCTGGCTGGGTGCGGTGTGGAACCGTCTGGGGCCTGCGGCTTCAGATGCGGCTCTGAAGGTCTCCAAGCGAGTCTTTGGCCATATCGAAGCGACGTTCAGCCCTCAGGGGCAGCTTAGCCGGGGGCCTTTGTCGACCGGTATGGCGATCTGGACGAGTGTGGTTCTGGCCGTCGTGATGATCCTGGCTCTGTTTACAGGCGGCTAAGCCCCACTTTCAGACTAAAACTTTCAGACTGTATGGCTCGCAGAGATGCGAGCCATAATCGATGTTTGTGCTGCGCTGCGAAATTACATGGTTCGACTGGCAGGAATACCTGTGTGACACAGGTGTTCGCGTTTAAAAAACAACAGAAACTGAAGGACTTTTTTTCGCTCAGCAGTGCGGCGGTTTCCTGGAAGGTTTTGTTGCAAAGCAGCATTGCGGCGTTTAGGTCGAGCAAATAGCGAGAAAAACGTCCCAAAAAAATCTCGAATTCTGCCCAAACTCCGTAACGTTAAGTAATGAGACGCTGTCACCAATTTTGCGGCGCAATAATAGCGGTGAAGTCACGAGTTAAGGGCGAAAAATACATAAAATATAAGTTTCCCGATCTTTGATCTTGATTTCAACTCTGTTCGCGTAATTATAAGCACTTAATAAAACCTGCTATAAAGCAGATAAAAGGGGCGAATAAAGGCCCTGGGGAGGAAGCAATGATGCAAACACTCGAACATGACTTGGATTCTGATATCCAGGCCCATCTCATCCAGATGACTTCTGATGTTGTGGCGGCATATGTCAGTAATAATCCGGTGCAGGCGAATGATCTGCCAAATGTGATTGAGCGGGTTCACGCCACTATTCGCGATTTATCCAGCACCCCTGCTGAGGCAAAGCCAAAGGACGCAGCTCCGGCGGTATCTGTACGGAAATCCATCACGCCGGATTACCTGATCTGTCTGGAAGACGGAAAACGCTTCAAATCGCTGAAACGGCATTTGCGTTCGAAGTACAACCTGTCTCCGGAAGAATATCGTGAGAAATGGGGTTTACCTTCGGACTATTCTATGGTTGCGCCTAACTACGCCAAACAGAGATCTGAACTTGCAAAGAAGATGGGATTAGGACAGTCGAAGTCTTAAATAGTCAGAGAACTCGGCAGTTGTTTCGCTATCGAAACAAGAAAATAACCACTTATTGCAATAAAAGTAAGTTTTAGTCTTGGCGAGTGATTCGAATTAACCGATGTTAACCATATGGGCTTAACGAGCGGGCGAACCATGGAACGGAAACTGCAAAAATTTCTTTCCGAAGATCAAACTAAACTGCTTAAACTTTGGATCAGCAAATGCGAAGCCGGGCGACTTCCTCTGCGGAAACAGGTGGGCCCGGCTGATCTAATCTTTTGCTTGTCTTGTGTCTCTATTCTTGAATCCCAGACTTCTGGAGAGTTCACATTTCGGCTGACAGCGTCGAATCTCAAAGACGTGCTCGGCGAGGAATGTCGCGGGCGTGTCGTTTCGCAGGAATGCGGGGACGAAATGCCCTGGTCTGAAGCTCTGAAGCGGTGTCAGGCAACGAAAGCGCCTGTCTTCGGTTCGACGCCGACCGGGCATAAACGCCTGCACCATTGGATGCGTCTGCCGCTTGAGCCTATGGCGGACGGCCGCCAGCAAATTCTTTGTTATGATACGATCCGGTTCGACAGCTCTGGGGATTCTGAGGGCCGGGAAACCATGTTCGTCACAGCCGACCTTGTGAACCCTCGCACGCGCTCGCATCTGAACGCCGCCTGATTGCCCTTTCGTCAGAGCGGAGCAAACGCGTTCGCAATCGGTGTAGACAAAAATCACATTAAAGGAATATAATCCTACGCCTGTGTGGGGCGGGTAAACTCCTGTCTCATACATAAAGACAGGTGAAGGGTGATGACATCAGAAGAAAAAGGCATGATCGAGCTGGTTACCAGACTCGTTGAATGTGCGACGGGGCGAGGGCAATCAGAACTTTTCGGTGAAACCCGCGGAGAGGCGTCAGTGGCGCGCGCGCGGCAAGTGGCCATGTATCTCAGTCATATCGGACTATCGCTCTCGCTGGCGCGGGTGGGAGAGATGTTCAGCCGGGAGAAATCGACTGTCGGCCATGCGGTCCATCAGATTGAGGATTTGCGGGACGATCCGGTGTTCGATCACTGGATGACCGAGCTGGAAGAGGCGTTACGCCTTCTGGTCACCATGTCAGACAAGTCCGGGCTGGTCTTGTCAGGGGTTTGGAAGGAAACCGCGCCAACAGCTTCCGGGGTGGCTCAATCACTCACTCATTTGTCTTCAGAGCGGGCGCCAGCGAGTGTGTGAATGCGTCCAAGCATGGCACGCAACCCATTGGCGCGCTGGGCGCTGAGTGCGTCCTTAAGGCCGATCTCGTTGAAGAAGGCATCGGCATCGAAGTCCAGAATTTCGGATTTGAGCTGATTGTTGAACAATTGCGAGAGCACAGCGATCAGGCCGGAAACCAGGATAGCGTCAGACTGCGCCCGGAAGCTCAGATGCTCGGGATCCGTGGCATCCGGATCGGGCACGATCCAGACCTGACTGGCACAGCCCGGAACCTTGTATGCATCGATTGTCTCATCAGCAGACAGGGCAGGGAGCGCTTTTCCCAGGTCAATAATGTGCTCATACCGCGCTTCCCAATCGTCCAGAAAGGCAAAGGTGTCGCGAATGTCGCTGGCTTCGGCCGAAATACTCATGCAAGGCAGATGGGACGAAATGGCCGAAAAGAAAAGGTCTATTTCGCCCAGAATTGAGGGTTTGGCTTAATTGCTGACTTCCCCAATGCACTCGCCCACTTCTTTCAGGGCGTGAACGCCAATGCAGAACGGGCGCTCATAGACATTGCGTGATGCGCTGACGCACTGAAGGAGGTTCAGTTGGGCCTTTTCAAAGCAAGCCTGCGTTTGCGGATCCTGAAGCGCGCGGCTGACATAAGCGGAATTGTCGACTTCGGTTTCGCCAAGAATTTTAAGGGCGGCGAGCGTTGCGATATTGCCGGCTGACTCCCGGCGTTCAGCGCGCACAGAATGTTGAGAGCGGCTGAGCTGAAGCCCTGGCAGGCCAGGAAGTTTCAGTTCGGAGCCGGTTTGGGTGATCTGGTCCCAGAGTGTCTGACTGCCAGAAAGCCTGTGAGTGTCTTGCAGCGTGTCGTTAATGTTCGGGCTGATGAACATGGAGCGGACAGCGCCCGATTGTGGGCGCCCCTGAAGAGACGCCAGGCGGAGTTGCTGTGCGTGCTCAGACGGCTTGCCACGGAGTTTTGCTTTTGCCCAGCCGAGAGTTTGAAGGGTGTAAGCCTGTTCTTTTATCTCCTCGCCGACGGTCTCCAGACGATTGGCGTCAGCCTTGCCGGCGCGAAGCGCGCGATTGATCGCATCATCTGCACCATCGAGGCTGAGTGTATAGGACGGGCTGTTCTGCATGCCGAGGAGGAGGCGGTCGCGGCCAAAATAGGCCTCGGTTTCAAGCACGCCCTTCTTGAAGGGCTCAGATTGTGATGCGAGGAGCGCTGAGTAGGACAGCCATCCTGTGGCAAGTCGGCTGGCATTGTGCGTGCCCAGCTGGTTCATCACATTGTCAATTTCTTCGGCCGACTCAAGCGACCGTTTGAAGGTCGAAACGTCTGTCTGATAGCTGCCATAGGCGATCGCAGACGTTGCCAGAATATCCGGCTTATGAACGGGAGCAGGCGCGGGCGTTGTGACTGGCTCAGTAGGTGATTCCGCCTCTGCCGGGTTAATCTGCGTGCTGACAGTTGATTCGCCGGATTCGGGTGTCTGGCGAAAAAGAGGAAGGGCAAGAGTGTTGGCAGTTGTATATTGCTGTTCCGGCGCGGGATCTGTGGCAAAAGATTCGCCCGACTGGAGGAATACGAAAGATGTCCCTAGGGCCAGGCCGATAACCGCAGTTCTTAGCGTCATGTATGACTCTCCAGAAACTCTACACTATGAACGACACCTACCGGTGTTCCATCCACATGATGTCGCCTTAATCATGACCCAAGATCATGTAACAGACGTTAAGACGCGTTCACAATTCTTTCAATGATGTTACCTAAGAGCAGCAAAATATCCAGTCCGAAATTTACGCCTCGAGCGGCCAGCCTCGGCTGGATTCTGCTCAGTGTCATTTTCTGTGTGGTCGCATGGATGATGGGTGTTCGTCCAATACTGATCGCAGTGACAGGGCTTGTCGGCGTGATCCCGGCGGTGCTGCACTGGCTGCTCGCGACACCAAATTCGCGCGAGTCGAACGACATCTGGGTTGTCCTTGCCTGGACGCTTGTCGGGCTGACCGCCATTCTGATGAGTGGCGGCATGACATCCCCATTAATCATTATGCTGGCCATCGGACCAGTTTTTGCATTGTCCGTCGGCCGCTACCGGCTGGGGCTCGAGGCGAGCCTGTTTGCTGCGGTCATCTGTCTCTGCTTCGTTTTGGCAGACGTGTTCGCTGTGCCGGGTATGGGCGTAAACCGGATGGAGCGACTGCCGGTTCTGATTGCTGGTATGTCAATCGTTCAGATCGGATTGTATGCAGCCGGCTCGGGCGCGCAGCTGGCCGAGCGTCGCGGCTTGAACAGGCAGGGAGAATTGCTGAGATCGACACTGGCGGATACGCCGGTTTTGGTTCTTAATCTCGATAATGCCTATCGTGTCCGGTCCTGGGTGGGTGACCTTGATCTCCTTCCGGATGTGACCGCAAAACAGCTCTCCAGAGCACGCATGCGGGATTTGTTTAACGATCTCGGTGACTTCCTGGCAGGGCGATATGATGGCTCACCGCCTGTGCTCAAAGGCGAAGGCCGGGAAGGCTGCGACGTTGCCAGTGTGAAAACGCGTGATGGATTCAGATTTATCATCACGCCAAAATGGGAGCGTGCCGCCGAAACGGGCGGTTCGAACGCGGCGGTCTGGGTGGCCAGTCTCGGCCATGAGCTCAAGAATATGCTCAATCCTGTGGGCGGGTATTCCGATCTTATTCTGGCGGAGCGGGCCGGTCCATTGAGCGAGCCCTACAAGGATTTCGCACGCAGCATCAAACAGGGCGCTGAGCATTTGTCGCTGCTTGTCGAAGATCTGATGACGGCGGCCAAAAGTCGAGCTGGCAAACTGCGCCTTGAGCCTGAAATCCTCGACGCGATTGGCGAGACCGAAGACGTTATCAAGCTGTTGCAATGGCAGGCCGATGCGCATGGCGTGACGCTGATGCTGGCTGAACCTGATGAGGAGGAAGCCGGGCTCTATGTCACGGCAGACCGGAAGGCGCTGCGTCAAGTTCTGATTAATCTGCTCTCGAATGCCATCAAATATTCTCCGTCAGGCGAAGAGGTGGAAATCGGACTGGCTGAAGAGATCGATTTTGTTCGCTTCAGCGTCTCTGATCATGGCGAAGGGCTTCCGGAAGAGGAGCTGGCACGGCTGGGTGAGGCTTTCTTCCAGGGCGAGAATGCCCGCTCGCGGACGGGCACCGGCCTTGGCCTGTCGATTGTGAAACTGCTGGCCGAAGAGCTGGACGGCAAGGTGCGGTTCGAAAGCCAACTCGGCATGGGAACCACTGCGCATTTTTATCTGCCTAAAGCTGACCCTGCATCGCTTTCAACTGAACAGGCTGCAGAATAGCCGCGATCAGAGCGGCGGAAGTTTCGTAAACAGATAAGCTGCGGTGAAGTCTCCCACTTCGATGGTCAGCGATGTGGGACGCTGATCCTTCTCCCGGGCATCCGGCAGAACCAGGATTTCCACGCGTTCGCGCGGGTCCAATTCCATAAGGGCCTGGGTCGCGCTATCCGAAAACCGAAAGCGTGCAGTGCGGGTTCCAGCGTCCTCGTCTTCCATCATCACGCGGGCGGAGGGCCAGTGGGCGCTTGTCAGAGCCCGTGGCGGGGGTCCCGGTTTGTTGGTGAAAATGTTCCCAAGCCAGGGCTCGATTGATTTGGCCGGGTCGCGAATTAGAATGCGCGCGGAAGCGGGTAGCTTCTGTCCTTCGTCGAGATGAAGATCGAGCGCCAGATCGAAAGGTTTTTCAACGAGTGGATTATCCAGCGGGCGAGAAAAACTCGCGGGAAAGGCATCGGGGTCATCAATGTTCGGCGCGAGAAGTCCGAACTGATAGACAAAACTGTCTGTCGTCCGGTCTTGAACGATACGCCAGGTATCCCACCGGCTGCGCGAAGCCTTCCAAATGCTTTCGGCGCCAGTGAAGTCCATCACCATGGTGCCGATAAAGGCCGAAAAGGAATCCTTCAGATAGCCGGCGGCCGTCATGAAGTCCTCAGAGCCGCAATCCTGCATATTGGCGAAGCGCTCGACTTCGCTGGCCGCGCTTTCGATGGCGTTGATGTCGACGCCAGCCCGCAAGAGTGCTCCGCGTGCCTGAAGCTGACCGGCGGTGAGGGCTGTGCGTTCCAGTTCTGTGAAATAGCCGCATTTTTCGTCGGCCGCCCGCAAGGATGTGCGTTCCAGAAAGGCTTGTTCGGCATCCCGATAGACTTTGGTCTCGGCCTGAGCAGGCAAGACAAAGAGGAGGGACGCACATAGCGCGCAGACAGAAGAAACCCGATTCATACGTCGAAGCTTACAAAATCGGGCTTTCTGATGCGTAAACGAAGTGTGACCAACTGGCGTCTAAACGAGGACCGGCCGGCGGCGCACGGTTGGATCACGGCGCGGGCGTGATCGGGCGACGATCCGGATCACTGCTTCGACTTTCCGCCAGAAGCGGATCCGTTCGAGGACCGGGTTCATCCAGCCCGTGACGGTGCAATAATAGGTGTTCTTTTTCTCGCGATGATGACGGGCATGGTCGAGCGGCGAAATGAAGACGCGTTTCTTTTGCAGCCAGGTGACGACCGGACCGCATTCGGATGGCTTACAATGCGACCAGTTGTGAATTTCATTGGCCATGCTGCCAAAGGCGAGCGCGGTTATGGTCATGAGATTCAGCCAGCCCAGGCTCAGAAAGACGAGGCCAAAACAGACTGCGATCAGGAGTGTTGGCCCGCTGCGATGCCAGAACGCACTGTTCAGCATGCGACGTGGCTTTTTGTGATGGCGGATGGTTGCGCGGACCAGTCCGCCGACAATTGGCCAGTCCGGCCCGCCATAACGATCTTCCAGCCAGTGAAAAAATCCTGAAGCGAAATCAGCAATCAGCAGGCCAACGATGATCTGGGCAATCAGCGAGAGCAGAAGGAGTTGCCAGCTGAAAATGAGTGCGAGGAGTTCTGTCATGAATATCCCTTCCCGATTTCGTGCGAACAATCACTCACAATAAGGCGCAATTGTGACCGGTCACTCACTTTTTGATGGCGGGTGTTAATCGGACATTTATTTTTGGTGCAGGCTTTTGATGAGGCAGAGAAAGACAGACCGCGATTGTGAAGTCTGAAGTCCGGGAGCGGGCCTCGATCAGATGCCGTCTTCTTCTTCGATCTGAATTTCGCGGATCACAGCGACTGCGCCGGAAAGGACCAGCACACCCAGGCCAATCAGACCAACCCATGGATTCATCAGAAGATTTGGTTCTGCGGATCCGGTCGCCGATGTCAGAAGGGCAGACTGGAGAATGGACATGTCCAGAAACGGTGCAGAAATTGTAGAGATGTCAGCAGCTGTGTGTATCATGTCAGGACCCGTTTTCGATTCTGACGAAGACAGCGCAAATCCGGTGCCAGCTATGAAGATCCCAACGAAATGAATGACAGACTGCCCACGTCTCTCTGGGTGGATGCACTGGTGCGGCGTGTATCGCTGGGCGGGGCGTCGGCTTTTGTTGTTTCCAGAGGGGATCGCGAGCGCGGCGATGTCGTCGTTAAGGTAAACTCGCTGGATGGTCGGGCGGCGCTGTTGGTGCCATCGCCGCTGATGTCTGAATCCCGCAGTTTTGACTGGTTGCCCGTGCCCGGGAAATTGGTGCCGGATGATGAGGTTGAGGAGCTGGTCCGACGTCGCCGCAGCTATGATCCGGACCTTTGGGTGATTGAGATTGAAGACAAACAGGCCCGACATTTTCTGACGGAAACTGTAAATAGTGAACAGCTCGCGCCTGATGACCGGACAAACTCTTAATTCAGTCTGCGAGATTCCAGCTTCAGAGAAGTCCGGTATTAAAGGCCCGTGTGTATAGTCGCCCAATACGAATTGGAGTTGGGTGAGCATGCTGTTTCTGTTCAATGACCGTGTTCTGGAGATTGGAAATCCCGAAGTTCGCCTGTTGGCGAACTGGATGGATCTGGGGTGTGGGCGCCCGGATCTCCTGTTTGCTCGGGATGCGATCGACTTTGCCAAGGCCATCGTGCTGGATAGTGACCAGTTCGGGGTGGATGAGTCGCTTTATACCGATTGTGCGGCGTTGCTTGCGGTGAAAACGCATGCGAACACGGCTTTCTTCATCCGGGCCGCAGGGGAAGAAGACGCGTCCCGCGTGCAGGCGCGGCTGACGCTGATCCCTGAGGAGCACCTCAAACGCGTACGCGATCAGAGATGCCCGGTCGGCGCACATGCCTCGCTGGAGCCACTCTGGGTGCGCGCCGCTTAAAAAGGGCGCTTGAAGGGGGCAGACAGAACATAGACAGGGCTGGTGGTATCGCCGTCGGGGCGCTTATCCAGGCCGAGTGTCATCGCATCATGGCCGTCTCTGGGCTGAGCGATATAGGTTCTGAACAGACGATCCCAGATCGACAGACAAAATCCAAAATTTGAATTGGTCTCACCCGGATGAACTGAGTGGTGAACCCGGTGCATATCCGGCGTCACGATCAGTTTGCGGAGTGCGGCATCGGCTGCTTTCGGCAGTCGGATATTGGCGTGTTCGAACAATGAGGCCGCGTTCAGCAGGACTTCGAATAGAAAAACCGCAAGTGCTGCTGGTCCGAACAGCCAGATCACGCCAAGTTTCCAAATGAATGACAAAAGCATCTCGCCGGGATGGAAGCGAAAGCCGGAACTGGCGTCGAGGTCCTCATCGGTGTGATGCACGCGGTGAAACGCCCAGAGCGGCGGCACATAATGCATCAGCACATGCTGGGTCCAGATGGCGAGATCGAACAGGATGATGGCCAGCAGCACCTCCAGCCAGACGGGCCAGGGGAGGATGTTGAACAGTCCAAGGCCTTGCTCTTCCATCCAGACAGCAAAGCCGACCGCCGCCAAAGGAAAGGCAAATCTAAGGATCAGGGAGGAGGCCAGCAAAAGCGAGACATTGGAAAGCCAGCGCGAGGCCCGGGGTTTGACCCGCGCTTTTCGCGGCAGAGCCACTTCAAGGCCGGTCAGCAGGAGCAAGACCCCTGCAAATACGCCAAGGCGAACCGGTACTTCGAATTGGGCCCAATCTGTCATCTTCGCCTGAGTTTAGCTGACCGGCGTGCCGCTCGGGAATTTATTCTTCGCCCATATAGACGAGCTTCTGGACCCGGCGGCCCGTATTGACCTCACTTGTGTAAAGATTGCCTTCGGAGTCGGCGACAACAGAGTGAAGCCAGGTGAACTGGCCCGGATAGCGGCCAATTCGTCCGATTGTGGCGAGCGGCTCATAGGTCTCGCGATCCAGGATCCAGATTTCGCTGTTCATCATATCGGCAATATAGATGTATTTGCCGTCAGGGGAGAATGTGATGTCTGAGACGGTGCGGGTGCCGCCTGTTTCCGGCGCAATGACGATATCCCGGACAAACTCCAGGTCGCCATCGTCAGTTCGCTGGAAGACCTGAGCGCGGTTGTTCCGGCGATCGCAGACAAAGACCAGACCGTCTTCAGTACCGACGACACAATGGACGATGTCGCCAAAACTGGTCGCTTCGGGATTTGCGCCGCCATCATTGGTGCTGGTGGCCTGGCTCTGGTCGAAACTGCCTTCGCGGGTGCCGCCTGTCGGGTCGGCGGCATAAGCGCCTTCCGCGCCAGCAAAGCTGAGTGTGTCGGAGTTGAAGCGGGCGATACGCTTGTTGATATAGCCGTCAGCTACGATGACTTGTCCGGCGCCATCCCAGATGTCAGCCGGATTGCCGAGCTTGTCCGTGCTGGCATTGCCGTCGGTTTCGCCATGGCTGCCGATCATCTGGATAAACTCACCTTCCGGCGTGAAGTTCAGGACGACGTGATCGCCATTGCCATTGCCGCCAATCCAGATGCTGCCATCATCCGCAACGAACAGCCCGTGGATATTGCGTGGCCATTGGTTGATGCCGTTGATCACAGGGCCGGTATTTGGCTCGCCCCAACCGCCCAGATAGGTGCCGTCTTTCGAGAATTGCATGACGGACGGTCCCGGACGACAGCAGCTGCGTGCAATAGGTGGGTCCGTTGTGAGGCCGGTATCCGTTCCGCCGAGCGTGTGCGGACGCTGAGCGATCCAGACATTGTCATCGGCGTCGACATCGAGGCCGGGGGTCTGGCCGATAATCATATCGCCTGGCAGTTTCGGCCAGGACGCATCAACCATGAAGCGCGGAACAGGCGTGCCTTCGGGCGCGAGAATCTCCATTTCCAGCGGAACGAGCGCGCCTTCTGCTGCGGCGGTAGGGGAGGCGGATGAGCTGATTTCGGTGTCAGGGGAGGTAGTGGGCGTCGGATCAGCTGCCGGTGTTTCCTGAGCGCAAGCGGCGATGGCCAGGCTTGAAAATGCGGCAAGGCCTGAAATAAGGCGAAGGGGGCGGTGAGGGCTGGCGCTCGTCCGTGATGACATGGTTGGCTCCTGAATATCCGACTTAGTTAGAATGTTATTCAAACCGGTGTCAGGGCAAATAAACTTTCGGTCAGAATGATGAGATGTTCGGGAAGGCGGATCAGATCTTGTGCTCTGCCAGATAGTCATAGATCGGACGGGCGGCTTCCAGAATGCCGGAATGGGCGGGGGAGACGGCGGGGAGTTCGCCGGGTGGGCTGCCAAAACCGGTGGAGGCGTTCACGCCATCATACCAGTGCGGGGCCCAGGCGCCGTCTTCGGGTTTGGGGCCTTCAGACCATGACAGCATGTCTTCGGTGAACGGAATATCGAGGCGTTTGCAAAGCTTTTTGAGCGTCGCTTTCGGCTTTCGCAGCACATCGTCGCTGTCGACCACCACAGGCGGGGCGCCATTCATCTCCCAGACGTATTCAAATAGATCGCCCTGTTGAACAAAACCGATGTCAGACAGGGAGACCGCTTCTGCCTTTTTGGAATAGCTTGCAAGCACGCGGGCCGGATGGCGGATCAGAAACGCATTGCGCACCTTGCTCATCCAATCACGCGGAAAACTAGAAATCATATGATGTGTCATATGCTTTTGGTAAAAGATCGGTTTGCTGCAGGCTTTGTATGCCATGTCATGCGCTATACGCTTTGGGTTCAACAGATGCCGATCCAAAATCTCGTTTCGCATGGGATGATCCAGACCCGTGGTCTCGAGATAGGCAGCATAAAAGGGTTCGTCGGTGCAGACCGTGTCAGCGCGTGCGCCAAAACTCCGCATCATGGCGGTTGAGAGGTTCCTGGGGCCGGACCACATAGCGATACGGATGCACTGTGTCATGTGATTGGCGTCAGATTTTCGGCAGCGAAAGCCTGATAGAGCTCACGCACGCGTTGGGTGATCGGGCCATTAATGAGCGGCATGTCCCGGCCATCGACTTCCCGGACGGGCGATACACCCGCAAATGTGCCGGTGACGAAGACTTCGTCTGCCGAATAGACGTCGAAGAGTGAAAAGCGTTTTTCAATGGCCGGGGTACCCGCGGCGCGACAGACTTTGAGAATATTGCCGCGGGTGATGCCACTCAGACAGTATTCAGGGGGAGAGGTCCAGACCTCGCCGTCGCGCACGATAAAGAAATGGGTTGAATTGCAGGTCGCCACAAAGCCTGCCGGATCGAGCATCAGGGCTTCGTCGGCGCCTGCCTTGTCGGCTTGAATACAAGCCAGAATACAGTTGAGTTTGGAGTGGGAGTTGAGTTTCTGGTCTTGCTCGGCGGGCCCCGTTCGCCGGACATGTGCGGTAAAGAGTTTCAGCCCGGTGTCGACGATGTCGGGAAGGGGGGCTTTATATTCCGGAATGATGACGATTGTCGCCTTTCCAATGGTGAAGCGTGGTCCCTGATACGGTGTTTTCTTCACCCCGCGCGTCACCATCAGGCGCACATGCACGCCATCTGTCATGTCATTGGCTTTCAGACAGTCAAACAGACGAGTGGTCAGTTCATCAGGCGTCAGGCCGATATCCATGTCGATGGTTTTCGCCCCGGCATAGAGGCGTTTCAGATGATCCGGCCAGAAGGCGACGCCGCCGGATTTCACCCGCAGGCCTTCCCACACACCATCGCCCAGAATGAAGCCAGAATCGAAAACGGAGACCATGGCTTCAGCGCGTGGCTTCAATTCGCCATTGATGGAAATGAGGATATCCGCATTGCGCGGATCCTCCAGATAGTCATGAACGCCCTGTGCTTCTTCAGACATGCAAAACCCTCGATCTGAGGTCTTTGTCACCCGGTCCGCTCTTGTGTGCAATGGCTGTGTCGCAAGCCTGTCAAACCAGTTTGCTAGTTTGAGTGAAATTGGAGCGAATTGACATGTTGAGAGCTTTACTTGCCGCCAGTCTGTTTCTGGGCGGATGCGTCACAGCCCATGCTGACCAACCGAGTTCGGCTGGCTTGCTCACAGCCGCGCAGGGCGATCTGCCTGGCTTTTTCGGATGCCTTCGCGATCATAAGATTGCGATTATTGGCGCGCATCGCGGCGGACCGCTGGCGGAGCATCCTGAAAATGCTCTGCGCACGTTCGAGTTTACGACAAGTCTCGCTCCAGTCTTTCTCGAAGCTGATGTCCAACAGACGGCAGATGGCGTGCTATTCATGAACCATGACAATCATCTCGACCGGAACACGACGGGTGAGGGCCTGGTGTCTGAAACAGACTGGAAGGAGATTGCAGATCTCAAACAGCGGGATCCGACCATGCAGCCCGTCGATGTGACCCCGCCGCTCTTGTCTGACGTGCTCGATTGGGCGGACGGAAAAGCGCTACTGATGCTGGATACGAAGCCAAGTACGGTGCCGGCCAAAGTGCTGAAGGTCGTCGATGACGCGAAAGCGCGCGACCGGGTGTTCTATCTCGCCTACACGATTGACCAGGCGCTGGGCTATCGCGCGATAGACCCTGACGCGATACTGGCCATGCCAATTTTTGATGATAGCTATTTTGATGCCGCAGAGGCAGCCGGTCTTCTGAATGACAAGCTTGTCGCCATGGTGCGCGTTGCGAATGTGGCGCCCGACTTCGTGGAGAAAGTGGCGGCAACGGGCGCGACGATCATGTCCGGCACTTATGGGCGTCCACAGGCGCCTGATGCGGTCTATCGAACGCTCAAAGACGCTGGCGCCTATGACGAAATGGTTGGGCTTGGCGCGCAGCTTCTTGTCTCCAACCGACCGCGTTCTGCGGCTGAAGCGCTGCTGAGTCATGCCGATTACGCAAGTAAATTGAAGGTTTGCGGCGTCGGAAGCTAACCCGTTTGGATATTTCGAAGTATTCGGTGAGAAAAACCTCTCAAGTAAGGGGTAAAACTCGGATGTGAGGGGAGTTATATGCTCCCATACGTTGTATAGGGAGAAAGCTGTTGAGCATGTTCAGGAGAGGGGGCACTCTCTCCTGACACGAGGGGTGTGTCGGAATAGCTCTGTGGCGAAATGGCAACGCGGTGGACCTGCAAGTCCGCTATATTCAGGTTCGACTCCTGACGGAGCTTCCACCCCCGCCTCGCTTTAATAGACCTCAAGCGTTTCAATATCTTCTGGTGTCAGCTTGATGTCTGCAGCGCGGACGAGGCTTTCCAGATGTGAGGATTTGGTGGCGCTGGCGATTGGGGCTGTGACACCTTCGCGGTGGAGCAACCAGGCAATGGCAATCTCGGCCATGCTGGCGTTTTTCTGCGATGCAATTTCTTCAAGCGCTTTCAGAACTTCCAAGCCGCCTTCCTGCATATACTTGCCGACAAGCCCAGCACGTGCCGCGCCTTTCACATCCTCGGCGGTCCGGTATTTGCCAGAGAGGAAACCGCCCGCAAGACTGAAATAGGTCACGACGCCGATATTGTTCTCAATGCAGTAACGCTGCAGAGGCCCTTCAAAGGTTCCACGCGAGACCAGAGAGTATTCGGGTTGCAGGACCTGATAGGCGGGAAGATCGTTGGCGCTTGAAACCTTCAGCGCATCGGTCATCTGGTCGTCGTCGAAATTGCTGGCACCGATCGCGCGGATTTTTCCTTCATCGAGCAGGTCTTTATAGACGCCGAGCGTTTCCTCATGCGGTGTTTCGGGGTCGAAACGGTGCGAGAAATAAAGGTCGATATAATCGGTCTTGAGGCGAGAGAGTGAGTTCTCTACGGCCTCTCGAATCCAATGCGCGGAGAGACCGGTATTTCCATCGCCCATATCCATGCCGACTTTGGTAAAGATCTGAACCTTGTCGCGCCGGCCCGGATTGGACGCCAGCCAGTTGCCAATCAATGTCTCACTTTCGCCGCCCGAATTTCCAGGGACCCAGCGTGAATAGACATCGGCCGTATCGATGGTGGTGAGGCCATGGTCAAAACAGGCATCCAGCATCTGGAAGCTTTCGGTTTCATCCAGCGTCCAGCCAAAGACGTTACCGCCGAATACGACGGAGGAAATCTCGAGTTCGGTTGTGCCAAGTGTGCGGGATTTCATCGGGATCTCCTGTTTTGTTCAATGCTGAAACAGAAATGGGCGCAAGCCCCCAAGCGTTCCAGTTTTGAAAGAAGATTTCCGAAAAAGAAGAGACGCGGGATCGGATTTTTCAGCGGCTGGTCATGCTGATCCATCCAATCCCGCGCCTTTCAACGGGAGGGCTCTCATCCGGCTGGGGAATATACGCGAATGAGATTGTCCCGTGTTTCGTCGCGGTGTTTCTTCAGATACCGCATGAAAGGTGTGCCGCCTGTGCCGACATCGGTGTCATTGCCGGTGCCGCGTCCGGACTGGCGGTTGATGTAGGAGGCGGCATATTCGAGGTGACGCGAGCGGAAGTCTGCGACCGCCTGAATGTTGGCGTTGTAAGCATCGGCGAGGCCCGGATTCTGTACTTTGCTGACAAAGCTACGGAGCTGGCTTGTGCTGCGCACATCATTAATGAAGCGACGGTGTGCTGGCGGGCGGTAAATGTGCAGCTCGTCGAGATAAGCGCGCAGCGGGTCTGCGGCATGGCCGACGCCCAGCAGAGCATCCATGCTCGGGACGATGGAGGATTGCGAGCCGGTCTGGCCGCGAAACGCCTGGCCTTTGCCTCCGAATTTTTCCACGCCCTCATAAATGAGACCGTTGGGAAGGGCCGGATTGTCTTTCCAGCCATGGATATAGGGCCGGACCCGTTCGAAATAGATATAGGGATCACACCGTTCTGGCATGCGATCGAAGATCGAATTGATCAGTGCCCAGCGCTCGGCCATGGCTTCGAGCAGTGTGCGCGTCGTGCCGACATCGCCCCGGGCAGAAGCCTCAATGACGGGTGCCATGCTGGCGAGCACCTGACCAGCGGCGGCTTCGATCGCGACATGGATCAGCACAAACCAGGCTTCATCCATGCCCGACAGAAAATTCTGGATCATGTAGATATTGTCGAGCGCAATCGGACTGTCTGCATCGAGCCGGCTCCAATTGTCGAGCACATAGCCGGAATAGGGCAGGAGTGGCTGCTGGCCAATTTTCTCGGCCAGGGCCACCATCGGAATGGCAAGACAGGCAGGAAGACTGGCGGGCGCTTCGGCATCGCCCCAGACATAAGCCTGCACCATGAAGGAGTAATGCACCATGGCTTTGCGCGCCTCGGCATCGCCCAGCTCGTTGATTTCGGCGGGCATGATGTCTGGCAGCTGTCGGGTGAGATGATGGCGGACCTGGCCTGACGGCAGGAGGTCGGGCAGCGACATCGCAATCTCTGCGATTTCGGCCAGCTTGCCCTTCAGGGTGGTTTTCGCCGGATCATGGATGCACAAAAACCCGCCCGTTTCGGACATGTCATAGGAAGATAATGGCAGAACAGACATAGCGGGCACCTCATTTTTGTTATGATATGCGCGTGAGTATATGCGTCTTTTCGTCGAATTTCCTTGCATTCCGCGTGTATATACTCTTCTGATTGCAACAAATGATCGATTTGGACCGAATAAACGACAGAATATTGTCTGAGCTGGAATCGGATGGGCGGATCAGCAATGCCGAGCTCGCCTCCCGTGTTGGCTTGTCGCCGTCTGCCTGTCTTCGCCGCGTTCAGGAGTTGGAACGACAGGGCATTATCAGGGGCTATCGTGCTGTGCTGGATCGCACCAAGCTTGGTTCATCCATGACGATTTTCGTGATGGTGGCTCTGTCGGGTCAGTTGACCAAGGATTCAGAAGACTTTGCAGCCGCCATGGAACGTGCGCCGGAAGTTCGAGAATGCCACAATATTACCGGCAATGTGGAATATCTTCTGAGGGTCGAAGTGGCGAGCCTGGAGGATTATAAGCGCTTCCATTCCGAGCATCTTGGACGGCTGAAGCAGGTGGCGAGCATCACATCGCATTTCTGCCTCGGTTCGACGAAAGATTTGCGGGCGTAGGGTTTCCTGCGTGTTTTGTGCCGAAGGTTCCCGAGCCGTCGGGAACCCATTCCGGCTTTGTAGGAATGAGCGGAACGTCGGAATGCAACCCACGCGCCCATGAAGAGTTGAGAGGATATGACAATGACTTACGATCAATCGAACGCTTATATTCTCGACGCCGAACATCATCTGACAGAGGATCAGCTGAAGTCGCTGGAGACGGCGCGCGGTATCGCCCGGTTAATGGATGACCAGTTCCGCATTGGCGGGATCGGCATTGGCCTTGATGGCATTATCGGCATCATTCCCGGCATTGGTGACGCGTTCACAACCGCCATGGGTGTCTATCATATGAAGCTGGCAGATGAGCTGGGCATGGGATGGGGAACGAAGGCGCAGATGGCAGGCAATCTGGGACTCGACTTTGTGATCGGTCTGGTGCCGCTTCTGGGTGATTTTCTGGATTTTGGCTTTAAGAGTCACCGCCGCAATATGAACCTGATCGAGAAGAAGCTCGAAAAGCGCTGGAAGCGTGTCTAGCCCGTCTCGTCCAACTCACACCAATCCTCATTCTCGGGCTGACAGGTCAGCCAGCTCATCGCCCGGAAGCGTTCCTGAGCGACGATAGAGTTCAGCTGAGCGGGTGGGCCTTTGCCCTGTGCCTGGGCTTGCTGGATCGCCCAGTTATAGAGCTGGAACATTTCAAGCTTCTCGGCGAGGCGGCCCGGCGTGCGCAGCCGACGCATGGTGAGGTCAGGTGTATCCCGGACAATCTCGATGACCTTTTCAGGCTGGCAGGGATTGCGCGGTGTTGTGAGCGGTTCGCGGACGAGACGAAGGGCCCAGATCAGCGCCCAGGCCGATTCAAAGCCATTGGCGAAATGGGCCATTTCGTCCTCGCCTGGAGAGGGATTGTCCATGAAGGCGCGCTCTGACGCCGTGAAATAATCGTGGGCTTTTCGCTCAGAAACGATTTCCTGCATGACGTCATGGTCCATCCCGCTGGCTTTCATGCCAACGAGCGTCAGGGCTGTCACACGGTGGGCGACTTCATCAGGCTCTTTAAAGCGAAGGGAACTGACAGGAGGAACGGGCGGTAGATCCGGGTTCAGCGGCACACCTTCACCGCGCAAGCGGGTCTCGATCCGACTGCGACGCTCAGATTGTTCGCTCTCGTCAGTCGGCGGAGGTTTCTTTTCTGCTTTTTCTTCCAGACCCGGCGTGACGTATTTGCTCTTAGGGTTGGTCAGCTTGCCAATTACACGGCTTAGCCAGTTCATGTTTACTCCGAACATTTTTTCAGAATGTTCGAATCTCTTGCGGCAATTTCAAGGCAGGCGTGAAAAAAGTCGTGGAAAAAGAGATCACAAAACGCATCAGCCGGGACAAAACGCCAAATTTGAGGGCATGTGCTCATCCTCAGGGCGCGACGCCCAGATGTTTCAAAAAACCAAGCGCCTGATTGAGGCGTATGTCTGGATGTCCTGAAACTTCGAGGAAAGGCACATTTGTCTGGGTGATATCCTCGCGAAACCGCTCATGCATTGCGTGTCGTGCATCGCCGCCTTCACGGATCGTGTCCGCTTCAAACGGGATTTCATCCCCAGTGAGAATATAGGCAAAGGGTCGGACCTGACGCTCCGCAATTGCATCGACGCGTGGCGAACGGATCCCAAAATAGCGCTCATGCCAGAGCGCGGTTGTGAAGGCATCTGTGTCGGCGATCAAACAGCTTGTGTTTGAGGTCCTCGCGACCGTGTTTTCGAGTTCGATCTGTTTTTCAGCGATGTGTACGAGCTCTTCTTCTCGCCAGGGATTGTCTGCGACGTCCGCGCGTTCTTCTGTATAGGTGCGGCCATATTCCGGCACATAGGGGCAGCCGAGTGCAGCTGACAGGTCGAGCGCCAGGGTAGTTGTGCCGGTGCTTTCGGCTCCGGTCACAACGATGCGGCGACAGAGCCTCGCCTTCAGAACTGACGGAAGAAGAGACCAGACAAGTCCCCTCATCAGCCCTCAGCCAGGTTGGGCGCAGGTTTGTCGGTGCGCGCTTTCTGCCATTCGATCAGCCCGGCAATGCACATGGCCAGGAAGATGGCGTAGAGCACGGCCGTGAGCCACAAGCCTTTGTAGAAATACAGCGGGACATAGATCAGATCGACGGCGATCCAGAGCCACCAATTGGCAATCCATTTCCGCGACAACATGAATTGGGCGACGAGGCTCATCGCTGTGGTCAAGGCGTCGAGACCGGCGACTGTGGAGTCTGTATAGCGTTGCAGCACCCATTGAATGGTTGCTGCGATGACAATGACAGCAAGGCCACATGCCGCCAGCATCAGCTTTGAGGGTTCATGGACCTCCACGCCCTGATGGTCATCCCCACCGCGGAGCCACCAATACCAGCCCAGACTGGCGAGCACGAAATAGACGCCTTGCAGCCCCGCATCGGCATAGAGTCCGGACTGAACGAACAGAATGCCGAAAAACACATAGTTCACCATGCCGACCGGGAAGGTCCAAATATTGCGAAGGACAAGCAGCCAGACACAGGCGGCACCCGTGACAAAGCCCGCAAGCTCAATCCAGTTGTCAGTGAAAAAGCTGATCAGCGCGCCCATGACACCCCTATTCCCCATTCATTCAATCGATTGCCATTAAACCGATCAGGAGGAAAGGGCAGGAGGCAAGTGCGGTATTGTCGCGCTATGGGGAGCTTCCGACCAGGGCTAGCCTGCGTCCAGAATATCGTTTGCCGTTTCGGAGAGAAAGTCAGCGAGTAAGCGAAACTGTGTTGAAAGAGCCGACGTTCGTCTCCAGCATAGCGAAACGTTTCGAACAGCCTTGGAATGGTCAATTCGCCTGATTGTGAGATGCGGATCGCGCCTTGCCTCTGACAAGGCATAGAGGCTTGGAAGGACTGCAATGCCGGCCCCCATGACCGCCATTTGACGGACGGCGTCGAGGCTGGTGCCTTCGTATTCCGAGCTGACATAGGTGCCCGTTTCCTGGGCCAGTTCCCGCACCATCTGACTGAGCCTGTGGCCGTATCCCAAGGAGATGAAGGGCTGATGACGAAGCTCGCTCAGCTGTACAGGCTCGAGCGAAGAACTCAGAGGATCATCCGGCGCGGCGCAGACCCAAAAGTGTTCCTGAAACAGAATGACCGATTCCGCGTCGGGATGATCCTCAGGTGTGGAGACGACCAGATCAAAATGTCCGTCGCTCAGGTGTTTTTCGAGATCGATCGTACTTTCTTCGCGCACAACCAGGCGTAATTTCGGAAAGCGTTGATGTAGATGGCGTGTGAAAGGTGGGAGCAGGTAGGGGCCGATGGACGGCAGAACGCCGAGATTGATGCGACCTGCAAATTGTTCCTCACTCTGACGGGCAATCGACTTTAATTCCTCAACCTCCCTCAGGATCAGACGCGCTTGCACGACGACATCGTTTCCGGCTGGTGTGAGAAGTGCGCCATGTCGACCACGTTCAATCAGGCGCGCGCCGAGTTCTTCTTCCATATCTGCAATCTGCGCAGAAAGGCTGGACTGACTGACATTCATACGCCGCGCAGCTTCGCCAAAACGGCCCGTTTCCGCGATCTCAACAAAATAACTGAGCTGTTTCAGCGTGGGTCTCATCTATCGTTTTTTTCGATCAATAATACATTTTACTTCTATTGGAAGTATGGAAGCTCTGTCTCCAAATCAAGAACATCAAAGCAAAGGAGACCTGAAATGCGCCGTACACGACAAATTATTCGCAGACATCTGAACTATCGCGCTTCGCGCCGTCCGAAGTTCATCGCAGATCGAAGATTGCCCAGTGTGATCCCGGCATCGCCTCTGTTCTCACCCGCCATGACGGCGCCTGTCTCTGCCGTCACGACACCAGCTTCAACAGAGGAGAAGGTCTGATGTCAGAGCGTATTTCCGACCTTTATTCGCCTGACCAAAGTCAGATCACGCCCACGGATTTCGATGACGCTTATCTGTTGTCATCGGCAAACAGTGCAAAGCCTGATCTGATAACCCGACAAGAGGTGCTGAATGCCCAAATGCAATGGGCGTCCGGGATCGTCGCGATCAGTAAAGTCTATCTGGACAAGGGTGATTACCGCTCGGTGGCGAGCGACATGATCCGACGACTGTATGACTTTCAGGCTGGCAAGGTGTTGTTCAAGCCAACCCTGGCTTCAACGGTTCCATTCCGCCCGAACTACAAAGGCGCTCTGTCGTATTTTATCGGCGACGATTATCCCGAGGATAACGGGTTCGCGATCAGGCCCTGGGCGAATGTGCGGTTTGGCATGCAGCACATCCAGCTTCTGAACGGCTTAGCCTTCGCGATGGGCCACTATTATTTCACGCCCGTTGATGAGGCCGATGAGGTGAAAGTCGAATTCACCTTTGGCTATCGGAAGGATGAAAGCGGTGTCGTTCGCATCATGCTTCACCATTCCTCACTGCCGTATGAACAGAGCTGAACAGTCTCTGATGGCCGGACCTTGATCCGGCCACCTCCACCCCGAGTAAACTGGCGAGACTGTTACCAGTCTCGCCCATTTTTTTAAAGGGCTGACATGACTTACATTTTTAAAAGAGCGATCGAATTCTTCGAATGGGCGCCCTCCGCCGGCTTGTTGCTCATTGCAACAACGGTGCTTGCCGTCCTCGCGAACAATTCCTTTCTGGCGCCCGCTTATGGTGCGTTCCTGTCCACTCCGGTGGCGGTGACGATCGGTGCGCTCAGTATCGATAAACCCCTTGTTCTCTGGATCAATGACGGCCTGATGGCGGTGTTTTTCTTCCTGATCGGTCTCGAGATCAAACGAGAGGTGCTGCAAGGGCAATTGTCGTCGCTGGAGAAAATGTCACTGCCATTCATTGCTGCCATTGGCGGTATGGCACTTCCTGCACTTGTCTTCCTTCTCATCAATCAGAATGCCGGTGCCAATCTCAATGGTTGGGCCATCCCGGCCGCAACCGACATTGCCTTTGCCCTGGGCATTCTGGCTCTGATGGGGACGCGTGCACCGGTTGCGCTCAAAGTGTTATTGTTGGCGATTGCGATCATCGACGACCTCGGTGCCATAGTAATTATCGCGCTGTTCTATACGGAAAACCTGACAGTGGAGGCGCTTGGACTGGCGGTGATCGGTCTGGCAGGTCTGGTTGCGCTGAACCGCGCCGGTGTAAAACGCATCGCGCCTTATGTGCTGATTGGCGTCTTTATGTGGGTGTGCGTGCTCAAATCCGGCGTTCATGCGACGTTGGCGGGTGTGATCACGGCGCTGCTTATTCCCATACATGGTAGCGAAGAAGACCAAAGGTCACCACTCAAGCGGCTTGAGCATGGTCTCCACCCATGGGTTGCGTTTGCCATCGTGCCGCTGTTTGCTTTTGCAAATGCAGGCGTCTCATTCGCGGGCATGTCGCTAAGCGCACTGCTGTCGCCTCTCACGCTTGGTATCGCGGCCGGCCTGTTTATCGGTAAGCAATTGGGTGTGTTTGGCTTCACTTTCATCGCTGTGAAGTCCGGGCTGGCAAAATTGCCGGACGGTGTGAACTGGCTGCAGATTTACAGCCTGGCCTGTCTCACAGGTATTGGTTTCACCATGTCGCTCTTCATCGGCACTTTGGCCTTCTCTGATGCGTCCATGATGAATGAAGTGAGGTTGGGCGTTCTTGTGGGCTCAACGCTGTCAGCATTGCTTGGCGTGGCCTTGCTGTTTGCGAGTGCGCCGAAGACAAGACAATCAGTCCAACCTGCGACCTGACCCGCTGTCTGACTGCTCTATTCTCTTGGGGAATGCAGCGATCGCAGATCGCTGCAAGGCTGACCAGAAACATCAAGAAATCGCGACGGACGAGCAGCCATTTAAAACGGCTAGATATACAAAATCGTGGCGAGGCTGCTTGTCGAACTCGCGATATCGGGTTCTTTCTCAGCTAAAAACCATGGAGCAAGTGAGCATTGTGCCTCGAAAGCTGGCCTATCTGGTGATCTGCAATAATCTGGCGTTTCCGAATGCGGCAACTTCCACAGTGCAATCCTCAAGTCCTTTATTCGGAGCCTCGTCGGAATACACGATATAGTCGAACGGCAGGAGTTCTGTGGCGTTACAATCGCCACCTAGAAGCTTCCTCGAATTTGTTATGTCTCGATACCATTTCGCCAAGTCGGCCTTGGCGGTGGCGACAAATTTGAACTGAACGACTGCTGGGCGACCGGTATACATTTCAAAGCCTAACCATTTTGGAGGTCCGTAATCTCCAGAAACCGTTGGCGACAAAAGGAATGCATCGTCAGCGTTGGTATTGTCCCTGATCCAGTCTACAAGCTGTCTTTCATCTTCTGACAGCTGCGCTTCCACTGATACGCCTTTGTAATTCACGGTGTCTGCCAGAAAACTGGTTACAGGTCCGGAAAGGACCACTCCTAGGGCGCAGAGCGCAAGGAATGACCGCGTTTCGAGATTCTTTGTGCCGGTGTGTCGGGTTACTAAACGCGCAAGGATCAAGAGCGTCAGCAGAAGCGTGAGGGCGGCGGGTCGAAACATGTAGAAAGCGGCCAACAGATACGTCTTCTGATCGATAAAGGAAATGATCAGCGCCAAAACTAAGTAAGCGTGCAGGCCGATAATAATGTTGATGTAACGGCGATCATCTTCATTTGAGATCGTAAACCTTAGAAACAGTAGCCCTGATGCCACGATGACGATATTAATGAAGCCTTGAATCCAAAATGTTATCCCATCCATGCTTGCGAACGGCGCGATGTGGTGCGGATTTCGGATCGCAGCATAAATGTAGTTGAGGCTGTATTCGAACTCTTTCACATATTCCGGAACGGCCTCCATTCGTTCGAGACCTAGGGTCACGACAAGGGGAAGCACACAGATAACATAGCTGCCGAAGAGCTTGAGGGCTGAAGAGCGGTCATTATTGTTGTGCCAGAAAATCGCGATGGCCGCGAGCGTCCAGAATCCACCAACGAGGAAATGGCAGTAAGTCGCGAAAATTGCGAAAGCGTTGGAGACAATCCATTTCTTTCGCAATGCGAAGGTCAGGGAAAACAATGTTCCGATATAGGCGAAATTCTTGGCTTCAGTCGAGAGTGAAATACCCGCACCACCATAGTAGGCACCGTCAAGCGCAAAAAAAAATAATGCTGAGCCGAGAAAGGCCAGAGGCGGAGATAATTGAAGTTCCTTGCAAAAGAAGCTCAACGCCAGAGACATCATGATCAGAAGGAACAGTGTTACGACAATCTGAGTAAGATCAAATCCCAACACTTGGACGAGGGAGCCCAGTAAATAATAGATGAAAAACTTCGAATTGGTTTCGTCATAGGCAGAGAACAGCTCTCCATATACATCGTCTTCGACAAAGCTGTGGGACAGCAACAAGTAATGGACCTCGTTTCCCCCCCAACTGACGGGGAAGCCATTGAGAAAGAGAATTGCAAGGAAACCGACGAAAAATACCCAAAGCGATTTATCGGACGAAATGGCTCTAAGGATGGAACTCAACACTGCCATAAGGGACCCCCTACCCAAACGATCGCCTACATTGTCCTAACGGCAGAATGATCAGAAGTTCAAGATGTACGAATTTATATCATCCGGTTTAAACCGCGATTTCTAAATCTGCTCTGTTGTTCATCAGTAGCCGTCCAAAAGAACGGTAGGGAAACGATTAAGGCCAGCAGAAGAGCTGGACCTGTTCTCGGACGATCGATGGCGGCACACAATCTCCACGCTGGTGTCAATTTGACCAGGCTAGGGGAGTGAGCGTGACTCACGCCAAGACACTATCGAATTTCAAAACATGCCGTTTGTCTTCTGTGTCAGCGACTGTGAGACACCTCGACAATTCCGCCATTCCCCACTAAATCGCGGCGATGACTTTGAGCCTTTCTGAAGAAGCCGAACGCCGGCGCACCTTTGCCATTATTTCTCTGGGCGCCGGAAAGAACTCATAAGTTGCGGTGTAATTCGTCGTAGAATGCCATGATGGCATCTTCATCGCGCTTGTAGAATGTCCATTGCTTAATGCGTTTTGAAATGACCAGTCCCGACTGGACGAGGATCTTCATGTGCTCGGAAATTGTTGGCTGACTGACGTCAAGTTTCTCTGCGATCAGCACACCGCAGACACCGTCATCAACGAGGTCGCCATCCACCTGTTCGCGAAAATGTGCACGCGGGTTTTTTAGCCATTCGAAAATCTGAAGTCGCTTTTCATTGGACAGCGCTTTGAAGACATCAATTTTAGATATAGACAATTAGGCAATTTCCTATATAGCAAATTTCCGATCAGGAGATAGGCTTATGAGCAATACCTCACCAGAATACGAGATCAAGACCGACACGCTCATGCATGCGGCCGATGAATTTTTCGATATTGTGAAAATCGGCGATGAGCATACGCCCTGGTGGAACCGTACCCTGTGTGCCGTGAATAATGCCTGGGTACGTCCTGGCGTAATGGAAGGGGACTTTCACTGGCAAAAACGCGATGACGAAGACGAGTTTTTCCTCGTGTTGGAAGGGCATCTGGATTTCGAACTTGAAGACCGGATGGTGAGCCTAAAGCCTAGACAGGCCTTCACCGTTCCAAAAGGCGTAACGCACTTCCCACATGCGCGGGAGCGAAGCGTCGTGTTGATGGTCGAACAGGATGGCGTGGTTCCAATGGGGAATTGAGATGCAGAACAGAAATGAAACGAAAGTCCTGCTGGATCAGGTAAAAGAACAGGTGATCCGGTATGTGTCGCAAGCGAACGCGATGCGTGTCTCGCCGGATTCCAAAGCTCTGGCAGGCCTCGCCATGTTTGACGAGGAACTTTCGACGTCAGGTCGTGATGCGGTAGAGACCCTTGAGTTGATGGATAAATTTGGAAGTCCTGCAACGGTTGCTAATACAGGTGGGCGTTTTTTTGGTCTTGTGACGGGTGGTACTTTGCCGGTGGCGCTGGCGGCTAACTGGCTTGCGACGGCGTGGGATCAACTCGGGTTTAGCGCTATAACTTCACCCGTTTCTGCCAAGCTTGAAGAGGTGGCCTCACAATGGTGTCTTCAGGTGCTCGGGTTACCGCATTCTGCGAGTTTGAACTTTGTCACGGGAACCAGTGCTGCGAATTTCACGTGTCTGGTCTCAGCGCAAGCTGCGCTGCTCGATCGTCTGGGTTATGATCTGATGCGTGACGGGTTGCGGGGTGCCCCGCGCATTCGGGTAGTTACCTCCGACGATATCCACGCAACCGTCATGAAAGCTCTGACACTGATTGGCATCGGACTTCGCGATATTGAACGCGTGCCGACGGATGCTCAGGGGCGCATGGTTGCAGAAAAGATACCTGAACTGGATTCACAGATGATCGTTATCTGCCAGGCAGGAAATGTAAATTCCGGCAGCTTTGACCCCTTCGACGATATCTGTGCGCGAGCGAATAGCGTTGGCGCATGGGTGCATGTGGATGGTGCATTTGGTTTGTGGGCAACTGCATCACCTCAGCTGCGGCATCTGACCAAAGGAATAGAAAAGGCCGACAGTTGGGGAACGGACGGTCATAAATGGCTGAACACGCCATATGATTGTGGATTGGCGATCTGCCGCAATGTGGACGATCTGAAGCGAACCATGTCTTTTCAAACGGCTTATACAAAGATTGTTCAGTCGGGCGTTGCCGCCCCGATCACGGTTCTGGAGATGAGCCGACGAGCACGTGGTATTGATATCTGGGCGACACTCAGAACACTGGGTCGAAAAGGGGTTGCCGATCTGCTGGATCGCACTTGCGCGCATGCCAGAGCCCTTTCGTCTGGACTCGAATCCATGGGGTTTGAGATACTGAATGACGTCGTGTTGAACCAGGTCGTTGCGGCTCCGCCAGACGGAATAGATCCTGCGGCGCTAGCCAGTATGGTACAAAAGACGGGCGAATGTTGGTTTGGACCGACCAACTGGAAAGGCAGACCAGCGATACGCATCAGTGTTTCTAACTGGCAAACAACTGACGCCGATGTAAAGCGGTCATTGAGTGCAATTCGGGATGTAATCGCTTCGCTGCCTGGCTGACACGCTCGACAACGCCTCCATTCCCGCCTAAATCGCGGCGATGACTTTAAGCCTTTCTGAAGAAGCCGAACGCCGGCGCACATTCGCGATCATTTCTCACCCGGATGCGGGCAAAACCACGCTGACGGAGAATCTTCTCCTGGCGGGCGGGGCGATTCGTCTGGCCGGACAGGTGGCTGCGCGCGGTGAGCGGCGTCGGACGAGTTCAGACTGGATGAAGATTGAGCGCGATCGCGGCATTTCGGTTTCGGCCTCGGTGATGACGTTTGAGCATGATGACAAAATGTTCAATCTGCTCGACACGCCAGGCCACGAGGATTTCTCTGAAGATACCTATCGCACGCTGACTGCGGCGGACTCAGCCATTATGGTGCTCGACGCGGCGAAGGGCATCGAGCCGCAGACGCTGAAGCTGTTTGAAGTGTGCCGTATGCGCGACATTCCCATCATCACCTTTGTGAACAAGATGGACCGTGAGGCGCAGGACCCGTTCGACATTCTCGAAGAGGTTCATGAGAAGCTGGCGCTTGACGTATCGCCGCTTTACTGGCCTGCCGCGAGCGGCAACCGGTTTGCGGGTATGAAGGATTTACGCACGGGTGAATTCTGCCTGTTCAAAAAGCTTGCCGCAGATGACAAGGCCCATCCTGAACGGGCTGAGCGTATTCAGATGTCGGGGTCGAATTCACTGGCCGATCGCGTGGATGCAAGCGTTCTGGAAGAGCTGGAGCTGACCTCCGAACTGGCGGAAGATGGCCTGCCCACCTTCGACCACCAATCCTATCTCGAAGGTCACATGACGCCCGTTGTGTTTGGTTCGGCGCTGCGCCATTTCGGCGTGCATGAGCTTTTGTCGACGATTGGCGAGTTTGCGCCGCCACCGCGCCCGCAAAAGGCCGAAGTGAAAGGCCAGGAGAAGATCATCGTGCGCGATGACAAACAGGTCACCGGATTTATTTTTAAAATTCAGGCGAATATGGACCCGAACCATCGTGACCGGGTCGGGTTTCTGCGCATTTCATCAGGCGAGTTCAAGCGCGGCATGAAGCTGAAAACCAGTTCGGGCAAGCTGCTGAATGTGCATAATCCGATGATGTTTCTGGCGCAGGATCGTGAGATTGCCGAGACCGCTTTTCCGGGCGATGTGATCGGCATTCCCAACCATGGTGCGCTTCGCGTGGGCGATGCGCTTTCTGAGTCTGGCGATGTGAAGTTTGCGGGCATTCCGAACTTTGCGCCGGAGCTCTTGCGCCGGGCACGGGTGAAAGACCCGATGAAGCAGAAACACCTCAAAAAGGCGCTGGAAAGCCTTGCAGAAGAAGGCGTGACCCAGCTCTTCCGCCCGCAAATCGGCTCGGACATGATCGTCGGGGCGGTCGGTGCGCTGCAGTTCGAAGTCATGACCGAACGCGTCGCGGCGGAGTATGGCCTGGAAGTGGTGTTTGAGACCGCGCCGTATAACGTGGCGCGCTGGATCTCCGGGCCCGAAGACAAACTCGAAGCCTTTATGGACAAGAACAAGAGCCAGTCGGGTACCGATCTGGATGGTGACCCGGTCTATCTCGGCAAGGATGCCTGGGACGCGAACTACACCATGGACCGCAATCCGGACCTTAGCTTTACCACGACGAAAGAGCGTTTGGCTTAATTTGGGTTTGTTCGGTGCTGTTACCCGCTGAAGCTGGCGCACCTTCACCTCGGCCTTACCCGAGAGACGCTCAACACCGCATTCTGGGTGAGTTGAGCGCCGGGAGCGGGCGTTCGATGTCAGGTATAAAACACCGCCAGGGCATCTGCATACCAGACGGCGTTGAGGCCCAGGATTTCGTCATGTTCTGGGTCGCGTGAAAAGGCCTCGAGCCGGGCGGAGTGCACGCCCAGAAGTTGCCAGGGGAAGGGGTCGCCGGGCTTTGCATCGGGCTTGCGCATGACGACCGGCGCCCCGCTGATGCCACGGTGGGTGCGCGCATCGACGAGAAAATAGCCCATGCCCTTGAACCTGAGACCGAAGGAGGAGGCGAGGCCCGCCTGCCGGGCAACCGGCAAATGGTGCAGCGAGTCCTCAAAGCCAAGCGGATAGCCAATCACCATGAGCGTTGAGCCAAGCTCCACGCGCAGATCGGTCGGGGCCAGATGATCAAATGAGAAGGCCTGATATACAACGGTATCGGGTAGGGCGATCTTGTCGATGTCGATAGCGACCAGATCAACCAGACCGTTGGCGTCTTTTGCTTCCCGCCAGATATTGTGCCCGTTCTGGTAAAGCGGGATGGAAAATCCTACAGATTGGCCGAGGTCTTTCCGGGAAACGTGAAGCTCGATCTCGAGCCGGTCGGGCCTGTGATCTGTCTCTTCATCCAGTACGACATGGCGTGAGGTGATGAGCTTCAGCTTGTTCCGGTGTTCGAAGAAGAAGCCCGTGGCATTTGTGAGGCCCACAGAGTCGTTGAAGGTGCTGATGCGAACCGTTGTCATTAGGATCGGCTCGATCATGTCCTGTAGGCCCTGAAGGTTGCGATCCTTTGACCAGTCTGGATTTATGGCATCTGGCATGTATTGCCCGCCTCTTTATAGGGCCGGTTGCAGTCCCAACCATTGCCGGAATAATTAAGATGGGCGTTTTCAGGAATCTGGACGCGGCGACATGTCTCGCCGGTTTTCACGTACCCACGACCACATTCCCAACCTGCGCCATATCGGCTGCTTGTGAGAAAGGCGTTCTCGGGGAGATCGATCCTGACACAGTCCAGCTGACTTTCCACATAGCCGCGCTCACATTCCCAGCCTTTATTGTAGCCAGAATCCGTCAGATAGGCATTGTCCGGCAGGTTGATCGTCGCGCAGGTGCCACGCTCGCGCGTATAGCCCCGTTCGCACGTCCATCGATTGCCTGAATAGTCCAGATAGGCATTGTCGGGGAGACTGATCGGCTTACAGGTTTCGTCGTCGACGAAATAGCCGTAGTGACATTCCCAGCCACGTCCGTAGGTATTGCCGGTGAGGTATGAATTTTCCGGTGCGATCAGGGGAACGCATTCACCTTCAGTAGACTTAAAGCCGGCATTGCAGGTCCAGTTGGTTTCCTGCTCGTCCGTCGCCGCCGTGGCAGTCATGAGCGAAGCACTCAAAATCAATGCAAACAGAAGACAAAGGGCAATCAGGCCACCTTGCAGGAGTATGCCGGTCGGGGGCAGATGTGAGTTGGATCGGATAGATTTGTTTTGTGTCGTGAAAAACGCCATTTTGCGTGCCTTTTCTTTAAATGACCTCGCGTGCCAGAAAAGCGTTCAAGCAAAACTGGGCGAAGTTCGAATAATATCGAGGCTGGAAAGCTGCATTTATTTGAAAAGGGGCGAGCCAACAGGAATAATATTCTATATACAATATATGTATTCAGAATATAAATGTAATAGGTTTTCGAAAATATTTGCATTTCTCAAAAGCAGTTTCGGAGTTTGATTGGATGTTCCCTGACCAGGGGCGCCTTTTCGCCCACTTATCTGTCGCGCCTTGGATCGACAATACCGAAAGAAGAAGGGCATCCGGTGAGGATGCCCTGTGAAGGTCAGGCCTGGGGAGCCTGGAGGTTCTTATCGTTATTGGGGTGTTCGGTTATTCGGCCTCGGCATATTGCGGCAGGGCAGGCATCTGGCCGGTCTGTTCTGCGTGATAGGCGACGAGTGCCGGGATGCGGGTTTCGGCAACAGCATCAGACAGAAGCTGCGCGGTGCAGGCGTTTTCCATTTTACGCATGGTGCCAACGCCGCCAGCTTTCACGCGGTCCAGCTTGCAGACGTCACGCGCTGTCTTTTCGAAGCGGGCATAAGTCTGAGAGATTGGTGCGTCGAGAGAATAGTCGAAGCGCGCAGTGAAGTCTGACCCGGCGATGGCAGTGCCTGAAAGGGCGACCAGAGATACGATAGAAGCGAGGGCGAAAGACTTAGGATTGATAGACATGTTGAACTCCTGATTTGGTTTTCACTGTGATTGGGTGACAGCCCGTTTGCTGTGAAACCAAACTGGCTCAGGAGGGCGCCTCTGGTCCTGAAGGCGATCTGTTGGTTACCTGATGGATATATGATGTCTTTGTATTTGCAGAGAAAAATGGGTTTTGGTGCAGGTGTTAAACCCGAAATTCCGTGATAAAACAGATCAAATGGGGAAGTAAGGAAACGGAATGGACGAGACAGAAAACAGACCCGAAGGGCGTTTCTGGATCAATTCGATCGAAGTCGACTCTGACGGATTGCAGATTCATCGTGACGGACACCTCTTCGCGATTGAACCGAAGGTGATGCAGGTTCTGTGTGAGCTGGCAGCCAGGCCCGGAGAGGTGGTCGGTCGGCAACACATGATCGAAACCATCTGGCAGGTGAGCTATGGCGGTGATGAAAGCCTGACGCGGGCGATTTCGATACTGCGCAAAACGCTGGGCGAGGGTGAGGCGTCCCGACGCCTGATCGAAACCGTGCCGCGCCGGGGGTATCGGCTGAATGCGATTGTGCACACGGCCGACCCGCGCGAGGAAGCCACTGCGCCCGCCATCGCAGCATCCATGCCGCCTCCTCAAGCGGCGGTGGAGGCTGTTGAGGCGACCGTACGCATGGAGCAAGCGCCGCGCACCCGGCGGCTGAATTTCCGATTTGTTACGATTGGCCTTGGCGCGCTCATTTTGGCCGGTTTCCTCATTGTTTCTTTACTACAGTCGCGGAACCAGAATATGCCGTCCGCTGTCGCGCAGTTCGACGTGTCGGCTGAGACGATTGCAACACTGGAGACAGATGCGCCGGGCTTTCAGGCTGGGCTTGCCAGTGCCAACCGCTTCTGGCGGGTGTTTTCCGAAGAGGACACACAGGCACGGTATCGCTTTGCACTGACGGCGGATGAGGCGGGGGAGGCTGGCCAGTATCAGTTTGCCCTGCAGCAATCCGGAATTACTGAGACGCTGTTCACGACGGACCTTTCCACGCGCGGACTGAGCGGAGATGTATTCGCTGAGCGCGTGGTGCTGTTGGCGTCGCATCTGGCGAAATGCGGGGATGATCTGATCTCGGCCATGTCGCTCGATCGCCGGACAAATCCGACCTTACTCGGCATGCTGTTTGAGCTTTGCTACACGAATGGCGGCACGTTTTCCCAGGAGCCGGCCGACCAGATCAGCGCGCATATGCTGGAAGTTTTTCCGGACGAGCCCGGGGTTCAGGCGCTTCACGCCGTGCTTATTCTCTCCAAACCAGATCAGCACTGGATGGGGCAGCGCGATATTCGCCAGCCCGAAATTCAGGAGGAGGCGACCCGCTTGCTCGATCTGGCACGTGATAGCGAGTCCGCCCATCAGATTGTCGAGATGGGCGATACGCTCCTCGCGGCCAAACAGGCCGATCTGGCGGAAATGGAAGTGCTGTTGTCTGAAATTGGGGCGTCGAACTGGTTGGGGCTGGGCGCGGTGACCATGCGGAACGGCATGTTGCGCCGGGCGGGACGACTAACGGAGGCTGAGTATCTTCTGACAACGGTAACGACGGCCTGGCCGGTCTTTCTCGAATTGCGGGGCGCACTTAGCATTGTGCAGGCGCAGAAGGGGGATTTTGAGGCCGCCGATGCGACAATCATCGAAGCTTTGAGATTGGCACCTGATAATATGCTGCTCTACTCGACCTTCAGTTTGCAGGAGAGCCTTTATGGCGATCCGGACGAAGCACGCCCGACGCTGGATGGCGCGCCGCCCTCCATCAAGGATTGTCTGAACAGTTTTCTTGATGTGCGGGAGGGGAAGAAGGAAACGATCGGCACCGAGTGTGACCGGCTGGAAGTGACCCAGCGCGCGCGAGCGCTTGCCATTCTCGGCGAGTATGACCGCGCCTTCAGTCTGATCGAGCTGTTTGCCCCTGAGGCGCAGGGCGTGGGCATGGTGCTGCACTATGCCGAATTCCTGCCACTCTGGAAAGAAGACCGCATGTGGGAAGTCGCACGCAATTTCGGCCTGATTGAGTATTGGCGGGAAAGCGAGACCCGGCCCGATATGTGCTATCTGGGGGACTTTCTGGAGATCTGCGCGGAGAAAATCTGACGCTTTTAGCGGTCGAGGTTCTCCTCGCCGTCGGATGTTGCAGCTTCGGCAAGTTCAACCGGCACAAATGACCGCGCTTTGGTGACGGGCGCGCGACCATCCGGGGTTGAGACGAAAGCCGGCTTGGCCCAGATGCGATAGACGGTGGAAATGCCCATATTCTGTCCGGTCTCGGGATCAGGCAGGCCATCGGCATGGTTTTTCAGCGCATGCCACCAGACGGGCAGATTGATGTGGGAAACGGTTTCGTGGATCGCGCCGGCGGAATGGCCGCCATTGCCGCGCAGGGCGTCGGAGGCATCTTCGCGGCCATAAATGTGGGCGAACTCATAATAATCGATCACCCAGCTCTTGGACCAGCTTTCGGCGGCTACGGGTAGTGTGAGGCTGGCCGAAGCGCACAATGCACCTGTCAGGGCGATGAGTGATTTCACAATGTCCTCCCGGGCGCCTGAGGCACCGCATATCTGTTTGAGATATGATATATAACAGTCAGACGTGACTGTCTATTCGCGAGGGCTATTGGAAGTCGAGTTTGCGCCAGATCCAGAGAAGGCCTTTCAATAACAGAACGGCACTGACAACGCTGATGTCCAGCAGGCTCGCAAAGACCATATAGATCTGTTCGGTGAAGCCCGGATAATAGTCGACCGTGTCATACCAGGCGTTATAGGTGACCAACGAAACCGCAATCCCGGCGCAGACCGGGAGGACCGCCGTCAGGCTGGCGAACATCAGTGCGCGCTTTACCCCTGGCTGCCAGACGGACACCGTCAGCCCGTACAGGGCAAACAGAAAACTGCCATAGATTGTGCATAAGCCTCCGGCGTCTTCCGCCACGCTGAAGCCGAACAGGATTGCAGCCGCCCATGCCAGGAAAAGGAAGGCGGTGCTAATGAGGACAGGCTTAAGCCGCAGCACCATATCTAAACGAGTGATCATTCGCTCACTATATCGGTAATTTCTGGAAGGTCAATCACTTGTGCAGGTCATTGCGTGAGCAGACATGCGCCAGCGCGTGAATTAAGCGGCCGGTAGATTGGCAAGTCATTGAAATTCCGACTATAGTTTTCGGTAGGGGGAGCGTCATGCGGGCTGACGGTGCAGATTCAATTGTCGATGTATCGATCAGGCAGGCCCGGGCGGGCTTTGCGTGATCCTGCGCCGTCTCGCCAATTCCATCCGCAAGCAGGACTGGTTCACGGTCGTGATCGAGACCCTGATCGTGGTGTTCGGTGTCTATCTCGGTCTCCAGCTTGGCAACTGGAATGCGGCGCGCGGCGAGCGCGCCGAAGAGCGGGAATTGGTCATGCGTCTGATCGAGGATGCAGAGGCTACGGGCCAGTCGCTTGAGGATACAATCACGGCTAGCGGCGAAACTGCGCAGGCGGCGGCTCGCGTCCATCGGACCATGCTGTCTGGGCAGGTAGAGGACGAAGCTCAGGTCGCGGCAGATCTCTTCAAAATGGGGCCGTATACGGGCACGGCTTTCATCACGGCGACGCTCGACCAGGCCATTGCGAGCGGGAGGATTCGCATTATCCGCTCCAGCGCTCTACAGGGCGACATTGCCGCCTACCGGGAGGCCGTAGAGGGGCGCGTTACGAGCATTGATGGGCTCGGAGAGATGAACATCGATGACTTCAAGGCGATACATGACAGGTTTGATTCCGACTGGAGTGCGCCAAGAAAACTAGTCACGCCGCTAGACGACATTCTTGCAGATGAAATCGTCAGCAGGCGCATCGGCCAGTTGTACAACCAGTACCAGTACATCCACGAAAACCATCAATATTCGGACAGGTTCAATAATGAGTACGAGGCGGCGCTGAAAGACTATGCTCGAGAGGAGGGGTGGATCGAATGATCCTCCAGCGCCTCGCCACTTCCATCCGCAAGCAGGACTGGTTCGCGGTCATCGTCGAAACCCTCATCGTCGTTATGGGGGTGTATCTCGGTATTCAGCTTGGCAATTGGAATGAGGCGCGCAATGATCGGGTGCGCGAACAGGAATACTATGTTCAGATTCTGAAAGACCTTCGCAGTGATGTGGACATGGCGAAGATTGTCGTCCGCAATGCGCGTCTGTTCGACGAACATGGTGATTATCTCGCCCTAGCGCTTGAAGACCCCACGTTTGAGATTGAAGATCCGGATTACTTTGCACTGTCGGTCGCTCGCGCGGGTTATGTGCACTTTCCAGTTATAAATCGGCATACGATTAATGAGCTGGAGAGTATTGGTGGCCTCACTCTGCTGTCCGATCGACACGTGAAAGACGCGATCCTTGAGTATTATGGTTTTGCATCCAATACGTCTCAGTGGAACGAGCTCATGCGTGCTCAACAGATGATTTACAAGAACGCGCATATTGGCCTTTTGTCGCGAGAGACAGAACGCGAGATCGCTGTGAAAATTTCGTCTTTCGAGGGTGATCTTGCTCCATGGGAAGAGTTGAAGGCAGACTTGGGGCCTGAAGGCCTTGGCGTTGATGTTCACACCGCCAAAGACATACTACAGGACGCGCGCATGCGCGCTGACTTTCCCGGCGCGCTCGATATCATGGAAGTTGTCCATTCGCGCCTGGAATTAAGGGCGGCGCTCATTGAAGAACGGGCAAAAGCGCTGATTTTCGTCATTGAGGACCATATCGGTGCAACGCCTTCGGCACCCCCCCGTCGCCTTGCGAGAGGGTGAATAATGATCTTACGTCGTCTTGCCAATTCCATCCGCAAACAGGACTGGTTTGCCGTTGTCATCGAGACCCTGATCGTTGTGATGGGTGTTTTTCTGGGCATTCAGCTCGGGAATTGGAACTCGGCGCGGGTCGAGCGAAACAGCGAGCAGGTTCTGCTCTTGCGCCTGCAGGAGGAGGCCCGCTCGCTTCTGGACACACAGAAAGAAGAGCTGGCCGTGCATAATCCTCGCATTGGGCTGGCCAAAGACGCCAACTCTGTCATGTTCTCGCTCGCGCCGTCACGGCCACTCACCAATGATGAGTGCTGGGCTGTGCTCGTCTCACACTGGATGCCCTCGCCCACCGAAGCATTGTCGAGCCTTGATGAGCTCATTTCATCTGGCCGGTTTGACCTGATTTCTAACCCCTCCGTAAAGGCGGCCCTCCGTGACTATGCTGTTGTGCAGGAACGTTCCCGTGCTGCGCGGGCGGAAGCGGTCAGCGAACTTTTCCGGCTGCACACCCGGTATCCGGACGCTATCTGGCTCGAAGTGGGAGGTGCAGAAGATGCAGACTATGTTCGTCCAAATGTGTCTCCTGAAGACGACGAAGGCCTGGTGTGGCGATATAATTGCGACATTGACCACATACGCGGGAATAAGGGCCTTCTCAGCGAGTACAGCGACAACATCGCACGGTTGGAATCATTCCTAGACCGCTACGAAGACCGCGTTGCGGTGCTGACAGCGCTGGATGCTGAACTGACGATGGAATTGGGCAATTCAGAAACGCTCCACGAAAGCGATGAGGCCCCATGATCCTGCGACGCATCGCTCAATCCATCCGTAAACAAGACTGGTTCACGGTCGTGATCGAGACGCTGATCGTAGTGTTCGGCGTGTTTATTGGCTTGCAGGTCAATAACTGGAACGAGGCGCGGGCATTATCGCATGAAGAGCGGGAAATTGTCCTTCGCCTACTTGACGAGGCGAATGAGACTGCGGGGGGATAGATGAACGTATCGAGTCGATTGACGCATTCCGCGCGTCTGCGGTCCGCGCTTATGAAACGCTTCAGCTGGAAACAGTTGATCAGGCAGCGGCAGATCAGTTGCGAGCTGATCTCTCGATGTTGGGAGGCTGGAAAGATGAAGGATATGTTCGCGCGACCCTCGATCAGGTTATCAACAGCGGCAAGCTTTCACTGATCCGCTCCCAGTTTCTGCAGGATAATATTGCCGCGCATCTGGAGGTTCTCGCATCTTCAGAAAACGCTTTCCAGAATCTTGGCAACATGAATTTGGACACCATGATTGCCATGAACCAACGTCTCAGCTTCTCCTTTGATGATAGCGCCTGGGAAATTACAACGCCTGCAAATGAGCTGCTTGCAGATCAGGACCTGGAGCGACTGGTCGGTCATTTTGGTGTCGTCTACACCCTGATGGCCAATGGCCACAGGACGACGGTGCAACGCAACCAAGCTTATGTCGCTGCCTTGGAAGCGTATGTGCGAGAGAGGGAGTGGGTCGAATGATCTTCCGCTGCCTGACAGAAGCCATCCGCAAGCCGGATTGTTTCACTGTCGTGATTGAGACGAGTATTAGATTTGTAGTGGGTTAGGCATTCAGCTCAAAAATTTCGATTTGAGTATTGGATTTATTCAGAGTTGCGAACCGACTGGAATCATTCTTCCAGCCGACGATTTCCTCGCTGTGAACGCGCGTAAGTTCGTCGCCTGTTTTAGGATCGATCACTGACACGGACGCACGCTCAAAGGCGTCACAAACGAGTAGGCGCTGTCCGTCTGGGCTGAAAGTCAGATCATGAGGGCGAAACTTGGTAAAGAGTCTCTGGACCTTGTCTGTCTTCAAGTCCCAGATCTCGATTGTTTCGTCATGCGACCCCGTCGCGATAAACTGACCATTCGGGCTCCAGGCAATTTCGTGCGGGTCTTGCGTGTGTGAAAGGTCATGATGAGCAGAATATTCATTCGTTTCGAGATTCAAAATGCTGACGCGAAAGACCCATGTATTATCGATGCGTTTTGCTTGAACCTCCGCCCAGCTTGATTGCTGACTGTGCCAAGCCGGTTTTTTAAAAATGCGCTCGAAGTCATTGGAACTCAGCGATGGCAAGATGCAATGAGAAAAATCTTTGAGGTCAACAATTACGCCAGCGTCTACCTTCAGCAGAGCGAAGCGTGAGGTTGGACTAGTTTCAACGTCTGAAACCTTGAAGCCGAGTTGACCGATCTGAGCGGTGCCGATTTTTTCCAGTCTTCCTTCGCTGGGACGAGATGGGTTCGTTAACCGCCATACGTCAAGTGCCCAATCCACATCCGTATTTTGGGTGCCTGTGAAAAAGCCGCGCCAATGCAGAAGCAATTTTCCATCGGGCGATAACTTCAGAATGTGGGCATTTGAGTGGTAATTGTCACCGAATTCGTGAAGATTTGGAGAAGCTGAAAAGTCTGGCCAGTGGCCGGTTTTATTAGTCTGCCATGTCCCCTCTTTTTCCGAACCAATCTCGGCATAAATGGCATCATGAGTGTCAGATCCCCATGGGGTATTGGGTATCCAGAACGTTGCGCGGCGGTAATCTGTAATCAGAAGCCAGTCCTTGTCCGGCGAGGCCGGGGCAATCGTGTTGATGAGCGCCATTGAGGGGGCAGTCTTGCTGTGGATGATTGGACCGGATCTGGGCACGATATTTCCAAGGGCGGCGCTTTCTTCCGATCCGCGCATGATCACCTGTTCAACGCTTGCTTCTTCAATACTTCTGCCGAGTGCGTAGAGTTTGTTACCGGCCCAAAACGCCTTTTGGATTTTGTAGGGGTGGGGAAGAAAGTGACCGCCGATAAGCGCCCTAAGCGGCTTGAAAGTTTCGGTTTCAGACTTGAGGGTTTTTGCGAGCTGCCAGGTTTCACCGCGTTTCGGCGGTGGGAGCGGTCTGAAATTTCCTTTGATGGTCGCACTGAACAGGTCGCCGGGTGCCGGACGAATGACCGGGTCAGACACAGATGTTTCGACAGACTCTCCTGCAAATACGCGTGCAATATTTTCCAGCAATCCTTTCCAATTCGGATGGGAGGTGGATTGGTCCCAAGTGGTTAAATCATTGTACTGGATACCTCGATACATCACCGGCAGCGAACAATCTTCTGCCAACACAGATACGAATTTTCCATTTTGCCGAGCCCACAGGGCTTCATCCCGGACGGTTGAGGTTGGTGAGACAGACCTCGGCGTCCATATGACGATTACAGCTCGTGCAGATTCTAATTCTGTTTCTATTTCCTGGTCCCATCGTGTCCCGCCACGAATGCCCACATCCATCCAGATCGTATAGCCCTCTTGTTTCAGCGCGTCTGAAATGCGGTCGGCAATTGCACGGTCTTCCCGCTTATATGAAAGAAAAATATCAGCCAATTTTCGCCGACGCCCCCTGAATTCGACGATACACGGTGAGAGAATTTTGCATCTTTCCAAACCAACATAAAGACACGTTTGTTCCTCTTCTGATGATGTCCGTGATTCAAGCGTAATGGAAGCAATTTTCATTGGACATCGTTCTGTGTCCTGGCATCGGTCACAGTGTTAAGACAGTCAGACTGAATACCTTGCGGAGGGATACTCCACGAGTGTCGCATCGAAGTCTGAAGTTCGTGGAAAAGCACCCTCTGTCGTTCGGGATCGCATGCTCTGCCCAGGCATGAGGCAAACCTGCTGATTGCCGCGGGTCAGATCTGGACGGGGAGGTCGCCCTGGGCCAGTCTGGCTCCAGACACAATATTCCGGAATCGCACTCATGATCAGATCTTTCTTACTTGCCGCAGCGGCCTCGACGCTCTGTTTTGCCTCGCCAGCACAGGCTGATGACCTGACGCCAGAACAGGCCAAGGCGCGTGAAATCTATGCCAAGGTCGTATCGATCCGATCTGCTCGTGGACAGGGCAAGATGCATGAGATGGTCGACTATCTGGTCGACGAGTTCAAAGCCGCCGGGTTCACCGATGACGACATTATGGTCACCGATTATGACAGCGAAGGCGAGCCGACGCAGGGGCTGATGGTCTGGCTGCGTGCGGATGAACCGGTCGCAAAACCGCTCGTTCTTCTGGCGCATATGGATGTGGTGGATGCGCTGGCCGAGGATTGGGTGCGTGATCCGTTCACCCTGACCGAAGAAGAGGGCTATTTCTTCGGGCGCGGCACGGCCGACAACAAATATGGCGTCACCAATCTGACGCAGACCTTTCTTCGTCTGAAGGAAGAGGGCTGGGTGCCGAGCCGCGATCTGGTGCTGGCGTTCTCAGGCGATGAAGAGACGGGCATGGTGACCACCATCGCGCAGGCAGCCTGGGTGCATGAGAACATTCAGCCGGCCTATGTGCTGAACTCCGATGCGGGCGGACTGTCGCTCGATGAGAATGGTGTGCCGGTGGACTTTGGCGTGCAGGGCGCGGAGAAAACCTATGTGACGTTTGAGCTGACGGTCACCAATCCGGGCGGGCATTCGTCTCGTCCACGGGCGGACAATGCGATCTATGAACTGGCAGCTGCGTTGAAGGCGGTCGAAGACTATAAATTCAAGCCGAATGCCAGCAATCTGACCCGATCTTATCTGCGTCAGGCCGGGCGCAAACGTCTGGATAGTCTGGGGAAGGCGATGCGCGACTTTGCCGAAGATCCGACGAATGAGGAGGCGATTGAGCGGCTGAGGCGCGAGCCGAGCACGGTGGGCACGATCGGTACGACGTGTGTTGCGACCATGTTGCGGGCTGGCCATGCTGAAAACGCCTTACCGCAATCGGCGACCGCGACGGTCAATTGCCGCGTGTTTCCAGGCGAGGGCGTTGAAGCCACGCAGGCCAAACTCGAAGAGGCGATTGGCAATCCGGATGTGAAGTTCGAGATTATCGGCGATGTGACGGAAACGCCCGAGTCCGGCATGCGGGAAGATGTTCTGGCGGCGGTCGCCAAAGCTCTCGAGGCGCGCGGCACGCCGGTCGACATTGTGCCCTATATGTCATCCGGCGGCACTGATGGCATGCATTATCGCGGGCATGGCTACACAACGCTGGCGATTGGCGCGGGCGGGTCGAAGCCGAATGATACGTTTGCCCATGGCCTGAATGAGCGGAAGCCCGTTGAGGCGTTCTATGCCGGGTTGGATCACTGGATGATCATTCTGAAAGAACTGGCCGGACCTGACGCGCAGGACTGACCCTCAGCGATAAATGCCGCTGGTGAGCATGGTCATGAAATGGTCGCGCGCGAGGAGCGGATAATCCTCGCGGATCCAGCGGCTAACGCCTGAAAATCCGTGCAGAACGGCCAGAAGTGAGTTGGCGGCAATGACCGGGTCTGTCGGTCTGACGCTGCCATCGCCCATACCGTCTGCAATCAGGCCAGCCAGATGGTGGGCTAGTTGATCGGTGTGGGCAAAGGTCTCGTTTCTGAGATCTTCGGGCAGGGCCTGATATGAGGCAAAGCGCAGGAGCGGTGTTTCGGCGGTAAACTGGTGATGGGCGATCAGACCGGAGATGCGGGCCAGCTTTGCTCCGGCATCGGGTTCGGTATCCGCGATTTTGAAGGCAGATTCGATAATGGCGAATGTCCGCTCGAAACAGGCGACAACGAGCTCATCCTTGGTTTTGAGATGGTGATAGAAACTGCCCGTGCTCAGGCCGAGTTCGGCGGCAATGCGGTCGACTTTCGCGCCCTTATACCCATAGCGATTGATGAGACGTGTGGCGGCTTTGAGAAACTCTGTCTTTGCCCCGTCTTCGGCGGCGGGTTCGAGATCCACCATGTCGGTCTGTTCGGTTTCACTGGAGTGGAGCAGGCCGCCTGACAGGAAATGGCTGAGAATGCGGTGGATACGTGGAAAGTCCTCAAGGCGGAATTTATCGTCCCAGGCGGGTATCCAGAAGGCAATATTAAGCAGCATGTTTCCGCCCAGTAATCGCCAAACCCGGTCGGGCGGGTGGTCGGTCGACGGGTGAAAATCGATGATGCGGGCAAAAGCGTCGGATAACTGGGTCTGAAGCGGCAGGCGCAAGGGATCTGGCAGGGTCGCAAGGTCGGAGAGGACGGGCAGCGGAACCGAGTCGCCGCGGCGCTGGCTCGCCAGAAGATCGAGATTCGCTGCGAGATAATGGTCCGTGCGGGCGCGCTGGTCCGGCTCTGCCCCGGCAAGGTCAGCCTGATCCGAGACCCAGGTGATGGTCCGGCTCAGACAGGCCGCCAGCAAATCATCCCGCTTCTTGAAATAATAGGCGATGGTGGAGGTATCGAGCTTCAGTTCGCGCGCGACATCTTCACGGCGAAATCCCTGTGCTCCGTGCTGGTTGAGGAACACTGAGGCGGTTTCGATTATGGCTTTCTGGCGCTCTTCAAACCGCGCGACTGATTTTCCCGACATTGCCGGACTGAACCCGATTTCGGTCGATTGTTCAAGTCATTCTCACGATTGTATATTGTCGAATTCCATAATAAAATATGATGTAATACGTTTTTAGCCTCTGAAAATACGTGTAAAAATACTCATTTGACAACATAATCAATAATTGAATATGCTTTTGGCGTGACGGGTGGGCTGTAATAGAAAAAGATTGCAGCAGCCAGCGACCGGAACCGGTCACACTCTGCATGAAAAACAAGGGCCACCGCCGGCATAAAAAAGTGGGGCCTGCCTCTGGGAGGACAGACATGCTGAAAACGGGCTTTTATGGCGGCGTTGCACTCGCCGTTATTCTGGGGGGGCGCACCGGCCTTCGGG
>CEPO01015445.1_pt1 | contig 55137 bp, 46 predicted proteins | sample 530481 | NCBI WGS metagenome assembly CEPO01 (sample SAMEA2620198, study PRJEB7988) | marine metagenome | biome: marine biome (ENVO:00000447); feature: surface water layer (ENVO:00002042); material: "saline water (ENVO:00002010), including plankton (ENVO:xxxxxxxx)" | depth 5 m
ACGGGGTAGCTCCGCCGGGAAAAGACGGTCTAAATTGATCGCTTACGTTGGCTCAGCTAAGAGTGTTTAAAGTTTTTGTGCCGTTAGTCGTTGATAGTTTGCTAATTTCTCTCTGCTTCTTTGACCAATTTTAAGTGACAACGTATTTTCTGGATTGATGCATAGCTGTTTATATACCAGTAGTAGAAGATAGCCGCGCACCTTTCCGTGGTGCTAATCATACTGAAGCGTTTCCAAATTAGTTGCGCTTTCCTGATAGGCGGCATCAACCCCATAACTATTCCATGAAGACCTACGTATTTTGCAGAAATGGCATCGCCTTTGCGCCGCGTATATGCTCCGTGCGCCAACCTACGCATCTTTGTTTTATGTTCACTTAGCGAAGCTCGCGCAGGGTGCCAAACAAGGGCATCGCCTTCAAATACTAAGTTCCCCCCTGCTGTGTGAAGGCGAAGGCACCAGTCTTTATCTCCCCCAGACTTCAAATTTGCGTTAAATTTACCTACTTTCACTAGCGCTTCATGACTAAATGTTAAATTAGCAGTAACTGCAAAATGATGCTGCTCTACATAGCTTTTTTGTGGGAATGCTTTTATAAGATCAATAACTTCTATAGCAGTTGGTGTATCAGGGTTTTCACAAAATACATTTATCCCACCGCCTACAGCATCGGCTTTTGAGTAGGACATTTTATCTACTATATTTTTTAGCCAATCTTCTGAAGGGATACAGTCAGCATCAGTAAACGCATAAATTTTGGCAGTGACAAAATCTAAAGCTTTATTTCTTGCGCTATAAGAGCCGGGGGTTGTTTCTATCAATAACGTTAAGTTCGAATAAATATCCGCTAAATGTGAAGGATGATAATCTGACCCATTGTCGACAGCTATTATATGAAACGTCCTTTCTACACTCTGCTTTTGTAATGCTTTTATACATATTTCAAGGCGTTCAGCATCGTTATAAAAAGGGATAATGACTGCAATATCCACCTCCACCTTTTGTGCTATTTCCATTATCTGCGGCCTATTTGCTTAAACTTTTTGTATGATAAGCTGGTCATTAATTTAATTCGACTATACCTTTTACTTCAAAGTTATCGAATTCAGCAAACACCCTTTTAGTAGGTGACCAGGTGGCGTTACTACCACCGTGGAACGTACTAAACATAAATGTATCGATAAGAACATCTTTTGCCCCTGTAAGTTGCAACTTTCCTAGTCGGGACAATTCATTTCCATCAATACTAAGCACTACAGTAGCGTCATTTACTTGAGGATTACTATTTAACTCTACGTCCAACAAGACATGGTGCCAAACGTTACGTTGGAAAGCAAAACCAGTGCGAATAGGATATGCGGTGCCACACCTCTTAGTTCTGTTCTGGTCATAAACATATAATGCGGGTACACCACCTTTAAGCCAAACAACTCTCACTGACCATCCTCTTTTAGATTGGGCCTTACAACCAGAGGTTAATTCACCACCACCTAAACCGTGAAGTTTTCCACCTCTAACAAATTCAAAATCTTCCCCAAATTTGACCTTGTAAGAGAGTTGGGCGCGATATACCGGTTGCTCAAGAAGAACTTCAGCTGTTACACGTTTTGTACCACGTGAAGTTGGTATGTAAGTCACTTTTAGGTGAGCATTGCCGTTGCCTGGGCTTACGTAATTAATGTCATCTTGTACTAACGTAAGACCGCTGGTTCCCCATTTTTTTATATTAAAAGATTCAAACGATTCATCGTACAACGGGATTGTATGAATAATTTTGAAGTTAGTGCCCTCTATTCCCACACTCGCAAAAACGTCATAGCAAAGTACAGCGAGAATCGAAAAATATGGTGCTATTCGTCTGAATATCATAATACAATAAAAATTCTGAAGTGATGATAAGAAACTAGCATATTTTAAATACGCCAGATAGGTAGTTTACTCTGTAGCTGGGGAATGGTTTCAAGGGTTGTTGCTGAAGTTAAAAACTAGTTAGCTAAAAAAGTAAGCGAAACGGGAAACAATATTGAGTAAAATTGTAAAAGCAACTTCATGGACGACAGTCTCGACGGTATTTACTTCTGGAATAACAATTCTGCAGATTTCTATACTTACTCGATACATTGCCCCTGAAGTTTACGGCCAATTTGCCATTATAAACTTGGCTATTGAAATATTCACAGCTATGGCTCTAGGCGGTATTTCGAGTTTTATAATCTACAAAAAAGACATTACTCAAAAAGCAAGGAACACTGTATTCATATTAGTGATGCTAAGTGGCTGCATTGCTTTCACGTTTTTTTATTTTATAGGCCCAATGATCGTAAAGTTATTAGGCTACCATAACTTGGCTAGCCCAATTCAGATCGCAGCTATTTTGCTAATAGTCACATCGCTTTCATCCCAGTATCAAGCCTTCGCATTAAAGAACTTTGCCCACGACAAAATAGCAATAGTAGAGATTATTTCAAAAATATTGTCTTTTACAATTGCCTTGACCACTGTTGAGTGGGGAATTTTTTGCTTATTGCTGTCATTTATCAGTTATCACTTATTCCGGTTATTGGGTTTAATATTATATTTGAGTAAAAGTATAAACTTTTCATTCAACTTTGAGTTTTCCATTATAAAAGAGGCGATAAACTACGGCGCATATGAACTGGGCTCTCAGACACTCAACATCGTAAGAAAACAACTCGACATAATTATCTTGGCATCTACGCTTTCAACACATGATTTAGGGATATATCACGTTATTAAACAACTCGCTAGCCGACCAGCAATGGCCATACAGCCTATAGTTAATAAGGTCGCGCTACCTACATTTTCTTTGTTGCAAGATCAAAAATTGGCATTCAAAAAAACATACATAGACTTTATGAGAGCACAGTCTTTTGCATTAGCTTTCTTTTATGTTCCGGTTATCATTTTTTCCGATCTCGTAGCATCATTACTACTAGGAAACGCTTTTTCAAGTCATTACATAATACTTGGTTTACTTGGCGTATTTTGGTTTATTCGCGTGGCAGCTAGCAATTTGATGGGGCCTACAGCTCTTGCGGCTGGGCAAACGAAGCTCAGTTTTTATTGGAATTTAGGTGTACTTATTCCTAACGTAAGTATTATTTATTTATCTTCAAGCGTTGGCGTAACAGCTTTAGCAATAGCTTTGATTGTTTTCCAGCTCGTCATTATACCGATAGCCAATAAACTAATTATTCGAAAGATAATTCCTGTTACACTTCTAGAAATTATAGCGAGTATAGGTATTCCAGTGCTTATACTTGCTATACCGTTATTGGCTCTGAAGTTTGGACTCTATTACATTCAGGTCAATGTTTTCTTGTTTAACGAAAGTGCAGTTGCCACGTTGTCTCTGCTTGTTAGTTTACTGACTATAAAGCATGTTCCTTCAATACGAGGGAGCCTGTTAAGATTAAAAAATAATCATTAAGTTTTTTTCAAAAGACTAACTTGCTGAAGTGACACGGTCATAAAGAGCATATATTTTGTTAATGTAACTGTCCTCACTGTACATTGCTGTAACTTCATTACACAATTTTTTTAGATAGTCTGTGTCTAATTTTTCAAGAAGCGGTATTATTTCCAGTATCGCTTTCACTAAGTCTGTATGATTTTTCTCTTCTACGCCTATGTAGTACTTGGATTCTAACCTGCCAAAAACTTCGGAAATCCCACCCACGTCAAAGTATATTGCAGGTTTTCCCATTGCAATCGCTTCTAATATAGCGATGCCAAATGTTTCCGTCTGCCCACTCTTCATTGTTACAGCAGTATGCACATACAAATGGCAGCGTCCTACGATATCCGATACTTTGTCCGGACTTAATGCACCATGGAATGTGCAATGTTTGAAAACTCCGAGTTCCTCAGCTAGTCTCATGCATTTGAATCTCTCAACGCCCTCACCTACAAAGTCTACGTGGACGCGGCGATATTTGTTTAATATAGCTAATGCTCTAATTAGAAATTTTTGCCCCTTCCAATCTACAAATCTACTAACGTTAGCTATTCTCAATTCTTGCTGGGCGTCTAACATCATAAATTTGTGAGTAAATAGTTTTTCATTAAAGCTATTTGGAACAATTTCAATATTTTTTTCTGCAATACCTAATTGCTCAACAGCCTTATTTTTTAAAAAATCACTAGGTACAGTAAAAATTACATCTTTTCTATTTGAGAGTGCCTGCATCTGCCTCAAATAACCTCGTTCAAATTTATAATGCATAAATACGTCATAACCATGTAAGGAGACAACTTGTGGGTAGGTGTGATTAGCATATTTTTCTATGCTCGACATTAATTGTGCGGAATTACCGAAATGACAATGAATCACGTGGGGGGAAAAGTCCTCTAGAATCAATTTTGCTCTCGCATAATTGACTCTTGAAACTAAACCTCTTATCGCATTTACTTTTCTTTGAACGTGTTTTTTTATATATGAAAGCGAATTGATAGAGATGTCATGGACATCTTTTCTACCGCCAATGAGTACATCTTTAGTAAGAACAGTGTTGTCATTAGCATCTCGCTTTAAACGCTCGATAAGATTTAAAATGAAAGTATAACTAGGAGAGTAAAACCTAGGCATAATGTGTATTATTTTATAGTGTTTTTTCTGCTTCATGTTTTTTGGTACCGAATGTTTAGCATTTGATAATAGCGTAATTAAATTTAAAACACTCCAAGCAAGAAATATTTTCCGCGTAACAGTATTATTTTTATGATTGAACAATGATGCGCGCTTATCTACTGAACACTTGAAGAATGGCACTATCGAACCACCTAAAACTTTGCAAAAGTAACGATTTAGATGCTAACTTACTGACCTCTGAGTGTTGAAAGTTTTTCTTCAACTGGACTGACTCATGACACTAAGAACACGAGCAAGTCTGCAAATGAACATTATAGGAAACATAACATTGCTCTTCGAAAGTAAACTCAGAAATCTCGCGATTAAACATTTAAACTTATATCCTTATCGACGATATATGACAAAAAATAACTGTATTTTCATACACATACCAAAAGCAGCTGGCACAAGTGTCTTACAAGCACTAAATGGTACTCTTGGCCACATTCAGAGAGATCACTTTACAATAACTGAGTGTATTACAGCATCTAGAAAACACTATGAGGAGTTCTTCAGTTTCGCATTTACGCGCGAACCTTTGGATAGAGCATTATCAACATATAATTACTTAGTTAATGGCGGTAACAAAACCACCGATTTGGCTCTTGCCAATACAATCAATAATAACTTTTCAAATTTCGACGAGTATGTCGCTGGCTTTCTTGACCACGATACTATTCATGTAAGCAAATTAACTAAACCACAATTTTGTTATGTTTGTGACGAACGGTTCTCAATAAAGGTTGACTTCGTCGGCTCGTTCGAAAACATAAATGATGACTTTAAATATGTTGCAAGAAGGCTTGGATTAGATGGCCATTTACCACAAACAAATTATTCTAAAAAAAGTTTTTACGAGCCTAGTGATACAACAAAAGCAAAACTTTATGAGCTTTACAAGAGAGATTATGAGCTTTTTTATCCGGACCAGTTGGATTCAAATTGAAGTAAAGGGCTTTACGGTGAGTCCCTCAGCAATTAGTTTAGCAACGCTGTTGTAAACACTTACAGTAACAAACATTTTACCCTTGAGAACTTGAAATTATGAAAGGAACGCTAAGACTCGACATTCAGGGGCTTCGCGCGATTGCCGTATTAAGCGTTGTAATATTCCATATACAACCAAATGCGTTACCAGGTGGCTATTTAGGCGTTGACGTTTTCTTTGTTATATCGGGTTACCTGATAATAGGTCAGCTATGGCGCGCACTTTGTAATAATAGTCTATCGTTAACTTCTTTCTATAGCAGTCGTTTCAAGCGTTTACTACCTGCCTATATAGTTGTAGCTGCAGCTACAACTATATTTGCTTACTTTTATCTGTTGCCCGGCGAATACGCTAACTACTCTTACAGTCTTATTGCATCTTTACTCTACGCTTCAAACTTTTGGTTTTATACTCAATCAGGTTACTTCAGCGCTGCACTAGAGTTCGCTCCCTTACTGCATACGTGGTCACTTTCTGTCGAAGAACAGTTTTACTTTATATTCCCTGTTCTTCTTTTGATATTAGCTAAAGTGAAACTTCAAACTAAAGGCATGTTGGTATTATTAACGCTGTTGGGTTTGAGTTCTTTTTTACTAGGTGAGTGGCTTCTTCCAATAGATAGTTCATTGAGTTTTTTTGCATCGCCTACTCGCTTTTGGCAATTTATTGCCGGTGGCTTATTAGCCATATCGGGGGTTAAGTGCAATTCAACGTGGAAGGCAAATGTGTTAACTGGCCTTTCATTAGGCTGTATGACTATATGCTTTTTTTACTACGACAAATATACGCCTTTCCCAGGGATAAACGCACTTCCCATTACATTAGCCACTGTAGCCGTACTTTACGCCAACGTTCAAAAAGGTATTTTCCATTGGGTTTTAGCGAATAAAGTTTGCCAATTTTTTGGCAATATCTCGTACTCACTGTATTTGTGGCACTGGCCTGTTATTGTATTTTTTAAACTTCAATTTTTAGACCATTACACAAGCATAGATATGGCGGTAGTGTTCACACTATCACTTATATTAGCAACCGGGACGTACTATTTTATTGAAGTGCCATTTCGAAAGATGGATATTTCACGGTACAAATTGCGGTATATTACCGGCTCTGTAGCGGCTTCAGCAGCAATTGCTTTACTGGCCCTTTTGTCAATTCCTGTTCAAAATGCGCCTTTCTCGAAACAAACGGCTTACCTAGAAAGTGTACTAACAACAAGAGAGAATGACATTAGAGCAGGAACTTGCTTTCTATCAAAATCATTTAACGATGTAACATATTTTAATAAAAAACAGTGTTTAGCTAATAAAGAAAATGCCTACAACATTTTACTTATTGGCGATAGCCATGCGGCGCATTGGTATTCTGCCCTTGCTTCACAGTTACCTAATAACTATACGCTTTCACAAATTACTTCCAGTGGGTGTAAAACTGTCTTACCACTGAAGGGTAGAGATCGCTGCACAAAATTGATTCAGTGGGCGTTAAGTGACGTTATCCCTACCGGGCAGTTCGATGAAATTTTAATGGCAAGCAGGTGGAAGCTAAACGACATCCCTAACGTCAAACCTTTCATTGATAAGATTGAACCATTTACCGATAGAGTTACGGTTATAGGCCCTGTAATTGAGTATAAGTACTCATTACCTTGGCTTATGGCCAAATTTCCTGAGGAAGATATCAGATACTTTTCAAACTTTAATGGACAATCCGAAGTAAACGAACAACTACAAAAAGTAGTAGACTCGACGAAAGCAAGGTTTTATCCGGTTATTGATAAAATGTGTAGTGCTAGAGATAAATGTACGCATTATGTTGAAGGTACACCAATTCAGTTCGACTACGGACATTTAACGCAAAAGGGCGCCGAGTTTTTGTCAAAGGATATATGGGATTAGTCTACGGTCCCCCCATTAACAAGTAATATTATTTAAACGAAAACTTGAACACGATTTGATTCGAACACTTGGCAAACCCAATAAGTCGGATATATTCACCGTCCCTATTTACAATAATGGCTTATCGCGCTGGCATAACCCAAAATTAAATATTCTAAATGCTAAAGTATACTGCGACACTGTGACTAACTAGATTTTTCGCACTGCTGTAAAGTTGTTTAAAGTAGTCAAACAATAATGTAACTTAAGTCTTATTAGTTTTTTAAAAGAAAACATTACTTTATGGCCTCCCTTAAAGTACATCTTAACATTTTTCTTCCAGTGGCTTCGAAAGGGCTATTAAACGACGCAGAGATACTTTCCTCTGCATGGTGTTCATGCCTACCCAACACCACTGTTCATATAGTATCTAAAAACAAAGGTATTGCCTTCGCTTTCTTTCAACTTATTGGAATCGTCTTTCGAAAGTTTACCTTTAGAAAACAAATCGCATTTCATCTTGAAGAGGTGCAAAGCGGCTTGAAACGATTTAATGATTTAAACATTTTTATACCAAATCAAGAGTGGCTAAGAAGTTTAAGTGCTGCGGAAATGGCCAAAAGTGATGTAATAACGTTGGTAAAAAGTAAGTACGCACTAGCTAAAGTAAAAAGTATAGCTTCTGAAATCTATTATCTAGGCTTTTCTTCCAGAGATATAAATCTACCAAATGTAAAACCAGACTACGGCAAGTTTCTACATGTAGGAGGTAAAAGCCCTCAAAAAGGTACTTTAGCAGTTTTAGAATGTTGGGCTAAGCACCCTGAGTGGCCACAATTAACCGTAATATCTTCTTTACCTGAAGCTACAGAATTCTCTGAACACAACAATATAAGGCTAATAACTAATTTTATAACAGATAAAGAACTGGTACATATAGCTAACACACACGGTATTCATTTGTGTCCATCTAAAGCAGAGGGTTTTGGGCATACAATCGTAGAAGGGTTATCTACAAACGCGATTGTTTTGACAACTAACAACGGTGTGATGGCCGAATTGGTAACAGATGAAGGCTGCCTTATTAAGGCTAGCGCCAAGGAGCAAAGATATTTCAGCGATCTTTACGAAATTAGTGAATCCGATTTAGAAGAAAAGATTGAAGACATACTGCAAACAGATATTAGGCAACTGAAAATCAGAGGCGAAGAGTCGCGAGAAAGGTATATAGAAATAAACGCTAGGTTTCGTGATTCTGTTTCGAAGATTGTCTCGAACGTGGTGTTACAAAAAGTCATAAAGGATTAGTAACAAAGCGTATAAAGGCTAAAACTTGAACGTCCCCAACAAAAACTCATCTCAATAACTTTACTATATCTGCAATTACCAATTTAAAGTAAGCCCTTTTGTTTGTATGCTATTGCATTGAATAGAATAAATGGACTTTCAAAATAATGAGTCTCTCTTTGTACTTTGTGCGTGCTTTGGAAACTATTTTTAGTTTTTTGTTGTTTTTGATAACGATTAGCTGTCTTATTCTCTGGCCGGCGCAAAGCTTGGAAATGTCATTTGCAGATTTGAATACTCTCTTTCCGTTTGTTGTCTTTTTTTCCGCTGTATTAGCGGTGTTAATCAAATTAAATACTTTCAGTGCAACCATTGTTCCAACGGTAATCGCTCCCTCCGATACAGTTAATTCACGCTCAAAGGGCCAATTAATTTTCAGTGCCATTACTTTTATAATCACGCTTTTAATTACGGCTTTGGGTATTGATAATGAATTTAGCTATACATGGTTTATTACTGCAACTGGCAGTGCAACACTATTGTTGTCTGAGGTAACCGCAAGCTATCACAAAGCTATCGTTTCTTCAGAACAAGCACCAAAAATTCACGTAGTATGGTTAAGCTTGTGCTCTGTGCTGCTGGTTTTTCTATATTTATTAAGCAATGTAAATAATGCCGACGATACACATTTCATTTCTTATATAGTGGGGCTCTTACAACATCCCCAAGCCCCAGTGTTTTCTATTGATACCATTTACAATGAAAACTTACCAAACCATATTTTTGCACTAAACCTCGGCCAAAGTTGGGAGTTTATTATCGCCGCGTTATCGTATTTTAGTGGCATTGACCACCTCACTTGGTACTACACGATTGCGCCGTGCATAATGGTTATCTTTGTACCTTGGGTAACTTATACTTTTGTCAGACATTTTGCACCGCAACAAGCACTATTGGGAACTCTTTTCTCCCTAGCCTTCTTGCTTCTTTGGTCTACCCATAATCACATGCACGGTTTTTTCTTTATACCTCGATTTTTCCAAGGTAAAGCGCTACTTCTCATGCTCTATGCGCCATTGACTTGCCTAATGGTTTTATTATGGTGTCGAACTAACTCGTGTCGTTACTTGATCGCAACAGGTTTAGCGATGATTGCTTGCGGTGGTGTTTCAAGCACTGGCTTCTACATTGGAGGGCTTGTAGCCGGAATCTCACTGCTTGCATTTTCCGAATGGAGTATAAAAGCATTATTAAAGAACTTTTTACTCTTAGCTTTGGTTAGTTTACCTAATTTGGTGATGCTTGTAGTTGTCAAAACGGCAATCGCCGACGTAAACTCATTCTCTCCTGTTTCTACACTAGCTAACATCAATGAAACTTTAGCGTTAACTTCTACTTTATCTACAGTACTACCGATGCAACCTACTGAACGTCCAATATCGTCAATGTATTGGTTGTTTGGCGATAATTATTCGCTCTTTATCATATTGAGTATCGTTTTCGTTGCCCTTATAGCCTCTTACGCTTCGCAAACTGAAGAGCGACAACTTTCACTTCGCTGGCTCAGCCTAATATTAATACTTTGCTTTAGTCATCCATTAGCGAGCTTTCTCGGTAATACCATAGGCCCTGGTAATCTCATCTGGCGCTTTCATTGGGCAGCTCCGCTTTCATTGCTCATCGCGCTTTGCAGTGCATTGATAATTAAAAATTCAACCGCAATAATGCAGTTGTTCGTTCCGAATAGTGCTTTGATAGCTAGACACGCGAAAACACTGTCATATTCGGTTTTATTTTCAATCTTTGCGGTCTTCATAGTACTTAATGGCGGCTATGCTTTACAGAGATATTCATCATCCTTCATTCTTCAAAAAGTTCCTTTCGAAGCCATGCGTGCTGCGAAAGAAACGGCTCGAGTTACATCAAAATCCGATACTATTATTGCGCAAGATATTGTCGCACAAATGATCCCCATGTTAATTAGAGATGCAAAGCTAATAGCTTCACGACCTCTATATTGGAGCCAGCCATATTTTTCATCAGAAGAAACGAAATTAAGGGAGCGCCTACAAACGCTAACAGATAATCTAGATCGTTTAACGGACGAGCAGTTAGTGGCATACCAATCGTCTCTTAAGCTTGCAGGTATAACTATTATCGTGGCCGAATCTTTACCTCCGAAAATCATAGAGTCTCTTTCCTTAAAGCCCTTAGCAGAACTAGATGCTTGGGGTATTTATAGAGTTACAGGATAAACAAAGCTAATGTCGTACTCCCAAGCTTTACGCTCGATAATAACTACTCCCTCTTTACTATCTAGTAAGAAGCATCTTTTTTTACTTAGTCATATGAGAGCTAATACGAGTTTAATGGGGCATTTGCTCGGTAGCCATAAGCACATTAATGGCTATTACGAAATGCACATAGGCTATTACAGTGTAAAAAGCTTAATGCGCCAAAAGATACTTTTTTCCCAAGAACATAGTTTAAAGAAAAACAGTGTATATATGTTTGATAAAGTTCTGCACAATGAACACCACATAAGTGAGCGCATACTAAAGCACCCTAAAAGCCACTTTCTCATAAGTATCAGAGCGCCAGAATTCACCATTCCAAGCATTGTATCTTTGTACCAAAAATTAAATCCCGGTCATGAACTCACAAATCCTGAATTTGCTGCCGCCTATTACTGTGAAAGGCTTGACCTACTTGCTGATATTGCGTCGGTTAAAGATTTCAACTACTTATACTTTGATGCGGATGCAATAAAATCGAAACCAACTTTAACGCTGCAGAAAATTTCTCAATTCCTTGAGCTTACCCCCCCGTTATCAACAAAATATGAAAAAATGCATAACACGGGTAGAGAAAAAGCAGGAGACTCTTCAAGTTCGCTTTTGAAAGGGGAAATAATTCAGACGGGACTTATACCCATTCAGGTTCCGTACGCAGAGAGTCAATATTTCAAAGATTGCCAAAGTACTTATAACAAAGTAAGAATATTATTAGATTCCAAAGCTCAACAAAGCGTACTTTTGTAACAAAAACTGTGGTTAAAGCTTGTAAATTTTGAAGAAGACGATGACAAAATAATGACAAAAGAAATTGTTTTAATAGATATGGTTAGCCATAGTGAGATGCACTTACCTTTTAATGAAGGTTACTTAAAAGCCGTGTCTTTAGCATACCCTGACAAACGCATCACATTTGCAGCATGCGATGGTCATGTAGAAAATTTAAAAACACAAGTTGGTACGCTTTGTAACGTAAACTATAAAGTCATACCACAATTTGATGGATTGCTTTCTAGTCATTCTTATCATCACCCATTTTATGGCAGAAGAGCTGCTCGTTATTATACGAAGTGGCTTTCCGAAAATTTCGATGTAAAAAATATTGACCTACTTACCGTACTTGGTGCCAGAGCGCCAGTAATTAGTGTTGTGCAGAAGTTTTGGAAAAACATGCCCGGCGAATGCCACTTTTTACAGCATAATCAACTAGGAATAAGCAAAAGCTGGCGTTCTCGAAACCCTATAGAGCGTTATTTCGATTATATCTCGGTCTTAAAGCGCGGATTGCCAAAAAATCAAAAGTTATTGGTACTGGAACTGGGGTTGGATGACGTTGTTTTAGACATAGCCCCTACTATGAAAGGCTCAGTAGAAGTTGTTGAACATCCTGTACTCGAATCTGAATGGTTACCCCCAAAAACTTTGATTGCTGGAGAACCTATTAAAGTTGCTTTCTTGGGTCATTGCGGAAAAGGTAAAGGATTTGATGTCTTTTGCAAAATCGCTAAAGAGTTTAATAGCGATAATTTAAAATTTTACGCAATAGGAAAAGAAAATACTGCTCAAGCCTCAGAATTTGACACCTCTGGATTAACACTGCCCCCTCACAAAACCCACTTAGCAAGAGAGAAGTTTGTCGAGTTGCTCGGAACAATGGATTTGGTGTGCCTTCCACTTCCAAATTCAGTATCTTATGTTTCAAGTGGAAGTATAATTGACGCTTTCGCTGCAGCTAAACCGCTGATAACAACTTCAAATCAATCACATATCGCTATTGGGGAAAAGTATGGCGAGTTTGGGATATTGAGATCTGATCAGTCAGGTTTGTTTAATTTTTTTAAAGATTTAGCAGACAAGCCAGACCAGTCTCTCGCCAATTATGAAGATTGGAAGAGAAACACTATAAAAATTCGCAAGGCACGTGGTGAACAAGAAATCGCAAAGCGCATCAAGTCAATATGCAATACTTAATTCCTTTTTATCCAGTCTCTTAAAGTCTCTACAGGCTTGTGGATACTCATTACAGTCAGTTGACCAAACAACAGCATGAAAGGTATCGAAACTATTGCAAACATTTCAGTGCGCTTAGTAAGCTCAAACCCTAACTGTGCAGAACCATAAAACACGAGCACACCGACAGTCCAGTGTATTAGGTATATAGGATAGCTAAGGTCACCCATTTTTTTATCAAAACTTAGCAATCTTTTGTTTTCTACTTTGACATGAGTTAAGACAGCAAGAAGAAGACAGTTAATCAGAAAGTTGATGTAAAAGCCAATGGATAAACCTGACCCGTTTTTGTACTGCCAATACCAATTTAATAGAACAAAGCCGTATAAAAGAATAGCCACATCAAGTCGCGCAAACCTTCCTATGGTCCTCCCTATCTCATCTTTATAATGGTACATTAATGCTCCTGTAGCGAAGGGAAGAGAGGCAGCAGCTGGATGAAAATAGCCATAGTCCCACCAAGGAAGGTTTGTTGCGAATATAGCAACTGTATACATCACGCCTGCGCCAAACCATAACCAGGTTCTAGTCTTCGTCTTTGAGAGCCCCAGCCCGATTAAAGCGTAATAAATAATTTCTACAGTTAATGCCCACGAGGGGGGGACAAGCGCAGGTGATTTATGATCGAAGTTCATTAGTGTAAGGTTGGAGAGCGTATTAATAATTCCTTCGGGCCAACGCAAATTAAATATAACTGCACTGGTAGCTTCCTCTCCAATAATAATTAAAGTTACAACACTCATTAAACAAGCAGCGATATACAATGGATAGATACGAAGCATTCTAGCAAACGCGTACTTTTTCACCCCCTGCCTTCCATAACCATAGTTTTGCTGCATTATAAAAGTCATTAAATAGCCGCTTAAACAAAAGAAAGTAAAAACTGCATACTCTCCAAAACCTGGCCAACCTGCCAAATGTAAAAAAACCACCATGAACGCTAATATTAGTCGGTATGTGCCAAACACGAATTTAGCCTCTACATTGTTCTAGTTCAGTTGATATAAATTGCAGTGTTTGCGCCCGTATTTCTTCAAAAAGTGCGGAATAGCCTGCATTATTTAAATGTAATCCATCACTGCTGTATTGAGGCAGAAGCTTACCCGCGTTACTAAGCTCATGATTTACTTTGATAAACTTAGTATTATTTGCTTCAGTGATACTTTGCAACTGCTCATTTAAATTTTTGACGTACGTAGTATCATTCGAGTTTTCAGTGTACATAACCTCTAAAACAACGGGCCTTTTTTTTCGTTTTTTAGCAAGGCGGATTAGTTTATCGATTTCATGTGCAGCATCATCTGACCGGTCTTTATCTGTCCGGTTAATGCCAGCCATGACTAACACTATACAATGGTCGTCGCTCAATACTTGGTCCCGGTACAATGAATAAACTTGACGAGCTTGATAACCATCAACGGCTAAGTTACGGCTTTGCCATGGCTTCAAAGGCCAGATATCTGACCAACCGTCAACCCTAGCAAAGTGAGAGTCTCCAAGAATTAACACTACCGGGCTGGTAGTGTTAAGAGATAAATAATTCATAACGGCTCGTCTTGCTTTATCAATAGAAAGGAGCGCTACGGCAGTTATAACCCCCCCCAAGAAAAACATACTTAAATGCCTGATGATCGTTTTAAGCACGGTTTTTGCTCGACTGTGTGTGAAGCATTATTGGTAAAGTCTTAAGTTTTATCCACCAAAACTCCCATGTAGGGTCGAACTTCGCGAATATTTTAAGGAGTATTGATAGAGCCATTGAGTAAGCAACAGCTCCAATTGTTATATTTCCTACAAGCGCTAAAAGTGACAATTCAGTAAAATGATAGCCATACTCTAAACAACTCCACATTGCCAAAGCAGCTAAAGATGGTAACAAAAGAACGCTCGACATTTTCTTGATAGATAAGCCAATAGTGAGCCTAGTAAAAATCAGTATACATAGGAAGGCAATAAGCGCAACAATACCTCTAGCCCAGGCAAACTCAGATAATTCGCTAAATGTAAAAAAGCAGAAAGCACCGACTAGAAGTGCTATCCCCATTGAATCACTAAACAGGCTATACTGGGTTTTATTGAGATAATCAAATAAGTTGTTAGTAATTGCTGTTAATGGATAAGGTAACATCATCACACTCAAGGCTGCCATTACGGGGGCTGTATCTGCCCATTTCGGCCCCAAAATAACGTCGCAAAATTGAGGGGCAACAAACCAAATTCCAACGACACAAGGCATTACAAAACCATAAACCAGACCAAAGTATTTGTAGGTTTTATCGAATAGTTCCTGTTTATTGTTCTTATAGCCCGCTAAGGCAGGAAACATTGCGGTAGACGCTGGGGTTATCACTTCGGCAAGAGGGAGTACCGCGAATTCTAGGCCAATACTATATTTGCCTACAGCCCCATTATCGAATAAACGCCCAACTAGGAATGTATCGAGTTTATTTCGAGTGTATCCCAGCACAGCGCGAGCCATTATTTTACTAGAAAACCTTAACTGACCTTTCGCAATATTGAAGTTAACCTTAGGCCGATAAGATGATATTAGATAAGATCCGATGCAATATACCATCGCATTACACACACCACCCGCCACGAGAGCCCAATAATTTTGTAACCAAAAGGCAAACACAAGCATCACTGCTGTTGAGATCAGCTTTGCGCTAAGTAACAAAGCAGAAATACGCTTAAAATCTAGCTCTTTTTCAAATTGAACTAACCCAATATTATTGAGCGCAGAAAAAATGCCTGAACAAGCTACAACTACAATGATTAACTGAATTTCGGGAGCATTCATAAAGTCCGCAAGAAAGCCAGACAAAGCTATAATCAAACCAATCAAAGCAATCTTCAATAATAGAGCTATTGTCCAGCTTGAGTCCATAGCTTGTTTGTTAAGTTGTGTCTGAGATATTAAATACCTGTTTATACCGATGTCTGTTAAGGTCTCAAAAAAACCGATACAAATGGTTGCAAGAGCGACTAGCCCGAATGCAGAAGGGTCTAACAGCCTAACAAGAACAAGTGTACTACCTATTCCGATAAAACGAACTCCCCACTTACCGAGCAAGTTCCAAAGGTAAGCCACTGTTAACTTTTTTTGTATACTCATTTTTTGACACTAATATTTTTTATTTGCTTTGAGGTCCGCGTGTCTAAAAAAGTATTAAGTCTGTTATCCGTCCTAATGTGTTCTGGCCTGTGGTAACGATATAGGTCAACTACATGGCTAGGCAATGAAGCAAAGTCGTCATTTTCAAGGGTAAGATACGCTTTAATACAGTTTTGTTGGATGTGTCTCAAGCTATAGCGTTGTAGCCTACGCCAGTACATCTTTATATTTTTAAACGTATTGGGGACCAGCCGGTGGTAACCGAATAAGGCCCCTTTTATGCCAACCATCAATCCATTTTCAACTCCATTGCTCAATTTAAAATCACATTGAGCAACCCAAGCCAAAAGGCTGTCATCGCCAATTAAACCGACAGGTAGCATAAAGCCTGTTTGTTTTATCTTCTTGTGAAACAATGGTGTAATAGCATAAAAGTTACCATTTAGTGCTTTACCGTTAAGAGTATTTCTTGTGATAGTTTCGCTGTAACGGCCTATAGGCTCTGGTATAGCAGCTAGAAGGTATGCATCAGTATTTGATTTCGCGCCCTCCAATAAAGCGACTAAACTATCTGCACTTATTGTGCAGTCACCATCGACCATTACAATCAGACTTTCACTATTTTGCACTAGCTCATATATGGCAACATTCCACGCGTTGGATTTATCGCCTAGCTTAATATGCTTGGCGTCGAAATTATCTCGGGTGGAACAAAAACTATCAATAATAGAATCTGAGCTATCTGAACTTCCGTTATTAACGATATGGACTTTGAAAGCTGTGGACTCTGGCAAATTAGCTAAGGCCACTTCTATGCTCTCTAAACATTGAACAATAAATTCTTCTTCATTATGTGCCACCACACACACTTCAATCTGACGTATCATGGTATTTTTATTTCCTTATCAGCACATACTTCTAACAAACTCTCCCAGCGGCCTATTGTTATCTCCGGTGTGAAATGGGATGCACGTTCAAATGAACGCTCTGAGTAATACTGTCGATTTGATTTGCTCTCAATCATTAATGCTAGTTCTCTAGACAAGGCGCTTATATTTGCCAATTCAACGACTTTTCCATATTCCTCTTCTATTATTTCGGCTGGTCCCATAGGACAATCGAAAGCAATAACTGGCACACCATGCGTCATAGCCTCTACGATAGTTAAGCCGAACCCTTCGTAGCGAGAACTGCAAACAAAAATTCCAGCATCTAAATAACATTTTCTCATGTTCGAAGATGGGCCTTCAATATGAATGCTCTTATCGTCTTTAGCAGCTGCCAAGAGTTCTGTTTTCGCACTGCCGTTAGGTCCAACTATTCGAAGAACCCAATCTTGCCGCATTTCACTTGATAAGCACTTCCATGCTTTCACTAAAAGGTCAAACCCCTTTTGCTCAGTGTAACGTCCGGCAGACAATACGACGTGGGCATCTCTATATGGATTAAGTAGTGGCAGTGGTAATGCGCAGGGATTGGGGTGCACGACAACAGAAGCTTTGCAATTATATTTCTTTTCCCACTCCCGCTTATCCTGCTGAGTTAATACAACTATAGTATGAGCAAATCTGGCAGCCAGTCTCCTAGCAAACCAACGACTACCAAACCGGGTTTCAATTTGTGAATTAAAGTGCTCCCACACAATCTTCCGATAACGTTTACCAATTGCTGCCGGAAGGCTCAATAGTGCCATCTGAGAGTCTGAAGCTATAACGACATTCGGTTGAATTTCGCTTAAAATTTTTCTTAACAGATAGACTTTCTGTGGCAAAGTTCTAAGCATATTGGCAACGTCATCGCCGAGAAATTTAACTTGAACGTCGTCTGATAAGATGAAAGCAGGCTCCTTACCTGTTTGCTGCACCGAAATTAAAGTAATAGTGTGGTGTTTCGCTAATTGATTACAAAGCTGAAGGGTGACTCTCTCCGTGCCCCCCATAGCAGTGTAGTCATGTATTAATATGGCGAGTTTCATTACCAAACCTTACTTGTTGCATCGTCTTCACTCGCACTTCTGCGACTCTTTTTTCCTCACTCTTAACGACAGCGGAAAGCGCAGCAGTCATTCCTACGAGCGCAAAAAACAAATCGTTATAGGCTGAACTAAGAGCTGCACCAGCAGTTAGGAAGGCAATAAGCGATAGCCTGAGCATTTCTGCTAAATTAACATGCCAGAATACTTTACTTGTCTTTGCAATAGTGCCAAGGGTTTTCAACGTGATTAATACAATAAAACCATACCAGATAGCACCAAGAAAACCGTGGTCTGCCAACACTTGAAAGTAAATACTGTGGGCGACAAAAACTGTATCACCAACATTCAGGGTCGCACTAGGTATCCAAGACAACGTCTCCCAATCTGCAATAAGGCTATTAATAGTTCCTCTATTGGTGAATGTAGAGTCGAACCCCCCTCCAAAAAATGGATGTCTAATTGCCATTAACATAGCAAGCTTCCAAGACTTTAATCTGCCTTGGAAAGATCCATCCTCACCTGCATCACCGATGGTTTCCATCCTGTTGAACCACTCATCAGATAAAATAGCAAGAGCAATCAAACCACCCAAAGACATTACAAACCCATCACGAAACTTGTTTTTCGATTTTAACCAGTAAGCAATGCTAAAGACGGCAAGCCCCAAAAAGGCACCACGAGAATCAGTTCCCAGCACAAACATAACGTTGAAAAAGGCTACGCCATATAGTCCGTTTCTAAAATAGAAATTGTCGTTGTATTGGCGGGCGAGAAAGATTGCTACCGGAATACACATCAGAGAAGCTAATGCTGATAGATTATTATCATTAAATGCTGGAGTTAAACCAAAAATGTTGTGACCGCCTAGGGATATAACGAATTTCGCTCCTTCTATCATTGCAAGCGCTCCGAATGATAGAGTAATCCCCCAAGCAACTGCCTCAAAATGCACTTGCTTTCTTACAACTACAGCAATAAAAAAGAAGAGTAGTAAGGTCCGCCAAAATAAATCGAATCTAAACCAAACATAAGGACCATAACCATTGTTGAGCATTGTGCTAACAACACAATGTGCAAAAAAGATCACACAAAGAACGAAGATAGCGCCACTAGGAGGTTTTTTATTTCCTTTGTTTATCGCGAAGCTTGCCATTGTCACTACGGCGAAAAGAAAGTTCCAACGCACAGATGTCGCCAGGCCGCCGTGGGCCCATAAAAAGGGAGGCACAAGGGCCGACCAAATCCAGAATGATATTGATAAAAATGGTTTTCTCAACGCTGCGTAAAGTAATAGCGGTAGAATTAACACTAAAAGATAATCACGCATTACTTATCATCGTCCTGATTGTCTATTTTTATAGCTTTAAGAGATAGCCAAACTAGAAGCACAATCTCGAGCAAGAAAACCGTATTGTCTATCACTACAAATGCCTCAAAAATTCATTGATTACGTATTGTGACAACTTTTCGTATACGCGCGAACTGAAGCGGTGACTTCCTATAAAGTGAAGTGTAGACACTTTGCCGATAAAATTATCAGGGTCTTTGTTCCCTTTGCCTGTCGATGGGAAGCCGTAATTTGCGTACTTGGGCCATGGCAAAATAAAGGGGTCGTCTGACAATGAAACCATTAAATTACTCGCGACTTGCTCTGAGCCCCATTCGTTCCATTTTTTAAGTCCCAGCTTCCCCTCTAGCTCTTGAGACAGCGCTTCTAGTCTTTTAAAGCTAGGCCCCATTTTAGGAAAGCCAGTAAGAGCGGAGCATCCACGACAATATTTTTGAAATTTTTCAGATTGCAGGGTTGTGAGAGCTCTTTCCGTTTCTACTTGCACATGAGCACCCTGCCACCTCTTTGATAGCGCTGTCATGTACTCAGGGGACACGGGAAAACTGAAGATAGGGTTTCCAATCGTGAACGCTCTATTCTCGTTAACCGCTTTGGATATTTCGGGAATAGCAGACATGGTTAACGTGTCAGTATCTACTTGGATTACATAACGCTCTCGAGAGAGTTCTAATATTCTGACTAACCTTTCCCACGTCCCGCCTCGAGGGCAGTGACCGACATCAATGTCGTTAATGTTAGTAATTGTTAGGTCGGAGAAGTGTGCTTTAAACAGGCTTTTATCTTCATCCGTGAGTGAACCATCATCAACAATTTCTATTGCGCAACTTCCCAACTGGTAAGCGAAGCTTTTAAGCGCCAACAGAGCCATATCTACCGCGCCGTGATAAACTTGCGATAGTAGGACAACATTAGCGTCTTTATTCGACGGATACAGACCCGTAGAACGTGCGTTAAACGCAACTTTCTGGAATCGTGCTTTGTTTATTTTAGTCTGTAAACTATTAAGAGGCATTAAACTGCCCTCTCTTCATAACCCTTTCTGTTGCTAAAATTTCGATGACCTTGGCATTTCCTATCCACTGTAAAGATCTTCGCTCAATCGTCTGTGAAGCAGACTTGGAAAGGTTCTCGACAAGTTCAGGCGATGAAATCATTTTAATTAACTTATCAACCATATCGTCGAGGTTACCACTTTGAAAAAGTAACGCATTGTGCTCATCAGTTAACAACTCCTTTATATTGGGACTATCATCTGCCAATATCGCTTTCCCCATCGCTAAATATTCAAGCAGCTTCAAAGGCGACGCCCATGGCGTAACCGCTGGCTGAAGAGCGATGTCAATTTGACTCAACCAATATGGCATTTTATCTCTAGCGACTAAACCTGTAGATATAAATTGCCCCGTAAAACACAATTCATCAGCAAGTTCATTTAGGCTAGGCAACACGGGGCCATCTCCCACAAGCAAGAAAATAATATCTTGTCTATCAAGGGAAGCTAACAATCTCATGACCTTGTCAAGGTGGTGCCACTCCCTGCAGAATCCTACAAAGCCTACAACACATTTGTCCTTTAATTCAGGTAGTCGTTGAGAATACAAAGACGGGTTAAAACGCGCATCATCGACCCCGTTAGGAATTACTTCAATGCGATCTTTAGGCACCCCCGCGATATATATGAATTCCGCTAGCACTTGCGTGACTGGCAATACGACATCAGCATTACGCCAAGCATAATACTCAGACCACCTTGCGAGCCGTCTCAGAGAAAGACCACCATAATCAATCCGTTCTTCGTATAAGGGTGAGTTGACCTCTAACAGTAAAGGCACTTTGCAAAGTTTCGCTGCCCAAATTCCACCGGTAAAGAACAAGTTATAGCGTTCATAAATTACATCGGGCTTGAATTTCCAGATAGACCACAGCATTTTAAAAAACGCCCAGAAGCTATAAGAGTATTCAATAGACTCATATAGCATTTGTGGTAAGTGGTTTTTTAGTTTACTGACCAAACCACCATTGCTACCAAAACTAGACTGTTCAGTCATTTTCGGTGCTACGATGTGAACGTTGTGACCTAGCTTTCGAAGTGCATTTACGATTTCCTCAATATGAACATATTGCCCGTCTTTGCTGGCAACCCTGTGGTGATAGAGTATCTTCATTGACTTTGCTTTCTTATTAGACATTTATCTTGCTCAGCACACCAAGCATTTGGAAGAAACGGGTATTCAGGGAAGCCAATTTCCTCCCTACTTTCATATATTAGATTCGAGGTATCTAAATCCGGCGTGTCAACTTCACCTACTATTATATTTTGCGATATTGCGGTTTCTACAAACTGGTTGTCTGTTGCCAACATACTGTCATAGCCAATTCTGTCGAATATAAAGACGTTCTCTCTAAGTGTGATGCTATTTTCGGTATGCTTTCTCCCCTCTTGAGCGTAACCGATCGCTTGTCCATTCGATGACATAGCCCCTTGCTGAAGCAATGATTTATCTAAAACGAGCTTACCACCGTTTGGAACATCAAGTAGCCGGCTATCTACGCCTGATAGCGAGGCTATAATACTGCCATGAATTTCGGTAACTGGTCCCCTACTTTTGATTTCGTGTCCTTCACTCTTCGAAGCAATAAACATACTATCGTAGATATAAAGCTCAGCTGTATTAGTGTAGATGCCATGAGCCCGCCCTAGACGCCCTAACTGTTCAAAACGACTATCGTAAATAAGAATTTTGCTTTTTTTGCTAGAGGCTTCTAGTACTCCATTCTCGCTACTGTGAAAATACACATGCTCTAAGGTTAGATTTGCCCCCTCTTGGCGGATACACGCTCCGTTACGATCGCCTACAGTAATACCTCTGCATTCAAGATTTTTAACAGTTAAATCATCAGCATAATTAACGATATATCCTTTTCCTCTTATTGCTGCTTTTTCAAAAACCACATGCCCCCTACCAATGATGGTAAGACGATTATGATGTACTTCAAAAGGTTCAGAATATACGCCTTGTGCAATTTCTAGCGTATCACCATCTTTGAGGCTTTTGAGAGCATTTTGAAGAGATTCGAAAGGTTTCCCATTCACAAAATGAAGATTAGAAGCACTGTATTCATCGCTTGGCTGCCATATCGAAAAAACTGCTTCTATTTCTTGTTGAAGGCTTGGAAACTTAAGCATTTCGTTACGCTCACTGGCCTTCGCCGAAGCATAGTACTTGCTCAAAATTTTACTTGAGACTTTATCGACTAGGTCTGGACGCAATACTAGAAATATAATCAGCACAATATGACCTAATAAGCCCGTAATAAAAAAGTATCTTTTAAACATGATGAGCGTATTTTCTTTGATGCTCATGATGGGTCTTCCTTGTCTTTAACAATTGAGAGGAATATTTTATAGAGGGCATCACAGCTTTCACCCCATGAAAATTGCTCAGCGTACTTACGTGTTCGAACACGTGAAGGCTTCTCTTCTAGTAATTGACGAACTCCAACTGCTATAGCATCACTTGAACGCTCAACTAAAATACCTGCACTTCTTGTCCTAACTACTTCAGGCGTTCCCCACACCTTCGTTGCAACAACAGGTGTTCCTGATGCCATTGACTCCAGCAGCACATTTGCCCAACCTTCACGACTCGATGCAAGAACTGAAAGATCCGCACAACGAAACCATTTATTTAAATCCGGTTGGCTTAGCGCACCTAAAAACTTAACTCGCTCACTCACTCCGCACTCTTTGGCAAGTAGTTGCAGTTTCTTAAGATCGGGACCATCTCCCGCAATTGCAAGGGTTACATCAACTAGCTTTTTTAGTGACTCAATGATTAAGTGATGACCTTTTCGCTCTATCAGCCAACCTACTGAGATCATTAGATACGGAGTATTTAAACCCAAGGAGCTTTTCAAAGTTTGCTGAGCATCATCATCACTGGCATTGAAAAGTGATAGATCTACTCCATTTCTTACAACAGTTACCCGTCTATCATCGACTCCAAGCGCTATCATTTCATCCTTAAGTGCTTGGCAAACACTCATCATGTGGGATGAGCTCTCGAAAACCGGCTGCAGCATTTTTCGAGCTTTTGGGTACGTGGGTACTAAATTGATATCAGTCCCCCTAGCTGTGCAGGTAAAAGGAACGTTAAGTCTGCTTGCTACTCTTTCAATAGCAACGCCGTCAGGGTAAAAATAGTGTCCATCAATCAGATCGACATTTTTACGTTTTAGAATCTTGTGTAAAGTCTTTTTGATAGCTTTTGACAAGAAAAATGGAGTTATATACATCCCAACTTTAGGCAGGACTATATATTTCGGATGGAATATTGTAATGCCGTCTATGGTTTCGCTGTATGGTACACCGGCATATTTAGCGTATTCTCCAAACTTTTTCCACGAGAAAGGAAACCACGGAACAGGGGCAATTACGGTGGCTGATATTTCGGGGTAAACACGCAGAAGATGCTTTAATCGCGTGTGAACAAAAACACCATGCTTTGGATCGTTTTTGTTTGGATAAAGTGTGCTAATGGTAACAATTTCCATCAACTTTACCCTTTTACTATTTTAGGAGATGTGGAAAAGAGCCCCTGATTTAATTCTACAAGGCGTTGCGCACCAGCAAAGTCACCGGGGGTTCCAATATCGAAGAATAATCCTTTTGTTTTGAACACATTTATATTTAACTCTTTATTAGCTAATACATTTTTTTCAAAGCTAAAACGCTCAGGTTGGCCTAAAAAAGCATAATGAGAAGTGTTCAACCAATATATTCCTGCATTAATAAACCCTTTGCCACTCTTACCTTTTTCAGAGAAACCAATGAGCTTTCCTTGTTCAATATTGGCCGCGCCAAAACGAGACAGGTCATCTACTTCTGTGCATACAAGCCCAAGGTCGCTTTGGTTTTCACGCATGTCCCGAACAAATTTAGGTAAAGAAAATTCAATAAATGAATCTGCATTTGCAACTATCACATGTTCGTCATAACAAAGCGCCAGCGCTTCCCTAATTGCCCCACCGGTCCCGAGAGGTTCACGCTCAACAGAAAATTTAATATCCCAATCTGCAAAATGGTGTCTAACTTCTTCTTCTACCATTTCAGAAAGGTGTGAAACCGCTAATATGAATCGTCTTACACCCTGATTTCGAAAATTCCAGAGTACGTAGTGTAAAAAAGGAACCTCATTTACCTCCGCTAAACACTTAGGGTAATTGTCCCCAGTTACACTATGCAACCGAGTCCCTAGACCACCGGCAAGAAGAATGGCTTCCACACTTACTCCTAAGGTTTGTATTTAGCAAACAGTGTTTCTTCGACAATAGCGCATATAATGTGGCCAATGCTAATGTGTGACTCTTGGATATAAGGCGTACATGTTGACGGTACGTTGAGCGTTACGTCACATATTTCGGGTAATTTTCCTGCATCACCACATAAAGCTATGGTATGTATGCCCATGTCCTTTGCTTGCTCTACTGCCTTTACAACATTTGACGAGTTTCCAGATGTACTTATTCCAATAAATATGTCACCTTCTCTGCCATTCGCCTGTACTTGACGAGAAAACAGATTTTCGAACCCATAATCATTACCAATAGCTGTTAACATTGAAGTGTCCGTGGTCAATGCAATTGAAGGCAAACCTGGACGGTCGAAGTTAAACCTGCTTACAAACTCTGCTGCAAGATGTTGAGAATCAGCAGCGCTGCCGCCATTTCCTGCAAACATTACCTTGTTTCCTCGTTGCAGCGCTTCTATGCACAATTCACTGGCTTCAACAATTCGCTCTATCAATGCACTATCATTAAGTATTTTCTGTTTTACCTTAATACTCTTTTCAAAGTGGCTTTTTATGTATTGTGTACCGTCCACGCTTTTACCCCAAAATTTGTAAATTGAAAATTATGTACTTGCCCCGAAGTCTGCTTTAGCTTTTTGATGAGCGGTTGCTTGTCAACTGGGTCAACAAAAAGCATCATGAAGCCACCTCCGCCGGCCCCTGATAGTTTTAGAGACTTTGCGCCATTTTCGATAGCCATAGAAGCTACCTCTTCAATATAGGAGTTTGAGATCGAAGATGACGTTGATTTTTTCGCCAACCATGACGCCTTTAATACTCTCGACATACCTTTTATATCATTTCTCAATAGGCACTCTTTCATTTCAAAAGCACTTTGCTTAACCATATGAAGTGCCTCTAATGACTTATCACTATCTGTCTTTGTTGATGCTTTTATCTGGTCATCTATGATCTTACCAGAGTCCCGAGACAATCCCGTGAAATAAAGTATGATCTGACTTTCGAGCTCGTTTTGTATGTCGTTTCGGATACGCAGCGGATTCACTAAAACCCTGTCTTGATAAAACTCCATAAAATTGAAGCCACCAAATGTGGCTGCGTATTGATCTTGTTTTCCCCCTGACAATTTGCAATCTTCTCGCTCAATCTCGTAAGCAAGATGTGCTAAATCATATTCACCAAGAGGTAATTTAAGCAGCTCCCTAAAGGCCGCAAGAATAGCCACAACCATAGTTGAAGAGGAGCCTAACCCGCTCCCTGGTGGGGCGTCGGAAAAGGTTATAATGTCAAGGCCTATAGGCTCACCATTGTTAAAGTCTTGTATGACCCGTTTGTAAATAGCTTTGTGAAGAATTAATTCATCTTCAACTAAAAGTTCATCATGTATGTTCTGTGTATAGGTCTGCTCTATATCTTGAGCTTCAAAACAGATTTTATCGTCATCCCTGGTCTGAATTGTCGCGTAAGCAAACATGTCGAGTGTGACATTTAGTATAAAACCGCCATATTTATCACTATATGGGGATACATCCGTACCACCTCCCGCTAACCCTATGCGAAGTGGTGCCTTAGCTCGTACTATCATTGCTGTTTTTCCTTGGGTAAAGTTTATCGAGAGGCTTGAGTGCACCTTCCCAACTATATCGCTCAAGTATCCAGTTCCGATTTTTTTCACCGATTCCCGAAGAGCGCGCACTGTCAGAGACCAGGTCTAAAATAGTCTTAGCCATAATATTTTCATCATCAATAACTAAACTCTCTTGCTCCGCTGGTAACGCTATACCTTCCTGTGCCATAGAGGTCATAACCACTGGCTTGGCCATTGACATTGCTTCAAGCACTTTATTTTGGACTCCTCGAGCGATACGCAAAGTCGCCACTGCGACTAGGGCTTTGTCGATATAAGGACGCACATCAACGACTCTCCCTGTAACAATAACACCTTGGATTGAGGCCAGCTTTTTAACTCGCTCAGTGGGTTTCCCACCAACTATGTAGAAAATCAGTGCTGGGTGCTTCTCTATTATTAGCGGCCACACGTTTTCACAAAACCATACCACCGCATCTTCGTTCGCCCAATAATCCATTGCGCCAGTAAAGCAAATTGAGGGGCTCTCCTCAAAAGGGCTATCGGTGTGATCAAATTTAGCAGAAGGGTCAAAATAATCGGTGTCAACGCCATTACTGAGTGTAACTATCTTGTCACTATAAGCTTCAGGAGAGAGTGATTTAAACAAGTCTCGCTCTTCATCTGTTATAAGCGTTATTGCGTCAAACTCTGAAAGAACCTTTTGCTCTAACTTTTTTAGTAGTTTGTATTCTCTTGCATAAATAAATTGTGAATAGAAAGGCTTGCGTTCACAGTACTGACGCCATTTATCAGAGTCTACATCAGCCATATCTAAAACACGTTTTTTGTTTTTGTATTCTGGAAAGTCAATAAACTGAGCCATCCCTGAAGAATATACAAATAGATACTCTATACCATGTTCATTGATAATCTCGTGAACCCAACTTTGTAATTCATCGTTTCGGTAATGTGCGGTAGAAACAGATTCGCCTAACACCAGGGATTTTAAACCACTTGTTAGGTATCGTTTGTGCGTAATGTCGATGAATTTCACTTCTTTACAGTAGGCTTTTACATCGTCTATGTATTTTTTATCAAAATCATCATCAATAAAACTACCCAAATAAAGATCAAAGCGCTTGCTTAGGTAATTCATAAGATTAAAGGTGGTAATCTTATCTCCTTTATTTGGAGGAAAGGGCATCCTGTGGCACAAAAATAACAAGGGAGGCTTCATTAATGTCTCTCTTTTTCTTCTTTTACTAAAAACTGGCACAACATCATTATTGTCCATAACGCAGCGGCATGGTCATATTTCCCGCTAATGTGCTGTTGAGCTTTCTCCAACAATTTATTTTTATCGAAAATTTCGTGTCTAGAAACACATTCGGAAGATAACAAATCTATCATTTTTTGTTTCAGTGGTCCGCGTAACCAACTTGCCATCGGTACGCTAAAACCCATTTTCTCTCGATATAAAGTGTCGTTTGATAGGAAAGGCTCAAGTGCCTTTTTGAAACTGAACTTTCCTTCACCATTATTCAAATTTAGTTTTGAGGGCAGCCTGAAGCCCCACTCTACTAGTTTATGGTCGAATATAGGAACTCTTACCTCTAGTCCATGTGCCATACTTGCTCGATCTACTTTTGTATGAATATCACCTGTTACCCAAGTTTTATAATCGAGATACTGCGCTTCCTTAAGCTTATCTTCAAATTGCTTGCCTTTAAGTACGTTCGCAAATACTTGATTCGAACTGTATTCACCGATGTGACGCGTAAAGCCTTTATGATAAAGAGCTCTTCGCTCATCGAAACGCAGCTTGCTTACACTATTTAGGTAGGCTTCCGAAGAACTCAAAGATAAAGATTGTAATGTCGTCTTTGCTCGTAAAAATTGAGGAGCCCAATCGAGCTTTGGATAAATACTTCCTAAAAAGCCGAATACACACCGCCTAATCGAGTCAGGAATAATATCTCGCACTCTTTGTTCATTTATATGGAGGCGATACCTTCGATAGCCAGCGAAAAGTTCGTCACCGCCATCTCCTGAAAGCGCAACCGTCACATGTTTTCTCGCTAGCTCACAAACCTTGTAGGTAGGGAGAGCCGATGAATCAGAATATGGCTCATCATATAACTCAACCATTTTGTCAATCAACGTAAAATCTTCGTGATTTACTACCTCTAAGTGGTGTGAAGTTTTATATTGCTTAGCAACTAATGATGCAAATTCGGACTCATTATAGTCAGGAACATCGAAACCTATTGAGCATGTAGTAACAGGCCCCTCCCGCAGGCTAGCCATCATTGCTACGACCGCACTTGAATCAACTCCCCCGGATAAGAACGCTCCCAGGGGAACTTCTGACTCTAAGCGAATATCCACGGCTTCACGTAAACGCTCAGTTAGGACTTCTTTGTCAAGTTCGTTGTATTGCGGTTGATCCCACGGTAGATCCCAATATTGCACGGGCTGAGGTAAAGTATCTGTTCCCCCCCGCTGGAATAACAAGTAGTGGCCTGCTTCTAATTTTTGCACTGAAGAATAAATACACTTTGGGTCAGGTATATAACCAAAAGTAAGATAATCTTCTATTGCCGAATAATTTAGCGTTCGATCAAACTCAGGGTGCGCTTTTAAAACTTTCAATTCTGAGCCAAAAATCACACTACCGTCAGCGAGTTGAGAATAATGAAGCGGTTTGATTCCTAACCTATCTCTTGCTACAAATAGCTGCTGTTTAACTTCGTCCCATATGAGAAAAACGAACATTCCTCGCAGTTTATTTAGGCACTCAACTCCCCATTCCCTCCAAGAGTGCAATATAGTCTCTGTATCACTATGTGTTTGGTAACGGTAGCCTTTTGACTTAAGTTCTTTAGCAATGTCATGATGATTGAATATTTCGCCATTAAAAACTATAACTACATTTTTATCTTCGCTATAAATAGGTTGACCACCGCCAGAGATATCTATTATTGATAAACGACGATGCCCTAATCCAACCCCATTTCCAAAGTAAAAACCTCCAGCATCGGGCCCTCTGTGTATTTGAGCGTTGTTCATATCTTCTAACACTTGCTTAGATACAAGTTGCTCTTTGTCAAAACTAAATATTCCGCTAACTCCACACATACCGGCTTCTCATTGGTTGTATAACGATAAATAATCAGAGACCATTTTATCTTCATCAAAATCTTTACAAATTCTTTCACGTGATGCATTCGCGAAACTGTGTAGTAAATCCGGCGAATCGAAAAGCAATATCAGTGCATCGGCCAACGCATCTGCGTCCTGCGAAGGGACAACTATACCTTCCTTTCGCGTAACGACCTCAGGCATTCCCCCAACGTCAGTAACGATTGCGGGGACACCACTTGCCATAGCCTCTAACAATGTCATTGGTATACCTTCACCGATAGATGACATAACGAATACCGAAAAGCTTCCGTACACGCCCGGCATGTCCTCGCGCAACCCTATCAAGCTTATTTTTTTAGACATGTTTTTTGAGACAATATGGTCTCGTAAGGTCAATTCGCTTTCTCCCTCGCCCACAATTCTAAGACTCGCTTTTTTAGCAAACTCAGTGTTTCGACAACTCGCTAAGCAGAACGCATCTATTAAGAGGATCTGGTTCTTGATGGGGTTCAAGCGGCCCACATGGCCTACAATAAACTCATCACTCGACTTGTGCTGAGGTGTGAAGAGATTTGTATCAATACCATTTCTAATTAGTTGTGTCTTACTAGTAGAAAGACCGACAGTATTTTTCAACCACATGTGTAGCTCTGTTGAAACTGAAACCCAAGTGTGGATAAACGGCGATACTAACCGTCTTAGTAACTGATATTTCTTATTATCGCCGAAGGGATCATATACGTCTCTTCCATGCTCTGCATGGAGCCGAACTCTTACGCCTGCTAAGGCTGAAATTACTTGAAGCTCTAACGTCGCAAGGTTATAACTATGAACCACATCAGGCTGGTAAGCTCTCAAAAGTTTCCACCATTTAAAAAAAAGTCCGAAGTCTTGACCTTCTTTTTTGCCCAACGCTATAACGTTCGTATTACTTGGAAGGAGTGAAACAAAAGAGTCAGAATACGACGTTAGACAGATCACTGTGTGTGCATAATTCTTCGGCATACGGGAGACAGTGTTAACTAATACCCTCTCAAGACCACCGACATGTAGTCCGTATACCACATGAAAAATAGTCTTAGTCATGGTGCAGCCTTTGTTTCAACTGGAGGTAGAGGTAAACTTCCCAGCCTATTTAATACAATATCAACTGAAAGATTTTCGGGTATTTCTGCAACAACATAATAACCATCTGCTCTTTTGCCAGATATACGATTAAGAAACTGCTGCCATTTTGCACTTAAAGCTGAAGCTACAGAGCGGTTTTCTAGCTGGTACCAAATCAATAGGCTCTTACTATGCCCCTGTACATTTTGAATTTTAATTACTTCGTAAGAATTGTTATTCCTACGAATTAGTTCTTTAGCTTTAAGTAGGCTGAACTCGTCATCATTGAATGGTCGATGTAAAGAACTAACTAATTCCTGCGCGTCACTGTCATTTCGATAGGTTAACCTCAAAGGAACATTTTTTAAGAAGCCACTCCACGTAGGTTGGATAGAATCATCATGGACCTCCATCCAACTAAATGTCCCTCGCTCTACTGATTGATAGTTAGAATGTAGTAGGTAATTTACATCAATATCCATAGGAGGGTTCTCATTACTTACTTCAAAGTTGGACAGTAATGGAAAGAGAAGAACTAATATAGATGTAAAAACTACCGAGATACGACCTTGAAGGCTTCCACTTTTCCCATTATCTGTGTAATTAGTTTTGGGGTCGTTACCGAAACCTCCTAAAAAAAACAGAATGATGAGAACAAATAGAAAGAAAAACCATCCATAAACTAAGTGATCAGCTCCGACAGCATGTTGCATATCAGTAGTATACCCTATGACCATAATTCCAAAAGCTCTGATGCCATTCGCAATTATAGGGACGAATGCGCAAAACATAGAGAACAGCAGTCGCTTCCATAAACGTTGATAATTTAGATAAGCTAAAAGCACGCCTAGAGCAAAAGTCCCTATTAGAAATCGAATTCCAGCGCACGCTTCTGCTACGTGGAAGGTACCGTTTGGCAAATAGAGATACAATCCCTCACGATACACCGGAATACCTACCGCTATAAGAAGTTGGCAGCTAATATCAGCTGTAATCACTTGCAAATGTGGGACAAGTTCTTCCCCGAATGGGACAGCGAAGTATAGGTAAAAAATAGGAAACGCAATAATTTTGAAAACACTATTTCCTACTAGCGTCCAGATGATCAAAATAAGAGAAGTAACAGCACAAAAGTGTGAAACAAGCTGAACAGACAATTGCTGCGCTAAAAAAAACAAAACTTGAGTGATCAGCAGCGGTACAATTACCAACCAAGTAGGGCGATAATCTAAGCTATGGAGAAGCGCTCTTTTTTCGTATAAAAGATAGAGAGTTATAGGTAAAATAAAAAAACAATGTTTGTAAGTTTCGGACTGAGACCACACTGTCACCATGTGTTGAAGCGTTTGGAAATAAATGTACCCCCAAACTAAAAACACAAGTGCCCCGAAAGCCAAATAAGAATTCACCGAAATTTGTCTCATTGGCTTATATTCCTGCAAAACATCAGCAAACCGCGCTCTAACCTAAAAAGCGGCTTAGGTAAGGCCCTAAGCGCTCAGAAATAAACAAAGGAAGCTTTTTCCAGATTTTGATGAAATACTTATACTTAGGGTTATCTGGACTTAAGTTTGGCAAACTATCGGCTTTAACTAAATGACAATAGTAATAGAGTGACTTTGGCTCTATCCCCCAAGTTTTCTTGTAATTTCCCGACCCCGAATTGTTTTTACTTCGCCCAAAATCAAATATTTCACAGTCATGATTAGCCTTAGCCCGGCACATTAAGGTGTAATACATGAAGTCATTACCTCTGCAATGCCTAGCTTCTGGGGTACCGCCTCCGTAATATGGCAATACTGAGTTTTTATAGTAAAAGGATAAGACTGCTGATACAGGCTGGTTTCCATTTTTTATACTCAAAAGCTCTACTTTATCGCCGAATACTTCTTTAAGTTTTGAAAAATAACGCTTTGGAAAAACTGGTGTACCGAGATTTCTAACACTTTCAGAATAAATTCGATGTACATCGCTAATGTCAGTCGTTTCTTCTGCGGTTAAGCCATTTTTTAATGATTGTCGTATGTTTGCACGCTGCTTTTTCTTTATTGATTGTAATATCGCTTGGTCGTCACCCGAAATTGGCATCAGATAAGTAGAGTGGTTACAGTTAAGAGTTATATTCGGGTTATTATCACGAGGCTTGGTATACCTGAACTCGACGTAATCAACATTGAGTTTATGTCCTAGCTCAGCAGCTGCATTCTCCAATTGCAACAACCCGATGTCATCATCAGCTATAGCTCCACCATAAACACAAAATGGCGTCGATATTAAAACATGACCAAACAGTCTGCTTTTCTGTTCAAATAGAGGTAACACGCCACAGATAGTGTCATTTTTTTCTAAAAATAAATAATGAGGTGTGTGTTTATAAATCTTAGAAATTACTTCTCGCCAGCCACTAAGATGAAAAAAACTACCTTCGTCGTGACTATCAACGTACGCATCCCACAGTTCAAACTCGCTTTTTTCTGTCGCTAGCTTACAAACTCTCTCTGACATCGCGTCTGTTCCTTCAGTTTATAAACATCTGCCATTGTTCCCCATTGAAAATCGTTCAATAAAAAGCGGAGCTTCCTTTCCATGTGACTAAGGTTCACGTAGTGACGAAAACGAGACTTCATAGGTATTTTCTTTATGCGAGGTTGCTCGAAGTCAATCTCCCACGGGTGGAAATAAAAGTTATATGGCTCAGATTCAGACCTCAAAAATTGTTTAATCCTACGCTTTGATAACCAATAAGGAAAAAGCCTAAAATATCCGCCTCCTCCGATACCTTTATTTGTATCTTTGTTTCTTAAGGTTGGTATTGGTATTTCTACAATACCCTCTGGGCGGGTATGCATGAAGCGGGGCCAATCCGGGACGCCATAGAGGTCATGTTCTATCGGGTAGGTACTTGAAGAATATGAAAAACCTAATTCAGATAGGACTTCATAAACCCACTGGGTGTTCTCATTGATTGAAAAGCTTGGAGCCCGGTAACCTAAAACTTCAACACCGGTTGTGTCTTCAAGAATTTTTTTACTTTTGCCAATGTCTTCAACAAAACCCTCTTTATCTAAAAAGCCAAGCCGAGTATGATCATATCCATGGCTCGCTACTTCATGGCCTTCAGAAACAAGTCTTTGAATAACGCTGGGGCACTTTTCAGCAACCCACCCTAAGCAAAAAAACGTTGCTTTTATATCGTACTCAGCAAAAAGATCTATCAATCTGTTTGTATTATCCCCCACTCTCAGTGGAAGTTTCGACCAATCATTTGGCGAAATTGATTTTTCGAATGCCGAAACTTGAAAATAGTCTTCAACATCTACTGTCATTGCATTTTTCAAAAGTTATTCCCGCCAGTAAAGAACTATCTTCCACGCCCAAATAGAACAACTTCAGTTGTCCTGATTAAGATTAATAAGTCGAGTAAAAGACTTTGGTGCTTAACATAATACAAATCAAATTTAAGCTTTTCCATAGAGTCTGTAACAGAAGCCCCGTATGGATAGTTAAGTTGCGCCCAGCCTGCCAACCCAGGCTTTACGTTATGGCGTTGATTATAATAAGGTATTTCACGCACTAGTTGCTCAACAAACTCAGGTCGCTCGGGTCTTGGGCCAATGAAGGCCATTTCACCTTTAAAAACATTGAATAATTGAGGTAACTCATCTATCCGGTATTTTCTAATAAAGTGTCCGATGCGTGTTACTCTGTCATCGTCTTTTGAAGCCCATTTTGCTCCGTCTTTTTCAGCATCAGGGCGCATACTTCTAAACTTCATAATTCGGAACAACTTGCCATTAAGTCCGACTCGCTCTTGTTTGTACAAGACCGATGTGCCTGTTCTGAAACCGTCATCAATATAGATAAAAACGGCAGTAAGTAGCATAAATGGCCAAGTGATTAGCAATACGATAAGAGCAAGAAAGGCATTGATTCCATAATCGAGGGAATCTCTTAAGTAATTTTGCGTTGAAAAGCCATTTGAATAAATGACCCAGGATGGATACATAAGATTAACTACAATTTGGCCAGTTTCTCGTTCCATAAAGTCCAGTAACTCCGTTACTTCAATGCCTCGCAACTTACATTCAAACAACTCTTCTAAAGGCAATGTACCTCGTCTTTGGTCACAAGCAATGACCACTTCTTCTATATCATTATCATAAATAAATTGGCGTAGATTCCGCTCTAGACGAACATGGATAATTTTTTCCGATTTGATACCATCTTCACGATTATCACCCGGCACCGGAACAAACCCTACTAAATCAAAGCCTATTCTATCAACATCCCTTCTCATTCGTTTCTCGATAATCGATGCCCTTTCGCCCGCACCAATTATCAACGTTCGAGTTTTACCCAGCCCGAGTAATCCCAAACGTGTTGTGAAGTAACGAAAAACTACCAAAGTTATTATCGAAACAGCTGCTGACGCTGGAAGAAAGTAAGGATGAATTTTTAACGAAGTTCCAATGGTTGAACTCACTATCTCAATACAGAAGTAAGAAATACCGACACTAACGAAAATTCGTCTAATTATTCCTCTAAAGGTCTCTCTTAATTTACTTTCATAAAGCCCTACGGAAAGAGAAGATATAACAATGAAGAAGGTGAATAAAAATGTAGTTGTTAAGACCTTGAGAGTATCAACTGAACCATTGAAGTAATAATTATCAAGCATCACATACATTAAATAGGTGATGTAACTTACTAGTGTAAAATCACAAATTACAAGCAAATTAGAACGCTTATTTTGCTTTTTATTGTTTGCTGCCATTAAGTTCAGTCCCTGGCGTTACTTATACATACGCGGCTTAATAATCGATATATTAAATCAATATACGAAAACAATGAATAGGTCTCGGATCTACTTTTGTATCTTTTTCAAAGAATATTCCCAAACTTAGAGCCTTTAAGGCTTGCCTAATTTTTTAATTCAGTTAACAATGATTCTACTAAATATGAGTAAACTTTCGCTTCCAAAAAGGATTTAACAAGGATCGCTCGAAATGAAGGTACAGATGTTAAGTTTTAAATTCACTTGCGTAATTTCCATATTACTTTGTTTGTGGAGCTGCTCATCAAATAACGCTCTTCCTGAGGCAACGTTACACCCATCCTACACAACTGATATAAACGATTACAAGTATCTTATAGGTCCTGGCGACTCTGTAAACATCTTTGTTTGGCGTAATCCTGAATTATCAGGCTCGTTCAGTGTCAGGCCTGACGGTATGATTACTACTCGATTGATTGAAGATATTGAAGTCACAGGCAGAACGCCAACTCAGCTTGCCAGAGAATTAGAAGAGCAACTTAGTGTGTACATCAATAATCCTCGTGTATCGGTGACAATCGGAGGTTATGTCGGGCCTTTTAGTGAGCAAGTACGAGTGATAGGCGAAGCTACCAACCCAAGAGCAGTAAATTATAAAGAAAATATGACACTTTTAGACTTGATGATATCTGTAGGTGGAATAACAGAGTTCGCAGACGGAAACAACACCCAACTAATACGGATAGAAAACGGGGAACAAAAAGTGTACCGAGTGTTTATAGATGATTTAATCCGCGATGGAGATATTAGTAAAAACGTTGATATGCTCCCTGGAGATATACTAATAGTACCTGAAGCTTGGTTCTAGAACAAAGGGAAGTAGATGTTCGACTTACAGCAGTTATTTGCCCAGATACTCGACTATCTTAAAGGCATATGGATCAAAAAAAGGTATATACTTTTCGTTAGTTGGCTTGTTTGCCCTTTAGGCTTCTTGTACGCACTTTCATTACCCGATACGTACTCTAGCTCTGCACGTGTACATGTTGATACCCGTTCAATGTTGGCCCCATTGCTAAGGGGTTTGGTAATAAATCCTAACCAAGCTCAGGAAGTAAGTTTAATAGCGAAAACACTCAAAAGTAGAGAAAACCTCGAGCGTATCGCAAGAGAGACAGATCTGGATTTAAAAGCAATCGGTCCTGGTGCTTTTGACCAATTGATTAAACAGCTAGAAAGCGATATCAGAATTAGTTCTGGCGGTAGGAGCAATATTTATAATATTTCTTATAAAAATCAAGACCCCAATATTGCGCGCAATGTTGTACAAGAAACGCTTAACCTGTTGATTGAAGGTAGTCTAGGTAAAAATCGAGTGCAGTCAGATTCTGCATATCAATTCCTACAACAGCAAATCGATGAGTACGAGCAAAGGCTTACTGAGGCAGAGATGCGTGTAGCAGATTTTAAACGAAAGTACTCTGACATATTACCTGAAACAGGTTCTTATTACTCTAGACTCAAAACTGCCGAAAGTAATCTAGCAACCACTAGACGCACAATGGTTGAGATCAAAGAACAAATCACTTCTTTAAGAAAAAATGTAAAACTAATGCAAAGCGCAGGATCTAATGACGGTGCGCTGATTCCAACTCGTTACGACTCAAGAATAGGCGCATTAGAAAACAAGCTAGATGAATTAAAACTTCGTTTTACTGACGAGCATCCTGATGTTATCGAGACTCATAATTTACTAGACAGATTAATAGCGCTGAGAAAAAAAGAAGTAGATAGTTATATTGCCAGTATCGAAAATGCATCTTCAATGAGTGCCGACAACCCATTATCAATAGATATTGGGCAATTAGAGAGTCAGCTCGCACTGCTAAAGGTACGCGAAAACGATTATGAATCTCAAATCGCCGAACTACAGGCAAAAATTGACTTTGTACCCCAGTTAGAACTAGAGCAAAAGGCATTAAATAGAGACTATGGCATAATTAAAAGCAAGTATGAGCAGTTATTACAACGTCAAGATTCTGCCGAGTTAGGGAAAAAGGCTGACATATCAGATGATGATCTAAAATTTCGCGTTATTTCTCCGCCAGTTCTACCAAGACAACCTTCGGGTCCAAATAGGATTTTGCTTTATACCGCTACTCTAGTTGTTGGTTTTGCAGGTGGGTTAGGCCTCGCATTTATTGTTTCGCAGTTTTCTCCGGTTTTGATGAGAGCCGAACAGTTGTCTGCACTTGTATCACTTCCAATCTATGGAACTGTTGCCGACCTCGAAATTGCGAGTGTTCGCAAAAAACAAAGAAAACACTTGTTGATATTTCTCGCTTTATCTTCAATATTACTTGCGATATATGGCGCCCTAGTTCTATTGTCAATGATGAATATAAACCTATATGAGCGTTTTATGTGATGAGTACTATTGAAAAAGCATTGGCGAAAAATAAAAAAGCAAACGCTATTGAGAATAATTCAGACGATCCTGTAGACGAAGTCATAGGCCAAAAGGCTCAGCCGGCCGAGACTCTAGCTCAACCTAAAGTTTTAGATGAGGAATCAGAAAATAAAAAAGACTCCTCTGATGTGAACACCGTCAGTGTAAATGATGAAATCCAACTAGACTTAAAATCACTGAGTGCAAAGGGAATGGTGGATAATAGTGCTGAGCGAAGAATTATTAATGAAGAATACCGCGCTATAAAACGCAAAATCCTCTCAAATGCGTTCGGGCCACTATCAAAAACACTTGATCGTAGTAATGTTGTAATGGTGACCAGCTCTAAGCCAGGTGAAGGCAAAACATTTACTGCTGTAAATTTGGCCCTAAGTATAGCATCGGAACAAGATAAAACAGTATTACTTGTTGATGCTGACGTGTTAAGGCCTAACGTTATGAAAACTTTAGGCTCTCGTAACAGAGAGGGGCTGATTGAGTACCTTTTAGGGGAAAAGCGAAGCATTTCAGATGTAATGCTCTCTACAAACATTCCTAAACTAAAGCTTATCGCCGCTGGTAAATCTCACCATTTATCAAATGAACTTCTCGCTAGCGAAGTTATGCGGACAACTGTTGATGAGTTTTCGACACGTTACAAAGACCGTATCGTCATTATAGATACACCGCCACTGTTAGGAATAAACGAAACTTCTGTTCTCGCAAACCTAGCAGGTCAGGCTATTGTTGTTTGTGAGGAAGGTCGCAGTAAAATCCATGATATAAAAAGCTCTGTAGCTCATTTAAACCCCGAGATGGCAATTGGTTTTGTTGTTAATAAGTCTTTAAGGCAAGACAACGGTCCTGGATACTACGGCTACTACTATGGAAGTAATGGAAGCTAATAAAATGGAAAGAAAAGGATTTGGCACTTCTTTAGTTCAGCTTAGCGTAATAACTTTGGTAGCTTCAATGAATATAAATGCTGCCGATTTTGAATTCACTCCGTCGGTATCAGCTACATTAAATTACGTCGAAAGGGTAGCTGAAAGCCGAGAAAGCTTTTTTGCAGGTGAACTAGCTCCGAAAGCATTGTTAACTTATCAAAGCAGTAACCTTTCTGCTTCTGCGACAGTGAACAACAGGAATATCTATAGAGATGCTTCTGGTGATTCATTTGAAAGTTATTTAACCACTAGCTACAACGTTCAATACGAACTACATGACCAGAGTGTTTTTTTATACGCTAATGGTTCTCAGCAATATAACTCTATAAATTCTAGCAATTTGCTAATAGACGACTTGGTCACCAATCCAAGTAACTTAGCGAAAACTAGAAATAACACTGGGGGCCTCCGAATCACTAACTTTGGTAACTCTTGGGTTACGTTATCATCAAATTTATCCGCGTCATTATTTGAAAGTGAGAGAAGCAGTACACGTGAAACTGCTTTTGACACTAAAAGCTACCGTTCGAGTTTCAACTTAGCTAGTGGCAGTAGGTTTTCATTCCTTCGATGGAACTTAGGAACAAATTACAGAGAAACTCAGCGAAATAGTAGTTTTGATACAAAGAGGCGCAACTCATATGCAGATACCAATTTTGCCATTACTGATCGCTTTTTTTTAGTTGCGGGAATTAACGAGTCTAAACAGGAATTAAATGGAGTAGATGGTATCGATACGTACAGAACCTACAACGCGGGCATTATGTATCAAAATCAAAACAACTTACTAAGGATCGCATACAACAGCGTAGGAGAACAAAGTACGTTGTCAAATAGTGATGATAGTAGTTTTTACTCGATTGACTTCAGAGTCCAACTCAGCCCAAGGACAAGTCTCTCAGGAAGTAAAAATCAAGCGTTTTATGGAGACACTGAATCATTTTCTTTCAATTATGCTAATAGAAAGCTAAGAGCGACAGCTACATATTCTGAAGAAGTAACTGCAAACTCATCAATTTTTGACTCCGCCGTTGATGGCGTATTTGTATGTCCAGAAACTTATATAACTTTAGATGATTGTTTTGTTCCAGATACTCTAAGCTATGAGTTACAGCCTGGCGAGCAATATACTGACCTATCGACATTTCAAGATAATATTAATGACAGTGAACGGGTAAGAAAAAGTTGGGTCGTAAACACTGGCTATCAGTTTAATCGGTTGACTGTTTCCCTACAGGGTCGACGTCTCCAATCATTGTATTTTGACGACACCCCAGACTCATTACAACACTCTTTTTCAACGTCACTGATTGCTCGCATGGGGGTGAAAACTTCACTCAACGCCAATGTTTCTTATATAAAAACAGAATTTGATAGTCTATCGAGGAGCGACTCCGAAAGTTATGTTGGAACAGTCGGAATGAGCTTCAGGATAAAAAGAGATATAACGATAGGCGTTCAAGGCCAGTACCGCAACTTAGATTCGTTGAGTCAGTTTGAGGATTATCAAGAAAGACGTTTTTTGATAACGCTTTACTACTCGCCTAATGATAGAAACCCAAACATTCAACAAAACACTTTTAGCAACTAAACTTGGCCAACTTGCTAAAAAGTTACTGATCTTTCTTATCGTCCCCCTTAAGCCGTACATAGGTCTTAAACTTCTTCTTCATAAGTTTATCCACGTACTGCGTCATTTTTACTTTCTGCGAAATAGCGTCGTCTAGCGCGTCTACGAGTTCTGCCAGCATATCCAAGTAGTATTTGGTATCGCGAATAACATTCCCTTTCGGCGTCATGATAGTTTGGCTTTCAGGATGATCTGCAAAGCCCATATGCTCGGTAACTTCCGCGCCGGTTTTATCAGGCTCGAACATTTCGGCTTTCACTTCTTCGATAACTTCGTTTACCGCATCGGCGTCGAAGCTCTCAAGCTCTTCAAGAAAACCATAAAGCATCACCCTATCCATAAGGGTATTAATTTTACGAGGTATGCCACGAGAGAACATATGAATGCGTTCTAACGCTTCGTCGCTAAATAGGGCAGTTCCATTCCACCCTGCATGATGTAAGCGGTACTCGATATATTCTTTACACTCTTCTAATGAAAGCGGTGCTAAATGACAAGACGCCACGATACGCTGCCTAAACTGTTCCATATTTGGCGCACGTAATATAGGCTGAAGCTCTTCCTGCCCTAGCAAGAAACTTTGAATAAGCGGCTTACCGTTAAGCTGAAAGTTGCTCAACATTCTAAGCTCTTCAATTGTTTCTAGGGGAAGATTTTGTGCCTCATCCACAAGCAGTAAAGCGCGGCGCCCTGCTTTGTTGAGATCGTATAAAAATAGCTCAAGTGCTTTTAAAATATCGGCTTTAGAACGCCCTTCCGTAGGAATATCAAATTTAGAGGCCACCATTTTCACCAGCTCATCGGGCGAGAGCTTCGGCGTTACGATTTGCGCAGCAGCAATATCGTCTTCAATTTCTTCAAGTAAACTGTTGGCTACGGTGGTTTTTCCCGTGCCAATTCCACCAGTAATAACAATAAATCCCTCAGCCTGAGAAAGGCCATACTGCAAGTAGGACATGGCGCGCTTATGCCACTTACTGGCGAAGAAAAATTCAGGGTCTGGGGTTAACTGAAACGGTTTCGAGTTTAGTCCATAATAACTTTCGTACATGCAATTTACCGTTATTCCATTAAAGAATTTGCGTTCAAAAAAACAAACGTAATATTGGTTTGTAACAGCGCGCTGTTTTCGACCTGTGTTGATTACACACATGGTAACCAACAACGCGCAATTCTCGAAGTATTATCTCCGCTAATGATTAAACGAAGCGCTAGCGCAGTTTATTTTGAGTAATTCGCTCAATAATACCTGTTGTAGACACGCCGTCTTCAAACGTGAGTACTTTGACTTGGCCACCGTTTTCCATGACTTCAGTGCCTCCCGCTATCTCTCCAATTGTATAATCGCCGCCTTTCACTAACACGTCTGGCAGTAATCGAGCTATAACACGCTGGGGGGTATCTTCCTCAAACGGAACCACCCAGTCTACGGCGCTTAAACCTGCAAGCACTGCCATGCGGCGGTTTACATTATTTACCGGTCGCCCCGGACCTTTTAACTTCGTTACCGACTCATCGGTATTTACCGCAACAATTAGTCGGTCACCAAGTTGCGCCGCTTCTTCTAGATAGGCAACGTGACCAGAGTGCAAAATATCAAAACACCCGTTGGTCATCACCACACGCTCACCTCGCGCTTTCGCTGCCTTAAGGGCAATTTCTAGTTGGTCTTCTGTCATTACACCGCCATCAAGATGCACAGACTGCTCACCTAACGCCAAAGCCAGTTCAGTATTAGTGACGGCAGATGTGCCCAGCTTTCCAACCACTACACTTGCCGCTAAGTTAGCAAGCACGCAAGCCGCCTGAAGGGGCAAGTTACATGCAATTGCCACTGCCAACGTCGATACCACTGTATCGCCAGCGCCTGTAACATCGTAAACCTCTTTCGCCTTTGCTGGCAGGTGAAACTCGGTGTTATCGCCGTCAAATAAGGTCATGCCATCTTCTGAACGAGTAACCAACAGCGCGCTTAAACCTAACGTTTCTTTTAACGACAGTGCTTTTTCTACTAATACCTGCTCGCTTTCTATTTCACCCACAATACCGCGAAGCTCATCCAAATTAGGAGTAACTAATGTGGCGCCAGCGTACTTACCAAAGTCGCTGCCTTTGGGATCTACCACCACGCGCTTATTTTTGCTTCGCGCTTTTTCAATGAGTACTTCAGGGTTGCTCAGACAACCTTTTGCATAGTCACTCAGAATAACGACATCCGCATCATCTAAGGCTAACTCGTATGCGTGCTCAAGTTCTGATTTATCAGTGTGAGCAAAGCTTTTTTCAAAATCTAAACGCAGCAGCTGCTGATTCCTGCTCATGACACGAAGTTTGGTGATGGTATCGAAGCCATCTACTGTAAAAAACTGACAATCAATATCGTGAGTTTGCAAACGCTCTTTGAGAATTTTTGCATTCTCGTCATCGCCACACATCCCCAGCAAGGTTACGTTTGCGCCCAATGTTGCTGCATTCACCGCAACGTTCGCCGCTCCTCCAGCCCTATCTTCAGAACCACTAACGTTTACCACAGGTACTGGCGCTTCTGGTGAGATTCGCCCAGCGCCACCGCTCCAATAACGGTCTAACATCAGGTCGCCAACAATAAGCACCTTCGCTTTAGTAAAATCTGGTAATATCATGCTGAGAATAACTTTTTAGATATTGAAAACATTGGCAAAGAGTATAACAGCCAACGCAGGCAGTACACACCAAGGAAGCATAAATACTCAATGGTACCTCTATTTAATAGAGAACAAACTTGGGCAACTTTATACAGGAATAACTACAGAACCAAAGCGCCGTATAGCGCAGCACAGAGGTGAATTAAAAGGCGGTGCGAAGGCGCTTAAAGGTAAATCGCCCTTGGTGTTTAGGGCGGTATTTAAGGTCGCAAACAAGTCTGAAGCGTCAAAACTTGAATACGCTGTGAAGAAAATGAGCCGCTTTCAAAAAGATAACATTATCAATAAAGGCCAGCTCAATGAATTGCCGTGTATAAAATCGCAATTTGACGTGTGAGCCTCTACCCGCCCAATACGCCATTTATGATCATGGCATTACCAATGCTAAGCGTAAACCCTAGAGCTGCCACCCCTACATTGTGCTGCTGATCAACTTCTTGTCGGAAGTTCATACCAAACAAAATAATTTTTTTGCTGGCTAACACCAGTATATGAAGTGCGATTGCGAGTCCAACGCTAACAATAAGCCAACCAGTTACATTGCTCACATACCCAGATGGGTTATAAACCAGTAGATTTTTAGCTGCCGACACGATCATTGCGGTGCCAAGCAAGTTGCCCGTATGTTCGATAGCAAGCGCTAACTGCCCTTTTTCAAGCGCCCCTTGGAAAGAGTCATTTTGGTTATCTCTTGCATATCTGAATTCTAAAATACGGGTCATCACAAGCAGCATGGTAAGCACTACGGTAAAACCGGTAACAATCGCAATAAGTGCATTCATATCGCTACCGTCTACCCATACCATGATGTTACGTAAAACAATGGCACTGGCGACTAAACTGGCAGCATCGACAAGCGCAACGCTTACGCTGCGTTCAGCTATCATTGCGTGGGTATCAACTTTGTTTAATACAAGTTTATCGTGGGCGAAACGGCCAAATTTCACCAGCAAAATCCCCACGACCCCGAATGTCACCATGCCAATAGCGGCTTCTTTATAGCCTTGCCCAATATGCCGCCCCACTACGGAACTTAGTACAATGCACAGTGAAAGCATGCCTCCTGCAACACTAATACCAAAGGCAAAGTTGTCCTTAACACCCAACTCTTCTGTTACTGAAAACTGCCTAAATGCACCAGTAAGCCACTTCATAATCATTAGCAGCAGTAACGCTATTGCCACATCCATGGCAAGGTAGATCAATAACTCTCGGGTTAGCGGTACTAGTTTTACTAAGGCTTCCACGTTATCTTTGCTCCTTGAACACACAAAGCTCCATGCTGATTATTTGTATTGCGTTAATGCCGCAAAAACAGCGGCATTCAAATAAACAGCTTCCATCTATTACAAACTTGTACAAAGATGACAACGAACTTGTTCAGATTTATTTTAATAAGGGCCTGATAACATTGCGCTTGTGGTTAAAAACCTCAACGCTATCAAACCTTGAACTCTTGCGTTTTAAAATGGGTATATAAACCAATTCAACGCGGGTTTATCTTAAAAACGAGAGTATCATCAAAAGACGCGAGTATTATGCCAACAGATAACGAAAATAGCATGACAAACGTAGAACAAGCAGAAAAGTACTGGCAGCAGTTCTTAACAGCACCTGCACTTACCGACGACGACAAAGCCATAGCAAAGCAACATCATGACGTGCTGTTAACCGCGTTTGCCCGTTCTTCTTTCCTAGCTGAAACAATTATACAAAAGCCTTCGTTTGTTTCCCGTACTGTTGAGCAAACAACCGATCAAGATAGCGATGACCAGTTGCAAAAAAATGTCGACAGAGAAGTATCCTCTCCCTGGGTGGCGATGTATCGCTCTGCGCTCAATACAACGCTTGAAACTGTAAAAACTGAAGATGACCTTTTAAAAGCATTACGTGAATACAGAAATCAAGAAATGGCCCGTGTTACCTTTCTTGATGTGTTAAACAAACAGGATATCAGCACATCATTAGAACGGGTTTCAGCGTTGGCAGATGTGTTACTTACGGGCGCATACCACTGGATTTATCAACATTTAGCCATTCGCTATGGCACGCCACAAAACAACGGCGAAGATATGCACATGTATATTTTAGGCATGGGCAAACTAGGCGGAAAGGAACTGAATTTCTCGTCAGACATCGACTTAATTTTTAGCTACCCTGAAAAAGGTGAAACCCAAGGCGGTCGAAAGAGCATAGAGCACCAACAGTTTTTCACTAAACTAGCGCAAAAGCTTATTCAAGCGCTGAACAAAATTACTAACGATGGACAGGTTTACCGGGTTGATATGCGCCTTCGCCCGTTTGGAGATTCAGGCCCACTGGTAATGCATTTCGCTGCACTTGAAGACTACTACCAGGACCAAGGGCGCCACTGGGAACGCTTTGCTATGGTAAAGGCCCGGGTGATCAACGACGACAACTCTGAAGATGTAAAATGGCTAAATAGTATTTTACACCCCTTCACCTTCAGGCGTTACCTCGACTTCACCACCCTTGATGCCCTTCGCAATATGAAAAAGTTGATAGCGACCGAGATTCGCCGACGCCGTCTTAACAATAATATCAAGCTGGGTGCTGGCGGTATTCGTGAAGTGGAGTTTTTTGCCCAAAGTTTCCAACTGATTCATGGCGGTAGAGAGCCAGCTCTACAAAGTAAGTCTTTACTGCGCACGTTAGACGCGCTGACTGAGCTAGATATTGTGGAAAAGGATGTAACAGAACAGCTGAAACACGACTACCTTTTCCTTAGAAAAGTAGAGCACACCCTTCAGCAGTGCCAAGACCGGCAAACTCAAACCTTGCCAGATAGCGCATGGCAGCAAGCCGCCTTGATTGAGGTAATGGGTTTTGATTCCTATAGCACTTTTTTAAACCAGCTAGATGCAACCATGGCGCGCATTCACGATCACTTCAATGAACTTGTGGAGGAATCACAAGACAGCCATTCCGACGAAGATCAGCTTTTTATTGCATGCCAAGATGCTTGGCGGCTTTCTTTGCAAGAGGAAGAATTTGCAGAGACCTTTAGCGAGCATTTATCTAGCAAGGACATTACAGGCGTTTATCCAATTCTTGTCGCGTTTAAAGACAAACAGCGTAACTATCGAATCGGTCAAAAAGGAGAAGATACGTTAAACAAACTGCTTCCCGAGATTTTGTACGTGCTGGTAAATCAACATCCCAATCACATCTCGCAGGTCTTAAAGCGTTTACTGGGCGTGATTGAAGCCATCACTGGGCGTACCACTTACCTCGACCTTTTACTCGAAAACCCAGATGTACTTAAGCAGCTGGTTAAGCTTTGCGAGCGAAGTGACTGGATTGCGCAAGAAATCAAACGCTTTCCGTTGCTGCTTGATGAATTGTTGACGCCTTTGTATTTAGGTCAACAAAATACCGATATTCATACCAGCAAAAAGGAATACCAGCTTGAACTGCGCGAAACCATGCTGCGCATAGAGCAAGATGACGTTGAAATGCTTATGGACGGGCTGCGCCAGTTCAAGCTCTGCCAGCAACTGCGTATTGCAGCCAGTGATATAAGCGAGTCGCTCCCGGTAAATAATGTTAGCGATAAGCTTACCGTTCTGGCTGAAGTGATACTTGAACACGTAGTAAATGCGGCGTGGATGCAAATGCGCCAACGCTACGGTGTGCCGTCACACCTTGAAGGTAACGACAAAGGCTTTGCGGTCATAGGGTATGGCAAGCTAGGTGGTTATGAACTCGGGTATGGCTCGGACTTAGATCTGGTCTTTTTACACAACGCCCCTCGGGGTATTAGCACCGACGGTAATAAGTCACTTGAAGCGCAGCAGTTTTATATCAAATTAGCGCAGCGCATCATGCATTTACTCAACACGAAAACCCTGTTTGGCCAACTTTATGAAACCGATTTGCGCCTGCGTCCCTCCGGCAACGCCGGTTTGCTTTGTTGCCATATAGAGGGCTTTGAGAAGTACCAAACCGAAGAAGCGTGGACGTGGGAGCACCAGGCACTAGTTAGAGCAAGAGCAATATGCGGCGACGTTGGGTTGCTAAAAGATTTTACTCGAGTTCGACATACAATATTGAGCCAAGTAAGAGACTCAAAATCACTGGCGACAGACGTATGCAAAATGCGCTTAAAAATGCGCGAACACCTGCTTTCTAAAAACAATGACAAAGTCGACTTAAAGCAATGTGTAGGCGGTATTACCGACATTGAATTTATGGCGCAGTATTTAGTGTTGGCCAACGCGCAGTCGGCAGATAGCATGACGACCTACCCGGACAACCTTCGCATTTTTGATACTGCGGTTAAAGCCCGTATTATCGACCCATCTACGGCGAGTAAGCTGCAAAACGCGTATTTAAAACTGCGAGAGCAATATCATCATTTAACCCTTGCAGACACGAAATACGCCGACCAAAGCGAAGAGTTAGACGCTATACGTGAGCAGGTTAGACAGCATTGGGACACTCTCTTTGGCACATGCAGCGAATAAAGCTATTAGTCGTATGAAAGCCGGTTTTGGGGCGAGGAAGGAAGCAAGAGTGTAAGGGAACAATAATGAAGGAAAACAAGCCGCTATCGCCTTAAGCGATAGCGGTGTGAATTCAGTACCAAAATCAAACCGGCTAGTGTAATAAAGCCTTAGCCAGTAACCAAACGACACTTAGTAGAGAGGAACTCGGTTTCTTCTGCGGTGACAACAAGTGAGCGTTGCCCCGCACATAAGTAAGCTTTTACTTCGCCTTCAAAGCTGCTATCAATGGCGCTGGCAATTTTCGCTAGCGACCCTGACACCGTATTATCTAGTTGAAACTGATGCTTGATAACAAAGTCTTGCTCTAAATTCCATATCACCTGCATCCCTTCTGCCTGGGCATACTGTGAGATTGCCTCGCGAAGTGTATTGCCCTCTTTGAACGTGCGGTATTTATGTTCACCCGTCCAGTTTTTTCCAACAGGCCGTGTTTGGCTCGACATGTTCGCCAATTTGCTATCTAAATTTGGGTCGACGCCTGCAACATCAATGACAAAATCACCTTGCTCGTCTTCTTGAGGATCGGTGGCCGACATTCTAAAGTCGCGATAGAACTCGCTGAGCCCTTTAGATACCGACTTTTCCTCTTTTTGCGATTCAGGAGCAGGGGCTTGCTCTTGGTTTTGTATCATGTAAATAAGCACACCAGCAGCAATGACAAGCACAACCGCAATACCAATTTGTTTCGCCCAAAATGACGAACTTGAATAACTTGTCTGTCCCATAACCTACCAAAATGCCGCATCAAAAACAGAAACGCAGTAAAAAAAAGTGATAACCACGTCTTTATGTTGTTCTTGTTATTCTAGTCTACCTATACCCGAGAAGCCCATTATTCTATTTATCTAATTTTGCGGCAATTGCATAGTGCTGTCTTTCAGCCTTTGTACGTACAACCATTATTTATAACGATTTATAAAGGGACTCAGGATTATCTGCTGGCCTAGTTTTAAAACGCTTGTGCATCCATAAGTAGCTCTCAGGTTGCTCTTTCACTGCGGCATCAACATGCTTATTGAGCAGCGTTAATGCTTCAGTATCTTCCATTTCACCTAGCTCAGAGAGCGGTGGATAGATTTTTATTTTGTACCCGCGTTTTGTGTACTGTGAGGTAATAATCATTGGCTCTGAATGGCTACGCCTAATGAACATTAACGTTGCCGTTGTTGTGGCGGTGTCTTTTACACCGCCAAAAGGTACAAATATGCTTTGTTTAGGGCCGTAATCCTGGTCGGGTAAATACAAACACAGCTCTTTATCATCTAACGCAGCAAGCAGCGCCTTGGCGTTGCGCTTATCTATCATGTATTTGTTAGAACGGTTACGACCGTGATACTGAAGGTAATCAACCAACGGGTTATTGTGCTTCCTGTAAAAAGCGATACTTGGATGATAAAAACCAATGCCTCTGCAGGCGAACTCCAAATTCATATTATGCAGCGCCATACCGAAAACCCCCTTCCCACCAGCCAATGCCGCTTCCACGTGCTCGGTGCCTTCAATCTCAATGGCACGCTTTACTCGCCAGCTAGGCCACCACCAGCCCATGGCAGTTTCAAATAATGCCATACCGGTACGGCGTATGTTTTCTTTACACAAAGCGTCAATATCGCTTTCGTTAAGCGACGGATTCCAAAGGGCAAGATTTCGCTTCGCGACTTTTGCTCGTTTAGGCACAATAAGCGCAATAAGCTTTCCTGTGCCTCCACCAATAGCGCGGATCACAGGTAGAGGTAACCATGTAATCATATAAAGTATGAATACACCTAGCCATACGGGCCAAAACTTAGGGCCCAGAAATGACAGTTTAAACTTAGGAGCTTTGATTGCCGCTGCCAATGTCTATATCCTTTGAACTGAATTGGGCGGCATTGTAGCAGAAGCTTTTTTCGGGGGCTAATAACGCCAGACAAGCGCCAATACGCTTGCGATAAACTCAGGCGCAAACTAAAAGCGGTGTATTAACGCAAGTGGCATTGACGCTCCCCACTCTCGTCAGTCAAACACTGTCATTGTGGCGTTTAATATTCTTTATCTATCTCTTTTAACTTTTTCTCGAAAGCCTCATATTTATCTTTCGAGTCATAATCAAAGTGATATTGATTATGAAAGCCAAACTGCAGTTTCACATTTACGTCTTCAATAAATAGCGTATAGCCGTCATGGTCAGTAAACGCGGTAATACCGTTAAGTTTATACTGCTCGTTTTCTTTCGCGCCATGCTGGCGAATCTTGTCGAAAACCTGAAGTAGGAACTTGCTGTCTAATTCGTTTTTCATTGTAAATCCGTTGTTATGAATTTACCTATTTTTACATGGAATAGTAGGTTTTGGATTCACAGATAGAGAGAATCAATTAAAGTTATACCTAAAACCGATGTTGACCATATTAGTCGAGAAACTATCCTCACCTGCCATATGGACATATTCAATGCGAACCATTGATTTGAGACCAACGTAATAGTCATAACCAAGCCCAATTATCCCTGCGGCAATGCTATCTGCTTGGCTACATTGAGTAGTAGCATCTTCACTTACGCATTGAGTTGAGACATCCAAATCGACTCTAGCGATACCGAGTTTATAAAATAACTCACCGGTACCACCACTTGCCTTCCCTAACATCGCTAGATAAAGTGCATCCCCCTTGGCTTCAATTTCATTGCTTGAATAATCAAATAAACTCAAATAGCCAAGCTCTACGTTCCACTGCCTATGCACCTGTTTACCGAAAGCTAAACTGTATGTAACCTTTTTGTCGCTTGCACTCGAAACATCGAAGTTGTTATAGCCTAACGTACCTAATCCATAAGTTTTAGGTGCAGCATATGCCTGAGGCAGCCCACAAATTAATACACCTAAAATCCATAAAAACTGCTTCATTTATTTCTTTACCTCAAAAATAATACTCTAATGAAAATTCAATATGATCGTCTCTCCTCAAAAAGAAAAAAGGATCATCTTGGTTGTTAGACGAAAAGAAATACCCATCAAGCTTCCATCGCCAATTCGCCGAAAGCCTGCTACTCGCCTCAAGGTACGCTGAGTAAGTAGACGTGTCATCTAAGTCTTGTACAAACCCCATTAATATTTCAGTGCCAGCAATATCATTAGCTGTAACCCGTAAGCCAAGCATAATGTCGTTTTGCCCCGTGGCAAAGAAATTATCTTCTCGCTCATCGTACTGATACTCGGCTAGATAGCCCAGACCATACCTGCTCCCAAACACCCGCTCTTGATTGTACTCAAAGCCTGCGACAACTGCCGCAAAGTCTTCAGACTGCCCTTTACGATAGATACTTTCTAATTTAAGTAGCCATGCACCACTTACTTTGAGTAAATCTAGTCCAACTTGGTCTATTTGAGCGTAAAAAGGATTAATTGATAAATCACCCTTATCTGACAAATTTGTTACTAACTCAGGCTCTCTTGTTGTACCTGAAAAATACGACAGTCCAACTTCCCAATCGCCAATTGATGACTGCCATCGCAATGCATAGTCCACGTTATTTTGTTCGTTTGCGGATTCGTAAATAGCATCAGTTATTGCTACAGGTGGGCGAAGCCGTCCTTCTGAACTTTGGAAGGTGCGTTCACGGAAATAAGGCATAACGAATACCGAAAAATTACCATAGCCGGAAAAATAGGAAAAATTTGCCATTGGCTGACCCAACTTAGCTTCTCCGTCTACTGACTCGACCCAGTCAGTTTGGTTAATGATGTCGACAAGGTGAAGAGATTCAGTTTGTCCCCAAAACACTTTACCTATACCTACTTTTGTTTCCCAATTTTCTTGGTAATGTGCCCACTGCAGCTCTCTAATATCGCCATGAGAACGTTCGTCATCATGTTCGTCAACTCGATAGAAGGGCTTAAAAAGCAGAGCGTCTTGCCCATCGTTAAACTCACCATATATTTCGGGAGAAATAAAAAGCGAGCCGTAGGTGCGTTCCTGCTGCACGTACAATGCGTCTTGAAGGTAATAGCGCAAATCTATACCAGCAGAACCAGTTACCTCTATGGCACTTACCGAATGTAATAACCCTAGAGAAAGCGTAAACGTAGCTACTTTCTTATTCATCTAACTCTCTTCAAACTATTTTTATCAAAGTCACTTTCTTTTAGAGCAGTGTCGAATGACATTTCTTCAGTGATTAGAGATGTGGACTTTTTAGTTTGAACATTTCGCATTAAACTCTTCATAGGACGCCAGTATTTATTTTTATATAGCTGATAATCAGATAATAAAAGTGCTTTTAGCAACGCCTCTTTTCTATCGTAATACTCAACTTTCTGTACTCGATAATGGGATTTATCTATCCACACCTTTTGATAAGAATAACCAGAATAGTCGTACTGAGGAACTTGCTTAAGGACAAAGCAATCTTCCCCATTTATCGTTTCTTCACCCAAAAAAGAATAAGAAAACTTTTCCACCTCATAGGATGTCATGTCTTCAAATGCAAATTCACTCCCGACAAAAGGGCCACTTTTACTTTTTGATGAAATGCGCTTTACCCGTTTCAATGCGGGGAGGAATATCCATTGTTCATCAGCCTCCAACGCGTGTGAGAAGCTAAGAAAGGCGGTACCTTTCACATCGCGAGGCGATTCAAAAATAGTCAGCGCCTTATCTCCATCATCCACAACTTCTAAAGACTTCACTTTGAGCTTTCTTTTTGCCTCTCGTCCTTGCGAGTTTTTAAGCACCATAAGGACTTTAGCTTCATTTGTCCCCCAGCCAATATCCCTAGTTTTGCGCTCTTTAGCTATAGCAATCGCTTTTTCATCACCTTTTATTTCTGCTGCTAACGCTTGATTTGCAAATAAGCAAACCACAATGAGTAAAAGAATATGCGAAAAGTTCTTCATATTAAGATTCCTTTTGGACTGTCTTCGAGTCTCCAACCCACGCCAGTAACGCAGGTAAAAAAATAAAATCGACGAGCAGCGCAGCCAAGATAATAATGATTGTTAAAAGCCCCATATGGGCATTGAGAACAAAGCTCGAAGATGCTAACACAGCAAATCCGATGATAAGCACCACTGTTGTTGTCGTAAGCGCCATCCCCACAGTCTCGAAAGCATAAACGACACTTTCTTTTGCCGATAGACTATTTGACTTAGCCACCTGATACTTGGTTAAGAAGTGGACAGTGTCATCTACAATAATACCCATTGTCATACTTATAACCACTGACAGAGCCATATTTATTTCACCTGAAATCATGCCCCAAACACCGAACCCAATGGCCGCAGGCAATAAATTTGTTACTAGGCTTATCCCGCCTAACTTTATCGACTTCAATGCGAATAATATGAGTATTGAAATGAGTACCAGCGCAAATACACTTCCCCATACCATATTCTTCATATTGCGTTCACCAATATGAGCGAACATCAATGGCGGGCTCGCTGCCTCGATACGATAATCAGTAGAGCGACTGTGAAAAAAGGTTTTAGCATCTCTTTCTAGTGCCGTGATATCGCGACTTCCCAAATTATCTGTGACAGCAATGACGCGAAGCGCCGACTTATCAATGTCAATTTGGTTACCTAAGTCCAATCCAAACGGCAAAGACATTTCATACAACAACAAATACTGAGACGCGAGATCACCGTCAGAAGGAATTACTGCGAACTCTGCGTTATCTCCATTCATGTTCCGATTAAGCCTTTTCAGCGTATCGGTAAATGTTAGCACATGGTTAACCTCATCTCTTGCCCGCAGCCAGTCCGTAAATGCTTCAATTTCATTTAGAAACTGGGGCTCAGTAATACCGTATGACTTATCCGTGTATATTACGAAATCTATATTCGACATACCGCCAAGTTTTTCTTCGTTTACTTCAACCGCTTGCCTAAAGGTACTGCGCTCATCAAAGTATTTCACCGCTACATCGTTTAACACATTATTCATTGCAAATAGGCTTATAGCGACAATAACAAAAAGCGACAAAGGCAGTAACAAACGATATTGGCGATTGATTACAGCCGCCCAACGGGTAAATAATGAGTTGTTTACCGCAGTCGCAGATTTAAGCGGGCGAAACGTCAGCAATGACGGTAGTAGAGTTAGCGAAAAGACACAGGCCAGCATTACACCAAAGGCTGTCATATTTCCCAGGTGAGAGAGAACAGGCACAGCTGAAAAGTTAAGCATTATGAAACCGATTGCTGTTGTTATGCTCGTAATAAATATCGGCTTTTTGTTTACTTCAATACTTTTTTGAATCGCCTCTTTATTAGCAAACCCTTGCCCAAGAAAATACTTAACTCCAACGATAATATGGATGCAATCTGCTACCGCAAGCGTTGTAATCATTGTCGGCACATTTACCGTTGCCGTGCTTAAATAAACGCCGAACCAGCCAGTTACCCCAATGGTAATTGCGACTGAGACCATAACAATTATGAGTGTAAATACTGCAGCCCAAAGCGATTTAACAATTAACATAATCGCAATGAAAATAAGAAGAAACATCAATGGTATCAATGTCTCTGCATCTTCTTGAGCAGCGACAGCAAAGGCGTCGTTCATTACTACCATGCCATTGAGATAAATTTTGTGCTGAGGGTATTTTTCTTCAAATTGCCGTTTCATCTCTTTCGCTACAGCAGCAATTTCGATAACTTCTTTGGTTTGGTCTCCGTCAGGTAACTGAATTGTAGTATCAATTACCGTAACATCTCTATCCTTGGAAATTAATCGGCCATAAACTTCTGGGCTATCAGAAAGAACTTGGCCAATATTCGAAAGATCTACATCGACAAGGCTCTCGATAGAAATTAAATCCTCGACGATGAGGTCGCCACCGTCATCATAGGTGTACTGATAATTTGATATCGATTCAACTCTTGTCGATAGCGGAAGCTGCCATGCTTCTTCAGTAAGTTCTACCACCAAATTAAGTGTAGAAGGCTTTAATACCTCACCGTCATCAGGAACAACCATAAAAGCAACATTTTCGCTTTTATTGAAAATATTTTGCATTTCTTCGAATGCCATTCTTTGCGGGTCATCTGGTTCAAAAAAAACCTTGTAATCCCCCCGGAAATATAGATTTTTTGCGCCGATGAGAGAAGTAACAGTTAGCAACAGAACCAAAATAACTGTAAAAACAGGAGATTTAATAGCAAATGGCGGGCGATTAGAGTTGTGAGTCATCACAATGTCCTTCGTTTTGTATAAGTAAATTCTACATTTAAAAAAGGAATTAACATAACTGACTCATTCATTTAATTAGCAAGATAATTTAGTAAGACCTGCACGCTCTAAGGCTCTTAGCTTTTCAAAAAAATATATCCTATTGATATAAAAGAACATTAACAGTTATTAATCTTAATTGAATCAATTATTTTTGATCTTTTGTAAATTTGTTGTAGTATAAACTCACACAACTGGTCAGATGAGCGGATGAGTTATTATGAGTATCAGAACTAG